>Ga0182745_1000501_pt1 | contig 43945 bp, 46 predicted proteins | sample eDN3rd30CKraftBY_FD_128523 | JGI IMG/M metagenome (GOLD analysis project Ga0182745, IMG submission 128523) | Enriched backyard soil microbial communities from Emeryville, California, USA - eDNA 3rd pass 30_C Kraft BY (version 2) (version 2) | ecosystem: Environmental > Terrestrial > Soil >...
ACCGGGAGGTCCATGCGGCCGTCACCGCCCTCGAACACCCGGAGGTGCCAGACCTTGGCGGCCAGGGCCCGGGCCTCGTCGAGACGGTCGGCATGGGTCACACCGACCAGCACGCACAGCCCGGGCCCGATGGCCCCGATGACCTCGCCGCCGACGGTGACCGACGCCTGGGTGACCCGCTGGACCAGTGCTCGCACCACACGATCCTGCCCCACCGAACGGTGACTCCTGGCACCCCCGGGCGGGAATCCGGGCAAAAAGCCCGGGGTTGCACCGACCCTGGGCGCCCGCTCGCTTGACCCGGTGGTCAACAACCCGAAAGGCTGGTGTGCTCATGGCCTCAGCTGACCGTCCCCTTCGCATCGCGCTCCTCGCCTACCGGGGCAAGCCCCACTGCGGCGGCCAGGGCATCTACGTCCGCCACCTGTCGAAGGCGCTGGTCGATCTGGGCCACACCGTGGAGGTGTTCGGCGGCCCCCCCTACCCCGAGCTGGACCCGCGGGTGAAGCTCACCAAGCTGCCCAGCCTGGAGATCTACAACGACTACTTCCCGATGCGCCAGCCCGGGTTGTGGGAGCTGAAGAACTGGAAGGACGTGGTCGAGGTCACCGCCTTCACGTTCGGGACCTTCCCCGAGCCCCTGGCGTTCACCCTCCGGGCGTGGGACGAGCTGAAGCACCGCAAGGGCGAGTTCGACATCGTCCACGACAACCAGTCGCTCGGCTTCGGCCTGCTCGCCATCGAGCGCGAGGGCCTGCCGGTCATCGCCACGATCCACCACCCCATCACCGTCGACCGCCGCCTGGAGATCGAGCACGCCCAGGGCTTCTTCAAGAAGATGAACCTGCGCCGCTGGTACGCCTTCGTCGACATGCAGACCGAGGTCGCCCGCCGGCTGAAGCGGGTCATCACGGTGTCGGAGAACTCGTTCAAGGACATCCACGCCGACCACAAGGTCGACACCGACCGCATGCACATCGTGCCGGTGGGCGTCGACCCCGAGATGTTCCTGCCGGTCGAAGGCGTCGAGCGCAAGCCCGGCATGTTCATCACCACCGCCAGCGCCGATGTCGCCATGAAGGGCCTGCGCTACCTGCTCGAGGCCGTGGCCAAGCTGCGCACCGAGCGGCCCGAGATCACCCTCACGGTCATCGGCAAGGCCAAGCCCGGCGGCGAGTCCGCCCGGACCATCGACGAGCTGGGCCTCTCCGATGTCGTCACGTTCGTGTCCGGCGTGTCCGACGAGCGCATCGTCGAGCTGTACTCCGAGGCCGAGGTGGCCGTCGTCCCGTCGCTCTACGAGGGCTTCTCGCTCCCGGCCATCGAGGCCATGAGCTGCGCGATCCCGCTCGTCGCCACCACCGGAGGCGCCGTGCCCGAGGTCGTCGGCCCCGACAACGAGACCGCCTTCCTGGTGCCTCCCGGCGACAGCGAGGCCCTCGCGTCCAAGCTCGCCTACGTCCTCGACCACCCCGAGGTCGGCCGCCAGGTCGGGATCGCCGGCCGCCAGCGCGTCATCGACCACTGGAGCTGGCGCCACACCGCCGAGAAGACCGTCGACGAGTACCGCGCCCGTCTGGCCCAGAAGTAGCCGGGGCCGCGCACCATGCTGACCGTTGAGTTCGACCGTCTCGGGTTGCAGCCCGGGGACCTCGTCTTGGACATGGGCGCCGGCGCCGGCCGCCACGCGTTCGAGGTGTACCGCCGCGGCGCCCACATCGTGGCGCTCGACTACTCGCTCGCCGACCTCAAGGACTGCTCCGGCCTGTTCCAGGCGATGGAGGAGGCGGGTGAGGCACCAGCCGGCACCCACTGGGCCACCGTCAACGGCGACGGCACCGGCCTCCCGTTCGGTGACGCCACGTTCGACGTCATCATCTGCTCCGAGGTGATGGAGCACATCCCCGACGACAGCGCGGCGGCCGCCGAACTGGCTCGGGTGCTGAAGCCGGGCGGCCTGCTGGCCGTCACCGTGCCGACGTTCCTGCCCGAGCGGATCTGCTGGGCGCTGAGCGACGAGTACCACGCCCCGTTCGTGCCCGGCGGCCACGTGCGGATCTTCACCGAGGTGGAGCTGAAGAACCGCTTCACCACGGCCGGCCTGGTCCCCGAGGGGACCCACCACGCCCACGCCCTGCACTCGCCCTACTGGTGGCTGAAGTGCGCGGTGGGCCCCACCAACGACGACAACCCCCTGGTCCAGGCGTACCTCAAGCTCCTGACCTGGGACATCATGAAGGCGCCCAAGCTGACCCGGTGGACCGAGAAGGCGCTCAACCCCGTGCTCGGCAAGAGCCTCGTGCTCTACGCCCGCAAGCCGGCCAAGGTCGCGGAGCCCGTCGGTGGCTGACATCACCGTGCCCGAGGTCGACGGCGTGATCACCGCGTCCGAGGTGCAGGCCACCGTCGACGCCATCGCCGACTGGCAGCTGCCCAACGGCATGGTCCCCTGGTACCCGGGCGGCCACGCCGACCCGTGGAACCACGTCGAGGCGGCCATGGCCCTCGCGCTCGGCGGCCGCGTCGCCGAGGCCGAGCGGGCCTACGACTGGCTCGTCGGCCTCCAGCGCCCCGACGGCTCCTGGCACCAGTACTACGTCGAGGACGGGGTCGAGGACGACAAGTTCGACCTCAACGTGGTCGCCTACGTCGCATCGGGCGTGTGGCACCACTGGCTCCTCACGACCGACCGCGGCTTCGCCGAGACGATGTGGCCGGTGGTCGAGCGGGCCATCGACTTCGTGCTCGAGCTCCAGCAGCCCCGCGGCGAGATCCTGTGGGCCCGCCACGCCGACGGCACACCGTGGCCCTTCGCCCTGCTCACGGGCTCGTCGTCGATCTGCCACTCGCTGCGGTGCGCCATCGCGCTGGCCGAGCTCCTCGGCCACGAGCGCCCCGACTGGGAGCTGTCCGCCGCCCGCCTCGCCCACGTCATCCGCCACCAGGAGGCCGACGCCTTCGCCCCCAAGCACCGCTGGGCCATGGACTGGTACTACCCGGTCCTCGGCGGCGTGGTCCTGGGCGACGCCGGCCGAGCCCGCCTCGCCGAGCGCTTCGACACGTTCATCGACGACGGCCGCGGCGTCCGCTGCGTGAAGGACCGGCCGTGGATCACCGTGGCCGAGACCTGCGAGTGCGTCCTCGCCCACCTCGCCGTCGGTGAGCGGGAGACGGCCCAGCAGCTCTTCTCCTGGATCCAGCAGTACCGGGTGGAGGACGGCCGCTACTGGACCGGCACCGTCTACCCGGACCTGTCGCACTTCCCCGCCGACGAGCAGTCCACCTACACCGCGGCGGCGGTCGTGCTGGGCGCCGACGGCCTGTGGGGCGAAGGCCCCACCAGCGCGCTGTTCACCGATCACGATGCGGTCCTCCCACCGCTGATCGACATCAGCGACGAAGACGCCACCATCACCGACTGACCGGCCCACCCCTCCCCGACTCGGGGGACGGGGCGGTACTGCGGTGAGGACGGTATTGCGCAGTGCGTACTAGTGCGGTAGAAACACTAGCGAAGGGAGGCTGGGATGGACACCACGCAACTGCTCAAGGGCGTACTGGACCTCGCCGTCCTCGCCGTGCTCGACGGTGAGGACGGCTACGGGTACGACGTCTTGCGGCGGCTCCGCAACGCCGGGCTGCACGACGTCGGCGATGCGTCCGTGTACGGCACGCTGCGCCGCCTGTTCCACGCCGGGAAGCTCACCAGCTACGTGGTGCCCTCGGAGGAGGGCCCCAACCGGAAGTACTACGGGCTCAACGACGCCGGACGCGACCAGCTCCACGAATCCGCCCAGACCTGGCGTTCGTTCGCCAAGACCCTCGACGACCTCCTCGACACCCGAAAGGCCGGCGCATGACCGCACTCGACAGCCCGAGCACCATCGACCGCTACGCCCAGCAGGTGCGCGACGCCTGCCAGGATCTTCCCGCGAGCGCACGAGACGAGCTGCTCGAGGACCTCGACGAGCACCTGGCCGACGCCTTCGCCGACCTGGGCGAGGGCGAGACGCTGGCCGACCGGCTCGGCAGCGCCGAGGCGTACGCCGCTGACCTGCGCCAGTCCGCCGGCTACCCGCTCGCGGCTGGCGCCTCGACCGCCCGGCGGCGGGGCCGGTTCGCGGCGCGGGTCCGCTCCCTCTGGGACGAGTCCGAGACCCACCCGCAGGGCCGCGCCGTGCGGGAGTACCTGACCGACCTCCGCCCGGCCTGGTGGCTCGCCCGCGCCTACCTCGTGGTCACCGGCCTGGCCGAGATCACCTCCAGCGACGGCCTCAACGTCATCCCGCACGTGTTCGGCAGCTCGGCGATCGGCCTCGTCCTCGTGGTCGCCCTCAGCTGGTTCTCGATCCGCCTCGGCCGGGCCACCCAGCCCGACCAGGAGCCCGATCGCCGGCACCGTCGAGGCGCCGCCTGGTTCAGCACGATCGCCGTCTTGTGCCTGCTCCTCGCCATGGCCCAGTACGACGACGTCCACACCGTCTACGAGTCCTACGACGAGCCCGCCGACACGTACGCCTCCGGCTTCCTCACCTCGGCGGACGGCGACCCCATCAAGAACGTCTACGCCTTCTCCGCCAACGGGAAGCCGCTCGACGGCGTCCTCCTCTACGACGACCGGGGCCGGCCCATCGACGCCGTCACTGTCTGGGACGACGACGGCAACGAGATGACCCCCCGGTTCCCGAAGACCAAGGACGGCACCGAGGTCCGCAACCAGTACCCCACGCAGTACGACGTCGCCGGCCCCGACGGCTCCCGCGTCGCCCCGCCCAGCCGGCCCAACCTCGCCGTGCCCGTCCTCGGCAACACCATCGCCTCCAACACGACGGCACCGAAGCCGACCACGACGACCGAGCCCCCGAGCACCACGGTGACCATCCCCCCGACCACGACGTCACCGCCGACGACCACCCAGCCCGGCAGCTGAGGACGACCACCCACCTACCCAACACCCACCCGACACCTCGCCCAACACCTCGAACTTCGTAGGTGAGGACGACCGAACCGGCCCGCTCACCTACGAAGTTCGAGGTGGTTCGAGGTGGTTCGAGGTGGTTTCGGGTCTGGGTAGCTCAGGCGGCAGGGGCGGTGAGGACCCGGAGGGAGCCGACGGCGCGGCGCGCGGTGAAGCCGTCGCCGAGGGCGCGATGGTAGATCTCGTAGGGCGGGCGACCGCCGTCGGCGGGATCGGGGAACACGTCGTGGATGGCGAGCGTCCCGCCCGCGGCGACGTGCGGGGTCCACAGCTCGTAGTCCCGGTGCGCCGGGTCGTGGCCGTGGCCGCCGTCGATGAAGAGGAACCCGAGCGGCGTCGTCCAGTGCCGGCCGAGTGTCGGCGAGTCCCCCACGAGCGCGACGACCGAGGGCTCGAGGCCCGCGTCGAAGATCGTCCGGCGGAAGGTGGGCAGCGTGTCCATGCGCCCGGTCTCCTGGTCGACCAGATCGGCGTCGTGGTGCTCCCACCCGGCCTGGTTCTCCTCGGACCCCCGGTGGTGGTCGAGGGCGAACAGGATCGTGTCGTTCGCCTGGGCGGCAGCGCCGAGCCAGATCGTGGACTTGCCGCAGTACGAGCCCACCTCCAGGAACGGCAGGCCGGGAACGCCGGCCGCCGCCTCGATGGCCGCGTCCCAGAGCGCATCGCCCTCGTCGGTGGGCATGAAGCCCCGGGCGGCGACCGCGGCCTCGTGGAGCGCGGCGGGCATGGGCTGGGGTCCGGTCACCACGTGGACACTAGGGGGACCACCCCCGGTGGCAGGAAGCTCAGACGTGCTTCAGGTCGGGCTCGAGGCCGGCCTCTTCGAGCTCGATGTCCTCGTCGTAGGGCGTGTGGTGGTCGGCGCCGAACATGATCTTGTCCAAGAAGATGTACTTGAGGATCCAGAGCGTGCCGAAGCCCATGATGTTGGCCGCCATCACGAGGATGGTCTTCTCGGTCTCGTTGTCTCCGGCCAGGTTCGTCACCAAGGCGACCATGCCCGTGGAGATGATCCAGCCCGCGACGGTGAAGGCCCAGAACGGCAGGACCTCGCGGCGCAGGTGCGCCTTCCCCCGCTTTCCCCACACCCAGTACTTGTTCAAGGCGAACGCCGGGATCGAGGTCAACATGGTGGCGGCCAGGTTCGACTGGATCTCCCGGGAGACGCTGTCGAAGACCCGGATGTCGATCACGTTCATGAACAAGACGATCAGGACCTGGGTGATGACGACGCAGATCACCGACGTGGCGGTGTAGCGGATCGCCCGCTGGCCGCTTTCGGTCTTCGAGTGCGCCCACAGCGCCTTGGGGTGGAACTTGCTCACGGAGAGTCGATGGTAGGGGGCGACACTGGTCACGGTGTAGTCAATCGGCCCGAACTGCTCGCATGTGAGACCCGGACCGATGGGGTCGGGGCCAGCCGGTCGTGGCACGATGCCCGCATGGAGTTGCGACGGACGGGACGTCTCATCTCGCTCGCGGTCGTGGTCGCCTCGGCGGTGGCGGCGTGCGGGAGCGACGGGCCCGATGTGGGTGGCCAGACCTCGCCGTCGGTGACGCAGGTCGCCACGGACGCCACCACCACCACGACCGACGCTTCTGGCGGCGCCGGCGACCCGGCCGGCGGCCCCGCCGGTCCCCCGGTCCAGGCCGTCGTCGCCGCGTCGGTCCACGAGCCGATCCAGCTGATCGAGCGGCCGGGCGACGACCACCACCTGTGGCTGGCCGAGCGCGCCGGGCGCGTCCGGCGGCTCACCGTGGACCAAGACGGCCGCGAGCTCCGCGCCACCGGCGACTCCGCCCTCGACATCTCCGATCAGACCACCACGGAGGCCGAACGCGGCCTCCTGGGCATGGCCTTCTCCCCCGACGGCGGGCTCCTCTACGTGAGCTCCACGAACCTCGATGGGAACACCCGGGTCGTCTCCTACGAGATGTCGGGAGACGAGGTCGAGACCTCGACGCGGACCGTCGTGTTCTCGCAGGACCAGCCGTTCCCCAACCACAACGGCGGCCACATCGTGTTCGGACCCGACAACATGCTCTGGCTCGGCCTGGGCGACGGCGGTTCGGCCGACGACCCGGACAACAACGCCCAGAACCCCGGCACCAACCTCGGCAAGATGGTGCGCATCGACCCGCGGACCAACGAGGCGACGATCGTCGTGTCCGGCCTCCGGAACCCGTGGCGGTTCTCGTTCGACACCGACGGCAGCCTCTGGATCGGCGACGTCGGGCAGAACGCGGTCGAGGAGATCGATCACCTCCCGAAGGACGCCATCGACGGCGCCAACCTCGGCTGGAGCGGCTACGAGGGCGCCGAGCCCTACCTCGACGGCGACGGCCGCCGACCCGCCGACGCCGTGCCGCCCGTGTTCGAGTACACGCACGACGACGGCAACTGCTCGATCACCGGCGGCTTCGTCTACCGCGGCCGGGCCATCGCATCGCTCCAGGGCGCGTACCTGTTCGCCGACTACTGCGCGGGCCGGCTCCGTGCGGTGCGCCTGAGCGACGACGGCACGTTCGACCAGGAGCTCGACCTCGGCGTCGACGTGGACCACCCGGTGTCGTTCACGGCCGACCCGAGCGGCGAGCCCTACGTCTTGTCCCAAGACGGCAACATCGTCCGCCTGCTCCCGCCGTCTTGACCACCAGGCCGGCAAGCCGCCACGCCAGCGAGCCACCCGAAAACGACGAGAGCCGCCGACCCGAAGGCCGGCGGCGCTCCTCAGTCCTTGGACGTGATCAGATCACGCGGACGTTCTGGGCCTCTTCGCCCTTGCGGCCGGGGGCCACGTCGAACTCGACGTTCTGACCCTCGTCGAGGGTCTTGTAGCCGTCACCGGCGATGTTGGAGAAGTGGACGAACACGTCGTCGCCCTGCTCCCGAGAGATGAATCCGAAGCCCTTCTCAGCGTTGAAGAACTTCACGGTACCTGTGGTCATGCTTTTCCTTCGGTGTCCGCCGGATCCATCGCGGAGCCGGCGTGAATGGACGATCTCGTCCACCGAGGTGGAACCTTACTGCATTTTCGGACCGAAAAGGCATTTCGTTGTGGTTCATCTTCCTTCGCCCGATCGAGGACCCGAGCAGGACCGTCGAGCACCGGATCAGCGCGGTCAGTCCAGCGTCAAGACGATGGCCGTGACGGGCGGAGCGTCACGGCCGACCAGGCGCTTGAGGCGGCCACCGAGGTGGACCAGCGTGAACTGGATCCCGTACTTCTCCGCCACGGCCCGATGGACGAGGTCGTGGTCCGGTCCCGCGTCGACCACGGCCGCGGTGGCGGGCACGGCCGCCGCGCCAGCCGCGACCCTCCCCCGCACGTCGCAGGGCCGGAGCTCCACCGCGGGGTTCTGGCGGATCCGCCGGACCTTGAACGAACCGGCGTCGGTGGTGAACCCGGCTCGTCCGTCGGCCAACGGGGCGATCCACACGGGCACGGGGACCGGCGTGCCGTCCCGCTTGAAGCTGGTGAGCGAGACGTAGCGAGCACCGCGGATGTCGGTCATGGCACGAGGCTACCGACGGCTCAAGAGGAGCTCCCTGGAGAAGGGCGTGTCGGCGGCTCCGGCGGTGACTGCGGTGGAGCGGGAAGCGGGCCCTGGGCGGTCGGAGGCGACGCGGGCGGCACGGCCGCCGACGGATCGAGCACCGGGGCCGCCGACGGCGCAAGGGCCACCGACGGGACGAAGCGGGCCGCCTCTTCGGCCTCGAACAGCTTCCACGACGGGACGTCGACGAACCGGGCGAACAAGCTGCCGGGGAACTGCGCGCGGCGCGTGCGGAGCACCTCGATGGCGTCGTTGTAGAACTGCCGGGCCGATGCCACGGACTCCTCGGCGTCGGCGATGCGCAGCTGCAGGTCACCGAACACGCTGCTGGCCTTCAGGTCCGGAGAGGCCTCGGCGAGGGCGACGGCGGTCTTGGCCGCGGACTTCAGGCCCCGGTCGGTGGACTGGGCGCCCTCGATGGTGGCATCGCTCGGCAGCTCCTCGGTGGGCGGCTTCTCCGGGACGGCCCGCAGCTCGGCGGCGGCCTGCTGCACCCCCTGCTCGTGGGCGCCGTACTCCTTCGCCACGGCGACCAGGTTCGGGATCAGCTCGGAACGCCGCTGGAGGCTGACGTCGATGAGCGACCAGGCCTTGGCGGCCTGCTCCTTCACCTCCACCTGGCGGTTGTAGTTCCGCTGCAGGGTGAGCAGGAAGAGGATGCCGACCTCGAGACCCAGGGTCCACACGACGAGGAACCACTTGACCTCGTCGAAGAGGGCAGACGTGGCGGCGCCGACGAACACGGCCGACAGCACCAGGCAGCCGAGGCCGCAGAGCCGGGCCGACCAGCCGCTGGAGGAGGCGACCTGCGCTTCGGACTTGGTCGACACGAGGAGGTCGCCGGTCTTGCCGCTGAACTCCAGGCCGGGCCCGTCGGTCCGGGGGCTCGCGGTGCCGAGCAGGTAGATCGGCGCACCGGCGGCGATGACCCGCTCGGTGACGCGCCACGTCCCCGAGAGCGTCGAGATGGGGCTCGCCGTGTCGGGCGTGCTGTCGAACCAGCCGCCGTCGACCGTGGGCGGCGCCGCGAAGGCGGTGTCGGCCAGGCTCTCGCTCCGCTCGATGGCGTCCTCGCCCACCAGCACCCACTGGCGCAGCTGCCACCGGCTGTAGGGCGGGGCGAAGTCCCGATCGAGCTTCTCGCAGAGGGTCTGCACCGGCTCGAGGTCGGCGCGGCGCGGCCGGACGAGCACGCGACCCGTCTCGTCCTGCAACCAGAAGGGCGCCGCGGTCTGGCGCTTCTCCTTGCTCACCCACGAGGAGTTGTCGCCGGACTTCTCCCACCGCTCGAGGTTCCAGCTGAACCACACGGCCGACGTCTGCGAGAACGGCGTCACGATGGGTTCGTACAGGGGCACGGCTTGGCCGACGACCTCGTTGCGGCCGACGAACACGCCGCGGCACGTCGACGTCGGCGTGTCGTCGATGACCCACTTCTTCCGCCAGCTCGACAGGCAGGCGAAGCCCAACCCGATGGCGAACGCTCCCGTCACGAGGATCCACACGCCAGACGGTCTACCAGTGCCCGCACGAGGCGACCCTGCCGATCGAGGGTGGGGACGGCCCCGTACCCTGGGGCCCGCCCCCCTCTCGAACCCTCGACCTCCTGGAGCCCCTCCCTCCCATGGCCAAGCAGCTACGCCACGAGAAGCACGACGAGGAGGACGTCGCCGACGCCCAGGAGACCGCCGCGCACGGCCACGGCACCAAGGCCGTCATCGCTGCGCTGGCCGCCAACCTGGCGATCGCCGTCGCCAAGTTCGCCGGGTTCGCCGTCACGGCCTCGTCGTCGATGCTGGCGGAGGGCGTGCACTCGGTCGCCGACTCCGGCAACCAGGTCCTGCTGCTGGTCGGCGGCAAGCGGGCCAAGAAGGCCGCCACCGAGGAGCACCCGTTCGGCTACGGCCGCGAGCGGTACTTCTGGAGCTTCGTCGTGGCGCTGGTGCTGTTCTCCCTCGGCGGCCTGTTCGCCGTCTACGAGGGCCTCCACAAGATCGAGCACCCCGAGCCCATCGACAGCCCGCAGTGGGCGTTCGGCATCCTCGGCTTCGCCATCTTGGCCGAGGGCCTGTCGTTTCGGACCGCGGCCAAAGAAGCCGGCAAGCTCAAGGGCGACGCCAGCTACTGGCAGTACATCCGCCGGGCCAAGGCGCCCGAGCTGCCGGTGGTGCTGCTCGAGGACTTCGGCGCGCTCATCGGCCTCGTGCTCGCCATGGGCGGCATCAGCGCCTCGGTCGTGACCGACGACGGCCGCTGGGACGGCTACGGCTCGCTGGCCATCGGCGTGCTGCTCGTGATCATCGCCATGGTGCTGGTGGTCGAGATGAAGAGCCTGCTCATCGGCGAGGGCGCGTCCCGCAAGGACGTCGAGGCCATCCGGGCCGCCATCGAGATCGAGCCCGACGTCATCCGGGTCATCCACCTGCGCACGGAGCACCTCGGCCCCGAGGAGCTCCTGGTCGGCACCAAGGTCGAGTTCGTCCACGAGCTCACCGTGCCCGAGGTGTCCGCGGCCATCGACCGCGTCGAGCGGAGCATCCGTGCCGGCGTGCCGTCGGCCCGGCTCATCTTCGTGGAACCCGACGTGCACGACGACCACCGGGTCGGCCGCTTCGTCGAGGAGCACACCGGCTACATCGACGCCGACGATCCGCACTACGCCGACATCACCGGCACCGTCCCGGCGATCGACGTCGACGACGACATCTGGACCGAGTAGCCGCCGTGCACGGGCACCGTGACGGGTGACCCGCTGCTCGCCCTTGACCTCACGCCGAATACCTGATGGGGTTGGTCGGGAATTGCGGGGCGACCGACTAGGTTGACCGCTCCGACACCAACGAAGACCACCCAGAAGGAAACTCCCATGGCACAACTGCGACTGGGCGACGACGCCCCCGACTTCACCGCAGAGACCACCGAAGGCACCGTCAACTTCCACGAGTGGAAGGGCGACAGCTGGGCGATCCTGTTCTCGCACCCCAAGGACTTCACGCCGGTGTGCACCACCGAGCTCGGCCGCGTGGCCGCCCTCAAAGGCGAGTGGGACAAGCGCAACGTGAAGGTCATCGGCATCTCCGTGGACACCTCCGAGAGCCACGAGGGATGGGCCCAAGACATCAAGGACGTCACCGGCTCCGAGCTGAACTTCCCGCTCATCGCCGACAACGAGAAGAAGGTCGCCGACCTGTACGGCCTCATCCACCCGAACGCCTCCGACACCACCACCGTCCGCTCGGTGTTCGTGATCGGCCCGGACAACAAGCTCAAGCTGGAGCTCACCTACCCCGCCTCCACGGGCCGCAACTTCGACGAGATCCTCCGCGTGGTGGACTCGCTCCAGCTCACCGCCGGCTACAAGGTGGCGACCCCGGTGGACTGGAAGCAGGGCGAGGACGTCATCATCGTCCCGGCCGTGTCTGACGAGGACGCCAAGGACCTCTTCCCCGCCGGCTGGGAGGCCAAGAAGCCGTACCTGCGGGTCACGCCCCAGCCCGGCAAGTAGTCACGCCCGCCGGCCAGCGCTCCCCCTCGCCGGCCGGATCGGGCGAAGACGCCACGAAGGGCGGTCCCCTCCACCCGGGACCGCCCTTCGTCGCGTCCGCGGCCATGGCGTTCGGTCAATCGGTGGTGGCCTTGCGAAGCAGGCGGCTGGCGAGGGGGACGCAGATGGCGAGGATGACCAGGCTGCTTCCGACGGCCATGAGGACCGGGTGCTGGGCGGGCCAGACACCGCTCAGCGACGCCGGGTTGGGGTTGCCGAAGAGCTCGCGGCAGGAGCCGGCCACCGCGGACACCGGGTTCCACTCGGCGATGATCCGGGGGAAGGTCGGCAGGCCGGCGGCGGGCACGAAGCAGGTCGACAGGAACGCCAGCGGGAAGAGGATCACCAGGCCGATGCCCTGGGCGGACTCGGGGTCGCCCACCAGCAGGCCGAGGCAGGCGGTGAACCAGCTGAGGGCGTAGGCGAAGAGGAGCGCGACGGCCATGCCCTCCACCACGCCGACGAACCCGTGGTCCGGGCGCCAGCCGATGACGAGGCCGGTGAGCAGCACGATCGTGCCGCAGAGGGCGGCGGCGAACAGGTCCGAGATGGTGCGCCCGGCGAGGATGGCCGAGCGCGACATCGGCAGCGTCCGGAACCGGTTCATCATCCCGGTGGCCACGTCGGAGCTCATGCCCACGGCGGTGCCCATCGATGCCGTCGTGAGGTTCATGGTGACCAGGCCGCCGATGGCGAACATCTTGTAGGAGCCGCCGCCGGCGATGGCCATGGCCGAGCCGAAGATGTAGACGAACAGCAGGGTGAACAGGACCGGCTGGATGGTGGCGTCGGACAGCTGGGCCGGCTCCCGGCGGACGTGCACGAGGTTGCGGTAGGTGAGGACGGCGACGTCGGACACCCACTCCTTGGTCCGGGCGACGGGCGAGGCCGGCGGTTCGATGCGGGCCGCCGGCGGCACCTCGGGGGAATCGACGGGACGGGACGGTGGGGCGGTGATCGTGGTCATCAGGCAACCTGCTCGCTGAGCTCGGGATCGGTGGGGTCGGAGGCTTCGGCCGGTGAGCCGGTGAGCGCGAAGAACACGTCGTCGAGCGACGGATGGTGGAACTGGACGTCATCGACGGCGACGCCGGCGTCGTCGAGGGCCCGGATGATGGCGGTGGCCTTGCCGGAGCCGGGGGTGACGGCAGCCCGCAGCGTGCGGCCGTCGTCGCTGGTGGTGATGGCGCTGGTGACGAGGGCGGACAGCGCCCCGGCGGCGGCATCGCTCGGCTCGGTGAGCGTCAGCTCGAGCTGCTCGCCGCCGATCATCGCCTTGAGCTCCCGGGCGGTGCCGTGGGCGATGACCTTGCCGTGGTCGATCACCGAGATGGCGTCGGCCAGCTCGTCGGCCTCATCGAGGTACTGGGTCGTGAGCAGCAGCGTGGTACCAGCGGCCACGAGCGAGCGGATGACGTCCCACATGCGCATGCGGCTGGTGGGGTCGAGACCGGTGGTCGGCTCGTCGAGGAACAGGACCTCGGGCCGGCTCACCAGGCTGGCGGCCAGGTCGAGGCGCCGGCGCATGCCGCCCGAGTAGCCCTTGGCCTGGCGGTCGCCGGCCTCGGTGAGGTCGAACTCGTCGAGCAGCTGGGTGGCCCGGGCCGCGGCCTCGGCGCGCGACAGCTTCGAGAGCCGGCCGATCATCTGGAGGTTCTGGCGGCCGGTGAGCAGCTCGTCGAGCGTGGCGTCCTGGCCGGTGACGCCGATGCGGCGCCGGGCGGCCCGGGGATCGGCCACCACGTCGATGCCGGCCACCCGGACGGACCCGGCGTCGGGCGTCGTCATGGTGGTGAGCATCCGCACCGTGGTGGTCTTGCCGGCGCCGTTGGGGCCGAGCACACCGAGGATGGCTCCCCGGGGCACGGCCAAGCTCACGCCGGCGACCGCGCGGGTGGTGCCGTAGGTCTTGTGGAGGCCCTCGGCCTCGATCATGGGACGTTCGGTCATCGATGACCCCTTCCGTCTGACTTGCCGGTCGGTAAGTTCTGACTTGCCGCACGGTAAGTGGCAACTTACCGGTCGTCAAGTAACTTGAGTCACATGGAACCGACCACGGCCGAGCGCGCCTCGACGCGCGACCGCATCCTCGACGTCGCCATGGGCCTGTTCATCGAGCAGGGCTACGAGGCCACCTCGCTGCGCGAGATCGCCGAGCCGCTCGGGTTCACCAAGGCCGCGCTCTACTACCACTTCACCTCCAAGCAGGACATCCTCCGGGCCCTGATGGAGCCGGCCATCGGCCTGCAGCAGGGCCTCATCGCCCGCATCGACCAGGCCCGGACGATGGAGGACTGGGCGGCGCTGCTCACGTGGATGCTCGACGAGATGTTCGGCAACTACCTGGTCTTCAAGGTGGCCGACCGCAACCGCTCCGCCGTCGAGCAGCTGGCCGAGTCGTCCCAGTTCTTCGAGGACCACCTCCAGCTGCACGCCCAGGTGGAGGCGGCCGCGACCCGGCCCGACCTGAGCCTCAACGAGCGGGTCCGCATCGTGTGCGCCCTGGGCAGCGTGGCCGGCTTCGACGACTTCGGCGGCAAGCTCCTCGACGACGAGCCGAGCGACCAGCTCCGCGTCGAGCTCATGTCCGTCGTCCGCTCGATCCTCGGCCTGCCCCCGAACCCACCACCCACCTGATCGGGCGCACGGGATCGGTCAGGTCGTGACGGCGCGGGTGGCGAGGGCGAAGACCCGGTTCCAACCGGCCGGGTCGATGCCGAGCTTGGCGGCGAGGTGCTCGGCACGGGCGGCGTCCTCCGCAGCCGTCGGCAGGCCCAAGCGGCTCGCCATGGCGGCCGCGCCCAGCTCGACCACCGTCTTGGCGACGCGGTCTTCGGTGCCTTGCACCGCCGTGCGGGCGATCGACAGGCGCCGCTGGGCCTCGGCCGCACCGGTGTCGCCCGCGGCCGCCTCGAGCGCGGCGGCCAGGTTCGCGGTGGCCCGGTCGAGGTAGGTCGCGCCGGTGGCGGCGTCGATGCGGTCGGCGAGCCCACCAGCCTGCCCGGAGCCCGACGCGGCCGCCGCGAGGGCGTGCACCGCCATCACGTTGGGGTCGACGTCGTGCGTGCGGGCGCTGGCGACGTAGGCCTCCGCCTGGGCGACGTCACCTTCCATCAGCGCGGCGGCGGCCAAGACCGCCGCGGCGTCATCGCCGCCCAGGCCGGCGCTGGCGATCACCTCCATGTCGCGGAGCACCGATGCGCCCCGGTGGGGCTCGCCGATCTGCAGCGCGGCGGCGAGCCGGGCGTAGCGGGCGGGGAAGCCGTCGCCCTCGGCCGCGCCCAGAGCATCGGGGCTGGCGACCCTCACCAAGAGCGCGAAGCCCTCCTCGACCCGGCCCGCCATGACGAGCGAGCGGCCGAGCACGGCGCCGGCCTGCACGCCGCCGAAGCGGTCGCCCAGGCCCGTGAAGGTCCGCAGGGCCTGCTCGGACATCGAGACGGCTTCGTCGGTGCGGCCGGCCCACAGGCGGATCGACGCCACCAGCATCAGCATCATCGCCGTGGCCCACGGATCGCTGCGGGCTCGGGCCTCGTCGAGCACCTGCTCGCCGAGCGCCTGCGCCTCGGCCACGCGGCCCTGCTGGAACCGGACCCACGCCAGCAGGCCGAGGCTCCAGGCCAGCCCCTGCGTGTCGACCAGATCGCTGAACAGCTCGATGGCCTTCTGCAGACGACGGTCGGCTTCGTCGGGGCGGCCGCTGTTGAACGCCGTCCACGCCAGGTTCTGCGACGCCCAGGCGATGCCGGCGCGGTCGCCGACCTCCTCGAACGCGGCGAGAGCGGCTTCGGCCGACGCCTCGGCGTCGTGGATGCGGTTGCCGAAGATCTCGACCATGCCCCGACGACGGAGCGCTTCACCCAGCCCGCCCAGGTCACCGAGCCCGCGGAAGCGGTCGGCGGCGTCGGACATCGTGGCGACGGCAGCGTCGACATCGCCTTCCTTCTGCTCGATGGCCCCGCGGGCGATGAGGGCTCGGGCGGCCGCAGCATCGTCGCCGGCAGCATCGGCCAGCGCGCAGGCGCGCTCGGCGTCGCGGCGGCCCAGCACCAGCTCCCATCCTTCGGCGGCGGCCGTCGACCGGGCCAGGTGGATGCGGATGGCCTCGGCGATGTCCCCTGGCGAGGACGTCTGGGCGTCGATGTCGCCGAGCAGGTCGAGGGCTTGCGTGTACAGCCGGATCGACGCCGGGAGGGCCTGGTCCCGACAGGCGCGATCGGCGGCCTCGGTGACCCACCGGCGCGCCCGGCTGGCGAGGTCGGCCGGGAACGCATCGGTCCGTGCGTCGGGGCCGAGCTCGGATGCCAGGGCGACGGCCGCCCCGTAGTGGTGGGCGAGCTGGTCCACCACCCACGGCGGGCGCGGGTCGACGCCCGCTGCCTTCTGCTCGATGAACGAGGCGATGCCGAGGTGGCACTTGGCGCGCTCGGCCTTGGTGATGGTCTGGTAGGCCACCTCGCGGATGAGGTCGGAGCGGAACGACCACAGCTCGCCGTCGATCTCCATGATCTCGTCGGCCACGAGGTCCGCCACCGCCGCGTCGATGTCGACGCCGGACCGCAGCTGCCGCCCCATCTCCCGGAGGCCGAGCATCGGGCCGCGCTGGCCGATGACGCTGGCGTCCTGGAGGACCCCGCGCTGCGAGGGCGTGAGGTCGTCGAGGCGGGCCGCCACCAGACCTCGGAGGGTGTCGGGCAAAGCGGCGACGCGGCCGGGTTCGGCCACCGCCTCGCCATCGAGCAGGCTCACCAGCTCCTCGAGGAAGAAGGGGTTGCCGCCGCTGCGCTCGAACAGGGCCGCGGCCACCGCATCGGGCACCGGCGCACCCACGAGGTGCTCGAGCAGCTCACCGGTGGCCTCGCGGCCCAGGGGGTCCAGGTGGAGGGTGAGGGCGTTGTGACGGCCATGGCGCGGTGTCCACTGATCGAGCAGCGCCGGGCGGGCGGTGGCGAGCACCACGACCGGGCAGTGATGGATCGCGCTGAAGACGTCGTCGATGAGCGACAGCACGGCGCTGTCGGCCCAGTGCAGGTCCGAGATCTGCAGCACCAGCGGGCGGTGTCGAGCCGACGCCGCGGCGTAGGCCCCGAGCGCACGCCCCGCCTCCTGGCGGATGGTGACCGGATCGGCGTCCGCCGGAGGCTCGTAGCCGAGCAGCGTGAGGAGCCCCTCAGCCGTGCGCTGGACCTCGGGGTCGGTGGTCCGGCGCTCCATCACGTCGGCGACGGCGAGGCGCACCGCGGTGCGGGCATCGTCGGTCGAGGCGCCGTCGGTGACCTCGAGGGCCGGCCGGAGGGCGTCGGCCACCGGCCACCACACGTTCGCCTCGCCGTAGGGGACACAGCGTCCCTCCCGCACGATGGCGCCGTGGACGGTGGCAGCCGAACCGGCGACCTCGTCAGCCAAGCGGCTCTTGCCCATGCCGACGTCGGCCACCAAGAGCGCGAGCATCGCCCGGTCGTTGCGGATCGAGCTGTCGATGACGGTGGTCAACAAGCCGAGCTCCGAGCCGCGGCCGACGAGCGGCACGTCGACGCGGCGGGCCCGGTAGCCGGGCGGGAGCGTCGGCGCGACGGCTGCCCAGGTCTCCACCAGCTCGTCGCGGCCCTTGGCATCGAGCAGGCCGCGCTGCTCGTAGGCGATGGTGTGGTGCGTGGCGGCGTAGGTGGCCGGGCCCACGAGGACCTCACCGGGCTTGGCGTTGGTCTGGAGGCGGCTGGCGGTGTTGACCACATCGCCCATCGCCGTCACCGAGCCCGCGGCTCGCATGGCGCCCACCAGCACCTCGCCGGTGTTGATGCCGACGCGCATCTGCAGCTCCTGGCCGATGGCCTCGGCCTCTTCGCACAGCGATGCCTGCATGCGCAGGGCCGCTCGCACCGCCCGCTCGGGGTCGTCCTCGTGTGCGGTGGTGGCGCCGAACAGGGCCACCAGGGCATCGCCCACGATCTTGTCGACCTGGCCTCCGAAGCTGGTGATGTCGTCGGCCATGCGGTCGAAGCAGCGGTCCACCAGGTTCTTCACCCGCTCCGGATCGAGTCGCTCCGACAGCGAGGTGAACCCGACCAGGTCGGCGAACACCACCGTGACGACCCGGCGCTCGTCCTCGACGCTGCGCAGCGGCCGGCCGCACGACGCGCAGAAGCGAGCGTCATCCGATGCCGGAGCCCCGCATGCCGAACAGGTCATCGTCGGCATCCTACGGCTGCTTGCCACAGTTAGCGCGGCTCGTTTGCGCACGGCCGGCCGCCACCCGCGAACATGGCGGCGTGCTGCACCGGTGGTCCGTCCCCGCCCTGGTCGCCGGGGTACTGGCGCTCGCGGCCTCCACCGGATTGACCGGCTGCGTGCCCACGCCCAAGGCCGGCACGATCGACGTGGTGGGCGACTCCCTCGCCTTCCAGGCGAACTGGGCCCGACCCGCCGAGTTCCTGGTCGGCTCACCCCGGGGCGCCGACGTGGCCTTGGACTTCCGTCCGGGCATCGGCTTCCCCGACGTGATGGCCGCCCAGCGCACGCGGGTCGCGGCCGCCCGGCCGGCGATCCTCGTCGTCGCGCTCGGCACGAACGACGCCGGGCCTCTCGACAACGGCTGGAACGCGGCGGACGACAAGGAGCTGCGGGCCCTGATGGCGCTGCCCTCGCCCACCACGTGCGTCGTGCTCGTGCTCCCGGGCGCCGCCGACAAGCCGGCGGTCACCGCCACCTACCGCACCGATCTGACCGCCGCCCGCGCTGCCATGCGCAAGGCCGCGGCGGACCGCAAGGCCAAGGGTCAGCCCACGGTCGTGGCCGACTGGGGCGCGGTCGCCCTCGCCCGTCCCGAGCTCACCGTCGCCGACGGCATCCACCTCGCCGACGACGCCCCCAGCGCCCCCGGCCGCATCGTGAACGAGGCTGCCGCCAACGCCTGGACCAAGGTCCTCTGGTCCGGCGTCGCCGCCTGCCCCAAGCGCTGACCAGCGCACGGCGGATCGTCGACGTCGCATCCGGTCACGTCGAATCGGCCGACACCGTCACGTCGAATCCGTCGAATCGGTCGAATCGGTGGGGTCGAGCCACCTCATCGGATCCGTCGAATCTGTCGACGCCGTCACGTCGAATCCGTCGAATCGGCCACGGGCGGCGACGACATCGAAGCGGCGGCGCCCACGCGGTCGAGCGCCAGCCCCCAGCCCGTGGTGCCGTCACGCCCCCCGTGCGCGTCGAATCGACGTCGATTCGACGCGCACGGGTTCGGCGGGGGCATCGAGGTTCGCGGAGGGGGTGCGGCAGGATGGTCGGATGTCGATCGATCCCGCGGACCTTCCCGACGAGGCGCTGGCCTTCCTCGCCGAGTACCACCTCGCCTCGCTGACCACGGCCCGACCCGACGGCTCGCCGCACGTCGTCGCCGTCGGGTTCAGCTACTCCCCCGCCGACCAGACTGCCCGCATCATCACCTGGGCGGCCAGCAAGAAGGCCCGCAACGTCGCGGCCGCGCCGGGTGGCCGGGCGGTGGTGTGCCAGATCGACGGCGGGCGCTGGCTCTCGCTCGAGGGGACCGCCACGGTCACCGACGACCCCGCCCGCGTCGCCGAGGCCGTCGACGGCTACGCCGCCCGCTACCGCCAGCCCGGCGAGCGCGACGACCGCGTCGCCATCGAGATCAAAATCGATCGCATCCTCGGCCGAGCTTGACGCCTCCCGGGGCCACAATCCCGAACGTTCAACGCCGGTGGCTGCACCGCAACCAACCGTTCGCATCGAACGTCCGTTCGTCCGACCACCCGGCTCGACGTGTGATGCGTGCCGTGCGCGCATCGTTCGAACCGTGAGGGCCGGCGGTCCTGGGCCGGCCCCGCCCGACGAGAACGGCGCAGGGAGCGCGGTTCGAGGGTCAGAGGGCGACGGCGACGGCTTCGGCCATGGTCGTGGTGTGGGTCATCGTGAGCAGCCAGCGGGTGACGCCGGCGGCCTCGGCCAGGGCCTGGGCCCGCCCGGTGACCGCCAGCACCGGAGCGCCTCGATCGGTGCGGACGACCTCGATGTCGTGCCAGTCGACGGCCCCGAGCCCCACGCCCAGCGCCTTCATGACCGCCTCCTTGGCGGCGAAGCGGGCGGCGTAGCGCTCGGTGGGATCGTTGGCGGCCTCCGCGTAGGCACGCTCTCCCGGCGTGAACAGCTTCTCGGCCATCGTCGGGGTGCGGGCCAGCACCGTGCGCATGCGGTCGACCTCGATGAGGTCGACGCCGATGCCGATCACACCCGCGCCCGCTCACCGATCAGCCGCATCACCGACCACGCCCCCACCGAGTCACCGGCGCGTCGAATCGACGTCGATTCGACGCGCACGGGCGACGACCCGTGCATCACCGGCCGCGGCGGTTGTTCACGAAGGCGACGACGACCATCACGAGGGCCGCGGCGAACACCAGGGCGACGATGATCATGCCGGCGCGTCGCCTTCGGCCGAACGCCAGCGGTCGGCGAGCACGTTGACCGGCGTGGTGAGCACCTCGATGGGCGGCAGCAAGCCGAGCAGGTCGTCGCGGAACGTCGGCTCGGTCTCCGTGACGGCATCCTTGAGAGCGGCGTAACGGCCCCGGTACGCCTCGAGCACGGACCGCATCCGGCCAGGCGGCAGCTCGTCAGCGAACCGGCAGTGCAGCAGCGTGATGCCCGTGCACTGGGTGCCCTTGACCTCGGGGATGAGCACGAGCGTGCGGCCGTCGCTGCGGCCCACCGCCACCGTGACCTCGCGCTCGGTGGCCACCCGGTGCTTGGTGCCGCGCAGCTGCGGGTTGCGCTCGGTGCGCTGCGGGAGGTCGCGGGCGATGCCGCCCCGGTCGACGACGACGATGGTGGCCTCGCCCTCTTCGACGTCGCCCTCGATCCGGTAGCGCGTGTAGCCGACGACGTCGTCGACGGCGACGTCGAGACCGGCGAGGGTGCGCATCGCCTTGTAGCTGAGGCGGTCGCGGGCCGCTCCTGCGCTCAGCGCGGCCTGCACCAGCGCGATGTCGAGCAAGCCCTCGTCGGACCGGGAGATCCCGACGGTGACCGTCTTGGCCTGGTGCTTGATGGCGTCGACGGGACGGGTGAGCTCCTCGATCGCGGCGGTGAGCGCGGCGGTGAGGTCCTCGATGACCACGCTCGGCGTGCCGACCCGCCCGTGCTCGACCTGGTAGGCGTCGAGCGGCGCCACGCCGGTGGCGTAGCGGAACATCGACGCCAGGCGCACGGCGGTGCCGGCCTCGAGGCTGCCGTCGTAGCTGCCGCTGCGGAGCCCATCGTGGAAGCGGGCGGCCACCGGCTCCAGCTGGGGGCGCAGCTCGGCGAGCAGGCGGTCGACGTCGGCGAACGCCGGGCTGGAGATGCCGTCTTCGATGGCGCCGCGCGCCTCGCGGAGGCCACGAGCCTGGGCATCGATGGCGAGGGGGGCCTCGTAGCCGAACAGGTGGCCGACCACGGTGGTGAGCACGAAGGCCAGGCCCGGGTGGACGCTGGGCACCGTGAGCACGCGGAGGGCGGCGCTGAAGCGGTCCTCGTCCTCGGTGGCGACCACGATCGGGGTGGCCTTGTGCGCCCGGTAGATCGCCACCTCCTTCGCCACGTCGTCGGCGTTCGAGCCCACCAAGCCGGCGGCGCACACGAGGATGAGCGGCTCCGACGACAGGTCGATGTGCTTCTTGTCCTCGATGGCATCCGAGGCGATGGCCTTGTAGCAGAGCTCGGAGAGCTTGATCCGGATCTCCTCGGCTGCCACCCGGTTGGCCCCGGAGCCGACGATGGCCCAGTAGCGGCGCGACGGCGCCAGCTCCTGCGCGGCCTCGGCGATGGCGGGCCGGCGGGCCAGGGTCTCCTCCATCGCTGCGGGCAAGTCGCGCAGGCCGGCGAGGACCTCGCTGCGGGCGGCCGCGCGCTCGTCGGTGCCGGGCACCTCCTGGGCGATGGCCATGGCCAGCAGGAAGCCGGCGGCGATCTGGGCGTAGAACGCCTTGGTGGAGGCCACGCTCATCTCCACGTCGCGACCGTCGGACGTGTAGAGCACGCCGTCGCTCTTGTCGGTGAGGTCGCTGGCACGCCGGTTGACGATGGCGACGACCTTGGCGCCACGGGCTCGCACCAGGTCGACGGTGCGGTTGGTGTCGGTGGTGGTGCCGGACTGGCTGATGGCGATGATGAGCGTGTCGGACATGTCGGCCAGCAGCGAGAAGCCCGAGAGCTCGGTGGCGGGCAGCGCCTCGACCCGGACCTCGGTGGCGGCCAGCTCGGTGGCGAGGGCGCGGGCCAGGCTCTGGCCCGCCACGGCCGCCGTGCCCTGGCCGATGACCTTCACCCGGGTGATGCGGCCGGACCGCAGGTCGTCGCGCACCGCCGCCGGCAGGGTGTCGTCGGCCAGCACGGCCCGGAGGGCGCCGTCGTCGCCGCCGATCTTGCCGCGGAGCGTCTTGCGGAACGATCCGGGCGCCTCCTCGATCTCCTTGAGGAGGAAGTGCTGGTAGGACCCGCGGTCGATGTCGCGCGTGGTGACCTCGGGGGTCACCAGCTCGCCCGCCGAGAGGGGCAGCTCGGTGCCGTCGTAGGAGAACCGGCGGATGCCGTCGACCGTGCCCGCCGCCGCCGCATCGAGCTCCACCACCTGGCCGCGCGACGCCGCCGGGTCGCTGGGATCGGCCGGGGTCTCGCCATCGAGGCGCAGGTAGCTGGTGGCGTCTTCGACGACGCCGTAGGGCTCCGAGGCGACGACGTACAGGTCCTCGTCGAGGCCGACGTAGAGGGCCTGGCCGCTGCCGCGCAGGGCCAGCTGCAGCCGGCCGGGGGCGCCGGCGGCGTTGGCGGCGATGGCCACCGACCCGTCGAAGCGCCCCACCGACCGGCGGAACGCGTCGACCGCTTCGTCGCCCGCCGCGAGGCGGCGGGACACGAGCGTGGGGATGACCTTGGCGTCGCTGGTGATCTCGGCGGCGATCCGCAGCTCGTCGCTCACCTTCAAGTCGGCGAAGTTGTCGACGTCGCCGTTGAGCGCGGCGGTGACGTAGGGACCGCTCAGGTGGTCGACCTCGTCGGAGTTCATGGGGTGTGCGTTCGGCTGGGAGATGATGCCGATCGAGGCCCAGCGGGTGTGGCCGAGCACGGTGGTCTCGGAACCATCGCCGGCCACGGCCATGTGGAGCAGGGCGTCGTCGCGGATGGCAGCGCGCAGCACCGCGGTGTTGTCGCCCAGCTCGCCGATCTCCGCCGCGGCCTTGTACACGAAGCTCAGGTGCCCCTCGGGCGTGACCCGCACGGCGCCCGCGGTGAACAGCGGGTCATCGGCCCGCTCGGCCAGCAGCGCCGTGACGGCCTGGTCGGCGAGGTCCAGCCCGTGCCCGTGGACCAGCAGCATGAGCCCCGCGGAGTCGCGACCGCGCACCTCGAGGCGGTCGATCGCGCTCAGCGCGGCCTGGACCGACGCGAACGCGTCGACGGCGGACGGCGTGGGCACCGGCCCCGCCAGATCGGCGACGGCGCGGGCCGTGGGGAGCCGGTCGCGCCGGACCGCCCAGAGGGCGTCTTTGAGCCGGATGACCGCCGCGTTCACGGCCTCGAGCGCCGGTCCGGAGACGGGATCGTCGTCGAGGGCGCCTTCCCGCTCGGCAAGGACCAGCGACACGTCGGCGCAGGCGCTCTCGACGGCCGGCGCCAGGGCCCGGTCGGCCAGCAGGGCGGCGATGCCGGGGGTGCCGCGCAAGAGGCGGTCGACCCCCTCGACCCGCTCGGCGACGCCGGCCACGGCGCCGTCGAGGTCCTCCACGGGCGCGGTGCGGAGCGCCTCGGCGGCGCCATCGAGCAGGGAGAGCAGCTCAGCCGACGTGGGCGTCGACCGGACGCTCCTGCGACGGACGACGGCGATGATGCCGCACATCTGGTTCCTCCGGGGACTCGGGCAGAGTGCCCCGGGAATCCGGGACCGGACCATGGTACCGGCCCAGGTCCGGGGCCTCTCCCAGGGCGCCGGCGGACCCCGGTCGCCCAGGTTCCACCCGGGCTGACCCGTGCGGGTCAGGCGCCGAGGGAGGTGACCACGGCGGCGAGGTGGCCGGCCACCTCGGCCGCCTCCTCGTGGGTCGGCGCCTCGACCATCACGCGGATCACCGGTTCGGTCCCGCTCGGGCGCAGCAGCACCCGCCCCCGGTCGCCCAGGCGCTCCTCGGCCGCCGCCACGTCGGCGGTCAGCTTGCCGGCCAAGCCCGGGTCGCGCCGGGCGGTGCGGACGTTGACCAGCACCTGGGGCAGGCGCGTCATCGCCGCCGCCGCCAGCTCGGCGAGCGGCTGCTGCCGCCGGGCCACGACCGCCAGGAGGGCGATGCCGGTGAGCATGCCGTCGCCGGTGGACGCCAGGTCACGGAAGATCACGTGACCGGACTGCTCACCGCCGAGGCAGTGCTTGCCCTCGTCGAGCGCCTCCAGCACGTAGCGGTCGCCGACGTCGGTGGTGATGACGTCGATGCCGTGGGCCGCCATGCCCTGGCGGAACCCCAGGTTGCTCATCACGGTGACCACGACGGTGTCGTGGGTGAGCTTCCCCCGCTCGTGGCGGTCGATGGCGCAGATGGCGATGATCTGGTCTCCGTCGACGAGCTCGCCCGCCCCGTCGACGGCCAGCACCCGGTCGGCATCGCCGTCGAACGCCAGACCCGCGTCGGCGCCATGGGCGACGACCGCCGCCTGCAGCGCCTCGGGATGGGTGGAGCCCGAGGCCTCGTTGATGTTGATGCCGTCGGGATCGGTGTGGATCGACGTCACCGTCGCACCGAGCGCCTCGAACACGCCCGCGGCCAGCTCGGAGGCCGCCCCGTTCGCCCCGTCGAGCACGACCTTCAGGCCGTCGAGCGACCCGGCAGGGACCACGTCTTCGGCCAGGAACCGGCGGTAGCGGTCGATGGCACCGTGGTCGGTGGTGATCGTGCCCACCTCGGTGCCGGTGGGCCGGGGCCGGGGGTCGCCCTGGCCGCTCAGCGCGGTGAGCTCCAGCTCCAGGCGCTCCTCGAGCTCGTCGGACAGCTTCAGCCCACCGGCCGAGAACAGCTTGATGCCGTTGTCGCCGAAGGGGTTGTGCGACGCCGAGATCATCGCGGCCGGCACGTGGTCGGCCGCCGACAAGAAGGCGACGCCCGGCGTGGGCACGACGCCCAGGTCGACGACCTCGACGCCCTCGGTGGCCAGCCCGGCGGCGAGGGCGGCCGACAGCAGCGGCCCCGAACGGCGGGTGTCACGCCCGATCAGCCAGCGAGCCCCGCCGAGCACCCGGGCCGCGGCCCGGCCCAGGTTCAGCGCCAGCTCCGGCGTCAGCTCCCGGTTGGCGATCCCGCGGACCCCGTCCGTCCCGAACTTCAAGCTCATGCGAGCCACCGTACTGGCGCGCGCAGCCGGGTCCCGGAAACGACGAAGGCCGCAGCTCCGAGGGAGCTGCGGCCTTCGACCAGAGGCAGGAAGCGGACTAGCGCTTCGAGTACTGAGGAGCCTTGCGGGCCTTCTTGAGGCCGTACTTCTTGGACTCCTTCTTGCGATCGTCTCGGGTCAGGAACCCGGCGCGCTTGAGGGTGGGGCGAAGCTCGGGGTCGAGCTCGATGAGGGCCCGGGCGATGCCGAGGCGCACGGCGCCGGCCTGGCCGGTGACGCCGCCACCGTGGATGGTGACGTCGACGTCGTAGGACTCCTCGAGCTGGGTCAGCTTGAGGGGCTCTTGGAGGATCATCCGGTGCGTCGGGTTCGGGAAGAAGTCGACCCAGTCGCGGCCGTTGATGGTGATGGTGGCTTCCGCATCGCCCTCGGAGGGACGGAGGCGGACGCGAGCGACGGCTTCCTTGCGGCGACCGGTGGACTGCACGAGGGGCTTGGACACGTCAGGGACTCCTACGCGCTGCGGCGGGCGTGGTCGAGCTCGAGCACCTGGGGCTGCTGAGCGGCATGCGGGTGGTTGGGGCCGGCGTAGACCTTCAGCTTCTTGAGCTGGGCCCGGCCGAGCCGGTTCTTCGGGAGCATGCCGCGCACGGTGTTGCGCACCGCGTCTTCCGGCTTCTTCTCCAGGAGGTCGGCGAAGGTCTGCTCCTTGATGCCGCCCGGGAACCCGGAGTGGCGGAACACCTTCTTCTTCTCGGCCTTGCCGGCCGTGAGGACGATCTTCTCGCAGTTGATGATGACCACGTGGTCCCCGGTGTCGATGTGGGGGGCGAACGTGGGCTTGTGCTTGCCACGCAAGATGGCGGCGACCTCGGTGGCGAGGCGGCCGAGCACCAGGCCATCGGCATCGATGATCAGCCAGTTGCGCTCGATCTCTGAAGCTTTGGGCGTGTACGTGGGCACGGTGAATCCTTGGATCTGCTGGTCGTGAGCCAGAATCGCCCCCAGGGCGGCTTCGGGCCGAAGGGATACGTTACGGCCCGCCGGTCTGCCAGGGCAAATAGCAGAGCGCGCCCGGCCGGTGGTGGACCGGCGGGGCTACCTCCGCTCGGGGACCACGCCGAACGAGACGCCACCCGAGGCGATCGAGCCGGTGCGCATGCCCTCGGCCGAGCCGACGGGCCGGGTCCACGAGCCGCGGTCCTCGAGCACGGGCAAGACGCCCTCGCCGAACCAGTAGACCTCCTCGAGGTGCGGGTAGCCCGAGAGGATGAACTCGTCGATGCCGAGCGCGGCGTACTCCTCGATGCGGTCGGCGACCTCGGCGTGGCTCCCCACCAGGGCGGTGCCCGCGCCCCCGCGGGCCAACCCGACGCCGGCCCACAGGTTGGGCGAGACCTCGAGGTTGTCTCGGGACCCGCCGTGGAGCTCGAGCATGCGCCGCTGGCCCTCGGACTCGGTGGTCTTCATCCGGGCGTGGACCTTGGCGATCTCCTCCTCGGAGATGCCCTCGAGGAGGCCGTTCGCCACCTTCCAGGCCTCGTCGGACGTGTCGCGGCTCACGACGTGGAGCCGGATGCCGAAGCGCGGGGTGCGGCCCTGGGCGGCGGCCAGCTCGCGGACCCGGTCGAGCTTCTCGGCCACCTGGGCGGGCGGCTCGCCCCACGTGAGGTAGACGTCGGCGTGGCGGGCGGCGACATCGAGCGCAGCCGGCGACGAGCCGGCGAAGTACACGTCGGGGACCGGGTCGGGCTGGCGGCCGAGCGTACCGCCTTCGACGTGGATGTGCGTGCCCTCGTAGTCGACGGCCTCACCCGACCAGAGGCCGCGCACCACGTCGAGGAACTCGCCGCAGCGCACGTAGCGCCCGTCCTTGTCGAGCCAGTCGCCGTACGCGTGCTGCTCCGAGGAGTCGCCGCCGGTGACGACGTTCAACAGGAGCCGCCCGTTGGTGTGGAACTGGTAGCTGGCCGCCATCTGCGCCGCGAGGGTGGGGGAGGTCACGCCGGGCCGGAAGGCCACCAGGAACTTCAACCGCTCGGTCCGCTGGGCGAGGGCGGCGGTGGTGACCCATGCGTCGTCGCACCACGGGCCCGCCGGGGTGAGCGCCGCCTCGAACCCGAGCGCCTCGGCCGCCAGGGTGATCTGGGTCAGGTAGTTGAACGTCGCCGGCCGCTGGCCACCGGCGGTCCCGGGGACGGATCGTTCCGGTTCCACCAGGCGACGGCCGTCGCCGTTCGTGGGCAGGAACCAGTGGAAGGCGATCGGCATGGGGTCCACCCTGGGGCGATGCGGCGAGGTCTGCGGAGGCTGGTCAGACCGATGGAGTATGGGGGTCGCGTTCGCGCAGCGTCAACGTGGGACCGCCCTCGGTCAGGCGGACGACCAGGTGTCTCGGCCCTCGTCGGAGGACCAGCCCGGGTAGCGGACCGTCCAGAGGGTCAGGCCGTGGGGCGGCGCCAGATCTCCTGCCCGGTCCCGGTCCCCGGAGCGGATGATCCCGAGGACGTCACCCGGCCGCTTCCGTCCCCGCCCGACGTCGACGAGCGTCCCGACGACCGAGCGGACCATCTGGTGGCAGAACGACGACGCCTCGATCTCGAAGCGCAGCTGCCCCTCGCCGTCGTCGAACCACACCGCCTCGGTCACCCGGCGCACCAGGCTCGCCTCCAGTCCGTCGCGGCGCTTGGGCCGACGGCAGAACGCTGCGAAGTCGTGCTCGCCGATCACCGCGTCGCACGCCAGGACCATGGTGTGCAGCCGCAGCGGGGTGTCGACGTGCCAGGCCGAGTCGGCGGTGAACGGGTCCGGCGTCGGGCTGTTGTGGATGCGGTACCGGTAGCGGCGGGCGGTGGCGGAGAACCGAGCGTCGAAGGCGGCATCGACCGCCTGGATGCCCCACACGGCGATGGCCGGCCCGCACAGCTTGTTGAGCGACTTGGTGAGGCGGGCCGGGTCGACGAGGCCCACCGGCGCGTCGAACGTGACGACCTGGGCCCGGGCGTGCACGCCCTTGTCGGTGCGGCCGGCGCACGTCAGCTCCACCGGGGTGCCGAGGACGGTGGCGATGGCCTGGGTGAGGTCGCCGCCGACGGTCCGCACGCCCTCGTTGCGGGCGAAGCCCGAGAACGGCGCGCCGTCGTACGCGACGACCATGCGGATCCGCTCGGTGGGGCCGGCGACGGGGGCCTCTGCGGCGGGCACCGGGTCGAAGAGGGTCATCGGCTGCGGACGCTAACGCGGCCGCAGCCGGCCGGGGCCGGGCCCACCGTGGTCAGCGGATGGCCCAGGTGCGGAACGCCTCGGTCGCCATGAGCGAGGCCATGAGCGCCTGTTCCCCACCGGGGGTCGCCAGCCTCTTCACCCAGTACGCACGACCAGCGGGGTCGGCGGCGCGCCCGAGGACCTGCGCATAGCGCTCGTCGACGATCCGCCCCCGCGCCGCCTCGGTGCGGACCAGGTTGGCAGCCATCGCACGGGCCCCGCCGTTGCGCACCTTCGGCGCCCAGTGCGCGAGGCCGCCGGTGTCGGCGGGCCGGCCCAGGATCGACTCGTACGCCGCCCGCACCACGTCGTCGGGCGTGGCGAGCGATGCGCTCGAGAAGGCGAAGGCACCGACCAGGTCGACCGTGGCCGTGTCCCAGTGCTTCTTGCCGTTGGCGGACAGCGACGAGCTGACCCACGCCGGGTCCACCTCATCTTGGAGGTAGGTCTGCAGGAACTGGGCGTGGCGGAGGCCGTGGGCGGTGGGCCCGCCGAGCGCCCGGGCGACGATCCGCTTGCGTCCCGCGGCTGTGGCGTAGCCGGCGCCCAGCCACGAGATCTCGGCCGTGGTGGGGTCGCGGCCCCACGCCAGCTGGCCCACGGCGCAGGCCCAGCGGGCGGCGCTGGTCCGGCGGCACGGGGAGGCCGGCGGGGTGATCGGCCCCACGCCCGTGGTGTTGGCGGCAGCCGAGCCGAGCCCCTCTTGGGTGAACGCGAGGTCGGCGATGGCGAGGCGGCCGGCGCCGGTGCGGTCGAAGCGCAGCTCGATCGCCCGCACCCGGGTCACGTCGATGCCGGCGAACGACGAGAGCGGCAGCCGCACGCCGTTGAGCACGGCATGCTGCACGGTGCCGGCGTTCAGGCGCTGGAGACCGTTCGTCCCGCTGAGCGCGGGGACCGCCGCCCGATGGCCGTCGGCGTCCTCGAGCACGACGGTGAAGTCCTGCTTGGCCCGCGCCGCGTTGCGGGTGTCGTTGGGGACGGCCACCCTCATCCGGACGCCGTCGTAGCCGGCCACGTCGATGCCTGCCGCGGCGAACGGGATGCGCACCGACGTCCCCTGCCGGATCCACCCAGCATCGAGCGCTCCGGTGTCGTTGACCAGGCCGGTGAAGGTGGCCGCGGCGCACCGGGTCGTCACCACGCGGACACCGTCGGGCTGGCCGAAGCCCCCCTCGTCGCTGGGGTTGCAGACGAGTCCGGTGTTGACCCCCCGGATGTCGGTGACCTGGCCGGTCGGCGTCCGCCGGTAGGTGTCGGCACTCGCCCAGCTCTCGATGTCGAGGCGATCTCCGGCGTGGTAGGCGATGGACCAGCGGGCGGGACTCGTCGAAGGCGGGTACGGAGCGGTGCCGGTGACGAGCGGCTGCAGGTTCGGCTCGGGACCGAGCGTCCGGCGCAAGAAGCCGGCCATCAGCGCGGCGCCGGCCTGCTCCTGCTGAGCAGCGGTGAGACGGCCGCTCCCGCCGGGCCGGCACGGGTCGGCAGCGGCCCGGGTGTCTTGGCCTCCGCCCTCGATGAACACGCCCGCGTCGTCGAACGAGCCCGGCCCCGAGGTCCACACCGTGTTGAAGAAGTTGTGGTTGGCCCCGTAGAGCAGGGCCGTCATCTTCGAGGAGGTGTCCCCTGGAGTCGCGTAGCGCCCGTCGTCGTAGTAGGACGCGCCTTGGAGGTCGTACACGTCGCCGTCGCAGTACGGCAGGATGACGCCGAGCTCGACGCCGCCGATCACCCGGCGGCCGAAGTCGACCGGCGCGAGGGCCATCGCCGCCTTGATGCCGAAGCGGTTGACGCTCCGCTGGTTGAGCTGGACCGCCGCCGCGATCCCCTCGCCGCCGCGCGAGTGGCCCATGAGACCGATCCGGTCGAGGTCGATGCGGCCCACGAACCGCGAGCCGAACGGCGCCCCCGTGGCGCTCGCATCCCAGCCCTTCCACCGTCGGAGGTGCTCCAAGATGAGCTGGCCGCGGGCGGAGGCCCCACCGTCGTCGAGGAAGCCGTCGTTGGCGTTGATGCCGTTGGCGCCGATGGAGACCACCACCATGCCGTGGCTCGCGAGCAGCCGGCCGAGGGCGTCGTAGCCCTGGTAGCTCGGGATCTCGGGCACCGAGGCGGGGCACGGCCACTCGAGCAGGGTCACGGTGGCGGTGGCGCAGGTGGCGTGGCGGCCGTGCTGGAGGATCACCAGCGGGGCCCGCCCGGCGATGGTCTGCGGGGCGTACACCTTGGCTTTGACCTCGACCGCGGCCGGGAAGCCCGTCGGTCGGTAGGCCTGGTCGCCGAAGTCGTAGCTCAGCTCGTCGACGGCCTCGGGGCCGGCGACCCCGGGATCGGGCAGCGCGGCGCCCGCGACCCCGACCGGGCGGGGCGGAGCCGCGATCCGAGCCGGTGCGGCCGTGGCCGGCGGGGCCAGCAGGCTGCCGATGGTGAGCGCGGTGACGGCGAGGACGACGCAACAGCGAACGGCGGCGGGGCGGATGACGGCGTTCACCGGGCCGCCTCCAGCTTCCCGGCGGCGATGGGTCGTCCGCCCTCCCACTGGTAGCTGACCGGTTGCCCGGCGGTGAGACCCCTGCCGTCGGTGGTGACCGCCGTGAGCGACCGCAGGTCGCCGGCCAGCACGCCCTCGCCGACCAGGCGGCTGCCCACGCTGATGTTCACCCGAGCTGAGCGGGCCGTGAAGTCGCCTGGCACCCGCACCCGCCAGACGCGCGTCCCGTCGGACAGGGTCACCTGGTCGACGGTCGCTCCGGAGGCCGTCCGGGTCGAACCCGTCGCCGGGGCCTCGACGGCTTGCTGCAGCTGAGCGGCGTCGAGGCCGGCGACCGGCGAAGCAGCCGTCCCGCCGCGGTCGGCGGGGGCGGTCGTCGGTGTGGTGGAGCTGGTGGCCACCGCAGCGGTGGTGCTCGTCGCCCCCGCGACCGGGGTCGACGTGGCGGTCGTCGAGGGGGCGGCTTCGGCGGAGGGAGGCGTCACCGCCTCGGGGCTGCCGCCAGCGGCGACCTGGGTGGCGCGATCGCCGGAGCCGCAAGCAGCAACGCCGATCGAGAGCGCGACGAGGAGGAGGGGGAGCAGCCGGCGCGGGGTCATGGCGGTCGAGTCTGGCCTGCGGTCCGGCTCGGGATCAGCCGATCCACGCGACCGTCACGGGATCGTCCCCCCATCGCAACCTGGATGGGTGGGTTCCGGCCCCCAGCACGCGACGAGCCTCGTGCGGGACCGGAGCGATCGCGACCCGGATCCCCACGACGGTCCTGCGGGCGCGGTGTCACGATCCCGGCGGCTGGCTCGTCAGGTGGGCAGCCGAACCCCCAGGAGCCCACCGTGGACCAAGCCACCGTCGATCCCGTCGATCCCCTGCACCGCCCTGACCAGCGGGACCAGCCGGCCGCGACCGTGGTGGTCGGAGCCGGGCTCGGGGGCCTCATCGCGGCCGTCACCGCCGCTGGCCGCTCACCGGGTCGGCGCGTGGTGCTCGTCGACCCCCATCCACCTGGCGGCCGAGCCCGGACCGACCAGCGCGGCGGCTTCACCTTCAACCGCGGTCCCCGGGCGCTCTACCGCACCGGTCCGGCCGACCGGGTGCTGCGCTCGATCGGCGTCGACACCGGCCGTGGCGGCCCACCGAGCCTGCGCAACGCCATCGCCGTCCACGACGGGGGCGTCCACCGGTTCCCAGGTGAGCCGCTCGACGCCCTGCGCACGTCGCTCCTCACCGCCCGCCAGAAGGCCGAGCTCCTGCGCACCCTCGCCGCGCTGTGGCGAGCCTCGCCGGCCACGACGGACGGGCGCTCGCTCGGCCAGTGGCTCGATGCACGAGGCGTCGGTGGCGTGGTGCGGCAGTCCACCGAGGCGCTCGTGCGCGTGGCGTCCTACGCCAACGCCCCCGAGACCTTCGCGGCCGGGCCGGCCCTGGCCAACGCCCGCGCCGGGATCAGCCCCGGTGTGCGCTACCTCGATGGCGGGTGGCAGTCGCTCGTCGACCAGCTCCTCGTGATCGCGTCCAGCCGGGGCGTGGAGGTCGTCCAGGCCGCCGTGCGCGCGGTGGCGCCTGGCCCGGCATCGGTCACGGTGACGACGGACGGTCCCTGCTGGGAGGCGGCAAGCGTCGTGCTCGCCCTCGGCGGTCCCGACGCCGCCGCCGCCGTGCTCCCCGCCCGTCCGGCTTCCTGGGGCGATCTCGCTCCACCGGTCACCGCCGCCTGCCTGGAGCTGGGGATCCGGGGGCTGCCGACCCACCGGTTCGCCCTGGGCATCGACGAGCCGCTCTACGGATCGACCCACTGCCCACCGGCCGATCTGGCTCCCGAGGGCCACGCCGTCGTCCACCTGATGCGGTACCAGCCCGTCGGCGACCACGTCCCCGCCACCGAGCAGCGAGCCCGGCTCGAGCAGCTCGCCCGCCAGATGGGCATCGCGCCCGATGCCGTGGTCGAGCAGCGCTTCCTCGCCAAGATGGTGGTCGCCGGCACGCTCCCCCATCCGGCCACCGGCGGCCTCGCCGGCCGGCCACCGGTCGACGTCGCCGAGCACCCCGGCGTGTTCCTCGCCGGCGACTGGGTGGGTCCGACCGGCCTCCTGCTCGATGCCGTCGCCTCGAGCGCGGTCGAGGCCGGTCGTCGCGCCGCTTCTCGTTCGGCCACCATGGCGCGCGCATGATCACCGACCGCGCCGTCTCCGGCGACGCCGAGTTCGAGCAGGAGCGCCCCCGGCTCGAGGGCCTCGCGTACCGGATCACCGGGTCTCGGGCCACCGCCGAAGACGTCGTGCAGGATGCCTGGCTGCGCTGGGAGCGGTCCGATCGCGAGGCCGTCGAGCGTCCCGCGGCCTGGCTGACCACGGTCACGAGCCGGTTGGCCCTCGACCACCTGAAGTCCGCACAGCGCACCCGGGAGACCTACGTCGGCCCCTGGCTGCCGGAGGTGGCGGTGGCCGACCCCGGGCCGGCCGAGCGCGCCGAACTGGCCGAATCGGTGACGATCGGCTTCTTGACCGTGCTCGAGCGGCTGGGCCCGACCGAGCGGGTCGTGTTCCTCCTCGCCGACGTGTTCGCCACGCCGTTCGAGGAGATCGCCGCCATCGTCGGCAAGTCGCCGGAGGCGTGCCGCCAGATCGCCTCGCGCGCCCGTACCCGCGTCCGAGACGGCCGGCCGCGGTTCGAACCGACCGGCGAGGACGCCTGGCAGGTGGCGCTGGCGTTCCTCACCGCTGCTCAGGTCGGTGACCTCGACGCCCTCGTCTCGCTCCTGGCCGACGATGCCCTCGCCATCTCCGACGGCGGCGCCGACCACCATGCGGCCCGCCGCCCGGTCATCGCCGAGCGGATCCCGCGCTTCATCGTCAACCTCACCGCCCGCCTCCCGGAAGACGCCGAGCTCGTCGCCATGTCCATCAACGGCGAACCCGGCATCGTCACCTACGTCGACGGCGAACCGACCGTGGCCGTCGCCGTGAGCATCGCCGACGGCCAGGTCGAGCGGGTCTGGAGCATCCTCAACCCCGAAAAGCTGAAGCACCTCACCAGCACCCCCATCGTCTAACCCCGGCAAAAATGCAACAACCCCACACGAGGTGGGGTTGTGGTTCCCGAGCGAAGCGAGCCCGGGGGAGTCCGAGGGGGCGGAGCTTGCGGAGCCCCTTCGGTCAGCGAGGTGCGACGAAGTCGTGCCGAGCTGCGGAATCGTCGGGCTTCAGCCCGTCCTCACGTTCGGCTTGAAAGAAATCCGCCGCCCCGGAGGGGCGGCGGATTCTTTCAAACGAGCAACTCAGACGAGCTCGATCCTCGCCATGGGGGCGTTGTCGCCCTGGCGGGGGCCGAGCTTGAGGATGCGGGTGTAGCCGCCGTTGCGATCGGAGTAGCGCGGGCCGACGTCGTCGAACAGCTTGGCTGCGATCTCCTTGTCGTTCAGGTAGGCCACCACCTGGCGGTGGTTGTGGAGGCCGCCCTTCTTCGCCTTGGTGATCATCTTCTCCGCCACCGGGCGCATGGCCTTGGCCTTGGCCTCGGTGGTGGTGATGCCCTCGGCGGCGATGAGCGACGAGACCAGGTTGGCCATCATCAGCTTCTGGTGCTGCGAGGAGCCGCCGAAGCGGCGTCCCCGGCGTGGGGTTGCAGGCATTGCTATTCCATCCCGCGGAGCGCCAGGCCCCGCTCGTTCAGCTTCTCCTTGACCTCGTCGAGGGACTTCTGGCCGAAGTTGGTGATGGCCAGGAGGTCGTCCTCGCTCTTGCGCAGGAGCTCGCCGACGGTGTTGACCTGGGCGCGCTTGAGGCAGTTGCGGGGACGCTCGGAGAGATCGAGGTCTTCGATGGGCATCTCCAGCTCCGGCGAGGACGCCATGGTGGCGCTGGTCTCGCCGAGCTCGAGGGTCGGCGGCTCGTCGCTCACCTCGGCCACGAGCTGCACGAGCTTGGCCAGGGTGTCGCCGGCGGAGGCGACGGCATCACGAGGAGCGATGGAGCCGTCGGTCTCGACGTCGAGGACGAGGCGGTCGTAGTTGGTGTCCATCTCGACGCGGGTGGGCTCGACCAGGAAGGTCACGCGGCGCACCGGCGAGAAGATGGCGTCGACGGGGATCACACCGATGGTGTTGTTGCCCTTGTCGCGGTCGGCGGACAGGTAGCCGCGCCCCCGCTCGATGGTGAGGTCCAGCGCGAGGCGGGCCTTGTCGTTGAGCGTGGCGATGTGCTGCTGGGCGTTGAGCACCTCGACGTCCGCCGTGGTCTGGATGTCGGCACCGGTGACCTCGGCCGCACCGCGCACGTCGATGCGCAGGGTGACCGGCTCGTCGGACACCGACGTGAGGACCAGGTCCTTGAGGTTGAGGATGATGTCGGTGACGTCCTCGGTGATGCCCGTGATCGTGTCGAACTCGTGGAGCGCATCGTCGAAGCGGACCGCCGTGATGGCGGCGCCGGGGATCGACGAGAGCAGGGTCCGGCGCAGCGAGTTGCCGAGCGTGTGGCCGAAGCCGGGCTCGAGCGGCGAGATGGAGAACCGTTGGCGGTTGTTCTCCTCCTCGCCGACTGCCTCGACCGTGGGGCGCTGAATGACCAGCATGTATTGCCTTCCTCGGGGTTCTGCGGTGCGGATTACTTGGAGTACAGCTCGACGATGAGCTGCTCACGGACGGGCACGTCGATCTGCTCGCGGACGGGCAGTTCGTTCACGGTCAGCTCGAAGCCATCGCCGCTCATCTCGAACCAGTTCGGCTTGAGCCGGTCGAGGGTGTCCATGTTGTGGCGGATCACGATCATCTGGCGCGACTTGTCGCGCAGCGAGATGACGTCGCCCTTGCGGACGCGGTAGCTGGGGATGTCGACCCGCTTGCCGTTGACGTTGACCATCCCGTGGCTCACGAACTGGCGAGCTTGCGGGCGGGTGGACGCCCAGCCGGCGCGGAAGACCATGTTGTCGAGGCGCTGCTCGAGCATGCGGAGCAGGTTCTCGCCGGTGACGCCCTTTTGGCGGCTGGCTTCCTTGTACAGGTTGGAGAACTGGCGCTCCAGGACCCCGTAGATGTACTTCGCCTTCTGCTTCTCCTGGAGCTGGAGCAGGTACTCGGACGGCTGGCGGCGACGGCTGCGGCCGTGCTCACCCGGCGGGTACGGGCGCTTGTTGAGGGCCTTGGAGCCCTTGTCGTTCTCGAAGATGTTCACGCCGAGACGGCGCGAGATCTTGACCTTGGGACCGGTGTAACGAGCCATGTTCCTCTACCTCAGACCCGGCGCCGCTTGGGCGGTCGGCAGCCGTTGTGGGGCACGGGGGTCACGTCTTTGATGCCGGTGACCTCGATGCCGGTGTTCTGGATGGACCGGATGGCGGTCTCCCGACCGGAGCCCGGGCCCTTGACCATCACGTCGACCTTGCGGACGCCGTGCTCCATGGCCCGGCGCGCCGCCTGCTCGGCGGCCATCTGGGCGGCGAACGGGGTGGACTTGCGGGAGCCCTTGAACCCGACGTTGCCCGCCGAGGCCCACGAGATCACGTTGCCCTCTTGATCGGTGATGGACACGATCGTGTTGTTGAACGAGCTCTTGATGTGCGCCACGCCGTAGGTGACGTTCTTCCGCTCGCGCTTGCGGGGGCGGCGACCGCCCGGCTTTGGCTTCGCCATTACTTCCGAACCTTCTTCTTGCCGGCAACGGTCTTCTTCGGGCCCTTGCGGGTCCGAGCGTTGGTGTGGGTGCGCTGGCCGCGGACCGGGAGGCCCTTGCGGTGGCGCAGACCCTGGTACGAGCCGATCTCCATCTTGCGCTTGATGTCCTGCTGGACCTCGCGCTTGAGATCGCCTTCGACCTTCAGGTTCTGGTCGATGTACGCACGGATCTTGTTGATCTCTTCATCGGTGAGGTCGCGGGTCCTCGTGCTCTCGTCGATCCCCGTCGCCTCGCAGATCTTCTCTGCGGTGGTCCGGCCGATGCCGAACACGTAGGTGAGGGAGATGACGAGACGCTTCTCGCGGGGGATGTCGACGCCGGCGATACGTGCCATGGTTCAGCCTTGCCTCTGCTTGTGGCGGGGGTTGGAGGAGCAGATGACCTGGACTCGTCCGTGACGACGGATGACCTTGCAGTGCTCGCAGATGGGTTTGACGCTGGGTTGGACCTTCATCGGTGCCTCGTGATCGATGGTCGGCGGGCGGGTCCGCCGAGCCGGCTACTTGTAGCGGTAGGTGATCCGGCCTCGGGCCAGGTCATAGGGGGTGAGTTCGACCTGGACCTTGTCACCAGGGAGAATCCGGATGTAGTGCATGCGCATCTTCCCGGAGATGTGCGCGAGCACCTCGTGCCCGTTCTGCAGCTCCACGCGGAACATCGCGTTCTTCTGCGCTTCGAGCACCGTCCCTTCGAGGACGATTGCATCTTCCTTGGGCTTGGGCAGCGGAAATCTCCTGGTAGGTCCTGCGTGAACCAGCCCGTGCCTGGACGCTCGAAAGCGCGCAGGCCCCGCGGGCCGAAGGACGATCGTAACGCGAAGGCCCACGACATCCAAGTTGGCGCACTACCACAACCGTGTGGCAGGGGTGTGGCAATCCCGTTGCGGCCCGCTCGGGCCGGTTTCGGGGCCCGGTCGGCCCCGCTGCGTGCGCGACATCATGCCAGAAGGCGCCGGCGCCTGCGGGCGGACGGGTGGATGCCGTGCGGGCCGAGCTCAAAGCAGGGTGAGGATCTGGGGACCCTCGGACGTGATGGCGATGGTGTGCTCGGCGTGGGCCGCCCAGCGACCGTCGGCGGTCACCACGCTCCAGTCGTCATCGAGGATCGCCGTGTCGGGGGTGCCCAGCACGAGCATCGGCTCGATGGCCAGCACGTTGCCCGCGCGCAGGCGGGCACCCGTACCCGGCGTGCCCTGGTTCGGGATGTTGGGCGCTTCGTGCATCGCCTGGCCGATGGCGTGGCCGGTGTAGCCCTCGACGACCCCGAGCCCGGCCTTCAGGGCGACCTGCTCGATGGCCGCACCGATGTCGCCGATCCGGTTGCCCTCGACCATGGCGGCGATGCCGGCGGCGAGCGAGGCCTCGGTGACCTCGATCAGGTGCTGCACCTCGGCAGGGACCTCGCCCACCGCCGCGGTGAACGCCGCATCGCCGTGCCATCCGTCGACGACGGCTCCGCAGTCGATCGACACGATGTCGCCGTCGGCGAGGACCACCTCGTCGGACGGGACGCCGTGGACGACCATGTCGTTGGGCGACGCGCAGATCACCGCCGGGAACGGCGGGTGGCCGTAGCCCAAGAAGTTGGACGTGGCGCCGTTGCGGGCCAGGACCTCCCGGCCGATGCGGTCGAGCTCGCCGGTGGTGACGCCGGGGGCGATGGCCTCGCGGATGGCGGCGTGCATCTCGGCGACCACCCGGCCGGCTCGCCGCATGACGGCGATCTGGTCCGCGGAGCGCACGGCCGGCGTGCGGGAGAACAGCACGTCGGTCTCGCTCAGGCGCCGCGGCGCGCTTCGACGGCCTTCAGCAGCCGGGCGTACACCTCGTCCGCGGTGCCCAGGCCGTCGACCTCGACCAGCAGCCCGCGCTCGGCGTAGAAGGGCACCAGCGGCTTGGTCTCGGCGGTGTACAGGTCGAGGCGCTTGCGCACCGCCTCTTCGGTGTCGTCGGCGCGCTGGATGACCTCGCCGCCGTCGACGTCGCAGATCCAGCCGTTCTTCGGCGGCGCGTCCACGGAGTAGATGTGGCCGCAGGTCTTGCAGACCCGGCGCTTGGTGATGCGCTCGAGCACGACGTCTTCGGGCACCTCCAGGTCGACCGCCACGTCGAGCGGGCGGGCCTCGGTGATGGCCTCGAGCGAGATGCCCTGGGGAACGGTCCGCGGGAAGCCGTCGAGGATGTAGCCGCGCTTGGTCGTGTCGCTCTCGTTCAGCCGCTCGTCGACCACGCCGATCATGATGTCGTCGCCCACCAGCCCGCCGCCGTCCATCACGGACTTGGCGCGCAGGCCGAACTCGGTGCCGGCGGCCACGGCGGCGCGGAGCATGTCGCCGGTCGAGATGTGCGGGACCACGTAGTGCTGGGCCAGGCGGATGGCCTGGGTTCCCTTGCCCGCGCCCTGGCGGCCGAGCATGACGAGACGGACGCCGTCGGTCATGGCGCTACTTCGTCGTCTTGGTCTTGGTCGGCTTGGTGTTCAAGAAGCCCTCGTAGTTGCGCATCATCAGCTGGCCGTCGACCTGCTTGACCGTCTCGATGGCCACGCCGACGGCGATGAGGATCGAGATGCCGAAGAAGCCGAGGCGCTGGCCACCGGAGGTGTCGCCCAGGACCTTGCCCAAGACGAAGGCCGGGATGAGGGCGATGCCGGCCACGAACAAGGCGCCGGGCAGCGTGATCCGGGAGAGGATCTTCGCCAGGTAGCGCTCGGTCTGGTAGCCGGGGCGGATGCCGGGGATGAAGCCGCCTTGCTTGCGGATCTGGTCGGCCTGCTTGTGCGGGTCGAACTGGATGGCCGTGTAGAAGTAGGCGAACAAGATGATGAGCACGCCGTAGGTCACCAGGTAGGCGGGCGAGGTCGACCGGGTCAGGTGCTGGTCGACGAACTGCTGGATGTCCCACCAGATGTTCGGGTTCTCGGCGGTGGCATCGCCGACCGGGAGGATCTGGGAGATGATCACCGGCAGGTACAGCACGGAGCTTGCGAAGATGATCGAGATCACGCCGGCGCCGTTGACCTTGAGCGGGATGTAGGTGCTCTGGCCGCCGAACATCTTGCGTCCCACCTGGCGCTTGGCGAACTGCACCGGGATGCGGCGCACGCCCTGCTCCACGAACACGATGCCCACCATCAACACGATGAACATGAGCGCCACGGCGATCATCGTGAAGGTGTTCTTCTCCTGCTGCACCGTGATGAAGTTGCGGGGCATCTGGCTCACGACGGAGGCGAAGATCAGCAGCGACATGCCGTTGCCGACGCCGCGCTGGGTGATGACCTCGCCGATCCACATCAGCAGCGCGAAGCCGGTGGTGAGCGTGAGCACCACGAGGACGAAGCGCCCGGCGTTGTAGTTGTCGCCGAACACGTCGAGCCCGGTGGTGTTGACGTTGGCACCGAACCCGCCGCCGCCGGTGTGGAACAGGTAGGTGATGCCGGTGGCCTGGAGCAGGGCGATGGCCACACCGAGGTAGCGGGTCCACTGGGTGATCTTGCGCTGGCCCACCGCCCCCTGGTCCTGCCACTGCTCGAGCTTGGGGATCACCACGGCGAGGATCTGCATGATGATCGACGAGGTGATGTAGGGCATGATCCCGAGCGCGAACACCGCGAACTGGGTGATGGCCCCGCCCGAGAAGGTCTGCAGCAGGTTCAGCACGCCGCTGGAGTCCGCTTTGTCCTGGATCTCCTTGATCTGCCCCAGGTCGATGCCCGGCACCGGGACGTGCGAGCCCAGTCGGTACACGGCGATCATCAGCAAGGTGAACAGCACCTTGTTGCGGAGCTCCGGGATCTTGAAGATGTTGCGCAGGGTCGACAACTCGCGCTCCTGATCAGCGATCGGGGCGGCCCGGAGGCCGACGGGTCAGCGGTTGGTGAACTGGTTGCCCTTGGCGGGCGGGCGGCCTTCGCCCCACGGGAGGGCAAGGCGCTCCACCGTACCGCCGGCCGCCGTGATGGCTTCTTCGGCGGACTTGGAGAACGCGTGGGCCCGGACCGTGATGGCCCGGGTGACCTGGCCACGGCCGAGCACCTTGACGAGGGAGCCCTTGGACACGAGGCCCTTGGCGTGCAGTCCCTCGGGGCTGACCTCGTCGAGTCCGGTGGCCTCGAGCGTGTCGAGGTTCACGGCCTGGTACTCGACGCGGAACGGGTTGGTGAAGCCCTTGAGCTTCGGCACCCGCATGTGCAGGGGCATCTGGCCGCCTTCGAACGAGGCGGGGATCTGGCCGCGAGCGGCCTGGCCCTTGGTGCCCCGGCCGGCGGTCTTGCCGCCCTTGCCGGCGATGCCGCGGCCGACGCGGCGGCGGCCCTTGTTGGAGCCCGGAGCGGGCTGGAGATCATGGACCTTCATGATCAGACCTCTTCGACGGTGATCAGGTGGGGCACCCGGGCGATCATCCCGCGGATCTCGGGACGGTCGGGGAGGGTGTTGGACTGGCCGATCCCACGGAGGCCCAGGGCGCGGACGGTGCCGCGGGTCTTGGGCTTGACGCCGATGGTGGATCGGATCTGGGTGACCTTGAGCTCGGCCATCGTCACTTCACCTCTTCGAACTGCACGGGCCCGCGCTCGGACTCGTTGTACGCGTCGAGCAGGCCCTTGGGCACGAACTCCTCCGGCGAGAGGCCGCGGAGGCGGGCGATCTCGTCGGGGCGCTTGAGCGACTTGAGGCCGGCGATGGTGGCGCGGGCGACGTTGATGTGGTTGGCGGAGCCGAGCGACTTGCAGAGCACGTCGTGGATGCCGGCCTCTTCGAGGATGGCACGGGCGGCACCGCCGGCGATGACGCCGGTACCAGGGGCGGCTGGCTTCAGCATGACCCGACCGGCACCCATGATCCCGATGGTGGGGTGGGTGATGGTGGAGCCGGCCAGCGGGACGGAGAAGAGGTTCTTGCGAGCCTCCTCGGTGCCCTTCTGGATGGCGAGGGGCACCTCCTTCGCCTTGCCGTAGCCGAGGCCCACGCGACCGGCGCCGTCGCCGATCACGACGAGGGCGGTGAAGGAGAAGCGACGGCCGCCCTTGACCACCTTGGCCACGCGGTTGATGTTGATGACGCGCGACTCACGGAGCTGAGCGTCGTTCGAGTTGGTAGCCATCAGAACTCCAGTCCGCCCTTGCGAGCGGCTTCGGCGAGCGCCGCGATGCGGCCGTGGTAGAGGTTGCCACCCCGGTCGAAGACCACGGTGGTGATGCCGGCGGCGGTGGCCCGCTCGGCGACGAGCTCACCGACCTTGGTGGCGGCGTCGACGTTGCCCCCGTTGCCGGCCAGCGCGGCCTCGGTGGTGGAGGCCGAGGCGAGGGTGTGGCCGGCTCGGTCGTCGATGACCTGGGCGGTGATGTGCTTGTTGGACCGGAACACGGCCAGGCGCGGGCGCTCGGCGGTCCCCCGGACCTTCTTGCGCACCCGGCGGTGGCGGCGGATGCGGGCTTCGCGCTTCTGCTTCGCTGAATCGCTCATGGTTCCTACTTCCCGGACTTTCCGGCCTTGCGGACGACGTGCTCGCCGAGGTAGCGGACGCCCTTGCCCTTGTAGGGCTCGGGCTTGCGCAGCTTGCGGATGTCGGCGGCGACCTGTCCGACCAGCTCCTTGTCGGAGCCCTTGACGTCGATGCGGTTGGGGCTCGGCACGTCGAAGGTGACGCCGGCGGGCGCCTTGACCTCGACGGGGTGGCTGAACCCGAGGGCGAGATCGAGGGTGCCTTGGCCCTTGGCGGTGGCGCGGTAGCCGACGCCGATGATCTCGAGCTGCTTGGTGAAGCCGTCGGTCACGCCGACGACCATGTTGTTGACCAGGGAGCGGACCAGGCCGTGCATGGCGCGGCTCTGGCGCTCGTCGTCGGGCCGCTCGACGAGCAGCTCGGCGCCTTCCTGGCGGATGGTGATGGTGCCCGGGATGGTGCGGTCGAGGGTGCCCTTGGGGCCCTTGACCGTGATGGTGCGGTCGGCGACGGTGACGTCGACGCCGCTGGGCACGGGGATGGGTGCTTTGCCGATGCGGGACATGGGTGCTCCTACCAGACGAAGCACAGGACTTCGCCGCCCACGTTGCGCTTGCGCGCCTCGCGGTCGGTCATCAGGCCCTGGCTGGTCGAGACGACGGCAACACCGAGCCCACCGAGGACGCGGGGGACCTCCTGGGCCGGCTTGTACACCCGGAGACCGGGCTTGGACACCCGGCGGAGGCCGGAGATGGTCCGGGCCCGCTCGGGCGAGTACTTCATGGTGACGGTGAGGGTGCTGCCGGGACGGCTGCCGTTGTCGGCGACGCTGAAGTCCTCGATGTAGCCCTCCTTCTTCAGGAGCGCCGCAAGGGCCTCCTTCTTCTTGGAAGACGGCATCTTCACCTCGTCGTGCATGGCGACGTTGGCGTTGCGGACACGGGTGAGCATGTCGGCGATGGGATCAGTCATGGTCATGGTTCAGTCCTCCCTCACCAGCTCGCCTTGGTCACGCCGGGGATCTCCCCGGCGTGCGCCATGTCCCGCAGGCAGATGCGGCACAGCTTGAACTTCCGGTACACCGAGTGCGGTCGCCCGCACTTCTGGCACCGCGTGTAGCCCCGCACCTTGAACTTGGGCTTCTTGTTGGCCTTGTTGATCAGAGCCTTCTTCGCCATCAGCTGGCCTGCCCTTCGCGCTTGAACGGGAACCCGAAGGCGTCGAGCAGGGCCTTGCCGCCTGCGTTGTCGACGGCGGTGGTCACGATGGTGATGTCCATGCCTCGGGTCTGGTCGATCTTGTCGTAGTCGATCTCCGGGAAGATCAGCTGCTCGGTCACGCCGAACGTGTAGTTGCCCCGGCCGTCGAAGCTGTTGGCCGGGAGGCCGCGGAAGTCACGGATGCGGGGGATCGCCAGGGCGATCAGCCGGTCCAGGAACTCCCACATGCGATCGCCGCGCAGCGTGACCTTGGCGCCGATGGCGTTGCCTTCACGGAGCTTGAAGTTGGCGATGGACTTGCGGGCCCGGGTGATCAGCGGCTTCTGGCCGGTGATCAAGGTGAGGTCGGTGACGGCGTGCTCGAGGAGCGAGGCCTGGCCGACGGCACCGCCGACGCCCATGTTCA
>Ga0182745_1000502_pt1 | contig 43895 bp, 34 predicted proteins | sample eDN3rd30CKraftBY_FD_128523 | JGI IMG/M metagenome (GOLD analysis project Ga0182745, IMG submission 128523) | Enriched backyard soil microbial communities from Emeryville, California, USA - eDNA 3rd pass 30_C Kraft BY (version 2) (version 2) | ecosystem: Environmental > Terrestrial > Soil >...
CCAGCTGAAGCCCCCTTCGGCATCGCGTTGCAGATTCGTCAGCAAAAAATCCCGCACCCCCTTCTCCGGCACCCGCGTCGCCAGCCAGGCATCCGCCTCGGCGCGGTTTGCCATTTGCGCCAGCGGCAGCTCCAACAACGCCGGCAGCACGTCATCGCGGGTCTTGCGGTAATCCACCGGCGCGATGTCCACTACCGCAAGCCGCCGCACCAGAGCGGGCTGTTGCTGCGCCAGCAGCATCGCCGTCTTGCCGCCCATGGAATGCCCCACCACCGCCACTGGCCCCAGGTCCAGCGCGCGCAGCGTCTGTGCCACGTCGTCCGCCATGTCCTGCAGCGTCATGCTGTCGGCCCAGGGCGACTGGCCATGGTTGCGGGCATCGAACCCGTACACGGCAAAATCGTCCGCCAACTGCCGTGCATGCGCGCTCCAGTTGGCGTGATTGCCGTAGAGGCCGTGCAGGATCACCAGCGGCGGCCCCCCGCTGGAATATTGGCGGTAATACAGTTCCACGCGCGCTTACTCCAGGTGTTCCCGCACCCAGGCGAGCACATCGTCGTGGTGCGTCTTGGTGTTCACCTTCTCCATGACGTGGCGCAGCTTTCCGGCGGCGTCGATGATGAAGGTGGTGCGGTGCAGGCCCATGTACTCGCGGCCCATGAATTTTTTCAGACCCCACACGCCATACGCCTCGGACACCGAGTGATCCTCGTCCGACAGCAGCGTGAAGTTGAGCTTTTCCTTCTGTTCGAATTTTGCCAGCCGCGCCACGGGATCGTTGCTGATGCCCAGCACCTCGATGTTCAGCGCCTCGAGTGCACTGTGGCTGTCGCGCAGCCCACAGGCCTGCACCGTGCAGCCGGGTGTCATCGCCTTGGGGTAGAAATACACCACGACCACCTGGCCGCGATAATCCTTCAGGGAATGCTTTTCGCCGTGCTGGTCGGGCAGCGTGAACGGCGGGGCGAGATTGCCGATCTTTGGCAACGTCATGGAAACCTCCTGGGTCGATGTAAGGATGCCTATAGCGGTTTGGCAGATGATAAGCCGATGGCGTTTTGGGCGGATGATAAGCCGATAGCGTTTGGGCCGTTGCAAGCCGAAAGCGTTTGGGCCGTTGCAAGCCGAAAGCGTTCAGGCAGACTGGCCGTTTTCTTCCAGTTCGTCCAGCAACGGCAGCAACTGTGGCGGCAGATAGGGACGCCCGCGGTCGTTGACGCCCACGCCGGTGATCACCGCCTGCAGAATCAGGCGGTCGTCCGGCACGCGGCGCAGTTCCTGCAGAAAGGCGAACTTCACCCGCGAGACGCGCGTCAGCCGCGTATGCACCTCGAACGCGTCGCCGGGGCGCAGCGAGGCCTTGTAGTCGAGCTCGGCGCGCACCACCACCAGATCGACGCCGGCACGGGTGAGCGCGGCAAAGTCGATGCCGTTGGCCTTGAGCAACTCGTGCCGGGCATGTTCCAGGTAGTGCTGGTAAACGGCGTTGTTCACCACGCCCTGCAGGTCGCATTCGTAGTCGCGCACGCTCAGCGCAAGACGGTGGCCGAGGCTCATGGCCGCCCCCGTGTCTTTTGGTAACGCTGTGGATAACTTTGTGTACAAGTTTTCATGATTCGCCTGTTTGCTGTGCTCAGTTGCAGCAATGGTAGAACCTGCGCCCGCCAACTTCAAAAAAAATCGCTCACAATTCAAAAGGTTAAAGCACGGCAACGGCTGTCAAGCCAGCTTAGTCGTCATACTTAAACCGCCACCTGATGAAGCAAAGCTATGTGCGTAAAATTGCAGGAGTTTTTTGCTTGAAAATTATTTGCAACTTTTTCCCTTGACCCGGCCCGCCGCCGCGGCAAGCCGGCACGGTGTCCGGACGCCCTCCTCGCGCCAGGGTAAACGTCATCGGTTTTAGGCCGAGCTCGTTATAGAATGACCCGCAACCGAACCCGCGTAGCGTGCCCATGCCTCGCTTTCTCCTTTTGCCCTTTTGCCTGCTACTGGGCCTGTCACTGTGTAGCTGCGCAAGCCCGGGCGGCGGGGAGCGGGGTAACAGCGCCGGCCCTGCCCCGTTACGGCAGGGCGAACTGCGCGACTTCAGCGGCCATTGGGAAAAGGACTTCCAGCTCAGCGACGATTTCCAAAACCGGCTGCAACTCTACGTGGCGGACATCCGCCGCCTCTACAGCAGCGGACGCAACGGGCTCGAAGGCGGCCCCGCCCTGAGCGGCGTGAACGCCGATGCCGTCAACGGCCTGGCGCGCTTCACTGAAGAACTCACCCGCATGCCGCTGCTGGACATCAGCCAGCGCGAGGGAGAAGTGAGCATCGAGCGGCAGAACGATTTTACCCTGCACTGCCGCTACGCGGACCGCCAGTTCGTGCGCAGCAACAACACCTTCGGCAGCGACGTCTGCGGCTGGGAACGCGAACGCCTGGTGTTCCAGATGGCACTTGGCGACGGCTTGAGCATCACCCACCACTTTACCCTCAGCCCCGACGGCAGCCTGCTCAACGTCACCACGCGCGTCAATTCCGCCGCGGTGGCGGTGCCGCTGGTGATCAGCAGCTATTACCAGCGCTTCGACGCGCCCGAGCAGCCCTACGACTGCCTGCTCACGCTCACCCGCAGCACCGTATGCTCGCAAACCGGGACGGCCCGATGAAGCGCCTGTTCATCTGGGTGGTGTGCGGCCTGCTTGCGGCGCCGCTGGCGGCACAGGAAGAAGCGGCGTATCTCGACGTGAGCATCGAAGCATTCACGCCGGCGGCCGGCAACGCCGCGGCCGCCGTTCCCAACGACAGCATTGCCGCGGCCCCGCAGGCCGTCAGCACCGAAATCCGCAATGCCGAGGCACGCTACCTGGCGCTGTATCTGCGCTATCGGCTCGAAGCCAGCGGCCTTTACGGCGCGGTGCGCGTGGTGCCCGCCGCCGATCCCGGTGCCGACCTGGCGCTGCATGGCGCCGTGCTGGAATCGGACGGTTCCCGCCTGGTGCTGCGCCTGAGCGTAAGCGACAGCCGCGGCCAACCCTGGGTGGACCAGGTATTCAGCGGCACCGCGCTGCCGGCCAGCACGCTCAGCGGCGATCCACTGCTGGAAGACGATTTTGCCGGCGTGTTCGGCGAGTTTCTGCAGGTGCTGCGCCAGGCGCTGGAACGGCAGACGGCGGCCGATCTCGACGCCATCAGGCAGCAGGCGCTGCTCAACTATGGCGCCAGCCTGGCGCCGCGTTATTTCACCCGCTATTTCCGCACCCTGCCGGACGGCACCAGTGAACTCGTGGGGCTGCCGGCGGACGACGACCCGCTGCTGGGCCGCATCAGTGCCATTCGCGAGCGCGAATACGTGTTCGTGGACGTGGTGGATCAGCAATACCGCCGCTTCTATGACGACATCCGCCCGGTGTACCAGATGTGGCGCAGCTTCCGCCGCGAGCAGGCGGACAGCGCGGCGCGCGTCGAGGCGCGCGAAAGCGATGGTTCCAGCCGTTTCAGGCGCGGCTCCTATTACGCGCTGCAGGACAGCTACAACAATTACCGCTGGGCCAAGCTGCAGGAGCTGTACCTGGACGAGCTCAACGAAGGTTTCGCCAATGAAACCGAACCCACCCAGATCGAACTCGACGATTCCCTGTTCCGCCTCACCGGCTCCATGGAACAGCAATACCGCGAATGGCGCGGCATCCTGGCCGAACTGCTGGAACTGGAGCTTGGCGGCGGCCAGTAGCCCCGGTTTTCCCCTCCTCCCCCCAAAATTTACTCACGCCCGGTAAATTTTACCCGCCCCCCCTGTCATTCCCGCCCCACCTTCACCAAAAAATCATTAAGAATCAATAAATTAATAGCTCAGCAAAACTTGGCATGCCCTTGGCAATGTTCCTCTCGACAATGCGGCGCCCGAGCGCCGCGACCCGAGCATCAACCGCCGGCCCTTGCCGGCACTACATAGGAGAAACCCATATGCGCACCTTCACTCAACTCTTCCTGCTTTCTCTGCTGGGGCTGGGCACCTTGTCGCTGCAGTCCTGCGAACGGGAAGGCCCGGCGGAGCGTGCCGGCGCACAGATCGACGAAGCGGCACGCAACGCGGGCGACGCGGCCCGTGAAGCAGGCGACAACATCAATGATGCTGCCCGCGACGCCGGCAATCGCATCGAGGATGCCTGCGAAGACGTTACCAACAGCAATTGCTAGGGCCTGAATCCGGGAGGGGCGCGGATGCCGCAACCCTCCTGCCATGCATAGGGAAGTCGCAGTCCGAAACGGACGTCTTGATCTTACGCCACAAGATGGCGGTCAATCTGGAGATATCTCATGAAACAACTCACCCTTTCATCCCTTGCCGCGCTGGCTGCGCTCGGCGCCTTGGTTCCCGCTGCCAGCCAGGCGGCGGAAGGCCTCAGCTACGGTTACGCGGAAGTCGATTATGTCAACCTCGACGTCGACGATTTCGACAACGGCGACGGCTACAAGCTGGACTTTTCCGTACCCCTGGGAGAACGCTTCTTCCTGTACGGTAACTATTCCGAAACAGAAGCCGACTTCAGCTACAGGAGCAACCTCGACGGCGTGCTCCTGCCGGGCAACACCGACGTGATCAAATTCGGCGTCGGCCTGGGCTTCATCATGCCGATGAACACCAGCACCGACTTCGTGGTCAGCGGTGGCTACGCCGACATCGACTTCGACGACTTCCACCTGGGTTCGAGCAGCGACATCACCTCGCACAACCTGCGCAACGATCCCAGCGACGGCTACACCGTCGATGCCTATTTCCGCTCGCAGCTCTCGCCTTCCGTGGAAGGCAGCCTGGGCGGACGCTATACGGACATCGAAGGCTACGACGGCTTCAGCCTGGTGGCCAACGTGATGTACGAACTGAACCAGAACTGGGGTATCAACCTTTCCGCCGACGCAGGCAGCGATCTCGTTTCCTGGGCCGCGGGCGTACGCTACTCCTTCTGATACGACGGTCCCACCCCCCGGCCGGCCAAGGGACGCCAATCCCCTGGCCGGCCCCCTCCACTGCGCAGACCATGCGCATCTCGGTTCCCGCCGACAGGCATTGGCTGCATAATGCGCAGCCATCGATCCCAGCCCTTTGCATCCGGTAACCGCGCGTCCATGAGCATCAGCGTATTCGACCTGTTCAAGATCGGCATCGGCCCTTCCTCCTCGCACACCGTCGGCCCCATGAAGGCCGCCTGCCTGTTCGTGCATGAGCTGGACGCCGCCTCGCGCCTGGGGCAATGCGCATCACTCAAGGTGGAGCTGTTCGGCTCGCTCGGCGCCACCGGCGCCGGCCATGGCACGCCCAAGGCCGTGGTGCTGGGCCTGCTCGGCGAACAGCCGGACCGGGTGGAAGTGGACGGCATCGCCGCCAGCATTGCCAAGGTGCGCGAAAGCGGCCGGCTGACGCTGCTCGGCAAGCACGAGATCGCCTTCAGCTATCGCGACGATCTGATACTGCACCGCAACCAGAGCCTGCCGCTGCACCCCAACGGCATGCGCTTTTGCGCCTATGACGGCGGTGGACAACTGCTGATGCGCAAGGTGTATTTTTCCGTGGGCGGCGGTTTCGTCATCGACGAGGACGCCAGCGAAACCACCCCGCTGCTCGACGAACCCACCCAGGTGCCGCATCCCTTCAGCAGCGCGCGCGAATTGCTCGACCTGTGCCGCAGCACCGAAAAGCCGATCAGCGCGCTGATGCTGGACAACGAATGCGTACGGCAAAGCGAAGACAAGGTGCGCGCGCGCCTGCTCAACCTGTGGCAGACGATGAACGCCAGCATCGAACGCGGCTGCGCCGTTGAAGGCATCCTGCCCGGCGGACTCAAGATACGCCGCCGCGCCGCCGCGCTGCATCGCCAGCTGCTGGCGCGCACCGAACTGCAGCCCGCCGATCCGCTGGAAGCGCTCGATTGGGTGACGCTCTACGCGCTTGCCGTCAACGAAGAAAACGCCTGCGGTGGCCGTGTGGTCACCGCGCCCACCAACGGCGCCGCCGGCATCGTGCCCGCCGTGTTCCGCCATTACCTGGACCACCACCGCGACGCACAACAAGATGCCGTGTGCCGCTACCTGCTCACCGCCGGCGCGATCGGTTTGCTGTACAAGCTCAACGCCTCGATCAGCGGCGCCGAAGTGGGCTGCCAGGGCGAAGTGGGCGCGGCCTGTTCCATGGCGGCGGGTGCGTTGACCGAACTGTTGGGCGGCACGCCCGAGCAGGTGGAAAACGCCGCGGAAATCGCCATGGAACACAACCTTGGCCTTACCTGCGATCCGATCGGCGGCCTGGTGCAGATTCCCTGCATCGAACGCAATGCCATGGCCGCCATCAAGGCCATCAGCGCCGCTCGCATGGCGCTGCGCGGCGACGGCCGCCATTTCGTCTCGCTCGACCAGGTGATCCACACCATGCGCGAAACCGGACGCGACATGCAGGACAAATACAAGGAAACCGCGCGCGGCGGCCTCGCCGTTCACGTACTCGACGTGCCGGTGACCATCATCGAGTGTTGAGTTTTCCGGCACTTCACCGCGCGCTTTGTGAGTCGCGCCATTCTTCCCCGCCGCGGCGCTTTTCCCTGCCGCGGCGCTTCCTCGGTTGACCCTTTGCTCCGCTCATGCCAGCCTGCGTGTTGGCAGGACTGCGCCGACCTTCGGCAAGGATGAAAGCGATGAATCTCCGTACTCCCCTTTACGAACAGCATCTGGCGGCCGGCGCCAGGATGGTGGACTTCGCCGGCTGGGACATGCCGCTGCACTACGGTTCCCAGCTTGCCGAGCATCGCCAGGTGCGCGAACACGCCGGCGTGTTCGACGTGAGCCACATGGGCATCATCGACATCACCGGTGCCGAAGCACTGCCCTTTCTGCGCCGGGTGCTCAGCAGGGACCCGGTGAAACTGCAGGCGGGCGGCGCGCTGTACAGCGCCCTGCTCAATCAGAAAGGCGGCGTGCTCGATGACGTGATCGTCTATCGGTTGCAGGACCGCTTTCGCCTGATCGGCAACTGCGCCACCCGCGCCAAGGACCTGGCCTGGCTGCAACAGCACGCACAGGATTTTGCGGTAACGCTGCAACCACGCGAGGACCTGGCGATACTGGCCGTGCACGGCCCCGCCTCGCTCGACGCCGTCTGTGGCCTGGTGGATGCCGACACCGCCGCCGCATTGGGTGCGCTGAAATATTTCCAGGCTTTTGAAACCGGCGATTTCCTCTACGCCAGAACCGGCTACACCGGCGAGCTTGGCCTGGAACTGCTGTTTCCCGCCGAACACGCCGCCGCCCTTTGGAACCGCCTGCTTGCCGCCGGTGTCAAACCGATAGGCCTGGGCGCGCGCGACTCGCTGCGCCTGGAAGCCGGCATGAACCTGTACGGGCACGACATGACGGAAGACACTTCGCCGCTCGTGGCCAACATGGGCCAGGTAATCAGCTGGGAACCGGCGGAGCGCGACTTCATCGGCCGCGCCGCCGCGCAGCGGGATCGCGAATTACAGACGCGTGGCGAACTGCCGTGCCTGACCGGCCTGGTGTTCGAGGGCCGCGGCGTGCTGCGCGAAGGCCAGCAGCTGCAAACCGATGCCGGCCCCGGCCTCATCACCAGCGGCGGCTTTTCCCCCACGCTCAATCACTCCATCGCTTTGGCGCGCATTCCCATGGCGGCCACCACCTGCCAGGTGGAACTGCGCGGCACGCTGCAACCGGTGCGCATCGTCACGCCGCCGTTCGTGCGCCACGGCAAGAAAGTTTTCGAATGACCCTCACCACAAGGAACCCCCCCATGAGCACCCGCAAATTCGCAGAAACCCACGAATGGATCCTGCCCGGCGATGATGGCATCGCCACGGTCGGCATCAGCAACTTTGCCCAGGACGCGCTCGGCGACATCGTGTTCGTCGAACTGCCCGCCGTGGGCCGCAAGGTGGCCGCCAAGGAGCAGGTGGCGGTGGTGGAATCGGTCAAGTCGGTAAGCGACATTTTCAGCCCCGCTTCCGGTGAAATCGTCGAAACCAACGACACCCTCGCCAACGCCCCCGAAGGCATCAACAGCAGCGCCGAACTCGACGCCTGGCTGTACCGCATCAAGCTCGACGATCCCAGCGAACTCGATGCCCTGCTCGACGCCGACACCTACGCCAGCCAGCATTGACGCGACTTTGTCCGGAGCCGCCATGAATTCCACGCCACCCGTCACGGTATTGTCCGCCGCCGCGTTGAACGCCGGCGGCACCAGCGATTTCCCCCGCCGCCACATCGGCCCGGACGAAGCGGAAATCGCCGCCATGCTTGCCGAACTCGGCTTCGAGTCACTCGAAGCCATGACAGGTGCCATCGTGCCGCCCGACATTCGCCTGGGCCGGCCGCTTGCGCTGCCCATTGCGTTAGGCGAGGCCGAGGCGCTGCAAACCCTGCGTGATCTGGTGGCACGCGACGCTCCCGGCCGCTCCTTCGTCGGGCAAGGCTATTACGACACCTTCACCCCCGCGGTGATCCAGCGCAACGTGCTGGAAAATCCGGGCTGGTATACCGCCTATACGCCCTACCAGCCGGAAATTTCCCAGGGACGCCTGCACTGCCTGCTCAACTTCCAGCAGATGGTCATGGACCTTACCGGCCTGGACATCGCCAACGCCTCACTGCTCGACGAAGCCACCGCCGCCGCGGAAGGCATGGCGCTGGCGAAACGCGTCAGCACCAAGGCGCACTGCAATACCTTCTTTGCCGCCAGCACCTGTTTTCCGCAGACGCTCGATGTGGTGCGCACCCGCGCCCGCGCCGCCGGCTACGACCTGGTGATCGACACGCCGGACAAGCTCGGCAACTACGACGTGTTCGGCGCGCTGCTGCAGTATCCGGATGCACAGGGCAACGTCATCGACATCGAACCCTTGATCGCCGCACTGCATGCGCAAGACGCGCGCGCCATCGTGGCCTGCGATCTCTTGAGCCTGACGCTGCTCAAGCCGCCGGGGGAAATGGGCGCCGACGTGGTGGTGGGCAGCAGCCAGCGCTTCGGCGTGCCGATGGGCTATGGCGGCCCGCATGCCGCGTTCTTCGCCACGCGCGACACGTTCAAGCGCGCGGTGCCGGGACGCATGATCGGCGTGTCGGTGGACAGCCGCGGCAAACTGGCGCTGCGCATGGCGCTGCAGACGCGCGAACAGCATATCCGCCGCGAAAAAGCCAACAGCAACATCTGCACCGCGCAGGCGCTGCTGGCCAACATGGCGGCACTGTATGCGATGTATCACGGCCCGGAAGGCCTGCGGGGCATCGCCGCGCGCGTCCATGCGCAAACCGCCCGCCTCGCCGCGCAGCTGCGCCAGCACGGCATGGACGTGGTCAATGCCCATTGCTTCGACACGCTCACGCTGCGCCTCGATGCCGTTGCCCAAGCCGCCATCGGTCAGCGCGCCGATGCGATGGGCATTCGCCTGTTCTTCATCGAAAACGGACTGCGCCTCAGTCTCGACGAGTGCTGCAGCGAAACGGAATTGCAGCAACTGAGCGCGGTGTTGCTTGGCGTGGAAGCGCCGCTCCCTGCCGATGCCGGGCACGCCATTCCCGCGGCGCTCGTGCGGCAAAGCGGCTTTCTAAACCATCCGGTATTCAACCTCTACCGCAGTGAAACCGAGATGCTGCGCTATCTCAAGCGCATGGAAAACCGCGATATCTCGCTTACCCATTCCATGATTCCGCTTGGCTCGTGCACCATGAAGCTCAACGCCAGCGCGGAAATGTTTCCCATCAGTTGGCCGGCGTTCGCGCGCGTGCATCCCTTCATCGACGAAGCCCTGGTGCCCGGCTACCGCTGCATGATCGACGAATTGGCGGCCATGCTGTGCGAAATCATGGGTTTCGACGGCATGAGCATGCAGCCGAATTCCGGCGCGCAGGGCGAATACGCCGGCCTGCTCAGCATCCGCCGCTACCTCGACAGCATCGGCCAGCCGCAACGCGTGGTGTGCCTGATCCCCAGCTCCGCGCACGGCACCAACCCGGCAAGCGCGCAGATGGTGGGCATGCAGGTGGTGATCGTGGCCTGCGATTCGGCCGGCAACGTGGAACTGGAGGATCTCAAGGCCAAGGCGGCGCAGTACCGCGATACGCTTGCCGCGCTGATGGTCACCTATCCGTCCACGCACGGCGTGTACGAAGAGGCGATCGCGGAAATCTGCACTGTCGTGCATGCGCATGGCGGCCAGGTCTATATGGACGGCGCCAACCTCAACGCCCAGGTGGGCCTGGCGCGCCCCGGCGATATCGGCGCCGACGTGTCGCACGTCAACCTGCACAAGACCTTCTGCATTCCGCACGGCGGCGGTGGCCCCGGCATGGGGCCGATCGGCGCCAAGGCGCACCTGTTGCCGCACCTGCCCAACCATGCCGTGGTCGATCTGCCGCCCGCCGCGTCCGGCAACGGCGCGGTGTCCGCGGCGCCCTGGGGTTCGGCCGGCATCCTGCCGATTTCGTGGATGTACCTGCGCATGATGGGACCGAACGGTCTCAAACTGGCCACGCAGGTGGCCATGCTCAACGCCAACTACGTGGCGCGGCGGCTGGCACCGCACTATCCGGTGTTGTACAGCGGCCGCAACGGCCTGGTGGCGCACGAGTGCATCATCGACCTGCGTCCGCTCAAGCAGATCAGCGGCATCACCGAAACCGACGTGGCCAAGCGCCTGATGGATTTCGGCTTCCATGCGCCCACCATGTCGTTCCCGGTGGCCGGCACCCTGATGATCGAACCCACCGAAAGCGAGGCGAAAGCCGAGCTGGACCGCTTCATTGACGCCATGATCACCATCCGCCAGGAAATCGCCGCCATCGAAAATGGCCAGATCGACCGCCACGACAATCCGCTGGTCAACGCCCCGCACACGTTGGCCGACATCGTGGAAGACGAATGGACCCATCCCTACTCCCGCACCCAGGCCGCCTTCCCGCTGCCCTGGCTGCGCGACGGCAAATACTGGGCCCCGGTCAACCGCGTCGACAACGCCTATGGCGACCGCAACCTGGTGTGCTCATGCCCACCGCTGGAGGATTATCTGTAGGAGGAAAAACCCGGGGCGGGCTGGTTATTGACCACGAGTCCGCCGGGGACGCTCGGCAACCACCTTGCCCGCTCACCGCTTAGCCAGACATGACCGCCAATCTATCTTCGGTTAGGGGTAACCACTACAGCTTTGTATGCGCAATAGCTCATGGCTATGAGGATGCCATAGGTGAAAAAATTGCTTTCCAAGCGGGAGATCGTGGCGAGTTGGAAGAGAAGAAAGCTGAAGGCCACACCATAGATGGACATGGTCTTAACGAAATAGTAGTTGAACGCCAGCATGCCAACGATAAGGATCAGCAACACGTACAAGGGAAAATATGAGCTAATCTGCACTGCCACAAAGCTGACAGTCAAAATTAGCACATACAAAGCTCTCATCCAGGCCAGCTTGGGGGTATCCAACAGATCCGCCATGAATTCAATCTGGTCCACCGCCGTGCGCAAAGAGAAACGGCAGAAATTCATCAATTCGGCATGGTACCCCTCCGATCATTGCCGGTTGTATTGCCGCTTTATTTTCCAAATATCTTGAATAATATCAACAGATTGTATTTATAAATAAGCGATTCCCGACTGTTTTATGCCGGTTCGGCTGCCGGTTATCCCCCCACATGAATCCTGCGACTGCGCGCAGAATGACGAGGTACGGCTTTGCGCAAGGACGAGGTGGAGCTGTCATTCCGCGCGCAGTCGCAGAATCCATTCCAGGGGCGCAACCATAAAAAGCCTTTAGCCAATAAAAAACGGGTTGGAGAAACCCCACAACCCGTTGATTTATTTGGTGCCGGCACCACGAATCGAACGCGGGACCTACTGATTACAAGTCAGTTGCTCTACCGACTGAGCTACGCCGGCCAAAAGGACCATTGGCGGCTGGTGCCGCCAAAGTGGGGCGCATACTAACAACCCCGCATCAGGCGTTCAACGTTTGCGTTACACTCGATTTCCCACGCAGTTCAGGAGTGTCCCATGGTTCACCACGCCACCCCGCTTTCGCAATCCTCCCTTTGGTCGGCGCTGCAGGCCGCCGCGCTTTCGCTCGAAGAGGACGGCACCACGATTGCCGGCCTCTTCCAGGCCGATCCGCAGCGCGCCGAACGCTTCAGCGCCACCGGCGCCGGCATTCTGATGGATTATTCCAAGCATCTGCTCACCCCGCAGATACTCACGCAACTGCTTGCGCTTGCGGACGCCGCCGAGTTGCCCGCGGCGATTGCCGCGATGTTCGAAGGGCAGCCGGTCAACGGCAGCGAAAACCGCGCCGCGCTGCACGTGGCGTTGCGCAGCCCGCGTTCCCACACCCCCGAGCAATTACAGGTACATGCCGCGCTGGAGCGCATGGAAGCGTTCGTGGCGCAGGTGCATTCGGGGCTGTGGCATGGCCATAGCGGGCTGCGCATCCGCAACGTGGTGAACATCGGCATCGGGGGATCGGACCTGGGGCCGGCCATGGTGTACGAGGCGCTGCCCGCGTTCCACAACCCCGAGCTACGCTGCCATTTCGTGTCCAACGTGGACCCCCTGCATCTGGAACAGACGCTGGCCGCGCTCGATCCGGCCACCACGCTGTTCATCATCGCGTCCAAGACCTTCACCACGCTCGAAACCATGCGCAATGCGCAAATGGCGCGGCAATGGCTGTTGGACAGCGACGTGCCGGAAATTTCGCTGGCGCGGCACTGCGTCGCGGTCAGCGCCAACGTGGAAAAGGCCGCGGCGTTCGGCATCGACCCAAGCAATGTTTTTCCCATGTGGGATTGGGTGGGGGGGCGTTATTCGCTGTGGTCGTCCATCGGCCTGGCCATCGCGCTTGGCACCTCGATGGGACATTTCCGCGCGCTGCTCGCCGGCGGCCATGCCATGGACGATCATTTCCTCACCACCCCGCCCGCGCGCAACCTGCCCATTCTGCTGGCGCTGCTGGCGGTGTGGTACGCCAATTTCTGGCACGCGGAAACGCATGCGGTGCTGCCCTATGCGCAGTCGCTGCATCTGCTGCCCGCCTTTCTGCAACAACTCGACATGGAAAGCCTCGGCAAGCAGGTGCGCCAGGATGGCCACTATTCGCACGTGCCCACCGGCGCCATCGTCTGGGGCAGCGCCGGCACCAACGGCCAGCACTCGTTCCATCAATTGCTGCACCAGGGCACGCACCTGATTCCGGCCGACTTCATTGCCGTGGCGCGCAGCACCAGCGCCAACCAGGACATGCACGAACAGCTGCTGGCCAACTGCTTCGCGCAGAGCCAGGCCTTGATGGACGGTAAAAGCGAGGCGCAGGCCGAACAGGAACTATTGGCACAGGGCCTGGCGCCGGAGGCGGCGCGCGCCTTGGCGCCGCACAAGGCCATACCGGGCAATCGCCCCAGCACCACGCTGCTCTTGGACGCGCTCACGCCGCACACGCTCGGCGCGCTGATTGCGCTCTACGAACACAAGGTATTCGCGCAAGGCGTGCTGCTTGGGATCAACCCGTTCGATCAATGGGGCGTGGAACTTGGCAAGGTGTTGAGCGCGGGCGTGTACAAGGCCATCACGGCGGAGGAACCCTGCACGGCGTTCGACGGTTCCACCAATGCGCTGGTCAACCGCGTGCGTCAGGCGTGAATGAGGTAGGGGCGCGGGAACCGGGCGAATCCCGGCTCCCGTGCGGTGAAGATCAGAACGAGTAGACCAGCGACACCGAAGTCTGCGTGTCGGTCTTCTTGTTGCCGGCCGGCACTTCGGAGGTGTTGCGCGCCTGGAAGGCGATCTTGGTGGCGATGCGCTCGACGATGTTGGACACCAGGCCGATCTCGAAACGGGTTACGGTCAGGTCGGCGCCCACTTCCGAGGTGAGGCTCTGGGTCAGCGCCGAGGAAGCGCCAAGCTGCCAGCTGAAGTTTTCGCCAAGGCTCACGATGCCCTCGCCTTCGCTGCCGGCGTCGATGATGGCGTTCTGCCGATAACCCACACCGCCAAAGGCTTCCAGGGTCATTGTGTCATTGCGGATCAGGTAGCGGCCATAACCGGAGGCTACGGCGGCCTGGTAGTCGAAGCCGCTGAAGCGGTCGTCGGTGTAGCTGCCTTTGACGAACAGGTATTCATCCGCGTTCAGGCTGAAATCCGATTTGTCCTCGAGGTAGTAGCGCTCGGCGCGGGCCACGTCGTTCTCCTGCGAGGCCAGACCCTGGAACTTGCCGTTGTGGGTCCAGCGGTCGGCGCGCAGCGTCAGCAGCACTTCGGCGTTGAAGGTGGTGGTGTCGGTGTTGCCGGTGGTGCCCACGTAGCCAAGCGCCACACTGGCGTCATAGGAGCGCTCGTCGTCCTGGGCCAGGGCTGAGGTGCTGACGAGCAGGGCCGCGGCCAGCAGGGTGGTGGTCTTGAGGTTCATCATCTACTCCCGATGTGTATGAAAATCCCTGCCCGCTCCCCCACGGGCAAAATAATGCGCGCAATTTAACCACTGTGGGGGCCAAAAACCCAACAGGTGGTGCGCCGATGGCCGCAAACCCGCCCAGCGGCCCGCAAAATGCCCGCAGAACGCTATACTCGGCCCCGGCGTGCGCCGGGCTCCGGCCGCGCACCACTATCCCCTCACGAGGCAAGCATGCAGCCATTCCACGCCCCCCGGCCCGAGGCCGAATCCGCCTTTCCCCTGGGCGTCATCGAAGGGTACTTCGGGCGGCAGTGGAGCTGGCGCTGCCGCCGCGACTATGCCGCTTTCCTGCAGGCACAGGGGCTGAACAGCTATGTCTACGCGCCCAAGAACGATCCCTACCTGCGCAAGGCCTGGCATACGCCCTATCCCGATGCGCTGCTCGGCGAGCTGCTGGCGCTGCGCGAACATTATGCGCGGCAGCAGAACATAGCCTTTGGCGTGGGCCTCAGCCCCTTCGAGCTTTATCGGGATTTTTCCGCCGCGAAGCGCCGGCAATTGGCGGACAAGCTGGCGCAGCTGGAATCGCTCGGCCTCGACGTGTTGTGCATCCTGTTCGACGACATGCTCGGCGCGCTCGACACCCTGGCCGCCTCACAGCTGCGCATCGTCGATTTCATTCTGGAACGCTCAAGCGCCAGGCATCACGTGCTGTGTCCCACCTACTATTCCTACGATCCGCTGCTGACGCAGCACTTCGGCGCCCAGCCCGAACGCTACCTCGATGAACTCGGCCAAGGGCTCGATCCCGCCATCGCCGTGTTCTGGACCGGCCCCAAGGTGATTTCCAACGACTATCCCGCCGCGCACCTGAAAGAAGTAGGCGAACGCCTGCGCCGCAAGCCATTGTTGTGGGACAACTACCCGGTCAACGATGCGAAGCGGCTCACGCCGTTCCTGCATCTGCAACCGTTCCAGGGCCGCGATCCGGCGGTGCTCGGCCACCATTGCAGCGGCCATCTGAGCAACCCGATGAACCAGGGTTACCTGTCGCAACTACCGCTCTATGCGCTGGCGCGACACTATCGCAGCGGTGAAAACCCCTCCCTGGCGCAGGCGGCGCAGGCGCTGTGCCCGCCGCCACTTGCGGCGTTACTGATACGCGACGCTGCACTGTTCCAGCAGCAGGGCCGCGAAGCGCTCGACGAGGCCACGCGTATGCAATTGCTGGCGCAATACGATCAGGCGGCGCTTGGGCCGATGGCGGAGGAAGTGGTGGCCTGGCTGCGCGGCGATTACGTCTTCGATCCGGCCTGCCTGACTTGATAAAAAAACGGGACCCGAAGGTCCCGTTTCCTTTTTACGCCGACAGTCGAGTCTGAACCTAGAAAGTCAGGTTCAGGCTGATCTGGTAGCGCCGACCGATCTCATCGTAGCTCTGCGGGATGGACTGGGCGCCACCGCGCGTGCCATAGCTGGCCACGGCCGGCGGATTACGATCGAACAGGTTGGTCACGTTGAACGCCAGACGCCAATCGCCGCCGCTTTCCAGGTCGCCCCGGTAGCTGAGCTGCAGGTTGGTGAAGTTGCCGGACGGTACGTAGACCCGGTCGATATCGCGGCCGACCATCCACTGGGAGCTGCCGCTGATGGTGTCTGCGACGTAACGCTGCTGCAGCTGGATGCCATAAGGCCCGATGTTGTAGGTGGCCGTACCCGTCATGGTGATCTCCGGCGTGCCGAGCCTGCCGACCGAGTCGGTCGGTATGCCGCCCAGCGGCGTATCGGAACGCTCGATCAGATAACCCGCCAACAAGCGCAGGTTCAACGATTCTTCCTGATCCGCGAAGAAGTTCGGTTCCATCCGGTAACGGCCTTCGAAGTCGACACCTTCCACCTTGGCCTGCGCCACGTTGATGAAGGTATTGAACACGCGGCCGATAAAGCCGGTAGCGGGGTCACGGTCGAACTGTTGACAGAGGCTGGCGTTGCCGTTGATCTCGCACTCATCGACGATACGCTGCACCCCAAGCGTGCTGATGGCGTCCTTGATCTCGATGCTGTACCAGTCGCTGGACAGACGCAGACCATCGATCCAGCGCGGCTCGTACACCAGGCCCGCCACCACGGTGTCGGCTTCTTCCGGCCGCAGGTTCGGGTTGCCGCCGGATACCGTGGTGATCTGGAAGCTGGTGTTGTTGAAGCGTGGATCGTTCACCGTGCCGCCACCGCCCTGGAAGTCGAAACGCTGGGCAAAGGTGGCTTCGCGCACGTCACGCGACTTGGTGGCGCGCAGGCGCAGATCTTCCAGCACCTGGAATTCCAAGCCACCCTTCCAGCTTTCGATACGGCCGATGCTGGAGTAGTCCGAGGAGCGGTACGCCAGGCTGCCATCCACGCGCTGCGGGCCGCTGTTGCTGCTGAACAACGGTATGTTCAACTCGCCGAACCATTCCCACACGTCGTATTGACCGCTTACGTCGGGCACGGTCGAGAACTGGTGCAGGTTGGCCGAGCCCCCGGTGTAGCCGGCGGGGATGCCACGGATACCGATCTCCGGCGCGTTCAGCGGCGGACCCAGCACGTCGACATCATACGGCAGGGCATGCTCGTTGAAGTCCTGGTCACGATAGGTCAGACCGGCAGCGAAGTTGATGGTGCCGGCCCAGATATCGATCAGGTCGCCGCTGAGCAACACTTCGGCGAAATCCTGGTTCACGTAGCTGTCGCCGATCTTCGGCGTGGTGAGGTAAGCGAGCGCCTGATCCGAAGCATTGCCATTGCCGAACACGTTCCAGGGCACGCAATCACGAATGGAGTTGTCGAGACCGACCGGCGACAGCAGCGGGTTGGTGCTCAGCGGCGGGCGGGTGCCGCCGGGCGCGCCGCCGGGAGACTCGACACGCCCGGGTACGGCGGCCTGCAACTGCGCCGGCGTGGGATCGTACAGCTGCACGTTACACACAATGGCGCCGGTACTCGGATCGCGCACGGAGTCGATGGCGAGGAACATACGGTCCACGCGGATTTCGTCGAATATGCCGGTACGCTTGTGCGATTCGCCGCTCTGCCAGGAACCGTGCAGGCTCCAGTCGTTGGAGAAGATGTAGTCGAAGCCCGCGCTCCAGGACACGGTGGTGAACACGCTGCGGTTATCGGAGCCGACGCCCGGCTCGTTCACGCCCTTGAAAGCGCCCAGTTTATGCAGCTGGAAGGAGTCGAGGCCGGCGTCGTCCATGGCGTCCTGCACGCTTTTTGGCAGGAAGGCGTTTTCACGGTAGATGGTCGCGTACCAACCGTCCTGCAGCGAGGCACCACCACGCTCGGATACGGTATTGGATTCGGAACGACCGATCATGACCTGTGCAAAGGCACTGAAATTATCGGTGAAATCGTATTTGACCGCGGCGAAACCGGTGCGCTGCACCGCCTCGGCGGTTCCCACCCCGCTGCCGAAAGCCCGATTGGCCACGTCACATTCCGGCCCGCCGGACATGGACTTGGTGGCACCGGACGCGCTTGGCGCCACGTAGTAGTCGCCTTCGATGAAGTCGCGCACATCCCTGCCGTCTTCCGTAAAGGTCATGCCATTCAGTGCGAACGGATTCAACCCCGAGTTGCTGGCGCTGCCTTTGCGTGCCCAGATCATCCCCGTCGGGGTATGTTCGTTGGAACACACGTTGGGGACGCTCAAACGCTGCGGGGTACCGATCGGGGCGCCCGGCTTCCAGTCGGGGTTGGTCACGTAGCCCCAGCGCTGGTACCAGTCGCCGTCGAGATCTTCCGGGTCGCGTGTCAGCTGGTTGATGTGCAGTGCCGACACCGAACCGATCACGTTCATTTTGTCGCCGATCTGGGTGCCGCCAGCCATCTCCGCGTTCCAGCGGAAACCGTCACCCTGCTCGGTGATACCGGTGCCGAGCGTGGCTTTCATGCCCTGGAACTCGCGATCGAGCACGAAGTTCGTTACCCCGCCGAGGGCGTCGGCGCCGTAGGCGGCAGATGCACCGCCGGTTACCACGTCAACGGTACGCATGAGCGAGGTGGGCAGGGTGTCGACGTTGACCGTGCCGCGCTTGTCGGCCGGCACCACACGCGAACCGTCGAACAGTACCAGCGTGCGGTTGGTCCCCAGGTTGCGCATGTCCAGATAGCTGCCGCCACCGTCGCCGAACAGCGGCGGACCGCCGCGCAAGGATGAGCCGTTGCCGAAGAACTGCGGAAGTGAATTGAGCTGCTCGGCGACGGTACTGCCTGGCTGGAATGACTGCAGCTCAGCGGGTGTCACAGTGGTGACGGGCGTTGGCATCACCATGCCGTCGGTGGCACGGATACGGGTGCCGGTTACCTGGATTTCCTCGAGATTTTGCTGCGCGAACAGTGGTGCGCTGAATACGCCCGCCGTCGCAATAGCCAAGACCATGGTCTTGTGCTTGAACGTCTTTGATGAACACTGCATCAAACTTTCCCCTCTGCGATGTGTTTGCGAATTGACTACGCATCGCCCTGCAGGCATAGCCGCGACCACGGCGATCGGAGAGGAGTGAGCAAAAATTATTGGTAGAGACCGCCCAGGCGCAGGCTGCAGGATCAGCGCCTGAGAGCAAAAAATATGACAGCTGAGCTCACACAGAGCATCGCCACCACTTTCTTCTTGTCTTCTCCCCTCTGCGCCGGATTATGGAATTGTGGTTCTTATAGTCAAGCATTTACTTCAGGCAATTAAGAACCAAACGGTTCGGTTCTAACGTCATTAATACAACTCATTCCCACAAAAAACGGGGCCCGAAGGCCCCGCTCCACAATCTGCCTGCGCGCCAGTGCCGGCCGCGCAGGGACATGCTCCAGTCCTCTAGAACGCCATGTTCAGGTTGATCTGGTAGCGCCGGCCGAACTCGTCGTAGCTCGACGGGATCGACTGCGCGCCCGCGCGAGTACCGTAGTTCGGCACGATCGGCGGCGGGCGGTCGAACAGGTTGGTGACGTTGAACGACAGCCGCCAGGTTGCCCCACTCTGCAGGTCGCCGTTGTAGGCCAGCTGCAGGTTGGTGTAGTTGCCGGAGGAGATGTCGAGGGTATCGACGTCCTTGCCGATCACCCAGCTCGAACTGGCGCCGGTGTTGCGGTTCTCCGTCGGCGCGATATAGCGCTGCTGCAGCTGGATGCTGTAGTTGCCCAGGCCGTAGGTGAGCGTGGCAATGGCAGTCAGGTCCGGCGTGGCGAGCCAGCCGGCCTGATCCAGCGGCGTGCCGCCAAGCGGCGTATCGGAACGCTCCTTGATGTAGCCGCCCAGCATGCGGAAGTTGAGGGTTTCCAGCTCCGAGTCGAAGAAGTTCGGCTCCATGGCGTAGGCCACTTCGAAGTCCACCCCTTCCACCTTGGCCTGGGCCACGTTCAGGTAGGTATTGAACACGCGACCGATGAAGCCGGTGGCCGGATCGCGCTCGAACTGGGCGCACAATGCCGCCACGCCGTTGATCTCGCACTCGTCCACGATACGCTGCACGCCAAGCGTGCCCACCGCATCGCGAATCTCCACGTTGTACCAGTCGGTGGACAGCCGCAGGCCTTCGAACCAGGACGGTTCGTACACCAGCCCCGCCACTACCGTATCGGCCTCTTCCGGCTTCAGGTTGGGGTTGCCGCCGGACACCGTGGTGATCTGGAAGTTGGTACCGTTGAAACGCGGGTCGTTGACCGAACCGCCGCCGCCCTGGAAGTCGAACCGTTCGGAGAAGGTGGCCTCGCGCACGTCGCGCGATTTGGTGGCACGCAGACGCAGGTCTTCCATCACCTGGAACTCCAGCCCGATTTTCCAGCTTTCCACCCGGCCTACGCTGGAGTAGTCCGACGAACGGTAGGCGATGCTGCTGTCCACGCGCTGCGGGCCGTTGTCCGCCACCCACAACGGCACGTTCACTTCGCCGAACCATTCCCACACGTCGTATTCACCGTCCACGTCAGGCACGGTGGAGAACTGGTGCAGGTTGGCCGACCCGCCGGTGTAGCCGGCCGGAATGCCGCGAATGCCGAGATTCGGCGCGTTCAGCGGCGGGCCCAGCACGTCGATGTCGCGCGGCAGCGCAATGTCGTTGAAGCTCTGTTCGCGATAGTTGAGACCGGCGGCGAAGTTGATGGTGCCGGCCCAGCCTTCGAGCAGGTCGCCGGTAAGCAGCAATTCGGCGAAATCCTGGTTCACGTAGCTGTCGCCCATCTTCGGCGTCATCATGTAATCCAGTGCCTGCTGGCTGGCGGTACCCTGCCCCATCACGTTCCAGGGCACGCAGTCGCGCACCGAGTTGTCCAGCCCGATCGGCGACAGCAGCGGATTGGTGCTCGGCGGGTTGCGCGTGCCGCCGGGCGAGCCGCCGGGCGATTCCAGACGTCCCGCCACCGATTCCTTCAGCTGTTCCGGCGTGGGGTTGTGCAGCGTGACATTACACACGATGGCGCCGGTGTTCGGATCGCGTACCGCGTCCATGGCCAGGAATACGCGGTCCACACGGATCTCGTCATAGATGCCGGTGCGCTTGTGCGATTCGCCGCTCTGCCAGGAACCGTGCAGGTCCCAATCGTTCGGCAGCACTGCATCGAAGCCCACGCTCCACGAATACGTGCCGAATACGCCCTTGTTGTCGCTGCCCATGCCAGGCTCCATGGAATCGCGCCAGGAACCCAGTTTGTGCAGTTGGAAGGAATCGATGCCGGCAGCGTCCATCGCCTGCGCCACGTTGGCGGGCAGGAAGGCGTTGTCGCGGAACACGGTGGCATACCAACCGTCCTGCAGCGAAACGCCGCCGCGATAGCTGATGAAGTTGGATTCCGAACGGCCCACCAGGCCCTGGGCAAACAGGCTGAGCGAGTCGCTGACATCGAACTTGATCGCGGTAAAGGCCGAACGGCTGACCACTTCGTTGCCGCCCACGCCGCTGCCGAAGGCACGATCGCCCACCGAGGCCTCGGGGCCGCCCGCCATGGACTTGGTGGAGCCGGAGCGGTTCGGCGCCGCGTAGACGTCGCCATGCACGAAGTTGCGCACGTCGGAGCCATCTTCCAGGAAGGTCATGCCGTTGAGCGCGAACGGAATGATCGGCGAGGTGCTAGCGCTGCCGTTGCGGGCCCAGATCACGCCGGTGGGGCTGTGTTCGCTGGATACCACGTTTGGCAGCGTCAACCGCTGCGGCACGTTCGGCGTGGCGCTTGCGGAGACCCAGGCCGGGTTGGTTACCCAGCCCCAGCGCTGGAACCAGTCGCCATCGAGGTCGTCGGAATCGCGCGAGATCTGGTTGATGTGCGTGGCCTGCACCGAACCGATCACGTGCGTCTTGTCGCCGATCTGCTTGCCGCCGGCCACCGAGAAGTTCCAGCGGGCACCGTCGCCGAATTCGGTGACACCCGTACCCGCCTCGATCTTGAGGCCCTGGAAATCGCGGTCGAGGATAAAGTTGGTCACCCCGCCGAGGGCGTCGGCACCGTAGGCGGCGGAAGCGCCGCCCGTGACCACGTCCACCGTACGGATCAGTGCGGTGGGCAGCGTGTCGACGTTGACCGAGCCGCGTTTGTCGGCCGGCACCACGCGCGAGCCGTCGAACAGCACCAGGGTACGGTTGGCCCCCAGGTTGCGCATGTTCAGATAGCTGCCGCCGCCGTCACCGAACAGCACGCCGCCGCCGCGCTGCGAGCTGTTGTTACCGAAGAACTGCGGGAGGTTGTCGAGCTGTTCGGCAATCGTGCTGCCGGGCTGAAATGAGTTCAGTTCGTCCGTGGACATTGCCGTAACCGGGGTAGGCGTCACCATGCCGTCGGTGGCACGGATACGGGTACCGGTTACCTGGATTTCTTCGAGATTTTGCTGCGCGAACAGTGGCGCGCTGAACACGCCTGCCGCCGCGACGGCCAAGACCATGGTCTTGTGTTTGAACGTCGTTGATGAGCGTTTCATCAAGCTTCCCCTTTTGCGGTGTTTTTTCTGAGTTTGACAACGCATCGCCCTGCAGACATGGCCACGACCACGGCGAGCGAAAGGAAGCGAACAGAAGTGAGTTGGCAGAGGCAGGCTCTGGGCAGCCAGGCGCAGTCCCCCAATCCGCGCCTGAGAATGAATAGGACAGCGTTGTCGTCCAGACAGGACGCCGCTACCTCTTTCTTCTTGTTTCTCCCCTCGGGGCCGGATTATGGAATCCGGATTCTGAGAGTCAAGCACTTTTTTTACACAATTCGGAACCGAACGGTTCGGTATATAGCTCGAAAAATGCAAACTGGTTCACGAAAAACGATTTGAAAACCCTGTTTCGCCGCAAAAAAAACGGGGCCCGAAGGCCCCGTTCAATCGTATTGACACGAACGCGTGATATCAGAATGACATGTTCAGACTGATCTGGTAGCGGCGGCCGAACTCGTCGTAGCTCGACGGGATCGACTGCGCGCCACCACGCGTGCCGTAGTTCGGCACGATCGGCGGCGGACGGTCGAACAGGTTGGTGACGTTGAACGCCAGACGCCAGTCGCTGCCAGCCTGGGTTACACCGCTGTAGCCAAGCTGCAGGTTGGTGTAGTTGCCGGACGCGATGTCGAGGGTGTCGACATCCTGGCCGATCACCCAGCTCGAGCTGGCGCCGGTGTTGCGGTTCTCGGTCGGTGCGATATAGCGCTGCTGCAGCTGGATGCTGTAGTCGCCGATGCCGTAGGTGATCGTGGCAACGGCGGTCAGATCCGGCGTGGCGAGCCAGCCGGCCTGATCCAGCGGCGTGCCGCCCTGCGGCGTATCGGAACGCTCCATGATGTAGCCGCCGAGCATGCGCATGTTCAGAGTCTCCAGCTGATCGCCGAAGAAGTTCGGTTCCATGGCATAGGCGATCTCGAAGTCCACACCTTCCACCTTGGCCTGGGCCACGTTCAGGTAGGTGTTGAACACACGGCCGATGAAGCCGGTGGTCGGATCGCGTTCGATCTTGGCGCACAGCAAGGCGTTGCCGGCTTCGCAATCGTCGACGATGCGCTGTACCCCGAGGGTGCCCACGGCATCGCTGATTTCCACTGAATACCAGTCGCTGGACAACCGCAGGCCTTCGAACCAGGACGGTTCGTACACGATACCGGCCACGACCGTATCGGCCGCTTCCGGTTCCAGCGTCGCGTTACCACCGGATACGGTGGTGATCTGGAAGCTGGTGCCGCCGAAGCGCGGATCGTTGACGGTGCCGCCGGTGCCCTGCTGGTCGAAACGTTCGGCGAAGGTCGCCTCGCGCACGTCACGCGACTTGGTGGCGCGCACGCGCAGATCTTCGAATACCTGCAGCTCCAGGCCCAGCTTCCAGCTTTCCACGCGGCCTACGCTGGAGTAGTCGGAGGAGCGGTAGGAGGCGCTGCTGTCCAGACGCTGCGGGCCGTTGTCCGCTACCCACAGCGGCACGTTCAGCTCGCCGAACCATTCCCATACGTCGTATTCACCATCCACGTTGGGCACGGTGGAGAACTGATGCAGGTTGGCCGAGCCGCCGGTGAAGCCGGCCGGAATACCGCGGATGCCAAGCTGCGGTGCGTTCAGCGGCGGGCCCAGCACGTCGATTTCACGCGGCAGCGCACGGTCGTTGAAGCTCTGTTCGCGGTAGGTCAGACCCGCGGCGAAGTTGATGGTGCCGGCCCAGCCTTCGAGCAAGTCGCCGGTGAGCAGCAGCTCGGCGAAATCCTGGTTCACGTAGCTGTCGCCCATCTTCGGCGTCATGAGGTAGTCCAGTGCCTGCTGGCTGGCGTTGCCCTGACCCATCACGTTCCAGGGCACGCAGTCGCGTACCGAGTTGTCGAGACCGATCGGGGACAGCAGCGGATCGTTGGTCAGGTTGTTGCCGGTGCCACCAGGCGAACCGCCCGGGGAGGCCAGATGGCCGGCGGCGGCGTCCTTCAACTGCTCAGCCGTGGGGTTGTACAGCTGCACGTTACACACGATGGCGCCGGTGCTTGGATCGCGTACCGCGTCCATCGCCAAGAACATGCGGTCCACGCGGATCTCGTCGTAGATACCGGTGCGCTTGTGCGATTCACCGCTCTGCCAGGAACCGTGCAGGTCCCAATCGTTCGGCAGTACGGCGTCGAAGCCGACGCTCCACGAATAGGTGCCGAACACGCCCTTGTTGTCGGAACCCAGGCCCGGTTCCAGCGAATTTTCATAGGCGCCCAGCTTGTGCAGCTGGAACGAGTCGATGCCGGCAGCGTCCATGGCCTGCGCCACGTTGTCGGGCAGGAAGGCGTTGTCGCGGAACACGGTGGCGAACCAGCCGTCCTGCAGCGAGGCGCCGCCGCGATAGCTCACGGAGTTGGATTCGGAACGGCCGGCCAGGGCCTGCGCGAACAGGCTCAGGTTGTCGCTCACGTCGAACTTGATGCCGAGGAATGCCGAACGGCTGACCACTTCGTTGCCGGCCACGCCGGTACCGAAGGCACGGTTGCCCACTGCCGCTTCCGGACCGCCGGACATCGACTTGGTGGAACCGGCACGGCTCGGCGATGCGTAGATGTCGCCCTGGATGAAGTTGCGCACGTCGGAGCCGTCTTCCAGGAAGGTCATGCCGTTGAGCGCGAACGGAATCAGCGGCGAGGTGCTGTTGTTGCCGTTGCGCGCCCAGAGCACGCCGGTGGGGCTGTGTTCGCTGGAAACGACGTTCGGCACGGTCAGGCGCTGCGGCACGTTCGGGGTGGCGGTCTTGGATACCCAGGCCGGGTTGGTTACCCAGCCCCAACGCTGGAACCAGTCGCCGTCCAGGTCGTCGGCTTCGCGGTTGATCTGGTTGATGTGCATGGCCTGCACCGAACCGATCACGTGCGTCTTGTCGCCGATCTGCTTGCCGCCGGCAAGCGAGAAGTTCCAGCGGGCGCCGTCGCCGTACTCAGTGACGCCGGTACCCACTTCGGCCTTGAAGCCTTCGAATTCGCGGTTGAGCACGAAGTTGGTCACACCGCCGAGGGCGTCGGCGCCGTAAGCGGCGGAAGCACCACCGGTCACCACGTCAACCGTGCGCACCAGGGCGGTGGGCAGCGTGTCGACGTTGACCGAGCCGCGTTTGTCGGCCGGTACCACGCGCGAACCGTCGAACAGTACCAGCGTGCGGTTGGTGCCGAGGTTACGCATGTTCAGGTAGCTGCCGCCGGCGGTATCGAACAAGACGCCGCCGCCGCGCTGCGACGAACCGTTGCCGAAGAACTGCGGCAGGGTGTCGAGCTGCTCGGCCACGGTGCTGCCCGGCTGGAACGAGCTGAGCTCGTCCGTGGACATTGCCGTTACCGGGGTGGGCGTTACCATGCCGTCAGTGGCACGGATACGCGAACCGGTTACCTGGATTTCCTCGAGCGCGTCCGCGGCCTGAAGCTGCGGTGCCATGAGCAGGCCTGCGGAAATCGCAGACACGGACATGGCCAGGGCTTTCGCTTTGAAGCCCCGATACATGGACTGTTTCATCAAGTTTCCCCTCGTGATGAAGTTTCGGTAGATGGAGTGCGTGGTAAACACCACCGCAATTCACTGAGGCGGGATACAAGCAAAGCACAGCATGAATACGCTTCACTCGTTGGACTGCTGCCGGGAATTCCCGGAAACGGCACCAGCGGTCTTCTTGGAAGGTGATGGCAAAGCGGTTGAATCAAACTGCGCCAACCAAATTGCTGATTTGATGTATCTCCCCGGCGACGGATTTGGCAATCTGCTCTTAACAATGTCAAGAAGTTTTAGTCATCAGGATTCTTTTTTGGCGCGTGCGAGCTTCGTACCGAACCGTCCGGTCTTGACTGTATAATGCCGCCTTCCGCGTCACCATCTTCTATAATCCGGCCCTTCCACAATTTTCCGTCCAGGCAATTTCCCATGACCGCCACACGCACGTTGTCCACGCTTCTCGGCCATGAGATCACGGTATTCACACCGGACCACGTCGGCGACAAGATCGCCGCGCACGGCCTGTACGAAAAGGAAAACCTGCTTCTGCTGCTGGCGCTGTTGCACCGCTTGCACGAACCGGTGGTGCTGGACATCGGCGCCAACGTGGGCAATCACAGCCTGGCTTTCGCCACGGCGGCGGCCCAGGTGCATGCGTTCGAACCGCTGCCGCGGCTGTACCGCGTGCTGGCCGACAACGTCGCCCGCAATCATCTGCATCACGTCACGGCACACCACTGCGCACTATCCGACGTGGAAGGCAGCGACACGCTATACATGACACTCGACGGCAACCTGGGCGCCTCCAGTTTCGACCGCCGCTCCGACCAGGTGGAAGCCGTCGCCGTCAACAAGCATGTGGGCGACGATTACCTGCGCAGCATCGGCGTGCAGAAAGTGGACCTGGTGAAGATCGACGTGGAAGCGCACGAGCTGTTCGTGCTGCGCGGCCTGCGCGCCACGCTGGCGCGCGATCTGCCCGTGCTGACCATGGAATGGAACGATCCGTTGAGTTTGGAACGCCTGCGCGGTTCGGAGGAACTGGCGTTCCTGCAGGACCATTACGAAATCCGCGTGCTCGGCAGCAACTACGACCGCGGCTACTGGCAGGGCCGCCCGCTGTCCTTCCTGCGCCGCAAGCTCACCCGGCTGCTGCGTCCGCGCCGCGCCGTGCTTTATCCGTTCGACTCCACTCAGTTGTACAAGAACCTGTTGCTGATTCCGAAGCACCGCGCGGCACTACTGGACGCACTCGAATGAGCCTGCGGCTGCGCGTCAAGGTGATTCCCGGCGCCCGGCAGGAAGCGCTGGAATATCTGGGCGAGCTGCTGCGCGTCAAGGTCAGGGCGGCGCCGGAAAAGGGCCGCGCCAACGCCGCGGTGGTCGCGCTGGTGGCAGAACGCCTTGGCCTGCCGCCGGGCGGCGTGCATGTGGCCAGCGGCCACACCAGCGCGCTCAAGGTGCTCGAATTCAGCACCCTCACCTCGCAGGAATTGGCCGACAGACTGGCCGCTTTACGGGCCTGAGCCCCTCCGGTACAGTGCCGGCCATGAAGCGCCTACCGATGCCCAGTTGCCGCCGTCTGGTTCTGCTGTTGCTGATGACCTTCACCTTGATGGGGGTGCAGCTGGCGCAGAATTCGGTGTTGCATCAGCATGCGCAACACAGCGTCGATTGCGCCCTGTGCCATTTCCAGCTCGGCGACGACATCGACGTCGACGTGCAGCCCCAGCCCGCGTCCACGCTGGTGTGGCACTCGCCGCTGTTGCCGGCGAATACCCCCCTGCCCCTGACGCCCCGCATCGTCCACTACCACAGCCGCGCCCCTCCCGCTCACGTCTGATCGCCAGCCCATGAATTCCGCGCCGGACCTGGATGCCATCACTCCGGCGGCGGACCGTGCTTCCCTCGACGCGAGAATTTCCCATGCGTACTTCCCTGCCGCTCACCCTGGGGCTGCTGGCCCTGGGCATTGCCCAGGCGCAGGCCCAGGACGATGACATCTACGAACTGATCACCACCGCCATCCATACCCGCAGTTCCGAAACCGCCCTGCCCGTGACCGTGCTCACCGATTCCACGCTGCACGAAGCGGTGCGCGCCACGCTTGGCGACACGCTGGCCAGCCAGCCCGGCATCAACAATGCCTCCTTCGGCCCCGCCGTGGGCCAGACCGTGATTCGCGGCCAGCAGGGACGGCGCGTGATGAACCTGGCCAACGGCCTGCCGATCGCCGACGCCTCCGGCAACTCCGCCGACCATGCCCAGACCGTGGAAGCGATACTGGCCACTTCCATCGAAGTGCTGCGCGGCCCCGCCACACTGCTGTACGGCGGCGGCGCCATCGGCGGCGTGGTCAACGTGATCGACCGCCGCATTGCCCCGCGCCTGCCGGACGCTCCAAGCGTGGCCTTCGAAACCCGCCATGACGGCGCCTCCAACCTCGATACCACGGTGGGCAGCCTGGACTTCGCCACCGGCAATCTCGTGTGGCATCTCGACGGGCAGTACCGCGAATGGAACGACCAGCGCATTCCCGGTTTCGCCATCGATCCGCGCTATCTTGCCGAGGAAGCGGCGGAGCATGCGGGCCACGATCATCCGGAAGATGAAGCGCCCACCAACACCTATGGCCACATCGCCAACACCGGCGGCCGCGCCTCCAGCGGCGCCGGCGGAGTCAGCTGGATATTCGACCAGGGCGGCCATATCGGCCTCGCCTACAGCCATCTGGAAAACCGCTACGGCCTGCCGCCCGGCGTGCATGGCCACGAGCACGAGGATGATGGGCACGATCACGACCATGACCACGAAGACGGACACGACGAAGCCGAACTGGTCCACATCGACATGCAGCGCGACCGCTACGATCTCGACGGCGAATGGCACGATCTCGCGCCCTGGGCGCAAACGCTCAGCTACAAACTCAGCTACACCGACTACGCCCACAGCGAGATCGAGCCGGACGGCCAGGTGGGCACGCGCTTCGCCAACACCTCCTGGCAACATCGCCTGCAACTGACCCACACCGATACCGACCGGCGCCACGGCGCGCTTGGCCTGCAGCACAGCGACGAGGAATTCGCCGCGCTCGGCGAGGAAAGCTTCATTCCGGTTACCGACATCCATTCCAACGGCGTGTTCATGGTGGAAGACTTCCACACCCAACTCGCCACGCTGGAATTCGGCGCCCGTCTCAACCGCGATCAATATCGCCCGCACGCGGACGTGGCGCCCGCGGCGTCCTTCAACACCTACAGCCTGTCCGGCTCGGCGCTATGGGATCTGACCTCGCATGCCACGCTGGGCCTGTCGGTATCGCGCTCCCAACGCGCGCCATCGGTGGAGGAACTGTATTCCAACGACGGCCTGACCGAACTCGACGACTGCGTGATCCACTTCGCCAGCGGCGCCTGTGAAGTGGGCGATCGCCGCCTCGACAAGGAAACCTCTCTCAACACCGACCTGACGCTGTCGCTCGACTACGAGCGCGTCAATGCCACCGTAACCGCCTTCTACAACAACTTCGACGATTACATCGCGCAGGTGGCCATCGGCGAGGAAGCCGCCGGCTTTCCGGTGCGCGCCTACGTGCAGGACGATGCGCGCTTCGTCGGCCTGGAGACGGACGCCAACGTCACGCTTGGCGGCGGCTACAGCCTGCGCCTGTTCGGGGATATGGTGCGCGGCCGTCTCGACGCCAACGGCGACGTGCCACGCATGCCGGCGGCGCGGGTGGGCACGGAGCTGCGCTATGAAGGCGAACGCTGGAACCTCTACGGCACCGTGCTGCACGCTTTCGACCAGCAGCGCGCAGGCCGATTCGAACGCGGCACCGACAGCTGGACCCGGCTCGACCTCGGCGCGGATTACACGCTCGATTTCGGCACCGCCGGCGAGCTGATGCTGTTCGTCAAGGGCCGCAACCTCGGCGATCGGGAAATCCGCCTGCCCACCTCCTATCTACGCGATTTCGCGCCGGAAGCGGGGCGTTCGCTGGAAGCCGGCCTGCGCTATCGCTTCTGAGCCGGCGCTGAGGCACCATCGCGTCTGCGGGCGGAGGTATCATGCCGCCCGCACGACATCGCCAATCGACATCCCTGACCATGCTCAAGAAACTGTTACCCGATACCTTCCTGCTCACCCTCATCGGCACGGTGGTGCTGGCCACCGTCCTGCCGGCGCACGGCAGTGCCGCCACCTACGTCAACTGGCTCGCCACGCTGTCCATCGTGGTGCTGTTCTTTTTCCACGGCGCCAAGCTGTCGCGGCAGTCGGTGGTGGCCGGACTGACGCATTGGCGCCTGCACGGACTGATCCTGGTCTGCACCTTCGTGGTGTTTCCCCTGCTGGGACTGGGCATGGCACTCCTGTTCCCCACCCTGCTCTCGCCGGCGCTGTGGACCGGCGTGCTGTTCCTGGCGGCGCTGCCATCCACCGTGCAGTCGTCCATCGCCTTCGTGTCCATCGCCAAGGGCAACGTCGCCGCCGCGGTGGCCGCCGCCTCCGCATCGCAGATATTGGGCGTGTTGCTCACGCCACTCTTGGTGGGACTGATGTCCGGCACCCGCAGCGACGGCATTCCGCTCTCGGGCATCGGCGACGTGGCCGCGATCATCCTACTGCCGTTCGTGGTGGGTCATCTGGCACGCCCCTGGATCGCGGAATTCGTCAACCGCTACAAAAGCGTCATCGGCATCACTGACCGCGCCACCATTCTCATCGCGGTCTACAGCGCCTTTTCCGCCGCGGTGATCGAAGGCCTGTGGGGCCGGCTGCCGCTACCCGAACTGGGCGTACTGACCCTCCTGTGCTGCGTGATCCTCGCCATCATGCTGCTGGCCACGCGCGGCCTGGCGCGTTTGTGCCGTTTCCCACGCGAGGACGAGATCGTGGTGCTGTTCTGCGGCACCAAGAAATCGCTGGTGCAGGGTATCCCGATGGCACGCGTCCTGTTTGCCGGCCCCGACCTGGGCTTGATCCTGCTGCCCATCATGCTGTTCCATCAGATCCAGCTGATGGTGTGCGCGGGCATCGCGCGCCGCTACGGCGAACGTTTTCTTGAGGCGGAGGGAGCAACCCATGACTGATCATTCCAACGACGAGCGCCCCTGGCCGCAACAGGGCTACACGCGCATGATCATGCCGTCGCCGCTGGCCTGGATCGGCACCGACACGCCGGACCCGGAACCATCCATGCTGCCGCGCATGAACGACACCACGGTATTCATGATGGGCGACAACCCCGCCCTGCCGCGCATGCCGGACAAGCCCACGCTGATCGATTTCTTCAAGTACCGTTTCAATCCCATCGCGGTGAATCATCTGCTCAGTTCCGCCAAGCGGGCACTGGACGAAGGACGCTCGGATGCGGTGGTGATGGCCTGCCTGCTGCACGATTTTTCCAACGGCTGCCTGATCCGGCCGGACCACGGATATTGGAGCGCGCAGATGATTGCGCCGTACGTGGATGAGGAGGTGGCGTGGGCGGTGAAGTATCACCAGGCGCTGCGTTACTTTCCCGATCCCAAGGTGGGCTATGCGTATCCGGAGAGCTATTACCGTTTCTTCGGGCGCAACTATGAGATGCCAGAATATCTGCGGCGCGACGGGGAATATGCGATGACGCATAAGTGGTACATGACGGCGCGTCTGGTGACGATGTACGACATCTATTTCTTCGAGGATAAGGCGAGCATCGAGCCGGAGTATTTCAACGAAGTGATCGGGCGGGCGTTCCGGCAGCCGGCCGAAGGCCTGGGGCATGATGATTCACCGGTGTCGCACATGTGGCGGACGATGATCTGGCCCAATAACTTTCTGTAGCAATTGCGGGCGCCCATTGGCTTGTGTTGGTCTTGGCCCGCACTGCTGGTCTTGGCCCGCATCGAGATCGAGAGCCTCTGGTGTCCCTTTTGACTACCCAGGGTACGCCACGAGGGCATCCCTGCCGGCTCGGATGCGGCCATCCCTGGCCGCATACGCCCCTGGGTAGTCAAAAGGGACACCAGAGGCTTGCTTTTGGCTTCAGTGTTTCGCACCAGAAAGTAAGACCTGCCGTATTTTCAAACAACGCAACATTGTCGTGCGTAACTGCGATGTTCGAGATCTGCAGTGGCTTGGCCGGATAGGCCTTCGGGGGGCGTCGTAGGGCCAGGGATGGCCCGGAGCCGAGCGCCACAGGGATGTGCTTGCAGCGTACCCCCGAAGGCCTATCCGGCCAAGCCGCTGCGACAGACTCAAAGCGGACCACCGTGCGGGCCAATAAATCAGCGCCCGCCCCGCGCCTGCAAAGCAACATTGGCACGATCGATCAAATAAGCCCTTACATCTTCAGCGTCGTCAGAGTCGATCAACTCACTGAACGAGACCATGCCATTCTGGCTGCGTACACCATCAAGCACGATGCTGGCAAAAAGCTCCGGGCTGCCAAGCGCGGGCGACACGGCCAGTTCGGGAAAGAGGCCACGGCGCAGGAGGCCGCCGGCGTTGCCGACGTCGCTGTGGCAGATCCAGCAATGCCTGCCGTAAAGCTCGGCACCGCGCGCGATTTGTTCAGCGCTGGCCACTGACGGCGGCGGATCGAGCTGCGGTGAAATGTAGGGTCTTGGGTCGGGCAGCGTGGTATCGGCGTCCAGTTTAAAAACAAGCAGTCTGGAATAGTCCGGAGCGTAGTAGTTGCCATTGGCGCGCCCGGCCACCACCGCCACGTATTGTTCGCCGTCCACGCTGTAGGTGATGGGCGCGGCGACCACGCCGGTGTGGGTGGCGGTGGATTGCCAGAGTTCACTGCCGCTAACGGCATCGTAGGCGGCAAGGCCGTTCTGGTTGCCTTTGAAGACCACGTCGCCGGCGGTGGCGAGCATGCCCGCGTTGGCGCCGGGGATGCGCCAGCCGGGTTCCTGCGTTACCGGGTTCCAGGCCACCATGTAGCTGCCGCTTGGCAGGTCGGCGGTGGCGTTGAGGCCGAGTTCAGCGGCACCGGCGGCGGGATCCACGCCGAGGTTCGAGGTGAGCGGATTGGGATCGAAGGCACGGTCGTAGGCGTAGACGAAGGAATTGTCGGCGGCGGGGAGGTAGACCAGGCCGGTGCGTGGGCTGTAGGCCATGGGTTGCCAGTTGTGCGCGCCGGAGGGCGCCGGCTGCACCGCGAAGGCAACGCCGGTGCGGTCGAAACGGGCATCGGGGTTGGCGATTGGACGCCCGGTTTGCGGATCGATGCCGCTGGCCCAGTTCACCGCGGCATAGGGCTGTGCGGAAATGAAGGCGCCGGTGGCGGCGTCGAGCACGTAGAAAAAGCCGTTCTTCGGCGCCTGCATCACCACCTTGCGTGGCGCGCCGTCGAGCGTGAGCGTGGCCACCATGATGGGTTGGGTGGCGGTGTAGTCCCAGGTTTCGCCGGGCGTGGTCTGGTAGTGCCATACGTAGGCGCCATCGTCGGGATCGAGCGCCACGATGGAAGACAGGAACAGGTTGTCGCCGCCACCGGGGCTGCGGATGTCCTGGTTCCAGGGCGAGCCGTTGCCGGTGCCGACATACAGCAGGTCGAGTTCGGCATCGTAGGCCATGGAATCCCACGCCGTACCGCCACCACCCAACTGCCACCATTCGCCGTTCCAGGTGTCGGCGGCCATGCGCATGGCGTCGTTCTCGAAGCCGTCGGCGGGATTGCCGGGCACGGTGTAAAAACGCCAGACCAGTTCGCCGGTTTGCGCATCGAAGGCGGACACGTAGCCGCGCACGCCGTATTCGGCGCCACCGTTGCCGATGATCACCTTGTCTTTCACCACGCGCGGCGCGCCGGTGATGGAATAGGACAGGTTGCGGTCGATCAGGGTGTCCACGCTCCAGGCTTCCACGCCGGTAGCGGCATCGATGGCGATCAGACGGCCGTCGATGGTGCCCACGTACACCTTGCCTTTCCACAGCGCCGCGCCGCGGTTGACCACGTCGCAGCAGGCGCGCACGCCCCAGTCGCGCGGCACCTGGCTGTCGAAACGCCACAGTTCCCGCCCGCTGGCGGCATCGAACGCCAGCACGTTGCTCCAGGCGGTGGTGACGTAGATTACGCCGTCCACCACCACCGGCGTGCTTTCCTGCCCGCGCGGAATGTTGAAGTCGGCATACCAGGCCAGGCCGAGGCGCGCCACGTTGTCGCGGTCGATGGCGTCCAGTGGACTGTAGTGTTGCTCGTCGTAGCTGCGGCCGGTGCTCATCCACTGTTCGGGTTCGGCGTCGGCGCCAAGCAGGCGCGTGGTGTCCACCGCGGCGGGGCCGCCAATATAGGCGGGGATGCCGGTGCCGGCCGTGGCGGCACTCGCGGGTTGTGGGGTAGCCGGGGTGTTCGAAGAGGAAGTGGAGGAGTCTTGCGGCGTACAGGCGCCCAGCAGAAAGCCAAGGGCCAGCATCCCTGTTGTTATTGTTTTCATGAGGCGCTCCGGGTTGCGGTGCACGGAGCATACCGCAGCGCCGCGGCAGCGCGCCACGGCTGTCGCCCGTGCCCGACAGGCAAGACCATGACCACATGGATCGAACGGTCCTTAAGGAAGCGTTCAGTCTGCGCTGCCTAGACTGGAACCAAATTCCGGCAAGGAGAGGATCGTCGTATGAAACCCTGGCTGAAATTCGCTTTGATCGGTGGCTTGCTGCTGGCCAACGGCGCCGCCCTGGCCGACCACCGCCACGACAATCGCGGCTGGCGCGGCCACGACCGCCATCCCGTGGTGCGCCATGTGCAACCGTATCGTAATCATTCGAGTGATCGCTGGTCGTTCAGCCTCAACCTGGGCCGGCCCTATTACGCGTCGCCCGGCCTGAGCATGGGCTGGAGCAACCGCGGCCGGAACTCGTTCAACTCGTTCTACAATCCGCGTCCCATCGTGGTGGCGCCGCGCCAGCCGCGCACGGTGATCATCGAGAACAACACCTACGTGACGCCCGGCACCACGGTCACCTACGGCAGCGTGCAGGGCGCCACCAGCCTGTTCAAGGATCGCTACGGCAACTGCTACGAACGCCGCTACGATGGCTACGGCAACGAAACCCGCATCGAACTGCCGTATTCGGCCTGTAATTTCTGAGGGTGATGAGCGGCCAATCTGCCTTTTTGGAACAGGTGGTCTGCGCCGAAGATCGCTAGATTCTGATGCGGAACAGGGCGCCGCCGAGCGTGCTTTGTTCGATGCGGATTTCGCCGCCGTAGCTGCTCACCAATTCCACCACCACCGCCAGCCCGATGCCCTGTCCGCTGCGCACCGTGTCGGCGCGCGCGCCACGTTCCAGCACCCAGGCGCGTTGGTCCGGCGCGATGCCCGGGCCGTCGTCCGCCACGTCCAGCAACAGCTCCCGGCCCCGCTGTCCGGCCCGCACCACGATGCGACTGGCGCCGTACTTGAAGGCGTTGTCCAGCAGGTTGCCGCACAACTCCATCAGGTCGCTTTCCTCGCCGAAGAAACGCACGCTGTCGGCCACTTCCAGGCTTACTTGCATCGCCTTGTCGCGATACACCTTGTGCAGCGCACCGGTGATGCGCGCCAACACCGGCGCCAGCGCTACCGGCGTGGCCAAGAGGCGCAGTTGATTGTCCTTGACGGCGCGCTTGAGCTGGTAGGACACGATCTGATCCATGCGCGCCAGTTGCTCTTCCATGTCCTGCCGCTGCACCGCGCTGATTTCGCCACCGCCGCGCAGTTCCTGCAGCGCGGCCGAGAGTACCGCCAGCGGCGTCTTGAGGCTGTGCGCCAGATCGCCGAGCAGGCTGCGGTAACGATGCTGCCGTTCGCGTTCGCGTTTGATCAGCAGGTTGAGGTTTTGCGTTACTTGCACCAGTTCCACCGGATAGCGTCCCTGCAGTTCATCCTGGCGCCCGCCCTCGATGCCGGACAGATCCTCCGCCAGCACCTCCAGTGGCCTGAGCCCCCAGCGCAGCAACAGCACCTGCGCCGCCGACAGGAATATCGCCAGCGCCCCGAACCACAGGTACAGGTTGGATTGGAATTCGCGGATCTCCGCCGCCACCGGCGCGGAGGATTCGAGCACCACGAAGGTGAAATTCTGCGCCTGGCTTTCCCAGTAGATGCCGTAGGCGGCCCAGATCAGCGGCCCCTGCTCGTCCACCGTGACGGTGCCGTAGGCGATCTCGCCGGTGTCGAGATGGCCGGGGTCGAAGCCGCTTTCCATGAGATTGAGCGTGAGCGCGGAGGCGCTGCGCCAGAGTTCGTTGCCGGCGCTGTCGACGATGAAACCGTACAGGCCCGAATTGAGCTGGGAAAACCGTGCTTCCCCGAGATCAGGCAGGAAAAACGCGCCGCGGTCCGGTTCCGCCACGCCGAGCAGCGCGTAGATCTGCAATTGCAGGCGCTCGCGCACGGCCACCTCGATGCTTTCCTGGTACGCACGTTCCAGCACGAGGCCGGCCAGGCCGAGGAACAGGATGAGCAACACGCCGAACGCCAATACCAGGCGTTTCTGCAGGGAATAACGCGAATTGTTACCAGGTGCCGGGCTGGACATTGAAGCGGTAGCCAAGACCGCGAATGGTGTCGATCGGTTTGAGCGTTTCGTCCGGGTCCAGCTTCTGGCGCAGGCGGCGGATGAACACTTCCAGCACGTTGCTGTCGCGGTCGTGGTCCTGGTCGTACAGGTGCTCGGTCAACTCACCCTTGGAGATCACCTTGCCCGGATGCAGCATGAGGTATTCCAGCACCTTGTACTCGTAGGCGGTCAGTTCCACCGCCTCGCCCTGGCGCACCAGCTTGCGCGCCGTGGTATCGAGGCTCAGCGGCCCGAAATCGAGCGTGGGCTTGGCGAAGCCGGCGGCGCGGCGCACCAGCGCATTGAGGCGGGCGCGGATTTCCTCGATCTGGAAAGGTTTGACCACGTAGTCGTCGGCGCCGGCGTCGAGCCCCTCGACCTTGTCGGTCCAGTTGTCGCGCGCGGTGAGGATCAGGATGGGAAAGGTGCGGCCCTTGGACCGCAGCGTGCGGATCAGGGAGAGGCCGTCGAGCTGCGGCAGGCCCAGGTCGACGATGGCGGCGTCGTAGTCGTATTCCAGCGCGTGGAACAGGCCGGTCTTGCCATCGCTGGCGCTGTCTACCACGAAATCGCTGTCTTCCAGCGCCTTGACCAGCTTGGCGCGCAACAGATCTTCGTCTTCCACCACCAACAGGCGCATGCTATTCCGCTGCTCCGCGCTTGACCTGCCCTGACTCGGCGTCGACAAACACGTTGAACACCGTGCCTTCCTGATCCATGCGGATGCGCCATTGATCGCCTTCGAGCCGGATGTTCAACACGCGCCCCGGAAATACCTGGCGCGCGCGGTCGGAGGCTTCGCTGCGGGAAACCCGCGCCTGTTCCTCGCCGCGCTGGCCCTGGTCGTTGCCCATCAGCCCACGCTGCACCCGCGGCGGGTCCTGGGAGGCGGCGTGTACGGCCGGCATCACGCACAAGCAAGCCAGCAGGGCTATCGCGGCGGGAATGCTTGTGAACGAGAACTTCATGAGTTCAGGGCCATAGAGTCATCAGGGTGGGTGGGCGGCGGACATCGTGCCTGGACCCCGTTCAGAATACCGGTTCCACATTGATCCTGACCCGTACCGTGGCGCCTGGATCCTGCGGCATGCGCACTGTATGCAGGGCGCCATTGTAGCGATAGCTCACATCATAACCAACCAGTTTCTCCTCCTGCACGTTGGTGTAGACGGTGCGGCAACGCTGCTGCGTATCGACGTAATAGCCATCGTCCTGGCGGTTGGCACGGCTGATGTCGCCGGCGATCGAACCGCCGATCACGGCACCCACCACGGTGCCGACGCGCTTGTTGCTCTTGTGGTGACCCACGGCGTTGCCGAGGGCGCCACCGATAAGCGCGCCGATCAGGTTGGGCGTCATCGACCCGCCCCGCTGCGGCGCCTGGTGTACCACTTCCTCTTCCCAGCACTGCTGTTGCGGCTGGCTGGATTCGACTACGTGGTAGACGGGCATGGACGAGACCACCTGCGCCTGGGCATAGCTGACGGCGGCCTGGGCCTGCAGCGCCATGGCGCTGGCAAGCAGCAGGGTGGCAATACGAATCGGGGTTTTCATGTGTTTCTCCAATGTTTTCCCGGACGCGGCCAGAATAGCCATGAGTCACTGAATAAGGGCTGAACTTGCGATATTTCCCGATCCAGACCACACTTGGGCAGCCCGGCAGCGTATCGGGCGCTTGATACCCACCCACCGACGCCGGAGGATCTGCATGCGTCTGCCCATCCTGCTGCTGACCATCGCCATGAGTATGCCGCTCGCCGCCCAGACATCCCTTACGGTCGACACCACCCAGGGCCAGGTGCGCGGCGCCACCACCGAGGCCGGCCTGCGCGTATTCCGCGGTATTCCCTATGCGGCGCCGCCGGTGGGCGACAACCGCTGGCGCGAGCCGCAAGCCCCCGAATCCTGGCAGGGCGTGCGCGATGCCACCGCCTTCGCGCCGCGCTGCCTGCAGAACGCCGCCGCACCCGGCACCGATCCCGTCGCCAGCAGCGAAGACTGCCTGTACCTGAACGTCTGGACCGGCAACACCAACACGGAGGCCCTGCAGCCGGTGATCGTGTGGATACACGGCGGCGGCTTCACCAGCGGTGCCGGCTCCAACCCGGGCTACGACGGCGAAAACCTGGCAAAACACGGTGCGGTGGTGGTCACCTTCAACTACCGCCTGGGCAGCTTCGGCTTCTTTTCCCACCCCGCCCTGAGCGCGGAATCGCCAAACGCCAGCTCCGGCAACTACGGCGTGCTGGACATGGTGGCGGTATTGGAATGGGTGTACGAAAACATCGAGGCCTTCGGCGGCGACCCCATCAACGTCAGCATCGTCGGCGAATCCGCCGGCGCGCAGTCCGTGGCCACTCTGCTCGCCTCGCCGCGCGCGGCCGGCCTGTTCCACCGCGCCATCCTGCAAAGCGGCGGCTGGATGGGCCTCGGCCTGAGCGCGCTGCCCACGCTTGCCCAGCGCGAGGCAAAAGGCTCACGCGACGCGCAACAGCTCGGTCTCACCACCGTCGACCAGCTACGCGCCCTGCCCGCCGAGGAAGCCCTGGAGAAACTGCCCGGCGGCCGCATCAACGTCGACGGCTACCTGCTCCCGCGCGACCCCTCACTGATCTATCTGGGCGGCCAGCAGCAGCCGGTGGACGTGCTGGTAGGCTCCAACGCCAATGAAGCCGCCTTCTTCGGCCCGGGAATCCGCAGCAGCGCCGCACTGCGCGAGTATGCGCAAACCAAATACGGCGAACTGTCGGCGGAATTCCTGCAGCTTTACCCGGCCGATTCCGACGACGAGGCAAAATATTCCTTCCAGCGTGCCTTCTCCGACGAACTGGCCTGGCAGATGCGCCAACTCGCCTGGTACCAGGGCCGCCGCGGCCTGGGCGCCTACGTGTACTACTTCACCCGCGTGCCCCCCGGTCAGGAAGACCGCGGCGCCACCCACGCCTCCGAACTCCCGTACATGTTCAACCAGACCCAGCAGAATCCGCAGTGGACCGAGCAGGACACGGAACTCAGCGAGCTGATGGCAACCTATTGGGTCAATTTCGCCACAAGCACCAACCCAAACCAGAAAGGCCTCCCCAACTGGCCGGCCTACCGTAGCCACGACGTAGGCAACGTCATGGTGTTCGGGGAAAGAGCCATGCGGGAAACCCAACAGGAGCCACCTGAAGAATCCCTCGCGTTTTTCGACAAGGCGTTTCAGAGGCTGCTCAGATCCTTGCCGTGATTCCTGAAGGATCGATAGTGGTCCGCATCGAATCTGCCGCAGCGGGTTGCCGGGTACTGCGTCCGGGGGACGCTACAAGCACATCCCTGTGCGCTCGGTGATGGCCATCCCTGGCCATCAACGCCCCCGGACGCAGTACCCGGCAACCCGCTGCAAGCCCCGAAGCATCGCGATTACGCACTAGATTCTTTCATTCGGAGCACTGAAGCCAGACGCTAGCCTCTGTCGTCCCTTTTGCCCAGACAGGGGCGTCGTAGGGCCAGGGATGGCCCGGAGCCGAGCGCCACAGGGATGTGCTCGCAGCGTACCCTGGCTGGGCAAAAGGGACGACAGAGGCGCAACGGATATCGATGCGGTCCAATACAAAACCAGAGAAATCTCAAACCGCCGCCAATCTTAAAGGCGGCATCGGACAATCCAGCAAGCTGGCCGCCGCCCGCACCAGCTCATGTTCCTCGGGCGTCAGTTTGCCGTCGCTCTGCACGCAACTCACCATCGCCCGCAACAACCGCTCCTTCTGCAAAGGCGCCAACCTCCCCAACCGCGCAAACGCCGCATCCAACGCCTGCAAATCCGGATACGCACGCCACTCCAACTCCAACGGCGAAGCAAGCCCAAGCTCCGCGTTGACCGCCGCAAACGCCTGCGCCGCATCCCCCTCGTTCTGACTGCCCGCACTCGCCAACGCGCTCAGCACCACCGCCGTTTCCGCCCGCAACGCCGACAATGCCAGCGTCGTCGCCACCGGCGCACCGTTCCGCAAGCCCTGCCGCACCAATGTGAACAGGCTCCACTCGAACAGCGACACGTGTGCATCGATCTCGATCAGCTGGCGCAGATCCGCCAGGTAGTCGCGCGCCTGCGCCGGCGGCAGCTCGCGCAGCGCCGGCAGCGCCAGTTCCACCAGCGGCAGATGGAAGGGCCGCGGCAACCCGGTCAGGTGATCCAGCAGCACCTGCAATTGCCGGTAGCTCGCCGCGTTGAGGCGCGTGTGCAGCCAGCCGAGCTGGCGCCGCTGCATGGCCTGGTCGCTGTTGCACAGCAACAGGCCGAACGTCAGTAGCATGGCGTCGAGCGTGCTGCGGGCTGCCTCGCGCAATACCGGTGGCAGCGCTTGGAGTTGCGTGCGGGCGCTGGCCATGTGCGCGGCATCGGGCTCGCCCACCTGCGCCACCAGGCCCGCGCCGGCGGCGGGAGCAAAGGCGGCGGCGCCGGCAACGTGCGGAGCCGTACTGGATTGCGCGGAGGGCGCAAACTCGCCGGTCCACTGCGGATCGATGCGGCGGATGCGTTCGGCAAGCGGCGGATGGGTGGCAAACAGGTTCATCAACCCGGAGCGCACGCCCTGCCCGAATAGCAGATGGCCCACTTCGCCAGCGCCGGGGGCATCCAACAGCGAACCCTTGGCGTTTGCGCCGATCTTCTTCAGCGCGCCGCCGATGCCGGCCGGATTGCGGGTGTACTGCACCGCCGAGGCATCGGCCAGGAACTCGCGCTGGCGGCTCACCGCGGCTTTGATGAGATTGCCGAACAGGGTACCGCCGTAGCCCACCGCCATCAGCCCGAGCCCCATCAGTACCAGGGCGCCGCGACTATTGTTGTTGCGGCTGCGCGCCGCGGCCACGCCCTGTCCACGCAGCAGAAAATAACCGATCAGTCCAAGCACGGTGATGCCGTAGAGCCAGCCGATCAAACGCAGGTTGAGCCGCATGTCGCCGTTGAAGATATGGCTGAATTCGTGCGCGATCACGCCCTGCAGTTCATCGCGATCGAGCAACGCGATGCAGCCGCGGGTAACGCCGATCACCGCATCCTGCGGCGTATGTCCGGCGGCAAAGGCATTGATGCCGGCTTCTTCCAGCAGATACACCTGCGGCACCGGCACGCCGGCGGCAATGGCCATTTCCTCCACCACGTTGAGCACCTTGCGCTCCTCCATGTTGCGGGTGTTGACGTTCAGGAGGCGCCCGCCCAGGCCCTGCGCCACGGCCTTGCCGCCGGCGCGCAGCTGCAAAAAGCGGAACGCGGCGCCAAGCGCGACCACGGTAAGCACCACCGCGCTGACGCCCGCCAGGACGTCGAGCGGCAGCGTCGCTGGATCAAAGGCCGGCGCGGCGCCTTCTGTATCGGAGGTCGACAGGATCAGGGTAACGAGCAGCGTGGCGACGAGTATCAGCGAGACCACCGCGCCGATGAACAACAGCACCAGGGCGCGCGTGGTGCCACGCGCGCGCTCCTGGTGCTCGAAGAAATTCATGGGCTAACCCGTCAGAAGGCGACCTTGGGCGCCGCCTGGATCGCCTGGCTGTCCTCGAACTCCAGCAGGCTGGCATTGATGGAATGGCCGAACATGCCGGCGAGGATCACCGTGGGAAAGCTCTGGCGGAAGGTGTTGTAGGCGGTCACGGCGTCGTTGAAGGCCTGGCGGGCGAAGGCAATGCGGTTTTCGGTGCTGGTGAGCTCCTCGGACACCTGCATCATGTTCTGGTTGGCCTTCAGATCCGGGTAGGCCTCCACCACCACGTTCAGGCGGCCAAGCGCGCCGCTGAGCATGCCTTCGGCGCGGCTGAGGTCGGTCATGGCAAGCGGGCTGCCGGGCGCTGCCGCCGCGGCGGCCAGGCCGTTGACCGCCTGGTTGCGCGCGGCGGTGACCGCCTCGAGCGTTTCCCGCTCGTGGCTCAGGTAGGCCTTGGCGGTTTCCACCAGGTTGGGAATCAGGTCATAGCGGCGTTTCAGTTGCACTTCGATCTGCGAGAACGCGTTCTCGTAGCGGTTCTTCAAGGCAACCAGCCTGTTGTAGATCCCGATCACGATGAAGATCAGGACGGCCAATACGATGATCGTAACGATGATGCCCATCATTGCTCCCGTGGCTCAGTGAAGGTCGACAAGGACCGATTGTGGCATTGTGCGGGGCCGCTGGACAGCCCCTGGGGCCGCAAGAACCCAGGGGCGGGGCATGCCACAGGCGGAACAACCATGCCGCAAGCGGAACAAACAGACCAGAACGCCACAGGCTCAGGCGCCGGCGGAAACCTGGCGAATCCAGTCCTCGAGGTTGTAGTGGTTGCTGACGCGGGCGATTTTGCCGTCCCGCAGGTCGAAGAAGGCGCCGACGCGCAGCGTGTAGCCCTGCCCCCGGGCCGGCGGCAGCTCGCCGTCGGTGACGAGATAACGGCCTTCGAGCATGAATTCCGCGCTGGCGCGCTCGCCATCGGCATTGCCCATGAATACCGGATCGATCACCCGCTCCTGGTAGCAGCGCTCCATGTGCTGCAGAAATTCACGAAACAGCGCCTTGCCGTGGCGCGGGTTGCCCTGGCTGGGCTCGTGCACCACGTCGTCGGCCAGCAGCGCCAGCATTCCTTCGTAATCGCCGGCGTTGAAGCGCTGATAATACTGCTCGAGAACTGCGGTCATGAGGACTCCTGAAACGAAGAAGCCGGTAACGGGTACCGGCTTCGGTAATGAAGGTTGAACCGGGCGCCTGGCCCGGCGCGGCGCAGCCTCAGCTGCGATCCGGGTAGAGATTGTACAACTTATCGCCCACTTCCAGCCGCTCGGTCTTCACCTCGAACAGATCGCCGCTTTCGCGGCGGTGGCCGTGGGCGGTGATGGTGTCGCCTACCTGCACCAGGTCTTCGCTCAGTCCGGCGCGGCGGCTGCGGGCAGGCGGGCTGAGCAGCAGGTTCCACTGCTGGCCGTCCGCTTCCACCACCATGCGGTCGTGCGGGTTGCCGAAATGTTTTTCCACCACTTGCGCGGTGAGCGTGAAATCCTGCGTGCCGTACCAGGTCCAGCCGTGATGGGCCAGCGCCGTGCCACTGCCAAGCACCAGGACCAGCGCACCCACCCACACCGTATTGCTGTGTTTCATGTCTGCCTCCGTCACGTTGCCGATATAGGGAATAGACCGGACTGAGCCGCCTGGCTTGCAGCGCGTGCCCCCGCCCTATTCATTATTCGACTATTCGACGCCGTGCATCATGCGGCGGATCAGCGGTGCGAGCAGCAGCATCACCAGCGCGATGCCGATGGAGATGTAGCCCACCTCGGTATACACCTGGATGTACGTGGCCTTGGCCGCCGCGCTGTCGGCCAGCTGGCCGCCGATGGTTTCGGCGCCGGTGGCGGAGGCGATCACGCCGGCCAGGTAGTTGGACAGGCCGCTGTACAGGAACCAGGCGCCCATGGTCATGCCCACCGCGCGCGCCGGCGCCAGCTTGGTGACGGCGGAAAGCCCCACCGGCGACATCATCAGCTCGCCGATGGTGTGGATCCA
>Ga0182745_1000503_pt1 | contig 43891 bp, 24 predicted proteins | sample eDN3rd30CKraftBY_FD_128523 | JGI IMG/M metagenome (GOLD analysis project Ga0182745, IMG submission 128523) | Enriched backyard soil microbial communities from Emeryville, California, USA - eDNA 3rd pass 30_C Kraft BY (version 2) (version 2) | ecosystem: Environmental > Terrestrial > Soil >...
CACGCCGACCGAAACGCCGCTCGGAATATCCGGGCTCTGGCACTTCCTAAGCGTGCCACAGAACTGGTGAGCGTTAGCGCTTAACCGGAAATCCCACGTGCTTTAGCCGTGGGAAGCTTAACCGATCGAAACGAGGGTGAGACCATACTCTTTGAACTGAAGCGCTCGATGGAAGGACCACTGCTCGTGAGCACCGCTCGGCTTCGTTGCAGACCGACATCCGCGTCGCTGCTTGCCTTGATCACGCTGGGCCTGTCGCCAGGCTGCGAGCCAGGCAACGCCTATGTTCCGCCCCCGCCTCCCGAAGTGACGGTGAGTCTGCCGCTACGGCAGTCCGTGACCGACTACACTCAGTTCACGGGAACGACGAAGGCCATCGAAGCGGTTGACCTTCGAGCTCGTGTCCGCGGTTTCTTGACCGAAATGCACTTCCAGGCGGGGTCCGACGTGAAGGAGGGAGACCTCCTAATGGTGATCGACGAGGAGCCGTTCAAGGTCATTCTCGAGCAGGCCAAGGCCAAGCTCGACGAGGCGAACGCGACACTCCTCACCGCCGAACAATCCAAATCTCGCGAAGTCGCCACATCACAGTTGGCGCTCGACGATGCGATCCTGCTTCTGGCCCGGGTGGAAGAGACCCGGATGCGTAACCTCTTCGCCCGGAACGCGGCCTCGCGTGAAGACCTCGACCGCTCTCAGGCCGAGCTCAAAAAGAACACAGCGCAGGTCGAGGCGGATAAGGCCAAGCTGGAGCAGACGAAGTCCGACTATGAGACCCAGATCCTCGCGGCTAAGGCACAGGTCGAGGCCGCCAAGGCCGACGTCCGCAACGCCGAGATCGACCTCGGATATTGCCGGATCAAAGCCCCGATCAATGGCCGGATCAGCCGAAACCTCGTCGATGTCGGCAACCTCGTCGGCAATGGCGAAGCCACCTTGCTGGCGACCATCCTCAACGAAGACCCCATCTACGCCTATATCAGCGTCAGCGAATCCGACGTGCTCTTCTTCCGGGAACAGGTCCGTAAAGGCCGGCGCGTGGACTATCAGAAAGAGCACGTCAAGCTCGAGCTGGGACTGGTCAATGAAGAAGGGTATCCCCACGAAGGGTGGATTGACTACGCGGATCCCGGCATTGATCCGGCCACCGGCACGCTCATGGCTCGAGGGATCTTCCCAAACCCGGACCGGATCATTGTCTCGGGGCTCTTCGTTCGGATTCGCATGGCGCTAGACAGTCGGCCAAACGCCTTGATCGTACCCGAGACCGCCCTGGGTAGCGACCAGGTGGGGCCATTCCTTCTGGTTGTCGATTCAAGTAACACGGTCGAACGCCGAACGGTCAAGCTCGGGGCTTTGGTCAATGGACGCCGCGTGATCGAGGAGGGACTTCAGGAGAACGACCAGGTCGTGATCAACGGGCTTCAACGTGCAAGGCCAGGCTCGAAGGTTAGCCCCAAGAAATCCGACTTCCCCCCAGCCCGCGGCTCGACAACGCGCTCGGCGACAGAGCCAACCTCGAAGCCCAAGGTTGAGCCAGCCAAGGGTTCCGAACCAGCGCCCGCGAAGGCGGAACCTTCATCCTCGGAGGCCCCCAAAGCCGAGACGGGGACCGACAAAGCCACCCTAGCCACGCCGGGGAAGGAACCAGAACCAGGGACGGGATCGGAGCCCAAGCCGACATCGAAGTCCGAATCGGCCGGTTCGAATCGTCCGTCGCCGTCTTCCAAGACCTCCACCCCCTGATCACCACATCCTGAGCGAACACGATGCTGTCCCGCTTTTTCATCGAGCGGCCGATTTTCGCCAATGTCATTGCTTATATGACGATTTTGATTGGCGCGGTCTGCATCTTCATCTTGCCGATCGAGCAATATCCCTCGATTACCCCGCCAACGGTTCAAGTGACGACCAATTACCCGGGGTCCGACGCCCAGGTTTTGTCCGACACCGTGGCCGCCCCCATCGAGCAGGAAGTCAACGGGGTGGAGGGGATGCTCTACATGTCCTCCACCTGCGCCAGTGACGGGTCGTACAACCTGACCGTGACCTTCGAGGTGGGAACCAACCTCGACATGGCCCAGGTGTTGGTGCAGAACCGGGTGGCGATCGCCCAGCCGAAGCTCCCCCAGGAAGTCCAACGTCAGGGGATCACCACCAAGAAAAAATCGACCAGCATCATCATGGTCGTGGCGCTGACCTCGCCCGATTCTCGGTACGACGGCCTTTTCCTGAGCAACTACGCGACCTTGCGCGTCAAGGACGTTCTAAGCCGAATTTACGGCGTGGGCGACATCAACATCTTCGGAAGCAGCAACTATGGGATGCGCATCTGGCTCGACCCCGAGAAGCTCAAGGCCCGCAACCTGACAACCCTCGACGTGCTCAACGCGATCCAGGAACAGAACGTTCAGGTCGCCGCCGGCCAGATCGGCCAGCCTCCGGCGGGCGCCCATCAGGAATTTCAGTACACCGTGCGAACCCTGGGCCGGCTCGCCGATCCGAATCAATTCGCCGAGATCATCCTGAAATCCGAGCCGGCCCAGCGGGAGGGAAGCTCGGCCCGGCTGACTCGCGTGAAAGACGTCGCGCGCGTCGAACTCGGCGGGCAGACCTACGACCAGTGGTGCGACGTGGGGGGCAAGCCCGCCGCGGGAATCGCCGTGTACCAACTCCCCGGCGCGAACGCACTCGACGTCGCCAGCAGGGTCCGCGCGGCGATGGACGAGCTCAAGGCCTCGTTCCCGGAAGGGATGGAGTATTCGATCCCGTTTAACACAACCATCTTCGTGGAAGAGTCGATTCATGAGGTGTACCGGACCCTGATCGAGGCGGGCGTCCTGGTTCTGATCGTGATCCTTCTCTTCCTGCAAGATTGGCGAGCCACGCTGGTCCCCGCGACCACCGTCCCCGTCACCATCATCGGGGCCTTCGCTGCCATGGCCGCGCTCGGCTTCAGCGTGAACATGCTCACGCTCTTCGGCCTGGTGCTCGCCATCGGGATCGTCGTGGACGACGCCATCGTCATCGTGGAGAACGCCGCGCATCACATCGACCACGATGGGCTCCCCCCCAAGCAAGCCACCATCAAGGCGATGGATGAGGTGATCGGGCCGGTCATCGGCATCACGCTCGTCCTCATGGCCGTCTTCCTCCCGACCGCCTTCCTCGGAGGGATCACCGGCCAGCTCTACCGGCAGTTCGCGCTGACCATCGCCGCGACCGCGGTCATCAGCGCGATCAACGCGGTCAGCCTCAAGCCCGCGCAGTGCGCCACATACCTCCGCCCCTCGCCCGAACGAAAGAACGCGTTCTACCGAGGCTTCAACGCGGTCTACGACCGGTTCGAGGCGTTTTATGTGGCGATCGTGCGCGTCCTCATCCGCCACCCGTTCATGATGATGCTCCTGTTCCTGGTTACGGTCGGCGTGACCGGCTGGCTCTTCACCCGGCTTCCCACCGGATTCCTACCCACCGAGGACCAAGGGTACGCCATCGTTGGGATTCAACTTCCCGACGCGGCCTCGCAACAACGCACGCGAGCCGTGGTTGACCAGGTAGAGGCGATCTTCAAGAAGACGGAAGGGATCGCCACCTGGGTCCAAATCGGGGGCAACTCGATCCTTGATGCCACCGTGGCCTCGAACGCGGCCACCATGTACGTGACCTATAAGCCCTGGGAAGAACGGGGAGAGGAGCATAGCCAGGAGAAAATCCTCGCCGAGCTCCGCCAGCGGTTTCAGACCATCCAGGAAGCGGTGGTCTTCACCTTCCCACCTCCCGCCATCCAGGGGCTTGGCGTTTCCGGCGGCTTCCAAATCCAATTGGAAGACCGAGGCGGCGCCGGTCTGGCCGAGCTCCAAATGGTCACCGGTGAAATGATGACCTCGGGCAATTCCCAGTCGGGCCTTCGAGCTCTGAACTCCACCTTCCGGGCTGGTGTCCCGCAGCTCTTCGCCGATATCGACCGGGTCAAGGCCAAGAGCCTCGGCATCCCCCTGGAAGTGATCTTCGGAACACTTCAGGCAACGCTGGGTTCAACTTATGTCAACGACTTCAATAAGTTCGGCCGAACTTATCAGGTTCGCCTCCAGGCGGACGAGGAGTTTCGAGAGAGAGAAGAGGATATCGAGAAACTGGAAGTCCGCAGCCTGAGCGGAGCGATGATTCCGCTGGGCACGGTGGCAAAGGTCCACAAGTCGCTCGGACCCCAGATATTGAATCGATACAACCTCTATCCCTCCGCCTCGATCACGGGAGAAGCGGCCCCTGGGTTTAGCTCGGGCCAGGCTCTGACCGTCATGGAGCAAATGGCGCGAGACAAGCTCCCCTCGTCCATGGGATTTGAGTGGACCGCCATGTCGTTCCAGGAGAAGCGTGTCGGCTCGCAAGGCATCTACGTCTTCGGGCTGGCCGTGCTTTTGGTGTACATGGTTCTGGCCGCGCAGTACGAGAGTTGGCTCTTGCCGATCGCGGTCATCCTGGTCGTTCCGCTCGCCTTGCTGGGAACCGTGCTGGCCGTGGCGTTTCGAGGGATGGATGTGAACATCTATACTCAGATCGGCATTGTGCTGATCATCGCGCTGGCCAGCAAGAATGCGATCCTGATCGTGGAGTTCGCTCGCGACCTCCGCGTGGCGGGCAACGGAATCGTCGAGGCGGCGGTGAACGCTTCTCGCCTGCGATTTCGCCCGATCCTGATGACGTCGTTCGCGTTCATCCTGGGGATCGTCCCCCTGGTGTTCGCAGAAGGGGCAGGCGCCGCGAGCCGCCAGGCCCTGGGGACCGCGGTCTTCGGCGGGATGATCGCCGCCACGGTGCTGGCCGTCTTCTTTGTTCCGGTCTTCTACGTGGTGATCCAGAGTCTGATCGAGTGGCGAAGTGGACCGCCCGCCGCGCCTGAGAATCAGGTGGCGATGGCTGGGGCTTCCCCCGCCCACGAGGCCAAGTCCGAGACCGAATCGGAGTCGTGACCCGGCGAACGCTCCATCCTCCACTTACCAGACCACCGGCCGACCCAAAGAAGGGGAGCAGGGGCCCGCGTCTCAAAACGCGAGCCTCCGCTCCCTTTTGGTTTTCCCGTTCCTCAGCGTTCCCAGCGTTGCGGGAGGTCTGTGGAAAACGGGTGATTCCTTGGCTGACGCTGCCTCTTGGGCGTTATCGACCCGCCTGCTGGGTGACCAACGACTGCGCCATCTGCTCGAGTTTACGGGCGTCGGCGTAGAACTTGCGAATTCCTTCGCTCAGCTTCTCAACGGCCATCGCATCCTCGTTGTGCAGCCAGCGGTAGGCCTTCTCGTCGAGGTGGATCTTCTCGTCCTTGCTCGCCTTGGCCGATTCGGCGGAGAGCTTCTGGACCAGGGTCCCCTCGGCCTGACCCAGCTTGTCGAGCAGGTCGGGGCTGATGGTCAAGAGGTCGCACCCGGCGAGGTCGGTAATCTGCTCGACCTTGCGGAAGCTGGCTCCCATGACCTGGGTTTGATACCCATACTTCTTGTAATACTGATAGATACGGGTCACCGACGCGACCCCCGGATCGTCCTCGGGGGCGATGTCGGCCACGCCGCGATCCTTCTTGTACCAGTCATAGATGCGCCCGACGAACGGGGAGATCAACGTCACGCCGGCCTCGGCGCACGCGACGGCCTGAGCGAAGCTAAAGAGAAGGGTCAGGTTGCAATGGATCCCTTCCTTCTCGAGCTGCTCGGCGGCACGGATCCCCTCCCAGGTGCTGGCGATCTTGATCAGGACGCGGTTCCGGTCGACCCCAGCCTCCTCGTACAGGGCGATCAGCCGCCGAGCCTTGGCCAGGGTCGCTTCGGTGTCGAAGCTCAAGCCCGCGTCCACTTCGGTCGACACGCGGCCAGGAATGATTTTGAGGATCTCTCGACCGAAGCTCACGAACAGGTTGTCCATGAAGGCTTCGGTCTGGGCCGCATGGTCGCCCCCTTGCTTGGCGGCCTCCTCAAGCGCCTGCTCCACCAGGTGCGCATACTCAGACTGCTTGGCGGCATTGAAGAGCAGCGAAGGATTGGTCGTGGCATCCTGCGGCTTGAACTTCGCGATCGAGTTGATGTCGCCGGTGTCGGCGACAACCGTCGTAAAGCTTTTGAGGGAATCCAGGAGAGTCATTGGTTCGATCCTGTCAGAAAAAAAGTCCCGATGGCAAGTTCTTATTCTACCGGACGACCCGGCGGCGAGGCCACAGCCGATCTTGGGCGTGACAAAGTGAAGGGCGTGAGAGACAAACGGGACCCGCCAGGTCACTCGTCGCTACGTGAGAAGCTTGGCGCATGATCGCGTGGGCTTTCGCGTTGTCGATCCAAAAGAGCCAATGCAAAAGGACGGCTCGCCTGATGGTGTGAACCACGCATCAGGCGAGCCGCGCCATTGGAAAAAGCGATAACAAACGAAGGACGAGGACGCCCCGACTTAACCAACGGTCAAGTCAACCTCAACCGGGTTAGATCGTGTAGGGAGCGCGATGCGGGCGGGAGGTCATCGCCGCGGCTTCATCATCACCCACGATCCGCTCGGCGGCCGGGTCCCACTGGATCTTACGGCCCAGGCGAATCGCGATGTTGCCGAGGTGGCAGATGCTTGCGCTTCGGTGCCCGATCTCGACGTCGCACACCGGCTTCTTCCGGCTCCTCACACAGTCGAGGAAGTTCTGATAGTGGTTCTTGCTCTCGTAGAGATGCACGTCTCCGTCGGAAAGCACGGTCTTGAGAATCGACTCGGGCTTGCTCGACTTCTTCCCTCGATTGACGAAGATCGTCCCTTCCGAGCCGATGAACGTCGTTCCGCCAGGAATATCCTTTTGCTCCTGGCCGATGATCAGCACCACGCCGTTGGCGAAGGTGTGGGTCACGCGGCAAGTGTTCGGCACCTCGAACTTCTTCTCGGGGTCGAACGTGGCCACCGCCTCGGTCGAGACCGGCCCGGTATCGTCGGTCCCAAGGCCCCACTGCGCGATATCAATATGGTGGGCGCCGAAGTTGGTCATCTGGCCGCCCGAGTAATCCCAGAAGAACCGGAACAGGTAGTGGACTCGCTTCGAGTTATAGGGGCGGAGCGGAGCTGGGCCAAGCCATCGGTCGTAGTTGAGGTACGAAGGCGCGTCGGAGTCGGGAACCGCCTTCCCCTCGAAATTGACCTTGGGAATCCCAACGAGCACCTTTTCCACTTTGCCGATCTTGCCTGAACGCACCAGTTCGCACACCTGGCGGAATTCTGGGGCGGAGCGTTGCTGCGAGCCGGTCTGAACGATCCGGTTGTTGGCCCGGGCCGCCTCGACCATCTTGCGCCCTTCGCTGATGGTGAGCGAGAGGGGCTTTTCACAATAGACGTCTTTGCCGGCCTGGCAGGCGTGGATCGTCTGCACGGCGTGCCAGTGGTCGGGCGTGGTGAAGACGACGGCGTCGATATCCTTGCGGTCAAGGATCTTGCGATAGTCGTCGTAGCCTTCCACCTTCCCGGTGCCCGCGTCTTCGACGAGCTTCACGCCATTGGCGAGCCAGCGGGTATCCACGTCGCAGATGGCGGCGGGCGAGGCGATCTTCAGGAACGCCTTGAGGTTGGGGACGCCTTGATTCCGGACGCCGACGTGTCCCGTCACGATGCGTTCATTCGCGCCAAAGACATTGCGAGGGAGGATCGTGGGGACCGCGAGGGTGGCCGCGGCGGCGGTCAGAAATTGCCGACGATTGGGTCGGGCTGGGTGGGCTGGATTCGACATTGTAATAGGGACCTCTCTCAAGGACGGAGGGGCGGCTCGACGGAATGGGCGGAGATGCTTTGGCCCCGCTCAACGAAACAAAAGGGGGTTCGGCTTACGGCGCGGGTACGCCGATGCGATGCCAAGACGACGATAACCCGAGGGTTGCCAGGCGGTTCGTGTGACTCTGGCGGAACGTGGGATCACCTCGGCCGAAAATCAAAGACCGAGGCGTGTCTCCCATCATCAAAGGGTTCGGTGCGAACGGGCCAACGCGCGGTAGGGGTTTCAAATCCATCGGATTCTACATAGTTTTTCTCACCCACGCGCGAGTTGCAAGCCCCAGGTCCGCTGATGTTCCCACGAAAACTGCTTCAATAGGTTCGACCAAGAAAGTTGACGATCGCGCGTCGAAGCTCCAGGGGGTCGATCGACCCTACCTTCCGATAGAGCACCTTCCCCCCGGGTTCGATCAGCAACGTGTAAGGGACCGGGCCGGGCCACTCCTTATCCAACAGCTCAGCGAACTGATCCTTGTCCTCGATCCCGAGCAAATAGTTGGTCATCGCCACATGGTTCGAGGTCAGGACCTTGAGGGCCTCTTCCTTCTTCTCGGGCTCGTCCAGGCTAATGGTCACCATCTTGAACGGCCGCTTGCGGTACATCCGGTTGATCGTGACGAGCTCGGGGAGTTCGGTCACGCAAGGCCCGCACCAGGTGGCCCAGAGGTTGATCATCAAGAGCGACTTCCCCTCGTTCTTGACCAGCGTCTTCAAGCTCGCCTCGTTGAGCGTCTCGATTGAAACGGGTTCGGCGTTCCACTTCTCGATCGACTGCACCGCGCTTTCTCGCTTGTCCGACCACTTGGTCGAGCAGCCGAAGGCCCTGGTCTTTTCCACCGGAACCTTGGTGCCGACGAGCAAGGCGTCGACCGCGTTTCGCGTATCGTGCGACTTCACCGTCTTGACGTCCGAGTCGTCGAACCGGCCCGTGTATCGCAGGTTGCGGTCAGCATCGAAAACGAACACATGAGGGGTGGCGAGTGCGCCATAGGCAAGCGCGGTGGTTTGGGTCTCGCCGTCGTAGAGGTAGGGGAACTGGAACCCTTTCTCCTTGGCCCGAAGCTTCATCTCCTCGAAGGAGTCGCTCACGTCGGTATAGCCCAGCTCGTCCAGCCGAAGGGCCTTGTCGTCGTTGGGGGAGATCGCCACGAGCGCGACCCCCTTGTCCTTGTAGTCCTTCTGGAACTGGGCCAATCGCCCCTCATAGGCCTGGGCGCTCGGGCAATGATTGCAAGTAAACACGACCACGAGCACCTTGGAGTCGGCGAAATCCTTCAAGGAATAGGACTTGCCATCCACGCCGGGGAGCTGAAAATCCGGGGCCTTCGCCCCCATTGCCAAGGTCTTCAGGCCGGGTGGATCGGCCTGAGCCGACTCGACCGCCAACAAGGCACCGATCAAGCAGAGCAGCAGTCGCCCGGAAAGCTTCGCCCATCCCATTGTCTGTCGCCCCTTCCACAAGCAAGGTGTTGGGTTCAAACGTTTGAGCGCTCGACACCATTATTCTTTGATCAAAACCGCATTGTGGCACCCCATCCCGCGCATGCCAAGGCCCGACCCGCACTAGCGGCCAAAGCCTTTTCCTTCTCAAATCGGACTTCACGGAACTGTGTCCGTTACGCGAACCGGAACAGGTGGATACTTTTGGGCTGGGGGTAGTGGTGGGCGCCTTAAGACGAGGTCCGAGCGTTGGGGCGTGCCACCGGGGTTCGTGAGCGGCGTTCCTTTGCCAGGCGTTTGGGAGGAACGGGCTAACTCGGCGGCGGGGGAGAGAGAATCAAAAGCAAGTGCTTGGACCTGTCTTCCCCCGCTCGGCAGGAGCCTCGGTCTCCCAAAAACATGATGACATGATGGCCTTAGGGAGTACGAGGCTCCCGCCGAGTGGGAATGGCCGCATTCCTTGCGACGAACTCTTGATTTCACACAAGCTAAAAGTGCATTTCCTTTTTTCTTGAACCGTCAACTAGACTGCCTTACTTTGAGCTAAAAGGCTAACGATTGCATGATGGACAACGACTTTCTCGAGGACCGAACCAATGCTGGGTCTCCATTTACTCATATTAGGCATCACAATTCATGCAACTCCGACTAAAACATTAACAGGAATCATTCAGGACAACGCAGGAATGCCAGTCGCTGGCTCGCAAATCTTCATTAGCACAGCGGCCCCGCTTAATGGCCTTGGGGTCTTGTGTCCTTCGTGTTACCCCGACTGTCAAAAATCCGCAGTTAGCGACGCGAGCGGTCGATTCACACTGAAGGAACTCGATCCGGAGTTGAAGTTTCGCTTGCTCGTGATCTCCCGCGACTTCAAGCCCACCTATTCTCCGACTTATCTCGTGCCAGGAGCAGACGAAGCGGTCGTTGCTCTGAAACCACACACCCTCGACGCCAGTAAGCCCGAGTTGATCCTTACAGGAAGAGTCGTAAACGAAAGTGGTGATCCTGTTCCTTACGCGGCCGTTGAGCCTCAAAGCGTTCGCCGATTAAGAAAGAAACAACCCTTCATCCAAGAGGATATCGTTCTTGCCTCTCAAAGAGGGTGCGATGCGCTGGCCGTGACCGACGATCAAGGCATGTTTCGTCTCGGGGTCGCGCAGGAGGGTGACGAGGTCCAACTCCTCGTGAAAGCGACGTCCTTGGCTCCCAAAACGACGAAACCATTAGTCGCAGGCAAAACAATTCATACGATCGAGCTCGGTACCGGCGTCTGGGTCACGGGCAAGGTCGTCAAAAATGGCTTGCCCCTCGCTGGGGTCGGGGTTGGGATGGTTCAGAAGGACCGATCATCGATTGGTTTCCTGGGAAACTTTGAGGTCGGTACGGACTCCGACGGCCGATTCGAGTTCTCCCACATGACTCCGGAGCAGACCTGGTTGATTTACGGCCTTATGAATTCGCTCAAGGATTCTGGTTCGATTCCGGCCCGGCCCCTGACGACGCGAACGAATGGCTCGACGGTCGACCTGGGTGATCTCGAGGTCCAACCCGGTTACCAGATCGAAGGCCGATTGGTGTTTTCCGACGGGAAACCGGTGCCACCTGATACTCGGCTCATACTCAGTCGTGATCCCAGCGGAGCCTGGGATTCCCAGATTGTGATCGCCAAAGTTGATGGACATTTCTCGTTTGCGGGCGTTCCCCCTGGACGAGTTGTGATCAGCACAAAGATTCCCGAATATCACTTATCGCAAAAAAACATGAGCATTGACGTGATATTTGGACAGTTTTTGTGGGGCACGATCAAGGAAGATATCCACGACTTACGACTCCTGGTCGAACCTGGCTCGCCCTCCAAGGTTGACTTCAGCCGATTTGGTCAGAAAGACCGCGACGAAAACGAACGCCGCCAGAGCAATCCATTACGGGGGGCACCTCTCGGTCCGTCTTCAGACGAGCAATAGAAGGCCACGCTCGTTTGCGTGACCAGTAATGAGGAGGACAATTACAGGACACGCGCTTTTTGAGAGCACAATAGGTGATGGTATCCTCCCTAAAATCTGCCTATCCATTTAGTTTTGGCGTGCGGTGCGATTCGTAAATCCATGCACGCTTGTCTAGGGCTAGCTAGTCTTGAAAAAACCGTGCCAGATCACGGAGATCACCGACATCTTAAATACCGGGCTTTCTCATTTTCGGCAAACAAGTTAGACTGGTCTCGACTAGTTGAACACAGGAAGGTTTATATGGCCGAAGATAACTTAGTTGGATCCTACGAAGCGAAAACGCATCTCCCTCAGCTCCTCGACCGAGTTGAGCACGGCGAGATCATTGTCATCACACGGCATGGTAAGCCGGTCGCCAAACTTGTTCCCGCTTCGCCCGAGAAAGCTCGCCCTGATGTAGCTCAGGCGGTCGCGGACATGCTTGCGTTTCGGGACAAGCAAGGCCCGAAGCTCGAAGGCCTGAGGATACGGGACCTTATCAACGAAGGGCGGCAGTAAGCCGAGGAATGGAAACCGATGCCCGAAGTTACGGAAAGATTCGTCCTCGACGGCTCGCTCACTCTGGCCTGGTACTTCTCGGACGAAGCAGACCTCTATGCCGATGCGGTCGCCAAGGGGCTCGCGACTCGGGAAGCGATCGTGCCCTCGCTCTGGCGACTTGAGATAGCCAACACCCTTGTCGTCGGAGAGAGGCGGAAGCGGAGTACGGAGGCTCAAGCGGCTTCCTTCCTCGCCCGGCTCGAAGTCCTTCCCATTGTCATTGACGATGCAACGGATGCTCGGGCCTGGAGCGAGACGATCCGCCTCGCTCGGACTCACACGCTCTCGGCCTACGACGCCGCATATCTCGAACTCGCAATGCGGCGAGGGCTGCCGATTGCATCGCTCGACGACCAGCTCAAAGCAGCGGCGAAGGCCGTCGGCGTGGCGCAGTTTTCCATCTGATTCTACTCCTTTTCAACTTACCCCATCTAACTCGTCGCCTCTTTTCATCGCTTCGTTCAATCCTGTCTCGAGTCGGCCAAGAGGGACTTTTGGATCCCACTCCGCGCCTTGAAGTCGATCAGCCGAAAGGCCCACGAGTGAGTCGATGAGCTTTGATGCGCCTTTCCTCATTTTGCGTGAGTGGTTCCTGATCGGGTGCATCTATGGTATGAATGAAGGGCAGGCTCGGTATCGACACCCGCCGGCAGGGTCGCGTGCGGTGAGTCGGACTCGTAGCGACCTCCCTCCTCGAACTCCCCTGATGCAGAGTGCCATGATGCCCCGAATCCCCTTTCGGATCCTGGTCCTGGCCACGCTGATCGCAGGACTTTCCGCGCAGCAATCCAAGGCCGATACTCCCGCGCCGACTCCAGAACAAGCCCGCTTCTTCGAGACCAAGATCCGCCCAATCCTGGTCGAGCATTGCGCGAAGTGTCATGGCGAAACCAAGCAGAAGGCGGGTTTGCGGCTCGACAACCGGGCCTCAATCCTGGAAGGGGGAGATACAGGACCGGCCGTCGTCCCGAGGGACCTTGAAGAAAGCCTCCTGCTAACGGCCATCTCGCATGAAGACGATACACTCAAGATGCCTCCGTCGAAAAAGCTTCCCCGCGAGGCGATCGACAACCTGACCGAGTGGGTCAAGATGGGGGCGCCGTGGCCAGGCAGTACCGAGGACGTGGCTGCCGCTCCGAAGAAGGCCGGCTTCTCCATCGGCGACAAGGAACGGGCTCACTGGGCGTTCCAGCCGGTCAAACGACCTGCGCCCCCCGCAGTCAAGAACGAAGCGTGGGCCGTCAATCCCATCGACCAGTTCCTGCTGGCCGGGCTCGAAGCCAAGGGGCTTACTCCGAACCCCGACGCCTCCCGCCAGGCACTCATCCGACGCGCCTACTACGACCTGACCGGGCTCCCTCCCACTCCCGCCGAGGTGGAAGCCTTCGTGGCCGACCCATCCCCCTCGGCCTATAAAGACCTGATCGACCGGCTGCTCGACTCTCCCCGCTACGGCGAAAAATGGGGCCGGCACTGGCTCGACCTCGTCCGGTTCGCGGAAACCAATAGCTACGAACGCGATAACGCCAAGCCCAACGCCTGGCGCTATCGAGACTACGTCATCAACGCCTTCAACCGCGACCAGCCTTACGACCGATTCATCCGCGAGCAACTGGCCGGCGACGAGATTCCCGGCGCGGGGGCCCGAGGGATCATCGCGACCGGGTTCTACCGGCTCGGTATCTGGGACGATGAGCCCACCGACATCGAACAGGCGTTTTACGACGGGATCGATGACCTCGTGGCCACCACCGGCCAGGTCTTCCTGGGCCTCACCATCGACTGCGCCCGGTGCCACGACCACAAGCTCGACCCGATCCCGCAGAAAGATTACTACCGCTTCGTCTCGTTCTTCCGAAACACGAACTACTACCGCAACGGCGGCCAAACCGACGAACGCCCGCTGCTCGAGACGGACGAGGCGAAGCAAGAGTACGCCCAAAAGCTCGAAGCCCGAAAACGGCACCTCAACCGGCTACAAGATCGAATCACCGCCGCCGAACTCGAGGTCAAAACCCAGCTTCGTCAGGAACGAGGGAGCCAGTGGGGGACCGACCTGCACGCCGACCTCGACGCGCTCCGCTATCGATTCTACCGCGATACCTGGGACCAACTTCCCGAATTTGACGCCATGAAGCCGGAAGGGCGCGGGGTGATCGGCCGACCGGCCTTCAGCCTCGAGCCTCGGACGCGCAACGTCTCTTTCGGCTTCGTGTTCGAAGGCGCTCTGGTCGTCCCGCAAGACGGAGCCTATACCTTCTATCTCGACGCTGACGACGGCGCCCGGCTCAAAGTCGGAGACCAGGTCGTGATTGAGTACGACGGGCTCCACGAGCTGGGCAGCGAGCGCAAGCAGGTGATTGAGCTGACCAAGGGCCGTTGGCCGATCCGGCTCGACTACTTCCAGAGAGAGGAACATCACGGCTTGAACGTCGCCTGGGAAGGGCCCGGCTTCAGCCGCCGCAAGCTCTCGGAATCTTCCTCGGATTCGGACAGCGCCGAGGTCACGCTGGCCCAGGTCATGGCCACCGAGGCGGAGCGAATTCTGGGAGCGGATCGAGCCAGAGTCTACCGCGAGTTGAAACAGTCGCTCCGCAAGCTCGAAGCGGCGGTGATTCCGATCCCCAAGGCCCTCTGCATCAGCGAGGCGGGCCCCAAGTCTCCGGAAACCTTCGTCCTGCTCCGTGGAAATCCCCACACCAAGGGAGATCCGGTCGAGCCGGCGTTCCTCGAAGTTCTGGGGGGCGTGAAGGCGGAGATTCCCGCTCCCGGGCCCGACGCGAAGTCCTCGGGACGTCGGCTCGCGCTGGCCAACTGGATCGCCTCAAGCGAGAACCCGCTGACCTCGCGGGTGATGGCCAACCGCGTCTGGCAATATCACTTCGGTCGAGGGATCGTTCGATCATCGAACAACCTGGGGCTCCAGGGGGATGCCCCCACCCATCCGGAGTTGCTCGACTGGCTTGCCGCCGAGTTGGTCGAAGGGGGCTGGAAGCTCAAGCGGCTCCACCGCCTGATCATGACCTCTCGAGCGTACCGGATGGGGTCGGCGAACAACGAGCAAGCCGCCAAGGTCGACCCGGCGAACGACCTGTTCTGGCGGTTCGAGATGCGCAGGCTGACCGGCGAGGAGATCCGCGACTCGATTCTCGCCGTGACCGGCCAGCTCAACCTGAAGATGTTCGGGCCTGGCGTCTACCCCGAGATTCCTCCGGAAGTCATGGCGGGGCAGTCGAAGCCCGGCTATGGATGGGGCAAGTCGTCACCCGAGGAGCAGGCCAGGCGAAGCATTTACATCCATGTGAAGCGTTCGCTGCTCACCCCCCTGATCGAAAGCTTCGACATGGCGGAGACCGATCGCTCCTCGCCGGTCCGCTTCACGACGACGCAGCCCACGCAGGCGCTGGCGATGATCAACGGGGACTTCCTCAACCAGCAGGCCGAACTCCTGGCCGCCCGGTTGACGCGTGAAGCGGGCGAGTCATCGACCCAACGGGTTACGCTCGCGCTTCGGCTCATCACCGCCCGCGTTCCGTCAGGGGAGGAAGTCGCTCGCGGAACCAGGTTGATTGAACGCCTTCAGGACCAGCATGGGATCGAACCCGCGCAGGCCCTTAAAGCGTTCTGCCTGGTGGCGCTGAACCTCAACGAATTCATTTATCTCGACTAACCCTCGAACGAAGACCCAACGATACCATGCAAAGGAACGATCCGATGCGATCCACTTCGGACCGATCGAACGATGGGGGGCATGGCGGCCAGTTCTGTGGCCGAACCCGCCGGGAGTTTCTCTGGGAGGCGGGGGCGGGGTTCACGGGGCTGGCCCTGGCGGGCCTCCTGTCTGGCGAGGGGACACTCCTGAGGCGTGCCGCGGCCGAGACCGTGGCGCGCCCGAGCGCCAACCCGCTCGCTCCGAAGCCGCCGATGTTCCCCGGCAAGGCCAAGAGTGTGATTTTCCTGTTCATGTATGGCGGCCCCAGCCAGGTCGATACGTTCGACTACAAGCCCAAGCTCTACGCCCTCGACGGCAAAACGATCCCCATCAAAACCTTCGGGCGAGGGGGCAAGAAGAACGAAGGACGCGTGGTTGGCCCCAAGTGGAAGTTCCGTCAGTATGGCGAGTCGGGCAAGTGGGTGAGCGACCTCTTCCCTCACCTGGCGACCTGCGTGGACGACATCGCCTTCTTGCACTCGATGACGGCGGACTCCCCCATCCACGGTTCGGCGATGCTCCAGATGAATACGGGGAAGATCCTCTCGGGGAGCCCTTGCCTCGGCTCGTGGGTGAACTACGGCCTTGGGAGCGAGAACGAGAACCTCCCTGGCTTCGTGGTCATGCTCGACCCCACCGGCGGCCCGATCAGCGGAGCCAAGAACTGGTCGAGCGGCTACATGCCCGCCAGTTACCAGGGGACCATCCTCCGCTCGGCGGGGACCCCCGTGCTCGACCTGGCCCGCCAGCCCGGCACGTCCGAGGCCCTTCAGCGCGACCTGCTCAACAGCCTGCACGACTTCAACGCCGAGCATCTCGCCAGCCGCGCGGATAACACCAACCTCGCGGCCCGAATCGCCAGCTACGAGATGGCCTACTCCATGCAGCGACACGCCCCCGAAGCGGTCGACCTCAACCAGGAGACCGAGGAAACGAGGAGCCTCTACGGCTTGGACGACAAGCGGACCAACGACTTCGGCAGTCGCTGCCTCCTGGCCCGCCGCCTGGTCGAGCGCGGCGTGCGGTTCGTTCAACTTTACGCGGGCGGAGCCCACAACGACAGCAACTGGGACGCCCACGGCGACCTGGAAAAGAACCACAATTACCACGCGGGCCGAACCGACAAACCGATCGCGGGCCTCTTGAAAGACCTCAAAAGGCGCGGGTTACTCGACGAAACCCTGGTGATCTGGGGCGGCGAGTTCGGCCGGCAGCCGACCGCCGAGTACGCCGCGGGAACCGGCCGCGACCACAACGCCTATGGCTTCACCATGTGGATGGCCGGCGGAGGCATCAAGGGGGGTGTGAGCGTGGGCGAAACCGACGAGATCGGAGGGGCGGCCGTCGCCGACCGATTCCACGTCAAGAACCTGCACGCCACCGTGCTCCACCAGATGGGGCTCGACCACGAGAATCTCACCTACTTCTACAACGGCCTCGACCAGAAGCTGGTCGGCGTCGAAGGGGCGGAGATCATCCCCCAGGTCGTCTGAACCGAGGCCCCCCCGGACCCCACTGTGTCGATTCGTAGGGTGGGCATTGCCCACCGCACCAAGGCCGATGCAGGCGTGGAACGACATTGCCCAGAAACCGACAGGTTCTTGGAGGCCACAACCCTGGATTCTGACCGGTGGGCGGTGCCCACCCTACAAGACTTTGCCCTCGAAAAGGTCAGGCCTCGAACATCAAAGCCGGCCCATCTCGTCATCCAACGAGATGGGCCGCGTTCGTTCTGGGATCCTGCCGCCCATCGACCAGATCAAGGCCGAGGCGTCATGAGACGGGGGCGGTGTCGGCCCTGACCTCAAGCGAAGCCGCATGCGGACGAGCCGGCAAGGTCGTCACCCGATCGGCGAGACGAGCATGCGGCTGGCGTAACAAAAGCCCCCAAGCGCCAAGCCCCGCCACGAACACGACCACGCTGATCCCCTGCGACATGGTCATGCCGAGCAGGAAAACGCCTTCATCCCCTCGGAGCCCTTCGATCACGAATCGAGTGATCGGGTAGGTCACCATCAACAGGGCCATGACCTCGCCGTCTCGGCGACGACGGGGATAGAACGTGGTGAGCAGTCCCAGGATGAAGAGGCCATCCAACACGGCGTAAAGCTGGGTGGGGTGCAGAGGGAGGGTCCAGGAGTCGAACGGGGCGATCAACCCCTGTTCCACCTGGCGATACCAGGGGAACGACTCGGCGGGAAACTGGATTGCCCAGGGAAGGTGGCAGGGATCTCCGTAGCAACAGCCGTTGAGCAGGCACCCGACTCGGCCAATCGCGCATCCAATCGCCAGGGCAGGAGCCACGGCGTCGGCCATCGCCACGAACGGAAACGGGTGTCGCACCCAGTACAGGACCGAGCCGATCAAGCCCCCGATCAGGCACCCGTAATAAACCAGGCCCCCTTGCCAGACCATGAACAGGTCGGAAAATCGCTGAATCGATTCGGGGTGCTGGATGATGTAAAAGACCCGAGCGCCGATGATCCCGCCCGTCAGCAGCCAAACGGCCAGCTCAGACACCACGCCCGGATCCAGCCCCTCGCGCTTCGCGCGCCAGGCCGTCAGATACAGCGCCGCCGCGACCGCCAACAGCACGACCACGCTAAAGCTGTGGATCGAGAGGTTCAAGCCCGGCACCGTAAACAAGATTCGATACATTGCCGACGTCCTTCCGGCAAACCGAAGGCTCGCGCCATTCCATCCGTGGAAAAGGGGGCAGGGGAGCATGCCCCACTTTCCCCTTTTCATCAAGGCCAAAGATCAGGACGAGCTGACCACGCACTCCGCGATTGCTCAAGCTTTTTGAATGCTCTCTCCATCAAGCGAGTGATCCGTATCGCGCTGACATCGGTTCCGCCAGCGAGGGTAGAGCTCGCACACGAACCGCGCGAAGGCCAGGCTCACGAGGAGAACGAGCCAGTCGATGACTAACGTGATGCCTTCAAGTCCGCTGGGACGGAACCGCATGCCGTGAAACAGGCAGATCATGACTGGGGAAAGAGGCCAGCCGCGAGAGAACATGGCCCGAGTAATCGGGTCCAGCTCTGGCGGAACCGCGCCACCTACAAAATCCTCCAGTTCAGGGGAACGCCGAAGGTTCGCCCCGACCCAGGCCCCTGTGAGCAAAGCGAGGACGAGTGCGGTGAGCAGATGAATGGAACGCCCCCTGCGCACGATGAAAAACAGGGTAACGATGGCCACGGCGACCACACCTAGATCAACCATAATCACTTGCCCCCAAAAACTCAACACCTCCGCAATTCCAAATCTCATAACCTCAACAAAAATGATAACTCATGAACAAAAAAAAAGGCGGGTGCGCGTATGGGATTGGCCCCAGCTTCAACCCATCAAGCCTAATCAATCCGAGGCAGTTTTCCTCGCAGGCCGTCCTTCCTACTCCTGGATCCACCCGAGCACAACACGGCTATATACGCGTACAGAAATCTAAAACTCCGAGCATCTCCAAATTATTTTTATGACACAACCAACATTAAATCTATTATTTCATTACTTCCTAATTTCATTCAACCAACCAGGCAAACCGGTTATCCGTAACCAGAGACTTGCCTTGCAACCAGCCAATAGGGTTGTTAGAAGCGTTCGTATTCTCCCTTCCAAGAACCGTTCTGGTGCAAGAGAAGATAATGACGAATCCCATCCCCAAATGGCAAATTGTAACCGGCTGGGTGCTCTCGGGCATCCTCGCGATCCCGTTCCTCCCCAGCGCTTACTTCAAGATCGCCCAGCCCAAGGGCTTCCTTGAGGAGTGGTCCAAGACCTATCCCGCCAACTCCGCCGTACCGATCGGGGTCATTGAGCTGGTGATCTTCCTCCTCTACCTCATCCCAAAGACCCGCTACATCGGCGGCCTCCTCATGCTCGCCTACTTGGGTGGGGCAGTGGCGACCCATGTTCATGCCAATGACGGGAAGTTCTTCGTGCCGGTGATCATCGGCGTCATCGCATGGCTTGGCTTGTACCTGCGCGACCGCAAGCTCCGCGCACTCGTTCCGTTCGCGGCGGACTGATGAGTCGAGGTCGACCACATGCCAGGGAGAGGCGAGCAGGCCGTCGGCCAACCGCCTTGCTCCCTTGCTCCCTGGCTCCCTGGCTTCCTTGGCCGAAGGAGCAATGCCGCATCCGCCCGGCTAAGGGTAACGCGACATTGATGGAAACCGCCCGCCAACACAACGCCATTCACGCAACCATCATTTCATGATCATCAATTCTTCATGAGAACAAACACTCGCATCTCATCGCTCAAGGCAAAGCTAACACGTCGCGTCTCCCCCACCGACGACTGGCCAACTCCGTTATGCTCCGTTCCAAGTACCGAACCGATCGGCGAGGCACGTCATCACGCGTTTCTTGAGCGACCTGAAAGGCCGTGGCCCGTGACGAATTTCTTCACAAGCCCGAAGCGCAAGCGAGTGAATCTCTTCATGGCAATACATACAAATATCGCTGTTCAATCAAAACACAAGATGGACCGATTCACTCGCTTGCGCTTCGGGCTGGTAATAATCAGAGATTCACTCGCTTGCGCTTCGGGCTGGTAATAATCAGAGATTCACTCGCTTGCGCTTCGGGCTGGTAGAAGAGAAATCACTCGCGTTTCGGGCTTGTTTTTTGAACAAGAGATTCACTCGCGCGACGAGCATGGCTGGGACAATCGCGTATGGCCGTGATCGGTGTCTCCCGCGGATTGCCGCTCCGGAGAAAATCAGGGGACTCCACCGACACCTTCGGAAACGTCGAAGGATCATAACATAGACCCTGAAACCATAACCCAATCCCCTTCCTCAAGTTTGGGGCCAGGACGCTCCCCATTGAAGAACCGACCTTCCAGGTTCAGCGCGCAAGCCTGGGTGGTAATCCTGGCCCTGGGAGACTACGCTTTAATGGCAGAGCCCACGTGCGTGGTACTTCCGCCATTCCTCCCACCTGATTCCTCGCTCGCCGCACCATTGCGAACGCAAAAGGCCCCAACGATGATACGAAGGCTCACGCTGGCGCTGACCAGTCTCTCCGTGATGCTCGCCGGTTCCCTCGCCAGCATGGTTTGGGCGGACGAGCCTGACCCGGATCATCCCAACTTGCCCGCGGCCAAAAGCCCGGATCCTTCGATCTTACAAGAAGTGAAGGCCCCACCCGGCTTCAAGGTGACGGTGTTCGCCGCTCCCCCCGAGGTACGCTATCCCACCTGCATTGCCGCGTCACCCACTGGTGAGTTGTTCGTGGGGATCGATGAAAACGGGTCGCTCGACGCCAGCCCGAAACGGGGTCGGATCGTGCGTTGCGTGGATCAGAACGGTGATGGGATGGCCGATCAGTTCGACCTGTTCACCACCCTGGACAGCCCGCGCGGATTGATTTACGACGACGGGACCTTGTACGTCCTCCACCCCCCCACGCTCTCGGCCTACCACGACGACGATCGCGACGGCAAGGCCGACCGCTCCGAAGTCCTGGTGGATGGAATCGGATTCGACCTGAACTTCCGAGGAGCGGACCACACCACCAACGGTATCCGCCTTGGGATCGACGGTTGGATCTATATCGCCGTGGGAGACTATGGATTCATCAAGGCGGTGGGCCAGGACAAAACCGAGCTTCAGATGCACGGTGGAGGTGTCGCCCGAGTTCGAACCGACGGCTCCGGTCTCGAAATTTTCTCGAGAGGTCAGCGCAACATCTATGACGTCTCGATCGATCCCTTGCTCAACGTCTTCACCCGAGACAACACCAACGACGGCGACGGCTGGGACGTACGGCTCAGCCATGTCATTCAGTCAGGCCAATATGGTTATCCGTCGCTCTTCACACGGTTTACCGACGAAACGCTCGCCCCGCTGGCCGACTACGGCGGTGGGTCTCCCACGGGCTCGCTCTTTATTCAGGAGCCAGGCTTGCCGGCGGAGTATGGCAACACCCTCCTGACCTGCGAGTGGGGCCGGAGCATGGTCGACCGGCATCCGCTGGAACGGGAAGGGGCGGGATTCAAGGCGGGCAAGGAGGCGTTCCTCGAACTTCCTCGACCCACCGATATCGACGTCGATGGCCAGTCCCGGCTCTACGTCGCGAGTTGGAGGGCAGGGGAGTACCGGTACGGGAAGCCCGACGTCGGGTACGTCGTGCGCGTGACCTACCCCGAGGCGAAAGTCGATACGTTTCCCAACCTGAAAACCAGCGGTACTCCGGAACTACTCGGCGATCTCTCCGCTCCAAGCGCCACGCTCCGGCTCGCGGCCCAGCGGGTCTTGCTCAAGCGAGGCGATCGGTCGGTCGCCTCTCAACTCGAAACATTGGCCAAGAACGACGGACCGCTCGCCGCGCGCGTCGCCGCGCTCTGCACGTTGGACCAACTCCTTGGGCTCGAAGCGCGTGATGCGCTGGCGCGCCTCGCCTCGGTTGAGGCGATTCGGGAGTTCGCGTTGAAGACGCTGGCTGGCCGAACCACGGACGCCGCCAAGGTCCCCACTGCTCCCTTCCTCTCCGCGCTGGCCGACCCGAACCCACGTGTACGCCTTCAGGCCGTGATCGGGCTCGCTCGGCTCGGCCGCGAGGATGCCGCCTCCGCGATCCTGGCCCGTACCGCCGACGCCGATCCCAGGGTCGCGCACGTGGCGATCAATGCCCTGGTCTCGTTGGACGCGGTTGAAGCTTGTCTGAACGGGATCTCGGCCCAAACCCCTGAGGTCACTCCGGGCGCGGTGCGGGCACTTCAAGGGTTGCACGAGAAGCCCGTCGTTGATGGCCTTGTCGCGAAGCTCGATCGGGACAAAGAAGAGAGCGTTCAGCGGGCCTGCCTCAAAGCGCTCTGCCGCCTCTACTACCGCGAGGCGGACTGGGACGGGAAGTGGTGGGGGACCCGGCCCGATACCAGCGGCCCCTACTTCACGCCCGTCACCTGGAGCGAGTCCGAGCGGATCGGAAAAGCCCTCAGCGCCGGGTTGAAGAAGGCGGATACGGGCCTGGCCCGCTGGCTCCTGATCGAGTTGCTCAAGAACAAGGTGGATCTGGAAGGCTCAAACGCCCTGGCCCTCGACCTCGCCAGGCAAGACCCCATGCTCCGCGAGGCGATTCTGGCCTCGCTCTCGGGCCGCAAGCAGCTCGATGACAGCCTCATCCGCTTCCTTCGTGGGGTCAGCACCTCCGAGCACGAGGAGACTGGCCTGAAGGTCAAGGCCCTGCGCACGCTCTCGCGGGGCCTCGATCAGCCTCAGGTGAGAGAAGCGGCTCTGGCCGGCTTCGCGCTGGCCCTCGCGCGGAAGCAGCCCGACCCCGCGCTGACGAGCGCTCTTCAGGACTTCATTCGGGACAACCGACTCGGCCGCGACCTCGGCGCAATCGTCGAGTTGGCCGATCGAGGGAATTCGGCCCAGCGCGAATTGGCTTTCTCCATTCTCCTCCAGGCCGGACAGAACGGCCGAGCAGGCGGGCGAGGGCGTGAAGCGGCCCAGGCGGCACTCAAACGAGCCTGGATAACCCCGGAAGGAACAATTTCGCTGCTGGCCGCGGTCGGACGAACCCGCGCCCGCCAGTTCAGCGGCGAGGTGCGCAGCCGCCTGAACGACAAGGACCAGGCCGTGCGATTGGCTGCCCAGAACGCCGCTCGCCTGTTGAACCTGGACGCGACGGGCGAAGGGAAGGGGAACGCCCCGGCCAGCCCAATGCTCAAAACCCTGGAGTACGACCGGATCGTCGAGGCGGTGACTCGCGAGAAAGGGAACCCCGAGCTCGGCGCCGAGCTCTTTCAACGCCAGAACTGCACCAACTGCCACACGAGCACCCCCGACCAACCGCCGAAGGGGCCGTTCCTCGGCGGAATCGCCTCTCGATACAGCCGGGCCGAACTTATCGAGTCGATCCTCAAGCCCAGCGCCAAGCTAGCCCAGGGGTTCGAGACCCAAAAATTCGCCACCGCCGACGGACGCCTTCACGAAGGCTTCGTGACCCGTGAGTCGGGCGACGAGGTCGAGATCCGCAACGCCTCCGGGGAAGCCACGGTCCTCCCCAAGAACCAGATCGAGGAACGGAACAAAAGCGACGTCTCCGTCATGCCCGTCGGCCTGGGTGACCCCCTCTCCGTCCACGACCTGGCCTCGATCCTCACCTACCTCGAGTCGCTGAAGGGAAAATGAGCTCGGGCGAGCTCCCGTTCCCGTGATTATTACCCCTCTGATTCCACCCACATCCCCTGGTCCTACTGAGTTCGCTCAAAAGGCCAGGGGACTTTCCCTTTCAGGGCAACCTCCCAAGGGCATTCCCCACCGAATCACCCTGTTCAATAAATTCGTAGGGTGTGTCAAGCGTCAGCGCAGACGCACCAACGGCATAGGCTAAAAATCAGGCGATGATAAATTTACGTCCACAAACATCAATACACTAAACCACATACATAACCTACACAGCGTGTTGGTGCGTCTGCGCTGACGCTTGACACACCCTACGAGCACGAAAAGACCGTGAGGGGTCACGAATCTCTCTACAAGCCCGAAGCACAAGCGAGTGAATCTCTTCGTCAAACCAAAGCAGCTCTATTTCCATTTCAACATAATATACAATAAAAAAATCAATACGTTTGTGATTTTGCTGTACAAAAGACGATTCACTCGCTTGCGCTTCGGGCTTGTAAAGAAAATTCGTTCGCGAATAAGCCCGACAGCATTGTGGCTCGAACGGCTGGCTCGCGCTATATTGGGGGCGTGTCCCCAGGCCATTATGCGCCTCAAGGGGAGATTCAGTGACGCAAGAGGCACGATCATGAACAAGCGAACGTTCTTGAAACTCTCAGGTGCGCTCATGAGTGGAGCTACCTGGGCCAGGGCCCTCGGACGTGGCCTCGAGGATCTCGCGTCGGCGGGCGGGCTCACCAACTGGGCTGGGAACTTCCGATACGGCACCGACAACCTGGTCTCGTTCCAGTCGGTCGAGCAGGTCCGCGAGTACGTTCGAGGCCACGACTCGATGCGAACCCTCGGCACGCGCCACTGCTTCAACAGCATCGCCGACAGCCGGCACGCACTCCTTTCCCTCAAGCCGATGGATCAGGTGGTCGCGCTCGACCCGAAGACGTCCACCGTGACGGTCGAGGCGGGCGTGACCTACGGGCGGTTGGGGCCTTACCTCCACGAGCGGGGCTTCGCCCTGCCCAACCTGGCCTCGTTGCCGCATATCTCCGTGGCGGGGGCCTGCGCCACGGCCACTCACGGTTCGGGGGTCAAGAACGGGAACCTGTCCTCGGTCGTTTCAGCGATGGAGTTGGTCACCCCCAGCGGCGACCTGGTGACGCTCTCACGCGAAAAAGACGGCGATACCTTCCTGGGCGCGGTGGTTCACCTGGGGGCTCTCGGCGTCGTGACGAAGGTCACGCTCGACATTCAACCCGCCTTCGACGTGAGCCAGGAAGTCTTCCTGAACCTTCCCATGAAGCAACTCGCCGACCACTTCGACGAGATCATGTCGTCTGGCTATAGCGTGAGTCTCTTCACCGACTGGCGGAAGGGGCAGGTTTCCGAAGTCTGGGTTAAAAGCCGGGCCGGGTCCAACGCGCCGAAGCCGGCGGACCTCACAAAATACGGAGCGGCCCGCGCGGACCGAAACATTCACCCGATCGTCGAGCTCTCGGCCGAGAATTGCACGGAGCAGATGGGGGTCGCGGGCCCCTGGTTCGACCGGCTCCCCCACTTCCGCATGGGGTTCACGCCAAGCAGCGGCAAGGAGCTTCAAGCGGAATACTTCGTCGCGCGCACCGACGCGGTTGAGGCCATGCTTGCGGTCGAGCGTCTGCGAGACCAAGTCGGCCCCCACTTGTTCATCTCGGAGGTCCGCACGATTGAGGCCGACAACCTTTGGCTCAGCCCCTGCTACAAGCGCCCCAGCGTAACCATCCACTTCACCTTGAAGCCCGAATGGGACGCCGTCCGCAACCTGTTGCCACAGATTGAGCAGGAGCTCTCTCCCTTCAAGGTCCGACCTCACTGGGGCAAGCTCTTCTCCCTCGAGCCGGCAACCCTACGCTCGCGATACGAGCGACTCGACGACTTCAAGGCCCTGGCCGGGAAGTACGACCCGAAGGGCAAGTTCCGCAATGAGTTCCTGGCCCGGAACCTCTACGACTGACGCGCCGGGCCATTAGGTCGGCTGGAGAGCGGTGAAACGTCCGCCGGTCGTCCGGCCGAGAATGGGTCGGCGAGTCAGGCTAAACGTTTTGAACGATCAACGAGCGCCGGCCGCCGAGCTCTCCGCCCCTCCGATCGCCCAGTCGATCGCGTTATGGAGCAGGCGGTTGAAGTCGGCCAGGGCGAAGTCGTCGCGATGCCCGAGCGACGTATAGAAGACTCGCGCACCGCTGGAAGGGGTATTCACCCAGGCGACGGGCTCGGCCGCGTGGTCGGGAATCGCCCCCGTCAACAGAACCTGAGTGGTTGAGGCGAGCGGGCTGACCTTGTAGAGCGAGCCGAAGCCCGTCAGCTTCGGAACGTTCACCTCGCGCAAGATCGGATGCTCGCCAGCACCGTTGGGACGCGTGATTTCCACCTTGGGACCGGCCTTGTGGTGCCCCTGGTAATTTCCTCCCAGGACCTCGGGGTCGAAACGGGTCCACGACACATGACCGCTTGGAACAGCTTGTTTGGCCGAGGCCGCGAACGCGTGGCTCGCCGTGCGAATCCCCAGGACCGGCTTGCCGCTCACTACGAACGACTGGAGCTCCTTGACTTGCTCCTCGGGCAAAACCCGTCTGCGCACACTGACAAACAGAGCGTCGGCCTGCTTCAGAATTCCGAGCCCTGGAAGGACGTTCCGATCTTCACCCGAATCGAGCACATAACTTACGTGATATTGATGTAAAAGTTTTTCCTGGGCAATGAACGCGGGCAAGGAAAGCTCGGTCCGATACTCATCCTCCGCGATCACAAAGACCAGGTGGGGGCGTTTGTCGCCGGAGAATCGGGAAGGTGTTCCGCCCAGGAACTGGTCGCTGGTGATCGAGGGACAAACGAACTTCTCAACGTGCTCGACCATCAGGTCCGTCCCGGAGAAGTGACTCACGAATGGAGCCTGGGTGGGGTCGTACATCGTGTCGGTCAGGTCGCGCACTAACACCACATTCCGCCCATTCTTCGCCATCTGACGCAAGCCAAACGGGCGACCCAGCACGCACATATTCAAGTGAACGCCCATAAGGACCACGTTCTTGATCCCGCGTGCTTCAAGGATGCTCCAGATCTCCTCGCCCTGGTCGCTGATCAGGTCGCGGTCCGGGTCGATGGTCAGCCTCTTCATCTGCGACTTCCACGGAGCCTTGGGGTTTCGCCCCATCTTCTCGAGCTTTTCGGCCCAGGCGGCATGCTCGGCCGGATCGTCGTCCTCGCCGCCGTTCGCCTGGTCAATGGGGTAAGCCCCTTGCTCCTCGCTCGGAATCTTGTAACACCACTGACCGATCCCGGCTGGTAGGTTCCCAGCCTTCGGCGTGGCGATCGCCCTCAGACGGGCGGGGTGGTCCTTGTAAGTGTCCATGCAACCGCTCGGCGCATGGATGATCTGAACACCGCGTTCGCGTGCGTACTTCAGAACCTGGTCCATCCTGGGCGCCATTTCCTCGGCTCGTCGGACGGCGTTCAGACAGTGATGAAGGTCCCACATGTCGCAGACGATGAAGGCGGTCTGCTCCGGAGCCCACGACGCCGCACGTTCCACCACTTGATACTGGCCGACGGCGTCGGAGATTGGAACGCGCGCTCGAAGGCGGAGCGATAGGGGTCGCGGCTCATGTCCGAGCGCGTTTGCATGCCCCCCATGAGTGAAAAGGACCAGACAGGACAACACCAGGGCCAATCGAACGGCCCGTCGGCCCACCAGGCAAGGCTGTTGGTCCATCCCCGTACCACTTCCCTTCTCACCTCGGTTGTGCTGGAGCAAACGCATGATGCGAACCTCCGCTTGAACCTGCGACGGGTTCGACTCGCTTTCGACCGAGTATAGTCCCCGCGCCGTCGTGAACAAGCGGCGCACGGCGGGATTTCCATGAACGCGGGCTCAACTCCAGTTGCTCTTGAAGTTCACCAGAGAATCGACCGACAACCTACTTAAGGACATGAGGTTGAGGAAGCGGGATCATCCCGCGCCAACGGATCCAAAGGAATGGAGTCGACCCAGCGATGCCGAAGGATCAACTCACGCGCCGGTCTTGGCTGACTCTCTGTGGTCTGAGCCCCATCCTCGTCGTTGTCGGGTGTGCCCAGGGTCAAGGTCGGGCGCGCTTCGACCGATCGCGCGTCGGGGTCGACTCCAGCACCATCTCACCTCCGCGCAGTCAGGCCCCGAGAGGGCAGGTCATTCCGCCAACCGGCCTCGGTGTCGATCTGGTGAACCGGCCGAACGAGTTGGACCCTTCCCTCACACGGGCAATGGTCGAAGACCAGCTTCATCCAACGCACTGACCGATCGCCTCGAAGCCATGCCGTTCTCGCCGAGGCGCCACGGCCGACTAGAATACTAAACTTGCTCAGAATCCAATATTTAACAAGCCACCCTCTTTGTAGGGTGTGTCAAGCGTCAGCGCAGGCGCACCAATTGAATTTCTATCCCTTAATATTTAACTCACAAAAGCAACACCGTTGCGAGCATTCCTGGAAATACAGGCGTCTTGCCCACTCATCGCGTGTCTCATTGCGGGCGGGACGCCCGCGCTCCCAGGGAAAAAATCCTTTCGGGAAGCGCAAGCACTTCCAACTCCCCGCTTATTATTTAATCATTTGCGGGCGGGACGCCCGCGCTCCCAGGGAGGACACGAACGTGGGCTCGACCGAGTGCGCAGACATCTTGCACGGGAATACGGAGTCGCTTGCGTGGTTCACACCGTCTGAACGTCAAAAATCTCGGTCCACGGCAAAGGCCAACGACTTGGACTCAGCGTTAATTACAAAGCCGATTCCGGTCGAAACCTTCCCGTTAAGCCCCACGAATTCGCAGAACTCGTTCCAGTAGTCCGTCTTAATAAACATCCCCTCGAAAAACGTGTCGCGAGCTGGCAACACCGACGGGTTCACCCGGCCGGCGGCAAAGCTCACGATCGCCTTGATGGCCTTGTCCGTGAGGTCCGGCCGTTTCACCAAGACGTATCCATTGCTATCCGGAACGTTCTGCTCCATCAAAGCGAGCAATTCCTTCTGGATATAAATGGGCGGTTCCAGTACGGAACGGTAGCGAATATTCAGGTTGTACTTACCGGGTTTCGGCATGAACGACGCCATGTTGTTCTCCTCTTGCTCAACATCGAGCACTCATACGTCGGACTTGCGAGTTCAAACGAGTCGCTTACACGTCTCTGCACCAACGCTACTTTGTTATCCGCAATCGTGATTGATCATGCAATTTTTGTCAAGGATCCATTAAATCCATCACGTTCGATGATACATCAACCTGACTTTTGGAAAGTTGGCGACGCCCTTCCGTATTGGTCAGCATGGCGGCCTGGTAGAGTGCGTCAAGTCCACACGGACGCACCCTACCGTCAGCGCCTCCCGAGTTTCCCCTAAATGAGACATGGCCACGTTCACACATTCAGAAGGCAATCACTCAACGTGGTCGATGGCGCACCTCGCCGATGCCGACATCGATGTACTGGGCGCCTCGGACTTGCCGGCAGTGGACGGCGAAGGTGTTCTTCTCGCCGGGTCGTAGCGTTGCGCGGGCTTCTTCGGAGATGGGGAGCTCTTCGTACTCGGTGCCGAAGCCGGGCGCCTTCGCGGCGAGAACGCCATTGAGGTAGATCTCAACATCCTCGTCGTGGTGGGTGAAGAGAACCAGGTTCTTGAGATCCACCTGGGGGAGTTCGAAGGTACGGCGGAGCCAGATGTCGGCCGACTTCCAAACGGTCTGAACGTGGGGTCGGTTCTGCCCCTTGGTCCCGAATCCAGACTCCCCTTGCTTCCATCCCTTGTCGTCGAAGTCAGCCTGAAACCAACCATCGCCTGGCTTTTCGAGCGTGTAACGCCAGGTTTGGGGTTTCACGCGCGCGGTCGGAACCACCTCGTGGTCTTCAAGGACCGTCGTGAACGTACCATTGTTCATGGCGGCCACGCGGGCAAGGTCGACCTTCACGACCTCGCGGTCGTAGGTGAGGAGTCCATTCGCTTCGGTCTCCACGTCGGTGATCTGGGTGTAGACCGCGGCGTTGAGGCCGCCGGAATCTTTCAGGTTCCAGACGCGTTGAAGGAGCCGCTCGTACTTACGGGTCAGGTCTTCTTGGCTCGCGGTGCCGCGATAGCCCCAGGTGGTGTCGGTCCAGGTGTGTCCATCGACCCCCAGGCCGAGTCCGCCGAACTCGCCGAGCACTCCAACACGTTTGGCTTCGACCGGAGGGGCCGCCGGGCCGGGATAGACGTGGATGTCATGAACATCGCCCACCCCCGCGTGATCATTCCAACCGCTCGCACTGCTCACAATACGGGTCGGGTCGAGCGAACGGGTCAGGTCGGTGAAGCGGGCCGTCTCCGACTGCCCCCACCCTTCATTGAAGACAACCCACATGATCACGCTCGGATGATTGATCCGCGAGGCGATCACGGCCTTAAGTTCCTGCTCGAACTGCCGGGTGGACTCGGGGGTACGCTCGAGGTCGGGCTTGCCCACCGGTACGCTCTTGTCTCCGGACGGCATGTCTTGCCAGACGAGCAATCCCAGGCGGTCGCACCAGTAGTACCAGCGCTCGGGCTCAACCTTGACGTGCTTGCGTGTCATGTTGAAGCCAAGCTTCTTCGTGATCTCGAGGTCGAAACGCAGGGCCTCGTCAGTCGGCGCGGTGTAGAGCCCATCCGGCCAGAAGCCCTGGTCGAGCGGACCGACCTGAAAGACAAACTTCCCATTGAGCAACAGTCGAGGAACCCCCTTCTCGTCGGGAGCGATCGAAATCTTACGCATGCCGAAGTAGCTCGAAACCTCGTCCACCTTCTCGCTCGCGCGCACGAGCCGAACGCGCAGGTCATAAAGGAAGGGGGTCTCGGGGGACCAGAGCTTCGGTTGCGCGATCGCCAGGTCCAGAGGTTGACCTGGCTTCCCCTGAGCACGAGCGACTTCCTTGCCGGAGTCGAGCGCCACGACCTCGGCGGTTAGCCCGTCCGCATTCCCCTCGACCGCCAGGGCCACGCGGACCTTGCTGGCATCCATGTCGGGAGTGATGCGCAGAGACTTGATACTGGCATTGGGAACGGGCTCGAGCCAGACGCTCTGCCAGATGCCGGTGATGGGGGTGTAATAGATCCCCTTGGGCTCGAGAACCTGCTTACCTCGTGGCTGAGTCCCCGCGTTGGTCGGGTCGAAAACCTGGACAATCAGTTCTTGATCCCCCTCCGGTTTGAGTGCGCTGGTTAGGTCAACCGAAAAGGGATCGTAGCCGCCTCGATGGGTCTTTAGTTCTTTCCCGTTGAGCCAGACGGTCGCCTCCCAATCCACCGCGCCGAAGTGGAGCAAGACCCGCTGGCCACTCCATTTTTGGGGGACCTGGAAGGTACGGCGATACCACAGGCGATCGGAATGCTCCATCACGCCCGAGAGAGCCGACTCGACCGGGAACGGGACGAGGATCGACCGTCCCAACGTCTTGCCCGAAGGCACGGCGTCCCCCTCTTTACCGAAATCAAGCTGCCAGAGCCCGTTCAAGCTCAACCAGGTTTCCCGCGCCATTTGAGGACGAGGGTATTCGGGATGAACCCGTTCGGGGGTCACGTCCTTGGCCCATCGTGTCTTCAATGGTCCCTGCGCCGGCTTCCAGTCCGCGGCCAGCGCCAAGGTCGGCAACGTGAACAGAGCGACGATCAGCCCGCTGGTGAGCGGAGCGACGCGATCTCGATTTTGACTTCGACTTCGACCCATCATGAAGCGTTCCCTTGGTGGCGGTTCAGGTCGGGGGCCCGTCTAACGACGACGAAGCCAACACTCTACCATGCCGCTACCGGGATGGGCACCACCTCAGAGAGATCGTCAACTTACTAATTCTAGAATCGAACATTAATTAATAGCAAGAAACCATACGTTCCGCGCGGCAAAAAGGGACCTCGCGCGGAACGCGTGATTGCTTGCAGGATCAGGCCATGAGGGCCTTGATCACATGGGCTTCCTCGACACCGGTCAGCTTCTGGTCAAGCCCCTGGTATCGGTAGGTGAATCGCTCGTGATCGTAACCGAGCAGGCGGAGCACGGTGGCATGGAAGTCTCGGATGTGAACGGGATCCTTGACGATGTTGTAGGAGAAGTCGTCCGTCTCTCCATAAATCGTTCCCGGTGCCGAGCCTCCCCCCGCCATCCACATGGTGAAGCAGCGCGGGTGGTGGTCACGCCCATAGTTCGTCGTGCTCAAGCCCCCTTGAGAATAGATGGTTCGGCCAAACTCGCCTCCCCAGATGACCAGGGTCTCGTCGAGCAAACCCCGCTGTTTCAGGTCCTGGATCAAACCCCAACAGGGCTGATCCACGTCCTTGCACTGGCTAGGAAGCCGGCCGGCGACGTTCCCATGCGTGTCCCAGTTGTTGTGGTAGACCTGGATGAATCGGACCCCACGCTCAACCATGCGTCTGGCCAGAAGCGCCGTGTGGGCAAAGCTTCCCGGCTTGCGGGCCTCTTCTCCGTACAGCTTATAGGTGAGGGGCGACTCATTGGTCACGGCCGTCAGTTCCGGCACGCTGGCTTGCATCCGGAACGCCAGCTCGTACTGCTGGATCCTCGTATGCGTCTCGGGGTCGCCCAGCTCCTGGTACGTGATTTCGTTCAGGGCCTTCAGCCCGTCCAGCATCTTCCGCCTGACCTGGGAAGGAACCCCTTGAGGATTGTTGATATAAAGGATCGGATCGCCGCCGCTCCGGAACGAGACGCCGGCATGCTGGCCGGGCAGGTAGCCAGAAGACCAGATACGGGCTGATATGGCCTGGACCTGCTCGGTGTTACTCGGCTGGGCCACCAGAACCACAAACGTCGGCAAGTCCTGGTTCAATGAGCCCAGGCCGTAGGAAACCCAGGAGCCCAGGCAAGGGCGTCCGGTAATCTGGTTCCCCGTCTGCATGTAGCTGATCGCCGGCTCGTGGTTGATCGCCTCGGTGTTCATGCTTCGGATGAAGCACATGTCATCAACCATCTTCGACGTATAGGGAAGCAGCTCCGAGACGTGCATGCCGGACTGGCCATGCTGGGCGAACTTGTACATGGAAGGGGCGATGGGGAACCGCTTCTGCCCCGAGGTCATGGTGGTCAGGCGCTGGCCGTTGCGGATCGATTCGGGCAGGTCCTTATCGTACCAGTCGCGCATCTGGGGCTTGTAGTCGTACAGGTCCATCTGAGACGGACCACCGACCATATGCAGGTAGATGACGTGCTTGGCCTTGGGCGCGAAGTGAAGCGGAACCACCTCGTCGGCCTGCCCGCCCAGGCTCGAACTCCCCGCGCCTCGGGCCGTGGTCCCGGTCAACGCGGCGAGCGCGGCCAGGCCCACGGCATTCGCGCCCCGACCGAAGAACTGCCGGCGCGTCTCGTACCGAACCCAATCGTCTATAGGGCCCATCGCGAGTTCCTCCGCAAAGGCGATTGATGCGAGGCGTGATTCCAATTGGCTGAAGTAAACTTCAATCCAACTTACTTGTTCAATACTTCATCCAAATTGAGCAACTGGTTCGCCGTCATGGTCCAGGCGGCCAGCACGACGGGGTCGAGCAGGGGGTCCGGCTTCGAGTCACCGACCTGGATCAGCTCGTTCGCGTCTTCCGGATGCTCCCGGTAATAGGCGAGCAGGCTCGCGAACGACTCCTGAATGATATGCCCTTCCTCGGGCCGCAACGGGCGAGCGAGCAGCCGCAAGGCCAGGAACTCCGCGCGGGTCTCGAGGGTCGAGCCCCCCTTGAGGATCGCGACCTGCGCCAAGGTCCTTGCCGCCTCGATGAACTGAGGGTCGTTCAAGGTCACCAGGGCCTGAAGCGGGGTGTTGGTGCGCTCTCGACGCACGGTGCAAACCTCTCGACTGGGGGCGTTGAAGATATCCATCGACGCCGGGGGGGCGGCCCGCTTCCAGAGGGTGTAGAGGCTGCGTCTGTAGAGCTTGTTCCCGGTATCCTGGGTGTACTCGCGCGTGTTACTACCGATCATCGCGACGGCCTCCCAGACTCCGTCGGGTTGATACGGTTTCACACTGGGTCCGCCGATCGTTTCGACCAGCAGACCGCTGGCGGCCAGGGCGTAGTCGCGCACCATCTCGGCGTCCATGCGAAACCGAGGTCCCCTGGCAAGGAGGCGATTGCCTGGATCCTTCGCCATTTTTTCCGGAGTTGCAAGTGCCGATTGACGGTAGGTGGAGGAGGTCACCAGCATCTTGAAGAACGCTTTGACGTCCCAGCCTCCTTCACGAAAGCTGAGGGCCAGTTCGTCGAGCAGCTCGGGATGGGAGGGGAGTTCGCCGGTCACGCCGAAGTCGCCCGCGGTTCGCACCAAGCCCACGCCGAAGATTTCTTGCCAGAATCGGTTGACGGTGACTCGAGCGGTGAGCGGATGCTCGGGCCTCAGGAGCCACTTCGCCAACCCGAGCCGATTGCGCGGAAGGTCGGCGGCCATGGGTGGAAGAATGGCGGGGGTGGCGGGCTCAACCTGGTCGCGCCGCTTGTCGTAATCTCCGCGGAAGAGGACGTAGGCCATGGCCTTCTCGTCCCGTTCGTGCATGACATGCGCGACGGTCGCCCTGGCCTTGATATTGCTTTTCTCCTGTTCGAGCTGCGCGAGCGTCCGGCTGAGTTGGGCATATTCGCGGTCGAAATTCGGGAGCCACCAGCTCAAGAGCTCGTCCTTCTCGGCGGGCGTTTGCTTCGCCCCCTTCATTACCAGCGAGGCTGCGCGCGTGGTTTGAACCAGCCTGGCCACTTCCTCACCTGGGAGAGCTCGCCCGTAGACCCGGACGTCCTGAATCGGCAGGTTGACCACTGGCGAGCTGGAATGGCGCTGGGCGATTTTGAAGGGGACCTCGGTCCGAATCGACCCGTCGAGCGTGTCGGCGAGCACGTCCTGGGGCTGATACTGGCCATTGATGTAAATCTTGACTCCCGACGCCTTGCCCGAGCCGTCGTAGGTGATCAGCACATGCGACCAGGCTTCGTGCGTCGGTTCGGTCCGGGCCAGGACCTTGATGGCCTTGCCGGGCCATTGATTGACGATATGAGTCCCGATCCGCCCCTTTTCGTACCAGAGGTCCCAGCCTCGGAAATCGTGCTTGTCATCCATTCGGGCCAGGATCGCTCCCGAGACTCTCGGCTTGGGGAACTTGACCCAGGCTCCGTACGAGAAGGCCTGTTTGGTGTCGAAATCGCCGACCTCGGGCACCGTGACAGCCGCGTCCGCCTGGCTTCGATAGGTTTTGGGAGAGAGGTGCCCAGGCACCCAGGTCGCGGCCGGCAGCTCGACCGCATGGGGCTTGCCGTCCACCGACGTGAAAAGGGTCTTGCCAGCCCCTTCGGCGAGCATCGCGTGAAAGCGGAGCGAATCGGCGGGGATGAACGAGGTCACCGAGAGGGGAGAGCTTGCTTTGAGCCAGCTCTGGAACTCTCCCTCGGCCGCGGGCTTCCGCGCATCGGCTTTCTGCTTCGTTTGCGTGATCTCACCGTCGATCACGCCCCAGCGTTCCCGGTCGGCGACCTGGGGAACCACCACGATGGGCGGGGTATCCTTGATATTCCCGTCCTTGGCGGTCTGCGTGGTGTTATTGAAGAAGGCCGCGAGCGAGTAGAACTCTTTCTGGCTGACCGGGTCGAACTTGTGATCGTGGCAGACCGCGCACCCAGTCGTCATCCCCATCCAAACCAACGAGGTCGTCTCGGTTCGGTCTCTCGCATAGAGGACGAGGTACTCCTCGTCGATCAGGCCCCCTTCATTACTGGTAATGTTGCAGCGGTTGAATCCCGAGGCGATCTGCTGATCGAGCGTGTGGTTGGGCAGGAGGTCGCCGGCAAGCTGATTGAGCGTGAAGGTGTCGAAGGGAAGGTTCTTGTTGAAGGCCCTGATGACCCAGTCGCGATACGACCACATCTCCCGGTAGTTATCGAAGTGGATGCCGTGGGTATCGGCGTAACGCGCGGCGTCGAGCCAGTACCGGCCTCGGTGCTCTCCCCAGCGAGTCGAAGCCATCAGCCGATCGACCAACCGCTCGTAAGCGTCCGGGGCGTCGTCCTTGACAAACGACTCCACCAACTCAGGGCTGGGCGGAAGACCGTTGAGGTCAAGGCTGAGCCGCCTCGCCAGGGTTCTGCGATCGGCCTCGGGAGCGGGGCTCAGTCCTTCCGCCTCCAGCTTTGCGAGGATGAACCGATCGATCGGGTTTCGTATCCACGCTTCGTTCTTAACCTTGGGGGGCTCGGGGCGCGTGGGGGCGATGAAAGACCAGTGGAGCTGGTACTCCCCCCCCGACTCCACCCAACGTTTCAAGGTTTGCTTCTGTTCGGCGGTGAGTGTTTTCTTTGAGGAAGGGGGGGGCATCACCTCTTCGGGGTCGTCCGAGAGGACTCGGTAAATCAGCTCGCTCGACTCCAGGTCTCCTGGGGTCAGGGCACCGGCCTTGATCGCGGCGTCCCGTTGATCGAGTCGGAGGTCGGCCTTGCGGCTCGCGCTATCGGGGCCATGGCACGCGAAGCAATTCTCGGTCAGGATGGGGCGAATATCCCGATTATACTCGATAGTGGCACGCCCTGGTTCATCCGCCGACCACCCTATCCGTGGCGTGACGCAGAGGAAAAGGCCGACCCCTAGCAGCAGGTTGCGCTTCATGGCATCTCCTCTTTGTCTCCGCCACAGTGGCGAGATGGAATGGCAGGCTCCATCGTTGGGTTGGTTCACTTCGCGTGGGTCGAACAGTGGGAAACCAATCGAATGGCTCCCCTGGTGGGCAAAGCTAACAAACTCAATATATTCAACAACGTGCCCCAACGCCAAACAATTGTGGACGGATTCTATAGGATAACGGGAGTTTGCCCATTCGGGATGTCTTTGAGCTGATCAACCTTGCATTGACCGGACTCGCGGCACTGGATTGGAGTAGGGGAACCGTAGCCAACCGTCCCCCCGCGATCAGAACCTTTCCGTTCGCTCTTGCCAGACGATCTTGGGAGAAGGTGGACAAACAAACGTTCCCGGAAGAAGGCCCAACCCCTCGACTCTCCGTCGTAACTACCGTCGATTCCTTCTACGTGGAACCGCAGCAATTTGATGCTCGTCTTGATACACGACATTGCCTGGTGAGAAAGTCTTTACCAAGCTTATTGAATAATGATAATATCTCAACAATTTCGCCAACCTCCACATTTCCTTGAAGATCGGGCTATCCTGCCTGTACCAAAATATCGCACGAACTGGGATTTGGGACACAGGAGGTACCGGGAGACACTCCGAAAACCATCCAAGCATCTTATAAAGCCAAACACGATCATGCTTACGTAATTCGACCTCATCCCGAAGATGATAGGCCGCGGTGAAAAGTCCGACTTGCCGGGAATGGCCCGGGGCACTCTGATCAACAACAATCCGAAGATAACAGGACATACCCCTCTCCTGTCTCAGATAAGGGTGGTCTATTTATTTAATAGGAGAGCTCGACATCCCCTGCCAAAATCGGCGTGGACCGTCAGACAGCCTTGAGATAACAAGTGGAGATTGGCCGAATGACTCGCTGCCATCCCCGGTCGGCCTTCGCGATCGTCTGACCAAGACGACGCGCCGAAGCAGCAGCGGCGTCCTACTTCACTAACGACACGTCCAACCAAGACATCGCCCCGTTGGTCGACACCCAAGAGGAGCAATGGGTTCAGGATTTACCGGCCATATCTCAATAAGAAAAACGTCCACATTACTCTGGCTTACCGAATTAATCTGGCTTACCGCTTCCATTCACGGTACATGCTAGGCGCTGCCTGCCTACCTGCGAACGTTTCACTCCGTCCCTCCCCGAGCTCCAGATTCAAACGATTAACGGTCAAGAATTCGGGGATGGTCGCGAGGTACGGCTCCGCTTGCTCCCACCCGACCTGGATCCTAACGATCGACCAGCGTCCCGAGCCCGAATTTGGCGTCCACGGGTCGCGACTGGCATGCAACATGCATATCGAAGGTCTCTTCATGACTTCCGAACACACTTCACCCACGAATGAAGACCGCGTCGCCACCGGCATCAAGGGGCTCGACGACGTGATCGGCGGAGGCCTAACGCCGCACCGCGTTTATCTCATAGAAGGCAACCCGGGGTCCGGCAAAACCACTCTGGCCTTGAGGTGTCTCCTCGAAGGGGTTAGGCGGGGCGAAACGGTCCTCTACATCACTCTGTCCGAGACCAAGACGGAGCTGGAGGCCGTGGCTTGCTCACACGGCTGGTCGCTCGACGGCCTGTCTCTCGTCGAGCTCGTGGCCCGGGAATCCGACCTCGACTCGGACAGTCAGTACACGATGTTCCACCCCTCCGAGGTGGAGCTGACCGTCACGACCAAGGAGATCCTCACTCAGGTTGAGCAACTCAAGCCGACGCGCGTCGTTATCGACTCGCTCTCCGAGGTACGCCTTCTCGCCCAGAACCCGCTCCGCTACCGGCGCCAGGTTCTGGCCCTGAAGCAATTCTTCATGGGGCGCAAATGTACCGTTTTTCTGCTCGATGATCGGACGTCCGAGTCCCACGACCTCCAGCTTCAGAGCATCGCCCACGGCGTGATCGAGTTGGAACAACTCTCCCCCGAATATGGCGCGGAGCGGAGGAGGCTGCGGATTTCCAAATTGCGCGGCCGGATCTATCGCGGGGGCTACCACGACTTCAAGATCGTTCACGGCGGCCTTGAGGTCTATCCTCGGCTCGTGGCTTCCGAACATCTCGAGAATGACGATGAGGAGCAACTGAAGAGCAACGTGCCAGAGTTGGACGCCCTGCTGGGCGGGGGAATTGAGTTCGGCACGAGCGTCCTCCTCGTCGGCCCGGCGGGGACAGGCAAGTCCTCGCTTGCCACGAAATTCGTCAAGGCCGCGACCGACTCGGGTCTGGGGGCGGCGATCTTCGCCTTTGACGAGCGACGGCGGACCTTGCTCCGGCGATCTCGGGGCCTGGGCATCGACCTGGACCTGCCGATTGCCAAGGGATCATTGACGATCCAGCAGGTGGACCCGGCCGAGTTGAGCCCTGGTGAGTTCGCGCATGCGGTCCGTCGGTCCGTCGACGGGGAGAACGGGCACAAGGGGGCGAAGGTCGTCGTTATCGACAGCCTCAACGGCTACCTGAACGCCATGCCCGAGGAAAGATTCCTCACGGCTCAGCTCCACGAGTTGCTCACCTACCTCGGCAATAAGGGAGTAATCACATTCCTGATCGTCGCGCAGCACGGCGTCGTCGGCCAGAACATGCAAACCCCCGTCGATACCAGTTACGTCGCCGACGCCGTGATCCTCTTTCGCTTCTTTGAGGCCCAAGGGCTGGTCCGGCAGGCGATCTCGGTCGTGAAGAAGCGAATTGGCGATCACGAACGGGCGATCCGCGAGTATAGCTTGAGCCACCAGGGAATCACCGTCGGCGCCCCACTTCGCGATTTCCATGGCATCCTCACCGGAACCCCTCATTTCACTGTGCAGACCGATACACTCGCGGGCGGCGGAGATGATTGAGAGCGAGATCGAAGGACTAGAACGCCGCGTTCTCATACTCACCCCGACCGCCAGGGACGCCGCGGCGAGTCGGAGCATTCTCGAGGCGAACGGCATCAACGTGTGCATCCGTGAGTCGATCGACGCACTTTGCGAAGAGGCCGAACGAGGCGCCGGGGCGTTGCTTATCCCCGAGGAGGCGTTGGAGACGGACAAGGCGGGCTTGGTCCGCCGCCTGGTGGAGCGTCAGCCGACCTGGTCGGACCTGCCGCTCATCGTCCTGACCCCCTCCGGCCGGGAACATCCGGCGGCTGTCCGGGCTTACGCGGAGTTCACCAACGTCACATTGGTCAAGCGTCCGGTCGAGCTATCGGTCTTCGTGAGCACCGTCCAGGCCGCCCTGCGCGACCGGGCTCGCCAGTACGAGGTCCGAGCCCACCTGGCCGCCCTCCACCGGGGCGAGGAGCGGTTCCGCGCCCTCGTGACCGCTTCCTCGGACGTAATCTACCGCATGGCCCCCGATTGGTCCGAGATGTACCGGCTCGAAGGGCGCGAGTTCCTCGCGGATTCGCCCGGCTCGAGCCGCAACTGGCTGGAGCATTACATCGCCCCGGAGGATCACGCCCAGGTTAGGAAAGCCATCGCCGAGGCGATCCAATCCAAGGGGGCCTTCGAGATGGAACATCGGGTCCACCGCGTCGATGGGTCGATCGGCTGGACCTCCTCTCGCGCCGTGCCCATTCTCAACGCGGACGGCGAGATCCTCGAGTGGTTTGGCACGGCGACCGACGTGACCGAGCGGAAACGGTCGGAAGAACGACTCCGGGCGAGCGAAGAACGCTACCGCACCCTCTTCGAGACGATCGACGAAGGGTTCTGCGTCGCGGAGGTGATCTTCGACGACTTGGACCAGCCGATCGACTACCGTTTCCTGGAAGTGAACCCAGCCTTCGAGCGGCTGACCGGCCTGTCCAACGCGACGGGCAAACGGATGCGGGAGTTGGCCCCGAAGCACGAGGCGCATTGGTTCGAGACTTACGGGGAGGTCGCAAGGACCGGCCGACCCGTCCGATTCGAAAATGAGGCCAAGGAACTCGGCGGGCGGTGGTTCGACGTCTACGCCTTCCGCATCGGCGAGCCGGACGGACGTAAGGTCGCGATCCTCTTCACCGAGATCACCGAGCGAAAAGACCTCGAGCACTCGCTCCGGGACCGCGTGCAAGACCTCGCCGAGGTCGACCGTAAGAAAGACGATTTTATCGCCCTACTCGCCCACGAGCTGCGCAGTCCCCTGGCCCCAATCCGCAACGGCGTCAACGTGCTTCGTCTGGCCGGGGCGGACCCGGAAACGGCCGAGGAGACGCGCGAGATCATGGAGCGACAGGTCACGCACATGGTGCGTCTGATCGACGACTTACTCGATGTTTCCCGCATCAATCGTAACAAGATGGAGCTCCGCCTCTCCCGCGTGACGCTGGCCGAGGCCGTGCGGAGCGCCGTGGAGACCGCACGTCCCAATATCGACGCCGAAGGGCATGCCTTGAGCGTTTCGATCCCTGAAAAGCCGATCTATCTCCAGGCCGACCTGACCCGCCTGGCCCAGGTGTTCAGCAACCTCCTGACGAACAGCGCCAAGTACACACGTCACCACGGCAAGATCTGGCTGGAGGCCCAATGCATTGATGGGCGTTTGATCGTCTCCGTAACGGACAACGGCATCGGCATACCCGATGAGTCGCTGGCCAACATCTTTGATATGTTCTCGCAGGTTGATCGGAGCGTCGAGCGCGACACGGGTGGGCTCGGCATCGGGTTGGCGTTGGTCAAGGGGCTCGTGGAAATGCACGGCGGGACGGTCGCCGCGGCGAGCGACGGTGACGGAAAGGGGAGTACCTTCACGGTCTCCCTTCCAGTCGTGGAACCGGCGGTCACCCCTTCTCCCACCCCCAAGCGCAATAGTCAAGTGAAAGCGCGTAGGCGGATCCTCATCGTGGACGACAGCCGCGATGGGGCCAGCACGCTCGGCCGGATGCTAAAGCTCATGGGCAACGATGTCCGAACGGCGAACGACGGGCTTGAGGGTGTAGAGGTGGCCGCCGAGTTCCTCCCCGAGATCGTGCTGATGGACATCGGCATGCCCGTACTCAACGGCCTGGATGCGACACGGCGGATCAGAGAGCAGGAGTGGGGACGAGGGATGACGATCATCGCCCTGACCGGCTGGGGTCAGGAAGGCGACAAGGAGCGGTCGCGCGAGGCGGGCTGCAACGGTCACCTCGTAAAGCCCGTCGATATCGAGGATCTGGAAAAGCTGCTCGCGGTGAGGTAGGGGAAGAACTGAACCCCCTGATTTCTCGCTGGCTCTCCACGGCTCCACGACATTTGCACATTTTTCGGTATTAATAATTTCTATAAATTTGCCCCACAACCATAATACAATCGCACCAACCAGAAAGATACCAGTCCATAAAACTTAGATCACTGACCAGGAACCTCTGACTCAAGCGACCGTGAGAATCGAGATTCCGTGAGTTGGTCGTCGACTCACCGCCAAGATCCCCGTACCATGAACAGGCTCCGTCCAAGCCCTCCAGGGGATGTCTCGGCGCAAGTCACAGGACCTTGCTCGAAAACGCCCTGGGCTTGACCGTGATAACCGACCTCCAACCCATCTTCGTTCAATATTATGAAGCCGACCCTCATCGTGACCGTCGCCTCACTGATGCTCTGCCTACGACTCAGCCCCTCGTACGCCGCGGCGGACAAGGTGGAGGTGGAGGCCCCACCCAAGGATGGAGTGCTACTCACGCGGACGATCGCACCGGAGGATGGGGAGCGGTTCCGAAGCGCGGTGTTCTCCTGCTGGGTTCCCGATGCGAAGGAACCGGTGCGCGGCGTGCTCGTCCACCAGCACGGCTGCACAAACGCCGCACCCGAACCGCATCCGCCGGTGACTGGGGATTTCCACTGGCGGGCGCTGGCGCGAAAGCACAACTTCGCCCTGCTCGTCCCCATGTACCAGGTCGCGGGGGCTTGCGACGAGTGGAACGACCCGGCCAGCGGGTCGGAACGCGCGCTCCTGGACGCCCTCGCGGGCTTCGCTCACGATGTGGGGCGTGCCGAGCTGACGGACGTTCCCTGGGTTTTCTGGGGGCACTCCGGCGGATCGAGTTGGTCCGCGCAGATGATCTCGCGGCACCCCGGGCGCGTGCTGGCGGCGTCGTTCCGCGGCGGATGCCACAAGCAGTTCGGTTCGCCCGAGTTCCGCGCGCGCTTTCTCGAAACGGCGCGTGACCTGCCACTGCTCTTCGTCTGGGGCAAGCGCGAGACGGTGCCAACCTCGAGCCATTACGTCTCGTGGAAGCCGATGAACGCGATGTATCGCGCACTTCGCCTCCAGGGGAGCCCGGTGGGCCGGGTGATCGACCCTCGCTCCGAGCACAACTGCGACGACTCGCGTCTGATCATCATCCCCTTCTTCGACGCCGTGATCTCAGCCCACGTCCGTGGCGCGAAACCCGCCGGGGCACTCGTCGAGATCGCCACGCGGACACGTCGTGACATCACCCCCGAGTCCTTACGCGATCCCAACCTGACCTGGCTCCCCAACTCCCACCTGGCGGAATGCTGGCGCGAGTTCGCCGAGCGGGGAACGCTTCATCCCAAAAATCCCGAACTCGCGGCCCCCAAGCTCTTCGTCGATCGTACCGTGGCGAACTCCACGAAGCTAATCTGGCGAATCACTCCCGCGCTCGATGGCGGCCTGCGTGCCGTGCGGATTCATCGCGACGGCCAACCCTGGAAGGAACTCGGCCTCAAGCCAGAGTCCTTCCTCGCCACAGGACGCGATTCCACGCCAGCCCCCTTGCGGGCTCATAGCCTCGAGGTGGACACCCAAGAGCCTCACACATATACGTTGACCTTTCTGGACGCGGCCGGAAATGAGTCTCCCCCCAGCGAGGCGGTGCGCATCGCCCCGTAAGGAGGGGATTGAGATCGCCGAGGAATCGTGGTCTTGCCTTGAAGTTCGCGTTGTGTGCGAACGCTTGGCCGTATCGAACCCTTTCCTCGTGCTCGCCCGAGGCCTTGACGGCACCCGCCATCGACCCGTTGCCCCCGGCATTCCATAAGCAACATTACCATATAAACACTTCATTCATTTTGGCGACCGGATTCGAGGAGCGTTCCGTGGATACCTCTCTGTGCCCGCGCGTGACTGCATTACCGCCGTTCGGTGTCCTGGAGCAGGCGTTTGCCCGACCGCGCGAGCAGGATGTTTACGCGGCGGTCTTCCGGGAGATGAAGAAGCTCTTCCCCGACCCGGTCGCCCTGCGTGGAAAGGTGGTGGGACTGACCATGCCGAGCCGCGGCATCCGCGACATCCTGATCGTGGTTCGCGCGGCGGTGGACTTCCTCAAGCCGCACGGTGCGGAGGCCCGGGTTCTGACCGCCATGGGGACGCACGGGGGTGGAACCGAGGCGGGTGAACGCGAGATGGCGGCATCCCGCGGCGTGACCGAGGTCTCCGTCGGGGCCCCCATCCACTCACGAATGAACACGCGTCAAATCGCCATGGTGGACGACGTCGAGATCCACGTCTCGGAGGATGCCCTGGCATGCGACTACGTCGTGTTGCTGAACCGGGTGAAGGAGCACACGGACATCGACTGGCCGGTGCCACTTCGCGCGGGCCACTTCGGCCTGGAATCTGGGTTCGCGAAGATCCTCGCCCTGGGTCTCTCCAAGATGCGTGCCATTGAAATGCATCGACATA
>Ga0182745_1000506_pt1 | contig 43692 bp, 40 predicted proteins | sample eDN3rd30CKraftBY_FD_128523 | JGI IMG/M metagenome (GOLD analysis project Ga0182745, IMG submission 128523) | Enriched backyard soil microbial communities from Emeryville, California, USA - eDNA 3rd pass 30_C Kraft BY (version 2) (version 2) | ecosystem: Environmental > Terrestrial > Soil >...
ACAAGCGCGGCGCTGCGGAACTCGCCGCTGCGCGGCTCAGACAGTCCTCGCTCCCTTCCGCGCTTGCACCCGACGGGAAAGCGCTCCAACGTTCCGCAAGCGGGGCCGCGCACCGACTGCTGTCAATATCTGCTGCAACGTCCAACTCTCTGTACATTGAAGAACCCCCACTCCCACCAGTATCGATCAGGCTTTGCTTGGGGGTGCGCGGTGAGGATGAAGGGGGTCGACAGCGTTTCCAGTAGCCTTGCTGTCGCCAGTCAGCGCCCTGGCAGGTCACAAATCTGACCCCCTGAAGAGCGAACGCGCACCCCCAGGCGAAGCCGGGTGCCACTGATCAAGACCGTGGGGTTCAGCCAAAGACCGTCAACCGTTCCTCAGCGTAATAGGCTGCACTGTGCCCTCGGCGGGCTACCGCCCACCTCCTTCACAGTTCCGCCATCGGAGAGACCGCAGTGGCGGACCAGACAATACGAAAAGTTGTTTTTCAACGCTGGCACTTCGGACAGAACACCGTGCTGCGCTGGCCAATCCGTATTTCCTTGAGCGTGACGCCACAGGCAACGCAGGGTTCGCCGCCGCGACCGTACACTTGTAGCGACTGGGCGAAATAACCGGGCTTGCCGTCGCCGCCGACAAAATCGCGCAGCGTGGTGCCGCCCACCTCGATGGCGCGCGCCAGTACCGCCTTGATCTCGGCTACCAGCGCCTCCTGGCGCGCCGCGCTCACCTTCCCTGCCGCACGCTGCGGCGCGATACCGGCGGCAAACAGCGCTTCGTTGGCGTAGATGTTGCCTACGCCCACCACGATGTGGCTGTCCATGATGAACTGCTTGATCGGCGCCTTGCGTCCGCTCGCGCATTCCAGCAGGTAAGCGGCGTCGAAGGCCTCGGACAGCGGCTCGGGCCCAAGCTCCGCCAGGAGCGGGTGCGTGTCGGGCGGCTCCGTGAGCCACAGCAGGCAACCGAAGCGGCGGGGGTCGTGGAAGCGCAGGATGGCGCCGCCTTGCAGGCGGATGTCGACATGGTCGTGCTTGCGCACCGGATCGGCGGCGGAAACGATGCGCAGGCTGCCGCTCATGCCCAGGTGGATCAACAGATGCCCACGCGGCGTTTGCAGCAACAGGTATTTGCCGCGCCGCGCGGTGCCCAGGATGCGGGTGCCGCGCAAGAGATCCGGCAGCTGTGCCGGCACCGGCCAGCGCAGCGCGCCCTGGCGCACCACCACGTCCTGCACGCGCTTGCCGATCACGTGGGGTTCGATACCGCGGCGGGTGGTTTCCACCTCGGGCAGTTCAGGCATATATAATCCGGCGTTTGTCGTCAGGAGTGAGGGAGCGCATGCGGCTGGGTATCGATACCGGAGGAACGTTCACCGATTTCGCGTTGTTGACGCAGCGCGATGGCGGCACGCAACTGCGCACGCTCAAGGTGCTGTCCACGCCGCAGGCGCCGGAGCGGGCGATTCTACAGGGGCTGCGCGAACTCGGTCTAGGCGAAGCCCTGGCCCGCGGCACGCTGTCGTTGATACACGGTTCCACCGTGGCCACCAATGCCGCGCTCGAAGGCAAGGGCGTGCGCACTGCCTTCATCACCAACAGCGGTTTTGCCGATCTGTTGGCGATTGCCCGCCAGACCCGCCCGCAACTCTACGCGCTGGAACAGCCGCCGCGCGCCAATCCCGTGCCCGCCGCGCTGTGCCTGGAAGCACCGGTACGGCGCGGCGCCCACGGCGAAACCTTGCGCCAGGCAAGCCCCGAGGAACTCGACGCCGTGGCGCGCCGGTGCGCCGCGCTCGACCCACAGGCGGTGGCCATCAATCTGCTGTTTTCCTACCTGGCGCCCGAGGACGAGCAGGCGCTTGCCGAAGCGCTGCGCCGGCAACTGCCGGATTCCGTGTTCATCTGCTGCTCCGCCGACATCCTACCCGAATACCGCGAATACGAACGCGGCATCGCCACCTGGCTCAACGCCACGCTTGGGCCCTTGATGCAGGGCTACCTCACGCGCCTGCACGCCGCCATCCAACCCTGCCCGCTTGCCATCATGCAATCGAGCGGCGGCACCATCGGCGCCGAACAGGCGGCGGGACAGGCCGTGCGCTTGTTGCTGTCCGGTCCCGCCGGTGGATTGGCGGCGGTGCGCTGGCTGGCGGAAGCCACCGGCATCGAACGGCTGCTCACCTTCGACATGGGCGGCACCTCCACCGACGTGGCGCTGTTCGACGGCGCGATCGGCCTGACCAATGAGGGCTACATCGGCGGCTGGCCGGTGGCCGTGCCCATGATCGACATGCACACCATCGGCGCCGGCGGCGGTTCGGTCGCCTGGATCGACGCCGGCGGCCTGCTGCAGGTGGGACCACGCTCGGCCGGCGCCAGCCCGGGGCCCGCCTGCTATGGCCTCGGCGGCGTGGAACCCACCGTCACCGACGCCAACCTGCTGCTTGGCCGCCTGCTCGCCACCAATCCCTTCGGCAGCGGCCTGCAACTGCAGCGCGAACCCGCCAATGCCGCAATCGTCGCACTCGCGGAGCGCACAGGCCTGGCGCCGGAAGCGCTGGCAGACGGCATCCTGGCCCTGGCAAACGAACACATGGCGCAAGCGCTGCGGGTGATTTCCGTGTCGCGCGGCCACGATCCACGCGATTTCACACTCTGCTGCTTCGGCGGCGCCGGCGGCCTGCACGTGTGTGCGCTTGCCGAAGAGCTCGGCATGAACAAAGCCCTGGTGCCGACACGTGCCGGCGTGCTGTCGGCGCTCGGCATGCTGCTGGCGCCGGCGGAACGCCAATATTCGCAATCGCTGCTGCAACCCCTGGATGCACTGGACGAAGCGACGGTCGCAACCACCTTTGCCGGCATGGCCCAACGCGGATGCGAGGAATTGCGCGCGGAACGCCACGCCCAGGACACCTTGCAGGTAAGCCGCTCCGCCGACCTGCGCTACCAGGGCCAAAGCGCCACGCTTACCGTCCCCTGGGACAACGCCACGCAGGCGGCACAGGATTTCGCGCGCCTGCACCAAGAACGCTACCACCACCGCCACACCCGCCCGATCGAACTGGTGAACCTCCGCGTGGCCGTCACCGCCCCGCCACCCGCCCTGCAATTGCCCCAGTGGCCGGAAGGCCCTCCCGCGCCGCCGGTGGGGGACGTATCAATGCACGATCTGGAACAACCAGTTCCACATTACCGCCGCGAACTGCTCACGCGCCACCAACGCCTGATCGGCCCGGCGCTGATCACCGAAGCCGACGCCACCACGTTTCTGCAATCGGGGTGGAATGCCGAGGTGGATGTTTTGGGTAATCTGAGGCTTCTGCGGGAATAGTGAACGGGCCCTGAGCCCCACGGTGACTATCATTGGCACCCGGATTCGCTTGCGAGTGGGGGTTATTCAACGTGCAGCGATCAGTGATGGGCCTGCGATGTCGTGCATAACTTGATGTTGCGGGCTTGCAGCGGGTTGGCCGGGCAGGCCTTCGGGGGGCGTCGTAGGGCCAGGGATGGCCCGGAGCCGAGCGCCACATGGGTGAGGCAAGCGTTTATGAAGCGCAGCTTCATGCGCCGCCGAACGACATCCGGCTATGCCGGATGGCTGGACCGCCTTGGCGGTGCTTGCAGCGTACCCCCGAAGGCCTGCCCGGCCAACCCGCTGCAACAGACTTGATGTGGGCCAATGAAAACAGGCCCTACATGCACAAGAAATCAAGCCCGCTGCGACGTCGGCTCCAGATCCGTCCGCAACCGGCTGATCAACTCATCCTCCGCATACTGCTCGGTATCCAGCACCAACCGATCATGCGCCAACTGCAACTCGTTGAACACATACATCACCAGGATACACAACGTCAGCGCCGTGAACGTCGAGTTGAACGACAACCCCAAGCCCGACGTCAACGCCGCCGGATTGGTACTGTTCAGCACGAACTGCGCACTTTCCAGCGCCTCGCCCAAGCCCCGCACCGTCCCCACGAAACCGATCGCCGGAATCGACCACACCGCGAAACGGATCATCGCCAGCTCGGATTCCAACCGCGTGGCCTCGATTTCACAGATATGATGCACCGTGGTGGCCGCGTCCTGGATGTTGCGCGTGGCGCCGAAACGCTTGAGCGCCGATTGCAGCACCCGTGGCACCACGGTATCACGCAGGAATTTCGGCAACTGGTCGAAACGCCGCAGATGATCGCGCGTGTCGTCGGGCAGGATGCACGACCCTGGCGGCAGCTGTAGCATGTCCGCATCCAGCAAACGGCGCGCGCGCTTGATGCTGATGGTGCGCAGCACGGCAAGCAACAGCGCCCAGATCGTGACGATTACCGACGCCTCCGGCTCCGGCTCGGCGATGATCACCAGAATGGAGCGCGACGGCGTATAGGTGGGATCGGCGTCCACCAGCGCCTGCTGTTCCACCAGCCATTGGTCGGCGGAAGGCCGCACGTAGACGGCGTAGACGGTCTGCACTACCAGCGTGACGAGCAACAGCAGCACGATGTTGACGAAGCGGTCCATGGTCTTGTTGGACTGCATTACCATCAACCAATCGGAATTTCGCATGGATTCCTCGATATGACCGGACCGCGCAGGGCTCCGCGCAACTGCGCCGAAGCGTAAACGCCGCCCGCCGGGAAAGTCCAGCGCACAAGCGGCATCCGCACAACGCAGGCGCGGCCGTTGCGTGCACAAACGGCGCTTTTTCGTGGCGCGGCGGCCTGCGCAGGCAGTAGGGGTCAACGCGCCCATGGCCACTGCGTTGATGCCCTTTTACGGGAGTTGACTCCAAACCATCGAAATCAGAGCATAATCGTCCGGGTCTAGGAACCTGTAGGGGAAATCCTGAGTCCTACAGGTTTCTAGCGTCCTGAATGGGTGATTCGCCTCAGGACGTACAGGGAGGGAGCGAACGAAATCCGGTTGCAGTCCGATTGCAACAGCGACTTGGTCATGATCTCGTGATTCTTCGAGCGCGGCCGCCGCATGACGATACCCATCGCATGTCTGTGGCCGGGCAGGTGCTTACCATGAGCAAACACGTGCAGTTTCATAAACCGGTCCGGGCCTTTCTTACCGCCTCCGCGCTGGCATTGCTGCTGGCGGGCTGCGAATCCACGAGCACGACAAGCAGCTCCAGCAGTTCGGGGATGCCGAGTTCCTCCGGCATGCCGGGCGCCTCCGGTTCCTCCAGCCCGAGCATGCCCGGTTCGCCGTCTTCCTCGCCGTCGTCCTCCGCGCCATCGTCGCCCGGGGCTTCATCCACGTCTTCGTCTTCATCGTCCTCCATGCCTTCACTGCCCGGCGCATCCTCATCCGGCGGCGCGCCTTCGCTGCCCGGCGGAGACAGCCGGGGCAACACGGCCTCCCTGCCAGGAGGCGGCGCTGCTTCCTCCAGCGGTTCATCGTCTTCTTCCGGTTCGTCCTCCTCTGCCGGCGGATCCGACGTCAATGTCTCGGTAAATGGCACGCAGCTGCCGGGCGTGGGCACGTCCTCCGGCGGCCTGCCCGGGGCCTCCGGCTCGTCCGGTTCCGCTGGCATACCCGGCGGCACATCCGGTCTGCCTGGCGCCGCCGGCATACCCGGTGGCGGGGGATCGCCAGGCGCGGCAGGTTTGCCGGGTTCGTCGGGCTTTCCCGACGGCTCCCTCGGCGGTCTCGACAACGGCACGGGCGGCATCGTCGGCAACGGCGGCGGCGGACAGGGCGGTAATGGCAATCAGCCAGGCGCCGGCGCTTCCAACGGGAGCAGCGCGAGTGGTAATGGCGCCAACGGCACTGGCACCGATGGCAATGGGCCAAACGGCCGCGGCCCCACAAATGGCAGCGGCACACTGGGCAGCAATGGCACAGCAAACGGCAATGGGACGCTGGGCAACAATGGCACCGTGAATGGCACCGGCACGGCAGGCAACAATGGCATCGGCACAGAGGGCGGCGGCGCGGCGGGAGGCAATGGCACAGCAAATGGCACCGGTGGCATCGCCGGCGGTGTGCCGGGCGGTTTCGACGACGACCCCTTTGCCGGCCTTGGCACGCCAGGCAATGGCGGCGGCATGACGGCGGCCGAACGCCGCGCCGCGCTCGATGCCCGGCTGGAAGCCAGCTATGCCACGTTCGACGGCATGATCCTGGAAGAACGCGGCCAGGCCCGCGCGGAAGCCGACGCCGCCGGCAGCGGCGTCATGGCCACCCGTTCGGGGCAGGGAAACGGCAACGGCGAGGGTGATGGCGACGGCACCGGCGATATCCCCGGCGGCAGGGCGGGCGGCACCTACGGCGGTTCCCCCGCGATCATCGTGGCAAGCTCGCCAAACGGCGGCAACGTGCCCGGCGCGCTGCCCGGCAACAACAACAATGCCACCGCCTACCCCATTCCAGCGGACATCCCCAGCGGCAACGACGACGATGTGGTGGGGCGCCAGCTGCGCGAGGCGGCGATGTACGAGCCCGACCCCGAGCTGCGCGAAAAACTGTGGGACGAATACCGCAAATACACCGGCCTGAGCCGGTAGGCGGCATCTTGCGCCAGCGCGGGCCGGCCGCGATCGACAGGCAGTACGGGCAACGACCATGAACAAAATCTCGCACACCCTGGGTTTGTTGGCGCTGATGCTGCTGCTTGGCGCCTGCAACACCAGCACGATCAAGACCACCGCGCTCACACCCGCCGTGGTGGAGACTGCCGCGATCGATGAAAGCGAGCTGCTCGACATCGGCATCGCCGTGTTCGACCCCGGCCTGGACGACATTCCCTCCGACCGCGAGGAACTGACCTTCGGCGACGTGCGCCTGGCGGAAACCCAGTACAGCGCCTACCTGCTGGCGCAGACACTGCAAAGCACCGGCAACTGGGGCGTGGTGCGCGTGGTGCCGGGCGACCTGTCCTACTACGATCTGGCCTTGCGCGGCACCATCGTGCAAAGCGACGGCGAAACCATGCGCCTGCAGGTGCAGGTGTCGGACGTGACCGGCAAGGTGTGGATCGACAAGGAATACGAGGAAGTGGTGAGCAAGTTCACCTATGACCCGCGCCTCAGGCGCAACGAAGATTCCTTCCAGGGCCTGTACAATCGCATCGCCAACGACATTCTCAAGTACCGGCAGGACCGCGTGTCCGCCGGGGAACTGCGCAACATCCGCACCATCGCCAAGCTGCAGTTCGCGCGCAGTTTCGCACCGCAGGCCTTCGACCAGTACCTGGGACAAAAACGCAACGGCATCCTGGAAGTCAAACGCCTGCCCGCCGCCGACGATCCGCTGCTGAGCCGCATCGAGACCATCCGCGAGCGCGACTATCTCTACGTGGACACGCTGCAGGATTACTACGGCAATTTCGTGCGCCAGATGCAGGGCCCCTACACCGATTTCCGCCGCGTGAGCTACGAGGAAGTGATGAAATACGACAAGCTGCGCGCCCAGGCGCGGCGCAACATGGTGCTTGGCGTAGCCTCCATTCTCGGCGGCCTCGCCGCCACCCAGAGCAGCAGCGCCGCCGTGAACTACGCGGCATTCGGCGGGTTGTTCGGCGGCGGCTTTCTGATCAAGGACGCTTTCAACAAGCGCGACGAAGCGCAGATGCAGGCGGAAACACTGGCGGAGCTCGGCAACTCGATGGGATCGGACGTAGCGCCGCACACCATCGAACTCGATGAACGCGTGGTGACCCTCACCGGCAGCGTCGACGCCCAATACGCCCAGTGGCGCGAAATCCTCGCCGACATCTACGCCAACGAGATCGGCACCCCGTGAACCCTGAAGGCAACCCGCGGCCGCATTTGCATGCCATGACCGACACCACCGCCACCCACAACGCCGCGGCCCCCCCCAAGGCCGCGGGCGCTTCCGCCTCCGGCGCACCGCCGCTCGGCATGGCCGAACGACTGCAACTACAGCGTGCCCAGCACAAGACCAACAATCTGCTGTGGGGCATCTTCGTGCTGCTCTTGATCCTGGTGGGCGGCGTGATGTTCGTGCTGCCCAACTATGTCAGCCCGGCCGCCCCCGAAACGGTACGCGTCGCGGTAACCCCAAGCCCGGCCGCCGCCACGGAAGAAGCGCCGTTCGAACAGGCGCAGCGGCTGCGCCAGCGCGAGGAAGCGCAAGCCGCGCTGGCACCGCTGCTGGAGCTGCAGGATGCCCTGGAACGCAAGCAGGTGCGGCGCTGGGCGGAAACCGAATTCGACGCCGCCATTACCCAGGCGCATGAGGGCGATACCGCCTATGCCGCGCAGGACTACGCCACCGCGCGCGATCGCTACCAGGCGGCGCTGACGCAATTGCAGCAAATCGACGCCGATGAAACCTCGCTCTACGCCAACTTCATGAGCGAAGGCGATAACGCCTACGCTGCCGGCGATGCCGCCACCGCCGAAGCCGCCTACGGCCAGGCGCTGTTGCTACAACCGGGCAGCGCGCAGGCCGTGGCCGGCATGGAACGCGCCCAGGCGCTCGGCGCGGTGCTGGAGCTGCTCGAGACCGGCCGCAAGCTGCAGGCCGACCAGCAGCTCGACGCCGCGCGCGAACAATATCGTCAGGCACAGGTCCTGGATGCCGCACATCCTGACGTGCGCACCGCGTTGAATGAGGTGGAACGCGCCATCGTCGACCGCAACTTCGCCGGCGCCATGTCGCGCGGTTATACCGCCTTGCAGGCAGGCAATGCCGCCGAGGCGCAGCAGGCGTTCCAGCAGGCGCTCGGCATCAAGCCCGGCGCCGGCGAAGCCAACGCCGCATTGGCGCAGGCGCGCGACCAGCAGACCTTCGCCGCGCTCAACGTGCAGGTGGAAGCCGCCGAGCGTTTCGAGGCGGAGGAAAACTGGGCCGAGGCGCTTGCCGCCTGGGACCGCGCGCTGGAAGTGGACCCCAATCTGGTGAGCGTCCAGCAGGGGCAGCGGCGCAGCCAGAGCCGCAACAATCTCGACGTCTTCCTGCGCGGCATCGTCGACGATCCGCTGCGCCTGGCCACGCCCGACATCCACGCCCAAGCCACCCAGGTGCTCGCCGATGCCCGGCAACTGCCCGACGCCGGCCCGAAGCTGCGGGAACAATTACAGACCGTGCAGACCTACCTGCAGCAGGCGCTGGTGCCGGCCACGGTGCAGTTGCAGTCGGATGGGGTAACCAGCGTGACGCTGCTGCGCGTGGGCGAACTTGGCGCCTTCACCAACCGCACGCTCGACCTCACGCCCGGCACCTATACCGCGATGGGCGTGCGCCCCGGCTACCGCGACGTGCGGCAGGAATTCCAGGTGAGCATCGATGGGCGGGCGCCAATGGTGACGGTGGCCTGCAGCGAAGCCATCTGAGGTTGCGCCGCCGTTCAGTTTCACATTGATTTTACGCACTGACCTTTTGCACTGATTTTGTAATTCACGAGCCCACTCATGGCAGACAGCCCCTCACAAACGCCCTGGTCCGCGGACGACGACGCCCCCATCGTGCCGATCGACTTCGCGCCCCCCGGCGTGGAACGCAAACGCCTGCGCCTGCCGCTCAGCCCGGCCGGCGTGGCGGTGACGTTCGTGCTGGCGTTGTTCGTGGCAGTGAGCTGGTTCGTGCTGACGGCACGCTCGGTGTCCTTCGACGTGACCCCGCCCGAAGGCGAAGTCAGCATATCGGGGGCGCTTGCCGTGGAAGTGGGCCCTCGCTACCTGATCCGCGAAGGCGAATTGCAGGTGCATGCCAGCGCCGCGGGCTACTACGATTTCGACGGGACAGTCACTGTGGGCGAGGAGCAGGGCCAGCGCTTTGCCATCGAACTGCAGCCGCTGCCCGGCCTGCTGGATCTCGACACCGGAGCGGTCACCGGCGCCGAAGTGCTGGTGGATGGCGAGGGGGTAGGCGTCACCCCGCTGCAGCAACTGGAACTGGCGGCGGGCGAGCATACGCTCACGCTGCGCCGCGAGCGTTACGAAACGCTGGAAACCACGGTGCGGATCGAGGGCCGCGCCAGCAGGCAGGCGCTGTCGCTGGAACTGCTGCCGGCCTGGGCCACGGTGGCCTTCACCAGCAACCCGCCCGGCGCCACCGTGACCCTCGACGGCCTTGAGAGCGGCCTCACCCCGCTTGCCACCGAACTGCTGCAGGGCGAGCACGAAGTGGTGATCAAGCTGGCGGCGCACAAAGCCTGGACCGGCAACGTCACCGTGAGCGCGCGCCAGGACCTGACGCTGGAACCCGTTACCCTGGAGCCGGCCGACGGCCTGGTGCTGCTGCGCTCCACGCCAAGCAACGCCAACGTGACGGTGGACGGCGTGTTCCAAGGGCAAACGCCGCTGGAACTGGCCCTGGCGCCGGGCCGCGAACACCGGCTGAGCTTCTTCCTGAACGGCTACCAGGAAGCCACCCGCCGCCTCACCCCCGGCGCGGCGCAGGAAAGCGCGGTGAACGTCACGCTCGACCCCATCCTGAGTTCAGTGGAAATTTCCGCCACCCCGGCGGATGCCGAGCTGTTCGTGAACGGCCAATCGCGCGGCAACGCCAACCAGAGCATCGCACTGCTTGCCGCCAGCCAGACGCTGGAAGTGCGCCGCGACGGTTACGTGCCCTACACCACCACCTTCATCTCGCGGCCGGGCATGGAGCAGAAGCTGGCCATCACCCTGAAAACCCTGGAACAGGAGCGCCTGGACTCGATCAAGCCGGAAATCGTCGCCAACGGCCAGACGCTCAAGCTGATCCGCCCCGGCAGTTTCGTGATGGGCGCCTCGCGCCGCGAAGCCGGCCGCCAGGCCAACGAAGTGCAGCGCAGCGTGCGGCTCAGCAAGCCGTTCTATCTGTCCGTGACCGAAGTGACCAACGAACAGTTCGCCAAATTCGATTCACAGCATTCCTCCGGCGTAGTGGACGGCCGCACGCTGAGCAACCCCAACCAGCCGGTGGCGCGCGTAACCTGGACGCAGGCGGCGCTGTACTGCAACTGGCTCAGCACGCAGGAAAACCTCACGCCCTTCTATCAGGTGGAAAGCGAGCGGATCACGGGCACGAATTCCGACAGCACCGGCTATCGCCTGCCCACGGAAGCCGAATGGGAATGGGCCGCGCGCGTGGACGGCGACCCCGCCAGCCTGCTGCGCTTTCCCTGGGGCGCGCAATTGCCGCCGCCGGAAAACCATGGCAACTACGCCGACCTTTCCGCCGCGTCTTTCCTCGGCCGCATCCTGGCCAACTACAACGACAGCTTTGCCGGCTCGGCGCCGGTGGCCAGCTTCGCCCCCAACGCCAACGGCTTTTACGACATGGGCGGCAACGTGGCCGAGTGGGTCAACGACTACTACGGCACCGGCACGGGCACCAGCACCGACCAGGAGCTGGATCCGCTGGGCCCCTCGAGCGGCACCTACCACGTGATTCGCGGTTCGAGCTGGGCGCATGGTACGGTCACCGAACTGCGCCTGTCCTTCCGCGACTACAACAACGAGTCGCGCGACGACGTGGGGTTCCGCGTGGCGCGCTACCTGGGGGAATGACCAATGTCACGTCTGTGTTTCATCGCGAGACTGCCGTGGCTGCTGGCGCTGTCGTGGTTGCTGGCGCTTGGCGCCAGCCTGCCGTCGATCGCCGCCGAGCCGGCGCCCGCTCCCACGCCGGGGCAACAAACCCAAACGGATGCGGACGCCGCTGACACCGAAACCATGAGCACTGCCGAGCGCGATGCCGCGCTGGCCGAGGAAATCCGCGCCGCGGAAGCCGCGGCCGCCACCGCACCGCCGGCCGACAGCAACGACACCTTCGTGCCAAGCGTGCAGGTTTCCGAGGATCTGTCCGTGTCCTTTCCCGTCGACATTTAAAGAGAAGCGTTCCATGGCCCCGCGCAGTCCCCCGCTCCCCGCCAGTGCCCGCCCGGCAGAGGGGGCGTCATCATGAGCGTCAGCCTGATCGAACTGCGCGATCATGCGCTGTGCGTGCGCAACGCCAACGGCCTGCTTGCCCGCGAGCCCGGCTACGTGTGCCTGGCCAACGACACGGTGGTATTCGGCGACGCCGCGCGCCTGCAGGCGCGGCTGCATCCGCGCCATTGCTTCAACCAGTTCTGGGCGCAACTGAACCTGGATCCGCTACCGCTCAAGCACAAGCAGTTCCGCCACGCCGCCGACCTGGCCCACCGCCAGCTCGACCAGCTCACCCGTCCGCTTGGCCTGGACGACGCCGTGCTTGGCGTACCCGGCAGCTACAGCCGCGAACAGCTGGCGGTGCTGCTCGGTATTGCGCGGCAATGCGCATTCGCCACCGTCGGCCTGGTGGACCTGGCGCTGCTGCAGGCTGCCGCGAGCCCCGCGGACGATTGCATCCTCATCGACCTGCAACTGCACCAGACGCTGCTGACCCACCTGCGCCGCGTGGAGGGCCAACTGCGCCGCGAGCGGGTCATGGCGGTGCCGGCCACCGGCCTGGTGGCGCTGCAGGATGCCTGGATCAATCTGATCTCCGACGAATTCATCCGCCAGAGCCGCTTCGACCCGCGCCGCGACGCCGAGGCCGAACAGTTTCTGGTGGACCAGTTGCCCGGCTGGATCGCCGCCAGCCAGACGCATGACGAAGTGCTGTGCGAGATCAACCTCAAAGGCAGCGTGCAGCAGGCACGCCTGACGTTCGAGCATTTCGAACAGCGGGTACGCGGCCATTTTCTGCGCGTGGCGCAGGCGCTCGATGAACTGCGCAATCCCGGCACGGTGTTGCACGCCAGTGCCAGCCAACTGAACCTGCCAGGCCTTTCCAGCCACATTCACGGCCTGATCGCGCTGGAGGAAGACGCCGCGCTGCGCGCCTGCCTGCAATATCTGCCGCACATTCGCCGCGCGCCGGACCAGTTGCAGCTCATCACCCGGCTGCCGCTGGAGGGTGCCGCGGCACGCGCCACGCCGGCGCCGCAGCCGAAAGTGCCCACCCACGTGCTGTTCGACCACCGCGCCATGCTGCTGCCGCCCGGCCGCCTGAGCCTGGGCAAACCACCGCCGACACTGGCAAGCGCGCGCATCGTGCCGCTTGGCCGCACGGCGTTCAGCGGCGCAGTCACGCTATTGCGTAGCGCCAGGGGCGTGCAGCTCGAGCTGCACACCAGCGAGCCCGTGCGCTACAACGATGCCCCCGCACTCAATGGCCAGATGCTGGTAGTGGGCGATCGCCTGCAGCTCGGCCGTGACGGCCCCAGCCTGCACCTGATCGTGGTGGAGGGCGCATGAGCGGCGCAGCCGGGCGCAAGCGCGCGGTGGATCCGATCAGCATGTCCTTTCTGGACGTGATCTCCTGCGGTTTCGGCGCGGTGATCCTGCTGTTCATGCTGATGCACCATGCGCCCGATCCGCTGCCGCCTGTCACCGACCAGGCGAACGCGGAGGTGGCGCTGCTCGATCAGGACATCCAGAGCGGGCAGAACGCGCTGGTGCGGGTACGCAACACGATTTCCGACGTCGACCAACAATTAGTGGAAGCGCAGGGCCTGGCGCGCCGCATCGAGGAGGAACTCAACACCCGCCGCGAAGAACTGGCCAGCGTGGAGGATTCCACGCTCACGGAACAGGAAGTGATCGCGCGCCTGCAGGCCGACATCCAATCGCTGGAAGAGGAAGTGGAACGCCTGCGCGCCGCCGCCAGCGATGCGGGCGGCAACGACATCCGCGCCTTCATGGGCGACGGCAACCGCCAGTACCTCACCGGGCTGATCCTGGGCGGCAGCCGCATCCTGATCCTGGTGGACGTTTCGGGCAGCATGCTCGACGCCACCATCGTCAACATCATCCGCCGCCGCAACATGCCGGTGGATCAGCAATTGAACGCGCGCAAATGGGTGCAGGTGCGCCGCACCGTGGACTGGCTCACCGCACGCCTGCCGCCGCCGAGCCAGTACCAGATCTACACCTTCAACAACCAGACACGCGCGCTGCTGCCCGGCACCGACGGCCGCTGGCTGGAAGTGGCCGACGAGCCGCAGTTGCAGAACGCCGTCGACCTGCTGGCGCAGACCGTGCCCAGCGAGGGCACCAACCTGGAAACGCTGTTCACCGCGGTCAAGCTGCTCGACCCGCTGCCCGACAACATCTACCTGATCACCGACGGCCTGCCCACGCTCGGCAGCCGCGGCAGCAACGCGGGCACGGTGACAGGCCGCCAGCGCGAGGAACTGTTCGACCGCGCGGTGCGGGAACTGCCTGCGGGCATTCCGGTCAACGTCATCATGGCCCCGCTGGAAGGCGATCCGATGGCGCCGGCGCTGTACTGGCAACTGGCGCTGCGCACCGGCGGTTCCTTCATGATTCCTTCCGACGACTGGCCCTGAGGTAAGACGCCATGGCCAGACGCAGAAGACGCGACGCCGATTCCTTCACGATGTCCTTCCTGGACATCATGTGCTGTGGCTTCGGGGCCATCATCCTGCTGATCATGATTTCGAAGGTATCGCCCGACGACAGCCAGGCCGCGCTGGAACTGGCACAAACGCCCACCGCCGGCGTAGTGCTCGATCTGCAGCGGCAGCTCTTCGCCATTCGCGGTGAAACCAACCTGCTGGACCGCGAACTGAACGCCAAGCACGAGCAGCTTTCGCAGTACAACACGCGCGTGGCGCGGCTGCGCGTGGAACTCAGCGAACTGCAGCGCAGCGTCAACGCCTCCGCCACCACCTCCAGCGAATTCGAGCAACTGCAGGGCCAGCTTGGCCGCGCCCGCCAGCAGCTCACCGACGAGATGCGGCGCCTGCAGGCCGACCTCACCGCGCAGGTGGACACCAATTCGGTGGGCGGCGTGCCGGTGGACAGCGAATACGTGATCTTCATCATCGACACCTCCGGCAGCATGTTCAACTACGCCTGGACGCGCATGCTGGAAGTGATGCGGGAAACGCTGGACATCTACCCCGCGCTCAAGGGCATCCAGGTGATGAGCGACGAAGGCGACTACCTGTTCTCCAGCTATCGCGGCACCTGGATCGAGGATTCGCCGGCGCGGCGCCAGGCGATCATGCAGCGGCTGCGCACCTGGAATCCCTTCAGCGATTCCAGCCCGGTGGAGGGCATCGTGGCGGCGATACGCACCTTCCACGAACCCGGCAAGAAGATCAGCCTGTACGTGCTTGGCGACGAATTCACCGGGCGCTCCATCAGCGACGTGATCGAAACCGTGGAACGGCTCAACAGCGCCGGCCCCAACGGCGAGCGGCTGGTGCGCATCCATGGCATTGGCTTTCCCGTGTATTTTTCGCAGCCGCGCCGCTACCAGACCACCGGCATCCGCTTCGCCACGCTGATGCGCGAACTGGCGCGGCGCAACGGCGGCACTTTCGTCGGCCTGAAGGATTTTTATTGACGCCTATTTTTTATGGCGTGCCATCCATGGCTGCTGCCGCAGCGCGAAAAATTGCTCCCGGCAATTTTTTGCAGCGATGTTGCAGCAATGTTTTTTATCGAAGCAGGGTATATTGAAGCCACCTGAAAGCGGCGTAAGATGACCACCCCGGTCGGGTTTGGCCGCGTTACCCCATAACGGCAGCAGGCAGACACGAAGACCATGTTCCAGGCACACAGGCCAGCCTACATCCGCCGCCTCCACGCGCTCGTGCCGTTGTGCCTCGCCCTGCTTTGCGCCGCCTGTTCCGTTTCCACCATCACGCTGAGCGGCAACTATCCCGCGCCGCTCACGCGCAAACTGCCGCTGACGGTGGGCGTCTACTACCCGGAGGAACTGCGCAGTTTTTCCTACGTGGAAACCGACGACGAATCCGGCGAGGATCAATACATCATCGAAAGCGGCGCCGCCCAGGTGCAGCTGTTCAATACCGTGCTGCCGGCCATGTTCGAAAGCGTGGTGCAGCTGGACACGCTGGAGATGGTGGGCGCCAACCCGCAGCTCGATGCGGTGTTCGTGCCGGTGCTGGAGGAATTCCAGCTTGGCCTGCCAAGCAAGACCAAGCTGAACGTCTACGAAATCTGGCTGAAGTACAACATGCGCCTGTCGAAGGCCAACGGCGATTACATCGCGGACTGGGTCATGAACGCCTACGGCAATTCGCCGGATGAAAACTTTCAAAGCGTCGATGCGGGCGTGAAGGATGCCGCCACGGTGGCCATGCGGGATCTGGCCGCCAGCCTCAGCCTGGGGTTCGCGGGCGTCGCGGGCATCGACGAATGGCTGCGCGAGAACGACTCTATTCCCTGATGCCACGAGCCCACGGTCATGAAGCTGCCCCGCCGATTCACGCCGTCCCTTCCGGTGCTTTGCAGCCTGGTGCTGCTGCAGGCCTGCACCACCACGGAAATCGACGAATTCCGCCAGGGGCAGACTACCATCGGCAACGGCGACAAGATCGTGATTCTGGGGCGGCGCCAGAGCAACAACTATGAAACCGAGGGCAGCTTCGTCAACTGCGTGGCCAACGTCGTCTCCTCCGGCCGGGACGGCATCACCGTGGTGCCGGAGCGGGAATTTCTCGACGCCATGTTTCCATTCTTCGAACCGCGCACCGCGCCGATGCGCACCAGCCACCTCAAGGAGCTGATGGACATCGACGTGGCCAAGCAGCGCATCGAGGAATACGGCATCGAATACATCGTGTGGGTGGACGGCGTGACCCAGCGCAGCGAACAGGCCGGCACCATTTCCTGCGCGGTGGGGCCGGGCGGCGGCGGATGTTTCGGTTTCGGCACCTGGCAGGACGACGCCAATTTCGAAGCGGAGATCTGGGACATGGACACGCTGACCACGGTGGGTTCCATCAGCACCGACGCCAACGGGCAATCCTACATGCCGGCGCTGGTGGTGCCGATTCCGCTGATCGCCCGGGTGGAGGCCAACGCCTGCAACGGCCTTGGCCGGCAGCTGCGCTCCTTCCTCAACGGCGGCTGAGCCCGCCCACGCTCCGGAGCCCCGCTCATCATGCGACGCGCTTTCCCTCCCTTCCGCCGATCGTTGCCGCAGTCCCGGGCAGGGTTGCCATTCCCCCGGCCCGCACTGCGGCCTTCGGCAGGCGTGCCGCCCCGCCGCTTTTCGCCGCGGCCCCTGGCGGGTGCGGCGATGCTGGGCTTGGCGCTGCTGCTTGGCGGCTGCGCCAGCAATCCCACCGGCGGCATGGACTTCGTGCTCATGTCGAAGGACAGCGAGCTGCGCATCGGCAAGGAAGAGCATGAAAAGCTGATGCAGGCGGCCCAGGTGTACCAGGACGAAAAACTGACCGCCTACGTCGAGCAAGTGGGGCAGCGGCTCGCCGCCATTTCACACGCGCCGGAGCTGGAATATCACTTCACCGTCATCGACAGTCCCGACATCAACGCCTTCGCCCTGCCCGGCGGCTACGTGTACATCAACCGCGGCCTGCTGACGCTGCTCAGTTCCGAAGACCAGCTTGCCGCCGTGCTTGGGCACGAGATCGGCCACATCACCGCGCGCCACGCCGTGCGCCAGCAAACCGCCGGCCGCACCGCGCGCATCGTGTCCACCGCCGCCACCGTGGCCTCGGTGGTCACCACCGGCACTTCCGTGCTTGGCGACACCGCCAACCTGTTCGGCGGCGCGCTGGTGAGCGGCTATGGCCGCGAAATGGAGCTGGAAGCCGACGGCCTGGGCGCACAATACCTGCGCAAGGCCGGCTATGACGCCAATGCCATGGTGCAGGTGATCGAAGTGCTCAAGAACCATGAAGACTTCATGAAAAAGACCAGCAACCGCGCGCCGGCCTACCACGGCCTGTTCGCCTCCCACCCGCGCAACGATACGCGCCTGCAGCAGGCGGTGGCGCAGGCCGCCGACGTGTCTGCCCTTGGCACCGTCAACGTGGATCCGGCGCTGTTCCGCGAGAAAACCAGCGGCCTGGTGGTGGGTCCCTCGCTGCAGAACATGACCGGCGCGCTTGGCCGCAACCGCTATTACCAGACGCTGCTCGGTTACACCATGGTGTTTCCGGAAGACTGGGCCCTGGAGGAAACGCCCACCACGGTTACCGCCACCGCGCCGGAGCAGGCGGCCACGCTCAAGGTGGAAGTGCTGCGGCTGCAAGAGGCCATCGAGCCGCGGCTTTTCATCCGCGAACGCCTCGGCATCGCCGACCTGCGGCAAACCGAAACGCTGGCCCAGTTCGGACTGGGCGGCTTTACCGGGCTGGATCCGCAAAGCGGCGAGCGCCTCGCGGTGATCTACTACGGCCCGCGCGCCTACGTGTTCACGGGCGCGGGGCAGGGAAATGGTTTCGACGATGCGCAGCTGAACGCCATCCGCAGCTTTCGCCCGATTGCCCGCAACGAAGGAATTTTCGCCAACCCGATCCAGATATCATGGATTCAAGCGGAGGGGCAGGTGCGCTATGCGGACCTGGCAAGACGCAGCCGCATTCCCGGTTTTCCCGAGGAAATGCTGCGGTTGATGAACAGCGACTACCCCGCCGGGGAACCGCAGGCCGGTGAGTGGGTCAAGATCACCAACTGATCCGGTATCATTGGAGCCAGCTGGCCAATGCCATGCTGAGCACGATCAGTAACACCATCATGCCCACCAGAGCGCCTGCCAATCTTAGGAAAATGCGTTGTTCTGAGTTGTTCATGCCAGGTACCTCCTGGAGGTGATGCCGGCACAGTATTACACCGCACCACAAACGCGCGCTTGATCGGAATCAAGCACCCCGACCACGACAGCGCCCTGGCGCGAGAAGCGATCCCATGCATGAATGTCCCCACTGCCATCACCCAGGCATCACTTCGCTGCAGAAACTCTGCTCGCTGTTCGCCCCGGCCACCTGCCGGTTGTGCGAACGCCGCAGTTTTCTGGACTTGCGCCAGGGCCTGCTGGCGCTCATCACCTGGATCCTGCTGTCGTGGCTGTTCATCGGCATCGCGCTGTACCAGCGCCAGTCGCTCTACCTGATCGGTACGGTGCCGGCGCTGCTGTTGGCGGTGGACAAGTTCATACTGCGCGCGCCGCTACAGGCACTGCACTACTAGTTCATGGCCACAGATAGTTCATAGCCACAGAACTGCCAGGCTTGGAGATTATCTTAGAAGGCTAGCCGCCGGCTTCCAATTCCTGCCAGCGCTCGAACAGTGTCTCAAGTTTGTCCTGTTCGGTTTTGAGCGCCTGGAATACCGGCTCGGTTTCAGCGTGCGTTTTTTGGTAGAAGGTCGGATCCGCCACTTCCCGTTCCAATTCCACGATACGCTTTTCCGCGATTTCGATGTCCTTGGGGATGCGTTCCAATTCGCGCTGCAGTTTGTACGACAGCTTCGCGCGCGCCGGCGTCGACGGCTCGGCACTGCGCACCGCGGGGGCTTTTGCCGGTTTTGGCTCGGGCGCAGCGCTTTCATCCGCGAAACTGCCGCCCCGCGCCGCCCAGTCGCGATAACCGCCCACGTAGCGCCGCACCTTGCCGTTGCCTTCGAACACGATGCAGCTTTGCACCACGTTGTCGAGAAATTCACGGTCATGGCTCACCAGCAGCAGCGTGCCGGGAAAATCCAGTAGCAGCTCTTCGAGCAGCTCGAGCGTTTCCATGTCGAGATCGTTGGTGGGTTCGTCCAGCACCAGCAGGTTGGCGGGCTTACTGAACAAACGGGCCAGAATCAGGCGATTCTGTTCCCCGCCCGACAGCGCCTTGACCGGCTGGCGCAGCCGGTCGGGCGTGAACAGGAAATCCTGCAGGTAGGAAATCACGTGGCGCGGCTTGCCGTTGATCTCCACGTAGTCGCTTGCCTCGGCCAGGTTGTCGCGCACGCTTTTTTCGGGGTCCAGTTCGGCACGCATCTGGTCGAAGTAGGCCAGTTCGATCTTGGTGCCGAGCTTTATGCGGCCTTCGGTCGGTGTGAGCTGACCAAGCATGATCTTGAGCAGCGTGGTCTTGCCGCTGCCATTGGCGCCCAACAGGCCGATCTTGTCGCCGCGCTGCACCACGGTGGAAAAGTTGCGGATCACTTCGCGCTCGCCGAAACGCTGGGTGATGCCTTCCAGCTCCATTACCAGCTTGCCCGACTGCACGGCGGTATTGAGCTGCATGGAGGCCTTGCCTTCCACGTTGCGGCGCTTGTTGTATTCATCGCGCATGGCCTCGAGCGCGCGCACGCGGCCTTCGTTGCGGGTACGGCGCGCCTTGATGCCCTGGCGGATCCAGGTTTCTTCCTGCGCCAGCTTCTTGTCGAATTCCTGGTTGGCCTTGGCCTCGGCGTCGAGCTGCTGGTCGCGGAATTCGAGAAAACGGCGGTAGTCATGCTGCCAGGTGCGGAGCCGGCCGCGGTCCAGCTCCAGAATGCGGTTGGCCACCTGCTGCAGAAAGTGACGGTCGTGGGTAATGACCACCACGGCGCCGCGATAGCTCTGCAATTGTTTTTCCAGCCATTCGATGGCGGGGATGTCGAGATGGTTGGTGGGCTCGTCGAGCAGCAGCACGTCCGGATCGTTGACCAGCGCGCGGCCAAGCGCCACCCGCCGCGCCCAGCCGCCCGACAGCTCGCGCATGCGCTTGTCCGCCGGCAGCGCCAGCGCGCTGATGATGCTTTCCACCTGCTGCTGCAGGGTCCAGCCGTTCTTCGCTTCGATTTCGCGCTGCACCACTTCCAGCTGCCGCAGCACGTCCGCGCTGGGCTCCTGCTCGATGAGGCTGTGGAAGGTCTTGATCAGGCTGGCGGCCTCGCTCAGGCCATCGGCCACGTAGTCGAACACCGTTTGCTCGCTTGGCGCGGGCAATTCCTGGTCCAGGTAGGCCACGCGGATTTCCGGCTGCTGCCAGAATTCGCCGCCGTCCGCCTTGACGCTGCCGCTCAGCAGCTTGAGAAACGTGGATTTACCGGCGCCGTTGCGACCCAGAAGGCCCCAGCGTTCACCGGGCTGAATAGTCAGGTTGACCTTGTCCAGCAGCACCTGGGTACCGTAGGCGAGCTGAATGTCGTTGAGGCGGAAGAGTGGCATGTACAATGGCCCGATTTGGGGAGCGGCAGTCTACATGAAAGCGACGCAACAATCCTGCAAGCGCCTGATCGTGGGTATCAGCGGGGCTTCGGGCATCGTCTACGGCATCGAGGCGCTGCGGCAGTTGCGCGTGCTCGGCATCGAAACCCATCTGGTGGTGAGCAAGTCCGCCATGCTCACCCTGAGCCAGGAAACCGCGCTCAGCTACGCCGAACTCTGCGCGCAGGCCCACGTGCACTATCCCAATACCGACGTCGGCGCCGCCATCGCCAGCGGCAGCTACCGCACGCTTGGCATGCTGGTGGCACCCTGCTCGATCCGCAGCCTGTCCGAGATCGCCAGCGGCGTTACCGCTTCCTTGCTCAGCCGCGCCGCGGACGTGGTACTGAAGGAGCGCCGCCGCCTGGTGTTGATGGTGCGGGAAACGCCGCTGCACGCCGGCCACCTGCAAAGCATGCTGCAGGCCAGCCAGATGGGCGCGGTGATCATGCCGCCGGTGCCGTCCTTCTACGACAAACCGGCCAGCCTGGAGCAGATGGTGCGGCAAACGGTGGGCCGGGCGCTGGACCTGTTCGGGCTGGAGGCGGACATACACCGCTGGGGCGAGGAATGAGTTCGCCGGTGGAAATGGAAAGGATGGGACTGAAAGGAACCGGAGTATAGCGGATACGGGGTCGGCCTGAAGCGCGGCGCACTTGCTACGGAAGCGCGGCGCACCTCATTCCAACCCCGTGGAAGGTCTTACTTGATCTTGGCTTCGTTGTAGACCACGTGCTTGCGCACCACGGGATCGAACTTCTTGATCGCCATTTTGTCCGGCATGTTTTTCTTGTTCTTGTCGGTGGTGTAGAAGTGGCCTGTGCCGGCGCTGGATACCAAACGAATCTTGTCTCTCATGTCTCTTGCTCCTGACGTTCTCTCAAGCCGCGGCCCAGGGCCGCCGGGCGCTAATTAGATTTTCGTGCCGCGGGCGCGAATGTCGTTCAGCACCTGGTCGATGCCGACTTTGTCGATGATGCGCATGCCTTTGCTGGACAGGCGCAGGGTCACGAAGCGGTTTTCGTTGGCTACCCAGAAACGATGGGTATGCAGGTTGGGCAGAAAACGACGCTTGGTGCGGTTTTTCGCGTGGGATACATTGTTACCGACCTGAGGGTTTTTGCCGGTAACCATACAAACTCTGGACATGGTTTAGCCTCGTAGCGCTGTGCGGCAGGTTTGCCGTCAAAAAATTTCCTGAAGGAATTTTTGGCACCGCCACTGCGGCGCCCCCATAGAGGGTAGCGGCCATGAATGGCACGCCCCAAAAAAGAGGCGCGATTTATACCAGAACCCCCTTGCGCAGGCAAGGCGGCTTCCCCAGATTCCGCTTTAACTGTCCCGGCTGTGTCACTGTTTTTACAGCAGTAAGCCCCCGGAAAGGCGAATAACGGTCACAACATGCCCCTTTCTGCCAGCGAAGTCACCTGCGTATCGCCCACCACCAGATGGTCCAGCGTGCGGATGTCCACCAGCGCCAGGGCATTCTTGAGGCGATGGGTCATGTTCACGTCCGCCTGGCTGGGCTCGGCCACGCCGGAGGGATGATTGTGGGCGAAGATCAGCGCCGCGGCATTGTGGTGCAGGGCACGGCGCAGGATTTCGCGCGGATGCACCATCGAACCGTCCAGCGTGCCCTGGAACAGCTCCTCGCAGGCGATCACCCGGTGCTGGCTGTCGAGAAACAGGCACAGAAACACCTCGCGCGGATAGTCGCGCATGCGCGTCAGCAGATAACGGCGGGTGAGCACGGGGCTGTTCAGGCAATCGTCACGCTGCATTGCCTGCAGCATGTGGCGGCGGCTCAGCTCCAGCGCCGCCTGCAGTTGCGCGTACTTGCTCACTCCCATGCCGGGCTGGGCGCAGAACTCCGCAGGCGGCGCATCGAGTACCCCGCGCACGCTGCCGAATATCGTCAGCAGCCGCCGCGCCAGGTCCAGCACCGAAGCGCCGGGAATGCCGATGCGCAGAAAAATGGCCAGAAGTTCAGCGTCGGACAGGCTCTCTGCCCCCTGCGCCAACAGTTTTTCCCGCGGCCGCTCCTGGCTCGGCCAATCCGTGAGCATCATCGTGACCTCCTTGTAGACGAGAATCGTGCGCCTTCAGTCTAGTGCGCCAGACGCGCAATTTCCCAAAATGATGCGGACCTCTAAACCGCCCCCAGGAAAACGCGACGAACCAAATTGAAAGCCGGCAGGCCAATTGCTAGTCTGTGCCGCATTTCCTCCTGCCCCTGGTTCAACCCACCCACGCATGCAGTCCCTGCACAACAAAAGAGTCATCCTCGGCCTCAGCGGCGGCATTGCCGCCTACAAGGCGGCGGAGCTGTGCCGGCTGCTGATCAAGGCCGGCGCCGAGGTGCGCGTGGTGATGACGGAAGGCGCGCAAGCCTTCATTACGCCGCTGACTCTCCAGGCGCTGTCCGGCCAGCGGGTGCACACCGACCTGCTCGATGCCCAGGCCGAGGCCGCCATGGGGCACATCGAACTGGCGCGCTGGGCCGACCTGATCCTGGTGGCGCCGGCCAGCGCCAGCTTCCTTGCGCGCCTGGCGGCGGGCGAAGGCAGCGATCTGTTGAGCACCCTGTGCCTGGCGCGGCGCGGCCGGTTGGCGCTTGCCCCGGCCATGAATCAGGCCATGTGGCACAACGCCGCCACCCAGGCCAACCTGCTTACCCTGCGCCAGCGCGGCGTGGAGATCTGGGGCCCCGCCAGCGGCGCCCAGGCCTGCGGCGACGTCGGTCTTGGTCGCATGCTGGAACCCGAGGCATTGGCGCAGCACGCGGCCGACTGCTTTGCCAATGGTCTGTTGGCCGGACTGCGCGTGACGCTCACCGCCGGCCCCACCCGCGAAGCGCTGGATCCGGTGCGTTATCTGAGCAACCACAGCTCCGGCAAGATGGGCTACGCCCTGGCGCAGGCGGCGGTGGAAGCCGGCGCCACCGTCACGCTGATCAGCGGCCCCACGCAGCTCGCCGCGCCCGAACGCCTGCAATTGATCCCCGTGCAGAGCGCCGCGGAAATGCTGCAGGCCTGCCAGCAGCATCCCGCCGATCTCTTCATCGCGGTGGCGGCCGTGGCTGACTACCGCCCCGCCGCTTCCGCGCCGCATAAATTGAAGAAAGACCAGGAAAGCATGACGCTCGCCCTGGTGCGCAACCCCGACATTCTCGCCACTATGGCCGCCTCCACCCCGCGCCCCTTCTGCGTGGGGTTTGCCGCGGAAACGCAGGATTCGCTGCGCTACGCCCGCGGCAAGCTACAAGCCAAGGGACTGGACCTGATCTTCGCCAACGACGCCACCGCCACCTTCGGCAGCGACGAAACGGAGGCGGTGGCCCTGTGGCAGGACGGCGAACATCCCCTGGCGCGCGCCGGCAAGGCGCAGCTGGCGCGCGAGATGATCCAGCTGATCGCCGCGCGGATGGCCTTGCGCGCATGAATGCCGAACGTCCCATTCCGCCCCATATATTCCGCGCCTACGACATCCGCGGCATCGTCGGCCAGGGCCTCGACAGCGACAGCGTGGCGCTGATCGGCCAGGCGATCGGCACCGAAGCGCTGGCGCTTGGCGAACACACCCTGCTTGCCGGCGCCGACGCCCGCCTTTCCAGCCCCCGCCTGTCGGCGGCGCTGATCGAAGGGATACTACGTTCCGGCTGCAACGTCTGCGACCTCGGCGTGGTGCCCACGCCGCTGCTGTATTTCGGCACCCACACCCTGCCCACCGGCTCGGGCGTGATGCTCACCGGCAGCCACAATCCGCGTGAATACAACGGCATCAAGATCGTGCTGCAACAGCGCCCCCTTGCCGACGACCGCATCGCCAACATCCGTGAGCGCATCGAGCGCGGCGAACTGAGCACCGGCGCCGGACAGCTGAGCCATTACGACATCGTGCCCGATTACATTGCCCGCATTCGCGGCGACATCCAGCTGCAGCGCCCGCCACGCGTGGTGCTCGACTGCGGCAACGGCGTTACCGGCAAGGTGGCGCCGTTGCTCTACCGCGCGCTCGGCTGCGAGGTGGTGCCGCTGTATTGCGAGCTGGACGGCAACTTTCCCAATCACCATCCCGATCCCACCCGCGCCGAACACCTGCAGGACCTGATCAGTGCGGTGCGCAGCAGCCACGCGGACCTCGGCATCGCCTTCGACGGCGACGGCGACCGCGTGGGCCTGGTAACGGCCGCCGGCGGGATCATCGACAACGATCATCTGCTGCTGGCCTTCGTGCAGGATCTGTTGCCCGCGCATCCGGGCGCGCGCGTCGTCTACGACGTCAAGAGCAGCCACCACCTGGAACGGGCGATCCGCGCCCTGGGCGGCGTGCCGGTGCTGTGCAAGAGCGGGCATTCCTTCGTCAAGCACGCGCTACGCGAAAGCGACGCCCTGCTTGGCGGTGAATATTCCGCACACGTATTCTTCAAGCATCGCTGGTTCGGCTTCGACGACGGCATGTACGTGGGCGTGCGCTTTCTGGAACTGATGGATCGCCGCCACTGCGCCGCGGAGCAGCTGCTGCAGGGCATGCCCGAGAGCGTCAGCACGCCGGAGTTGTCCATCCCGGTGCCGGAACAGGACAAGTTCACGCTGATGGAACGGGTTTGCGCCGGTCTGCGCCTGCCCGGCGCCAGCCTCAATCTTCTCGACGGCGTGCGCGCCGACTTCCCCCACGGCTGGGGCCTGATACGCGCCTCCAACACCACGCCCGCGCTGGTGCTGCGCTTCGAAGCCGATACCGCCACCGCGCTTGCCGCCATCCAGGCGCTGTTTGCCACTGAACTACGCGCGCTGCTGCCCGGTCTGCCGCTGCCGCTTTGAGCGCGGGGCTGGGGGCATGGCCTTCCTTCCCCTATAATCCGCCGCCAATCGCCATTCATTGCCTTGGATCGCTCCATCATGACTCTCGACCTGAACGCCGCCAAACAGATTGCCAGCGTGCTCACCGAAGCGCTGCCCTACATCCAGCGCTTCACCGGCAAGACGCTGGTGGTGAAGTACGGCGGCAACGCCATGATCGACGAAGACCTCAAGAACAGCTTCGCGCGCGACATCGTGCTGATGAAGCTGGTGGGCATGCATCCCATCGTGGTGCATGGCGGCGGTCCGCAGATCGGTGAGCTGCTGAAAAAGCTCGACATCCAGTCCAGCTTCGTCGACGGCATGCGCGTTACCGACAACGCCACCATGGACGTGGTGGAAATGGTGCTCGGGGGCCTGGTGAACAAACAGATCGTGAGCCTGTTGAGCAAGAACGGCGGCAAGGCCATCGGCATCACCGGCAAGGACGGCGACTTCATCCGCGCCCGCAAGATGACCATCACCCGCCACAATGCCACCACCGACGCCGCGGAAACCATCGACATCGGCCACGTGGGCGAGGTGGAATCGATCAACCCGGCGATCATCGAAATGATGAAGCGCAGCGATTTCATCCCGGTGATCGCGCCGATCGGCTTCGATGCCAACGGGCAGTCCTACAACATCAACGCCGATATCGTGGCCGGCAAGGTGGCGGCGCTGGTGGGCGCGGAAAAACTGATCCTGCTCACCAACATTTCCGGCGTGCAGAACAAGGAGGGCCAGGTGGTCACGGGGCTGACCACCACGCAGGTCAACGACATGATCGCGGACGGCACCATCCACGGCGGCATGCTGCCCAAGATCCACTGCGCGCTCGACGCGGTGAATTCCGGCGTCACCAGCGCCCAGATCATCGATGGCCGCATTCCGCACGCGGTGCTGCTGGAAGTGTTCACCGACAAGGGCATCGGCACCCAGATCACCAACAGAACCCTCGGTCAAAAAGGAGAGGCATGATGCCGCGCGTCAAGGGCGAACGCCGGGAACAGATTCTGCAGGTGCTTGCCGCCATGTTGGAAAAGGAGCCCGGCGGCCGCATCACCACCGCCGCGCTGGCCACGCAGGTGGGCGTATCCGAAGCAGCGCTGTATCGGCACTTTCCCAGCAAGGCGCGCATGTTCGAGGGGCTGATCGACTATATCGAGGAAACGCTGTTCTCGCGCATCGCGCGCATCATCGCGGAAGCGGACGGCGCCGCGCAAAGCTGCGAGCAGATACTCTGGCTGGTGCTTGGCTTCACGGAAAAGAACCCGGGAATTTCACGCGTGCTCAACGGCGACGCGCTGGCCGGCGAAACCGCCAGGCTGCGCACCCGCGCCGCTCAGATATTCGATCGCCTGGAAGCGCAGCTGCGCCAGGTACTGCGCGAAGCCGAGATCAAGGAAGGCCTACGCACGCAGGCAACGGTAAGCAACACCGCGGCGCTGCTGCTGGCGTACGTGGAAGGCCGCATCAGCCAGTACATCCGCAGCGATTTCCGCCAGCTGCCCACCCAGGGCTGGGACGAGCAGTGGCTGCTGCTGCGCGGCGGGCTGTTCAGAGCGGCGCAATAAACTGCCCGCTCATCACCTGGCTCACCCACTGTTCGGCAGACTGTGCCATGGTTCAGCGCGGCGCAATAGGCCGGCCGTTTTATCGCGGTGTGCGCATCCACCGCATTGCCTTTCCCGTGCTTACCCGGTACCGCGCGTTCAGGCGGCGCCGTAACGGTCGCGGTATTCCCGGAGCCTCGGCAGATGCGGCGCCAGCTCATTGCTGCCGGTGCGTTCCAGATACCCGATGATCTGTTCCAGGCTGATCAGGCTGAGCACCTCGATGCCGTACTGCCGGCGCACTTCGCCGATGGCGGACAGCTCGCCCTGGCCGCGCTCCTGCCGGTCCAGCGCCACCACCACGCCCGCGGCCTCGGCGCCATGCTGGGCAATCAACGCCATGACTTCACGGATCGCGGTGCCGGCGGTGATCACGTCGTCCACCACCAGCACGCGTCCCTGCAGGGGCGCGCCCACCAGGGAGCCACCCTCGCCGTGGTCCTTGGCTTCCTTGCGGTTGAAGCAATAGGGCATGTCACGCGCAAAATCATTGGCCAGGGCGATGCTGGTGGCACAGGCAAGCGGTATGCCCTTGTACGCCGGGCCCAGGATCAGGTCGTAGGCCAGGCCGGCTTCCTGCAGGCAGGCGGCGTAGCAACGGCCGATGAAACCGAGCGATGCGCCGCTGTTGAACAGGCCCGCGTTGAAGAAATACGGGCTCTGGCGCCCCGATTTGAGCGTGAATTCACCGAAGCGCAGAATGTTGCGCGCAATGACGAAGTCCAGAAACGCCTGCCGGTAGTCCTGCATGGGAAACGATTCCATTGAATGCCTGCTTCACTCCACCAGCGCGGCGCGTTGCGCCTGCAACAAACTGCCGATGCCGCCTTGCGCCAGCGCCACCATGGCGTTGAGTTCCTCCAGCTTGAAATCGCCGGTTTCGCCCGTGCCCTGCAGTTCGATGAAACCGCCCTGGCTGGTCATCACTACGTTCATGTCGGTCTGCGCGCTGGAATCCTCGCGGTAATCGAGATCCAGCACCGGCACGCCCTGGTAGATGCCCACCGACACCGCCGCTACCATGCGGGTGAGCGGGCTTGCCGGCAACTGGCCTTTTTCCTGCATTGCCGTCAGCGCATCAACGAGCGCCACGCAGCCGCCGGTGATGCTGGCGGTGCGGGTGCCGCCATCGGCCTGGATCACGTCGCAATCGAGCTTGATGGTGTATTCGCCGAGCTTGGCAAGGTCCACCGCTGCGCGCAGCGAGCGGCCGATCAGGCGCTGGATTTCCTGCGTGCGCCCGCTCTGGCGCCCCTGCACCGCCTCGCGGTCCATGCGCGATCCGGTGGAGCGCGGCAGCATGCCGTATTCGGCGGTGATCCAGCCCTGGCCGCTGCCCTTGAGAAAACGCGGCACGCCCACTTCGACGCTGGCGGTGCAGATGATTTTGGTGGCGCCGCATTCCACCAGTACCGACCCTTCGGCGTGCTGTGTGAAGCGGCGGGTAAGGCGAACCTCGCGCAATTGATCGGGGGCGCGGCCGCTTGGACGAACAGTCATGGTGTCTCTCTTGTGTTGGTGTTGTGCGTGTGTCGTGTTTGTATGGCCAGTTGGCGAAATTCAGTTTCGCCGGCAAATCCGCTATAGTCGACGGCTCTCGACGTCCATGACGTTCAACCCGCGCGCAGCTTCCGCCCGCGGCACCGGACGCCTCACCTTTCGAATCAAGCGAGCACTTCCATGACCAGCAGTATGACCGCCTTCGCCCGTCAGCAATCGGAGCACGACTGGGGGACGCTGGTATGGGAGATACGCTCGGTCAACCACCGTTACCTGGAACCCACGTTCCGCCTGCCCGACAGCCTCCGGCATCTGGAAGTCCCCCTGCGGGAGCTGCTGCGCGCGCGCCTGCAGCGCGGCAAGGTGGAAGCGCAGCTGAAGCTCGTGTGCAGCGCCAGCGTGGAAAGCGGCATCAGCATCAATCATGCCTTGCTGCAGGAACTTTGCCGCGCTACCGAGGAAGTGCGGGAGCGTTTCGCCGACTGCGGCGCGCTCAATCCGCTCGAGATTCTGAAATGGCCCGGGCTGGTCGTTCAGCACGAGCAGGATACCAAATTACTGGAAGAAAAAACGCTGGAGCTGTTTGCCGCCACCGTGGAGGCGCTGCAACAGCAGCGCGAACGCGAAGGCACGCAGCTGCGCCAGCTGATCGAGGACCGCCTGACCCAGATCGACGCCATCGTGGCCGAGATTCGCGGCAATCTGCCCGGCATTCTGGCGGCGCAGGCCGACCGCCTCAAGGGCCAGTTCAGCGACCTGCAGCTGCAGGTGGATTCCACCCGCCTCGAACAGGAAATCGTGCTGCTGGTGCAGAAGGCGGACATTCACGAGGAACTCGACCGCCTCGACACGCACGTGCGTGAGGTGCGCCGCACGCTGAACCAGACCGTGCCGGTGGGGCGGCGCCTCGATTTCCTGATGCAGGAGCTCAACCGCGAAGCCAACACGCTCTGTTCCAAGGCCATCGTTACCGCCACCACGCTGAGCGCGGTGGAACTGAAGGTGCTGATCGAGCAGATGCGGGAACAGATCCAGAACATCGAATAGACAGTTCCCGCCGCACCACGCAAACAACGCCCAGAAGCGCGACCGAGCCGCATTTTTGGCGCTTTCCCCTATGGTATAACCTTGAGCTCTGGCCTTCATTGCAAGGCCGTGGGTTCATGGCGGGAGGCGCAAATGGCACCGCGGGCGAACTGGAAGGGCGTGCTGAAGATCGGTGAAGTGGCCTGCCGCGTTTCCCTCTATACCGCGGCCTCCACTTCCGAGCGGATCGCCTTTCATACGATCAACCGCGCCACCGGCCATCGCGTCCATCGCGAATTCATCGACGCCGAGACCGGAAAACCGGTGCCGCGCGAGGATCAGGTGAAGGGTTATGAGGTGGCGGACGGCGAGTACGTCATGCTGGCCCCCGACGAAATCGCCGCCGCGGTGCCCGACAGCGACAAGACGCTGGCGATCGAAGCCTTCCTGCCCTGCGACGAAATCGACGACGTTTACTTCGACAAGCCTTATTACCTGGCGCCTGCCGATCCGGCCGGCGAGCAGGCCTTTGCCCTGATCCGTGCCGGCATGGCGGCCTCCAAGGTGGCAGCCATCGCGCGCACGGTGCTGTTTCGGCGCATGCGGACCGTGCTGATCCGCCCCCACGGCAAGGGGCTGGTGGCCACCACGCTGAATTTCGATTACGAGGTGCGCTCCGCGGAAGCCGCCTTCAAGGAAATTCCCACGCTGAAAATCGGCGGTGAAATGCTGGCGCTTGCCCGCCACATCATCGACACCAAAATGGGCAAGTTCGATCCGGCCGCGTTCGACGACCGCTACGAAGCGGCGCTGGAGGAGCTGGTCAAGGCCAAGGTCGAAGGCCGCAAGATCAAGGCGCGCCCGGCGGCCAAGCGCGAGAACGTCGTGGATTTGATGGAGGCGCTGCGGGAAAGCGCCCGGCTGGGCGGCAAGACAAAGCCCCCGCGCGGCAAAGCCAAGACAAAGGCGAAAGCAAAGACCAAAGCAAAGGCCAAGACCGCGCCGTCGAAACGCAAGGCGGGCTGAGCCATGGCCCTGGAAACCTACCGCCGCAAACGCAACTTCACCACCACGCCCGAGCCGAAGGGCCGGCGCGGACGCAAGGGCGGCAACAGCTTCGTCATCCAGAAACACGCCGCGCGGCGGCTGCACTACGACTTTCGCCTGGAAGTGGACGGCGTGCTGCGAAGCTGGGCGGTGACGCGCGGGCCCAGCCTGGTTCCCAGCGAAAAACGCCTTGCCGTGCACGTGGAGGATCACCCGCTGGCCTACGGTGATTTCGAAGGCACCATTCCCAAGAGCGAATACGGCGGCGGCGAGGTGATCGTGTGGGATCGCGGCACCTGGAGCCCCTTGGGGGATGCGGCCAAGGGTTACGCCAAGGGCCATCTGGAATTCGAACTTGCCGGTGAAAAGCTGGCGGGGCGCTGGCACCTGATCCGCATGCAGGGCAAGCCCGGCGAGAAGCGCGAGAACTGGCTGTTGATCAAGGGCGACGACGAATTCTCGCGCGCCCCCGATGCCCCCGACATCCTGGTCGAGCGGCCGGAATCGGTGAAAACCGGCCGCGACGTCATGGAGCTCGCTGGCGAGGCGCCGGGTTGGTCCTCGAAGACCGGGCCGCTCCGCAAGCGCAAGGCCGCCAAGTCCGCGCGCAAACCCGCACCGAAGTCCGAACCCAGGCGCAAATCCAAACCCGCAGACGAATCGGAAAACCCGGAGCCCGATCCTGCCCAGCACAAGGGCGTGAAAAAGGAACGCCTGCCGGCTTTCATCCCGCCGATGCTGGCCACCCTCGCGTCCGCCGCGCCCACCGGCAAGCGCTGGCTGCATGAGATCAAGTTCGACGGCTATCGCCTGCAGGCCCGGATCGAGGCCGGCCGGGTGAAGCTGTTGACCCGCAGCGGACTCGACTGGACCGACAGATTCGGCAAAAAGGTCATCGCGGCCCTGCGCGCCCTGCCGCTGGGCACCGCGCTCATCGACGGCGAGATGGTGGTGGAAACCGACAGCGGCGCCTCCGACTTCTCGGCCCTGCAGACGGACCTGAGCGAAGGGCGCAGCGAACGCTTCCTCTTCTACGGCTTCGATCTGCTGCACCTGGACGGCTACGACCTGCGCGCCCTGCCGCTGACCGCACGCAAGGAAATGCTGGAACAGCTTCTCGCCGAGGCCGGCAGACCACTGCGCTACAGCGGCCATTTCGAGGAAAACGGCGCCATCGTCCTACGCCACGCCTGCCGGCTCAGCCTCGAAGGCATCGTTTCGAAACTGCGCGACGGACCGTATCGCCCCGGGCGCGGCAAGGCCTGGATCAAGTCGAAATGCTCGGCCCGGCAGGAATTCGTGATCGGCGGCTACGTGCCCTCGACCACGTCGCGGCAAGTGATCGGTTCGCTGGTCCTCGGCGTGTTCGAGGGACGCAAACTCGTGCACGTCGGGCGCGTCGGCACCGGTTTCTCGGTCGCGGTGGCGGCGGACCTGTTCCAGCGGCTGGAGCGCCTTCGCGTGGACAAAAGCCCGTTCACCGAACCGCTGAATGCGGAGCAGGCGCGCAAGGTGCGCTATGTGCGTCCCGACCTGGTGGCCGAGGTGGAGTTTCGCGCCTGGACCGGCGACGGCCACCTGCGCCATGCCGCGTTCCGGGGCCTGCGTGAAGACAAGCCGGCCAAGGAAATCATTCGTGAGACACCGGCGAAAGCGGGGACGAAACCGGCGGCGAAAACGCCCCGGCCCAACGTGACGCTCACCCATCCCGACCGCCTCTACTGGCCCGAGCAGGGCATCACCAAGGAAGGGCTGGCCGATTACTATACCCAGGTGTGGCGCCGCATCGCGCCGTTCGTGGTCAACCGGCCCCTGGCGCTGCTGCGTTGCCCGGACGGCATCGAGGGGCAGAAGTTTTTCCAGAAACACGCCTGGAAAGGACTGAATGCCAATATCCGGCTGGTCAACGATCCCAAGGACCCCGCCGAGCCGCTGATCGCCATCGAAAATCTGGACGGACTGATCGGCCTGGTCCAGTCGGCGGCGCTGGAAATCCATCCCTGGGGTTCGACGCTGGATGACTGGGAACGTCCCGACATGATCACGCTGGACCTCGACCCCGGCGAGGGCGTGGCCTGGCAGCGCGTGATCGACTGCGCGCGGGAACTGCGCCAGCGCCTGAATGACGCGGGGCTCGAGGCGTTCGTCAAAACCTCGGGCGGCAAGGGGCTGCATGTGGTGTCGCCACTCAAGCCCCACGCCACCTGGCCCGAGGTCAAAGCGTTCACGAAGAGCCTGGCCGAGGCCATGGCGAAGGATGCACCGGACAGCTACGTAGCCACGATCAGCAAGGCCAAGCGCAAGGGCAAGATATTGATCGACTACCTGCGCAACCAGCGCGGCTCTACCGCAGTGGCCGCCTATTGCCCGCGCGCCCGGCCCGGCGCGGCGATTTCGACCCCGATCGGCTGGGAGGAACTGTCGCTCGAGATCGGGCCGGCCTATTTCACACTGGAAACCCTGCCGACTCGTCTTGCCGCCTTGAGCCGCGATCCCTGGGAAGGGTTCCGCGCTGCCGCGAAACCGCTGAAGGTGGGGAAGTCCAAGGTGGCGAAAGCGAAAGCGCAAAAGCCAAAGGCACGGAAATCAGCGACACAAAAACCGGCAACGCAGAAATCAACGGCACCGAAATCGACGACACGGAAATCGACTGCACGGAAACCAGCGGCGCGGAAATCTCCCGCGCCAAAAAGCTGAGACGCTATTTCTTCTTCTCCGCCGCCAGACTGCGCTTCAGCGCGTCCATGATATTGATCACGTTGTCCGGCGGCTCGGCTGTAGGCTTCGCCTGCGCTTTTGCCGGCCGCTTATGCTGTTTTTTTCTCGATGCGATGATGTCCAGCAACCGCGCCTGCACCGGGTCCGAGGCCATGGTGGGATCCCAGTCCTGCGTCCGTTCCCGGATCAGTTGCTTCACCAGTTTCAAGGTGGCGGTGTCGGGTTTTTCGGCGTCGATGGCATCGAAATAATCCGCGGGATCGCGCACCTCGTCGCCATAGCGCAGGGTCCAGACCACGATCCCCTTGTCGCGCGGCTCCAGCATCACCGCACGCTCGCGCCGGTAGAGCACCAGGCGCGCGATGCCCACCGTGCCGGTATCGGCCAGCGCCTCGCGGATCACCGAAAATGCCTCTTCGCCGATCCGGTCCGCCGGGGTGAGGTAATGCGGCGTGTCGTACCAGAGCCAGCCGACCGAATCGGCGGGAACAAACGTTTCGATATCGAGGGTGCGCGTGCTTTCCAGAGCCACACTGTCGAGCTCGTCGTCCTCCAGCAGCACGAACTCATCCTCGCCCCGCGGATAACCCTTGACCTCGTCATCCTCGCGCACCGGCCTGCCGCTGACGGCGTCGACGTAGCGGCTGGCCACGCGGTTGCCGGTGCGGGCGTTCAAGGTATGGAACCGGACCTTTTCGGCGTCGCTGGTGGCGGGCGCCATGGTCACCGGGCAGGTGACCAGCGAAAGCTTCAGATACCCTTTCCAGAATGAACGCGGCGCCATGCTGCTGCCCTCGTCAGTCGTGCCTCTTGCCGTGTACCGGATGCCAGCCTTACGGCAGGGACACGGTGATGTTGCGCTTGGGCGCGGGGCCCACCGGAATGCGCGTAAGCTCCGAGCGCGCCGCGATGTCGATCACGGACACGTTGTCGCTGCCGCCGTTTGCCACGTAGGCATATTTGCTGTCAGGGCTGAACGTGATCCAGTCGGGGTGGTCGCCCACCGGGATTTCCGCGATCAGTTCCATATCCGGCAGGGAATAGCCATACACGTGGCCGTTGAGGCGGCTGCAGGACCACAAAGTCATCTGGTCCGGCGCCACACCGATGCCGTGCGCCGGCGCGCGGTTGTAGGTACCTTCCGCCACGCGTTGCTCCACGGGAATGCTGGGATGCTCGATGCGCGCGATCTCCTGCCGCGTGGCGAAATCCACCACCGCGAAGCCGTGATAATCCGACAGCTGCACGTACATGTTCTTGGTGGAACCGTCGGCATTGGTGGAGAAGCTGATCGGGCGGATGCCGTCCATCGCGTCGCCCTGGTTGCCATCCTTGGGCGGGAACAGCGAGAAGGCGAATTCGCGGGTGGCGGCGTCGTACACGCGCAGGTTCTCGTCGCCGCCGAAGGCCCCGGCCACCACGTACTTGCCGTCGGGGGTCACGTACACGTTGTGCACGCGCGATTCGGTGTCGATGTGATCGACGTTTTCCAGCGCCTGGGTGTCGATGACATCGAGGCCACCGTCACCCTGCATGATGCCCACGAACACGAAACGGCCGTCCTTGCTGATGGTGATGTTGTTCGGCCGCGCGCTCAGCGGGATTTCCTTGATGATCTCCATGGTGGCGGTATCCACCACGTCGAGCGTGGTCTTGGCTTCGCTGCTGAAATAAAGGCGGCTGCCGTCGGGCGCGCCCGCGGCGCCATGGTTGACCGGCACGCCGTGCACTTCGCCTACCACCTGCTGTGTTGCCGGATCGATCAGGGAGATCACGTCGCTGCGCGAATTGGTCTGCACGATCCTCACATTCTGCGCCGCCAGCAGCGAACACTGCCCCATCAGCGCCAAGCCGAGTGCCGCCGCCAGCGTATTGCGTACCAGTCTGGTTCCATTCATCGTCAATTCCCCCGCAAAGTAAGCCTATGTTTGTTGTGTTGGTTCATTCCCGGCCAAAGTGGCGGTCCAGGTAGGTGGCCACCACCTCCACGTCCGCCGGGACGAGTTCCGCTCCATTCTTGACCATGCCTTCGACCATTTCCTTCCACTGCTCCCGGCCCCAATAGCCTTTATAAGCAGACAGACCGGCCAGTTCGTGACATTTGGTACAGGCCCGCAGCACCACCGCCTTGCCTTCGCTGTCGGGCAGCTCGATATTGGGGTCGAAGTGCTGCACCGGTTCGTCGGCCGGCAGCGGTGCCGGCCAGAGGGCCAGCGCCAGCAGCGCGCACGTCGGCGGCGCAAGGTATGAGCGTGTGGTTGTCATCGAGTTCCGACTGTTGCGTTTTCGCATGCATTCAATCCCCTGCCGGGTCTAAAAACTGTAGCGCAGCCCAAGGGTGTAGGTGCGACCGATATTACCGTAAATGTTGCTCAGGCCTAGAGCATCGCCCGGATTCTTGTCGAACAGATTGTTGACCGCCGCATAAAGTGCGTAAGCGCCGGCATCGGTATCGAGATCATAGTTGAGCCGCAGCGTGGTGAGATGCTGCGAAGCCACCTCGTTCTTGTCCACATCGATGCCGCTCACCCAGCTGAGGTCCTGCTTCACCTTGCCGCGCCAGCGTTCCGCCCAGATGAAACTCAGCGCGCCGCGGCGATAGGTGGCGTTGAAGGTGGCATTCCAGTCCGGAAATTCCATATTGCCGGCGCGCTCGATCTTCTCCGCCTGATAGGGCGTGATCGAGGATTCGAACATGTGGGAGGCGATCAGGCGCAGACTCAGGCTCTCGCCGCCGCCGAGCAGGTCGAGATCGGTGCGGTAGCCCACCTCGAAATCGGCGCCGCGCACCCGGAACTCGTCCAGGTTGATGAATAGGTTGCGGATCACCTGCACACGTCCGTCGATGCCGCGCTCGATCTGATCGCAGAAGGCATTGCGCTTGTAGCATTCATCCATGATGTTCTGGATGCCGATCTGGTTGATGGCGTCGCTGATGCGGATGTCGTAGTAGTCCAACGAGGTGGAAAGTCCCGTCAGCCACAGCGGCTGGTAGACGAAGCCGTAGGTCATGGTGTCGGAATATTCCGGGTTGACGTTGGGATTGCCGCCCACGTGGACGCTGATGGTGTACTGATCGTCACCGAACTCGGGGTCGATGATGGTGCCGCCGCCCGTGGTGGCGTTGAAGCGCTCGTTGAGATTGCCGGCGCGCACGTCGCGCGAACGCGTAAGGCGAAACCGCAGCTCGTCCGTCACCTGCCAGTCGCCGCCGGCCTTCCAGGCCCAGATGCCGCCGCTGCCTTCGTAATCGGCATAGCGCGCCGCGAAGCTCAGGTCGAACGCCTGGATCAAGGGCACCTCGCGCAGCACCGGGATCAGGGTTTCCACGAAGCCCTCGGTCACCTCGTAGCCGCCGCGTATGGTCGGCGCATTGGTGAAGGCCATGATGTTGTTGCCCTCGATGCCGGGCGGCAGGCCGAAGTAGAGTTTTTCGCCATTGGCATCGACCGGCGTGCGCAGGTGCCCGTCCGGCGGCACCGGAATCGGCGAGCCCAGCGGATCGCCGCCAATCTGGAACAGGTCTTCCTTGCGATAGCTGGCGCCCACCGCCAGCGAGACGGCGCCGGCGCCCCAGCCCTCGAACAGCGTGCCGTCCACCACGAACTCCGCCGCGTGCTGCTCGATGTCGCTGTTCACCCACATGAAATCGTTGAAATACCGCGCCACCTGCGTGCTTTCATTGTTCTGCCCGAACACGTTGTAGGGCACGCAGCCGTCGGTGGGATCCTTCAAAGTGGAACGGCACACGATCTCGCCGGTTTCCGGATGGAACACCGCTTCCATGGCGCGGTAGGTGTGGTCGCGCCGGTTCGACTGCACCACCACGCCGCGAAAGCCTTCGCCATACTGGTAATAGGTTTGGTAGCGCCAACCTTCGAACAGCGTGCCCTCCAGCGCGATGGTGGTGGACACCGACTTGCCGGTGGTCACCGCGCCGCCGAGGCCAGCGTTGTTGAGCGGATCGTCGTGCGGCAACACCTTGTGCATCTGGAACGACTTCAAGCCAAGCTGCTGCATCTGGGCGCGAATGGTTTCGTCGAGAAAAGCGTTGTCGTCGTAGATGGTGATCCGGTCGCGCGTGCCCGACCAGGAATAGCCGCCGCGCTGGTTATCGATCTTGTTGTAGCCGCGCACCACCTGCAGGCTCAGGGTGTGATCCTCGCTGATGTCGAAAGTAGCCAGCCCCAGGAAACTGTTGCGCTCCTGCGCCGCCATTACCACATTGCGATAGGCGAGATGGTCGCAACTGCCCTCACGATTGCTGACCATGTTGCCGGTGATGATGCCGTTGGGGTTGCCGGCGCTTGTGTTGGCCAACCCGTCGCGCGCGGCGCCGTCGAGCACTTCGCCGTCAAAGTAAGGGGCGGGACTGCCGTCGCTGAGGAAGTGCGTGCCCGCCAGCGGACCCTGCGTGATCAAGCCGCCGATGGTCTCGTTGCGGGAACAGACATTCTCGTAACGCACGCGCTGCGGCGTCTGCTTCGGCACGCCGTTCACGTCGCCGAAGTTGATGTTGCCCCAGTTCCGGAACCAGTCGCGGCCTTCGTAGTTGGCGATGCCGCCCTGCTTGAACCAGTCGCCGCCCATCACCACGTGCAGGCGCTCGCCAAGCGCGAAGCCGCCCGCCAGCGAGGCACGGTGGTTCTCGGCATCGCTGAGATCGCTGATGCCGGTCTGCACCAGGCCTTCCAGGCCGGAAAAACTGGTGTCGATGATGAAGTTGGTCACGCCCGCCACCGCATCCGAGCCGTAGGCCGCGGAAGCGCCGCCGGTGACGATTTCGGTGCGCGCGATCAAGGCCTGCGGAAACTGGTTGATGTCCACCGTGCCCAGGTGGTTGGAGGGCACGATGCGGCGGCCATTGAGCAGCACCAGGGTGCGCTGCGGTTCCAGCCCGCGCATGTTCACCACGCTTTGGCCGCCGGTGCTGACCCAGGTGGAACCGCCGGCATCGGCCACCGTCAGGCTGTTCATGAATTGCGGCATCTGATCCAGGCCGTCCATCAGGCTGCCGGGCGCCAACACTTCCAGTTCGCTGCGCTCCATCACCGTTACCGGCGTGGGCGTGGTCATGCCCGAGCGCTGGATGCGCGAGCCGGTTACCGAGATTTCCTCGACGCCCGTGGGCGCCGTTTCCGCTTCCTGCGCCTGGGCGCCTGCCATGCCTACCGTGGCGCCTGACACCACCGCGGCCATGGTGGCCGCCAGGCGGCTGCGTTTGCGTCTGTCGTTTGCCTTCATTGCCGTTTCCCCTCCGTTGTTTTAATTTTTTTGTCATCCGCCGGATCGGCGCGGGCGGCAGGTCATGAAGTTCCCGGCAAGGCTTGCGCCATTCCTGCCTCCCTATTCCATCAGACGATTCACAATCGGTTTTTCCTCCATGACCTCGCCGTTCAGCATGCTTCCGAACACTGCTATGATCCCCCGGCTCCGGTGTGTGCCGGAGGCAACGACACAGGATCCCTGCATGCCCGACGGCAACCTCTATCTGATTTCCGCCCCCTCGGGTGCCGGCAAGACCTCTTTGGTGAAGGCGCTGCTGGCGGCGCCCGCCGAACAGCGCGCCGATGCCGGCCTGTGCGTGTCCGTGTCGCATACCACCCGCCCCAAACGCCCTGGGGAAGAGCACGGCGTCAATTACCACTTTGTGGACGTGGATACCTTCCACGACATGCAGAATCGCGGCGTTTTTCTGGAAAATGCCGTTGTTTTCGGTAATTTTTATGGAACTTCGCGCGACTGGGTGAAGGCGCAACTGGCCCAGGGCTGGGACGTGATACTGGAAATCGACTGGCAGGGCGCCGCGCAGGTGAAGCAAGCGATGCCCGAGGCCGTAAGCATCTTCATCCTGCCGCCCTCGCGCGCCGCGCTGGAGCAGCGCCTGACTGCGCGCGGCCAGGACGATGCCGCGGTGATCGCCGAGCGCATGGCCAAGGCGGTGAATGAAATGTCGCACTACGCGCAGGCCGACTACCTGGTGATCAATGACGACTTCGACACCGCCCTGGCCGACCTGCGCGCCATCCTGCGCGCCAACACGCTCAGGCACGGTGTGCAGGCCCAGCGCCATGCGGCGCTGCTGGCGTCCCTGCTGTCCTGAACCCGGGAAAACAGCTATACTTGCCGCCCTTTTGAACTTTTTCCCCCAAATCCACACCTCTGGCAGGAACGACCATGGCCCGTATTACTGTTGAAGATTGTCTGGAACACGTCGTTAACCGCTTCGATCTGGTGTTGATCGCCAGCCGTCGCGCCCGCCAGTTGCAGACCGGCGGCAAGGATCCGATGGTGCCGGAAGACAACGACAAGCCGACCGTGGTGGCGCTGCGTGAAATCGCCGGCGGCTATGTGGGCCCCAGCATCCTGGACGAAGTGGAAGCACAGCAGGAAACCGCCGAAGAATTGAGCGAACTGGTTGCCGCCGAGGCCTTGAGAAAAGTGCGCGACGACATCACTATCGAAGAAGCGATGGATGCCGATCTGATCGATGATGGCGCTCCCGAAGCCGCCATCGACGGAGCACCGGAAGCCGATCTCGGCACCCCCGCCGACGCCGACGAGGAGGAATAAGGGCTGGCTGTAGTGGCCAGCCGCGCAGCCCATGCACACCATAGACGCGCTGGCCAAAGATCTTTCCACCTACCTGGAAGTGCCCCAGATCAATCTGGTGCGACGCGCCTACTATTACGCGTCCGAAGCCCATGACGGGCAAAAACGCCGCAGCGGCGAGGCCTACGTTACCCACCCCCTGGCCGTAGCCCGCATCCTCTACGACATGCACATGGACCATCAAAGCCTGATGGCCGCCATGCTGCATGACGTAATCGAAGACACCGGCCTTACCCGCGCCGCCATCGCCAACCAGTTCGGCGACACCGTGGCCAACCTGGTGGACGGCGTCAGCAAACTGAACAAGCTGGACTTCAACACCCAGGCCGAGGTGCAGGCGGAGAACTTCCAGAAAATGGCGCTGGCCATGGCCAAGGACATCCGCGTGATCCTGGTGAAACTGGCCGACCGCCTGCACAACATGCGCACCCTCGACGTACTGGCGCTCGACAAGCGCCGCCGCATCGCCAAGGAAACCATCGACATCTACGCGCCCATCGCCAACCGCCTGGGCATGCACAACTTCCGCGTGGAATTCGAGGAACGCAGCTTCGCCATGCTCTACCCGATGCGCGCGCCCTTGATCGAAGCCGCGGTGCGCGGCGCAAGCGGCTACCGCAAGGAACTGGTGAGCCAGGTGCAATCCGCGCTGGAACTGTGCCTGACGCGCGAAAGCCTGCCCGGCCGCGTGCTCGGGCGCGAGAAGCACCTGTTCAGCATCTATCAAAAGATGCGCAACAAGAAAAAATCCTTCCGCGAAATCACCGACGTGTTCGCCTTCCGCATCATCACCGACCAGGTGGACACCTGCTACCGCATCCTCGGCGCCGTGCACAACCTGTACAAGCCGGTGCCGGGACGCTTCAAGGATTACATCGCCATTCCCAAGGTGAACGGCTACCAGTCGCTGCACACCACGCTGTTCGGCATGCACGGCATTCCCATCGAAATCCAGATACGCACCGAGGAAATGGAAGCCATGGCCAGCAACGGCATCGCCGCGCACTGGCTGTACAAGTCCGCCAACGACCGCCCCAACCAAAGCCACATCCGCGCCCGGCAATGGGTGCAGGATCTCTTGGAAATGCAGAAGCAGGCGGGCAATTCGCTGGAGTTCATCGAACACGTCAAGACCGACCTCTTCCCGGACGAAATCTACGTGTTCACCCCCAAGGGCCAGATCATGGAACTGCCGGCCGGCTCCACGCCGGTGGACTTCGCCTACGCCGTGCACACCGACGTGGGCAACGCCTGCGTGGCCTGCCGCGTCAACCGCCGCCTGGCACCCTTGAGCGAACCGCTGCAAAGCGGGCAGACCGTGGAAATCATCGCCTCGGGCACGCACCCCAACCCGGCCTGGCTGAGCTTCGTGATCACCGGCAAGGCGCGCAGCAACATCCGCCACTTCCTCAAGACCCAACGCCGCAGCGAAGCCATCACGCTTGGCCGGCGCCTCTTGAACCGCACGCTGTCCAACTACGGCTATCACCTGGCGAACATTCCCAAGGAAAAAGTGGGCGGCCTGCTGGAGGAAACCAACTTCGAGGTGCTCGACGACCTGCTCGAAGACATCGGCCTGGGCAACCGCATGGCCTACATCGTGGCGCGCCGGCTCATCCCTTCCGAGGAAGGCAGCCCGCTGGCAGCCGAGCACGACGACGCGCTCGCCATCCGCGGCACCGAAGGCCTCTTGATGACCTACGCCAAATGCTGCCACCCCATCCCCGGCGACCCCATCGTGGGCTTCATCAGCTCCGGCCGCGGCATGATCGTGCACACCGAAGCCTGCAACAACGTCGCCGAATTCCGCAACGACCCCAAAAAGTACATCAGCCTGCGCTGGGACCCCGGTGTGGAAGGCGAATTTTCGGTGGAACTGCGCGTGGAAGTGGAACACCAGCGCGGCATCATCGCCCACCTCGCCAACGCCATCACCAGCTGCGAAGCCAACATCGACAAGATGACGATGAGCGACCGCGACGAAAAGATCAGCGTGATCAGCCTGAGTGTTGCGGTGCGCAACCGGATTCATCTGGCGCGGGTGATGAAGCGGGTGCGGTTGATCAAGTCGGTTACGCGGGTGATGCGGGTGCGGAACTAAGCCCGCGCTCAAATGGGCAAATCCGTGAAGGGGCTTCTGACGCCCCGCGCGCCACGTTTCAGCACGTGGGTATAGATTTCCGTGGTTTTCACGTCGCTGTGGCCAAGCTGCTCCTGTACGGTGCGGATATCCGCGCCGGATTCCAGTAGATGCGTGGCAAAGGAGTGCCGAAGCACATGGCTGGTGACTTCTTTGTCTATTCCTGCCTTCACGGCGGCACGCTTGATCAGCTTGCATATTCCGGGTTTATCCTGTCCTCCTCCAGCAGACGCGCCACCCAGGCAATCTGGCAGCGAATGCGTGGGAACAATTCGGGCGCCACGGTGACGAGACGATGTTTGCCGCCTTTACCGTTCCATATCCGTAACGCACCCTGGTCGAAATCCACACTGTTAACTCGTAGGCGCACCGCCTCGATACGCCGTAATCCGGAGGCATAGATCATTGCGGCCATAAGCCCGGCGCCGCCATCGATGTGTTTCAATAACTCGGCGATTTCATGCCGTGTAAGAACCATGGGCAGCTTGCGTTGGCGCACCGCCCGGTTGAATACGCCCAGTGTGCCGAGGGGTTTGCTCAGGTATTTGTTGTATAAAAAGGCCAAGGCATTGAGCGCAATTTTCTGCGTGGCAACGGATACGTGACGCTCGACGGCAAGAAACTCCAGGAAGGCCACGACCTCCGCGGCCCCCATTTCCTTGGGATGGTGTCTGCGGTGGTAACGAATGAAATAGCGTATCCAGTACAGATAGCTGTCGATGGTGCGCTTGCCGTAATGATGGGGCAGCATGTGGCGCGCGAGGGCATCCATGAAGGGTGAAGTGGCCATGAATCCGTCCTTGACCTTGGTAATATTCAGGTGAGCTCAACATAGTTCAGGCTGGCCTGATTTTCCTGCGCTATTTAGAGCCAGCGGCTCTTTAGCTCGGAGGTGCTATAACTGATCGATATAACTTTATTGTAAATACAAAAGGATAGGAGGTAATCTCAGCGGTCATAAAAATTAACGAGGCCGCCCGCTAATATTTATTAGAAGGCCGCGAGGGCCTTCTTTATGAACTGTTATGGGCCAGGGCCAATGAAGTTTCGGGCGTGGCGAGCCTGCTCGTAGCTCCCTCTTTTCTCCGTAGCAGGAAATTGGTAGCGTCAGGTTCAGCAGCTACGAGCGTTGTGGTGAGTTCCAGATTGCCGGCTCTGATCAGGTTGGTTTCGTACTCGGCAAGTTTGGAAGGTATCGGGAAGTCAGGTAGTGCCGTTCTCAGCGGCGCCTTCAAATCAGGGATGGACATGGAGTTCAGCGATTTCGTTCTCAGTGGCAG
>Ga0182745_1000507_pt1 | contig 43618 bp, 46 predicted proteins | sample eDN3rd30CKraftBY_FD_128523 | JGI IMG/M metagenome (GOLD analysis project Ga0182745, IMG submission 128523) | Enriched backyard soil microbial communities from Emeryville, California, USA - eDNA 3rd pass 30_C Kraft BY (version 2) (version 2) | ecosystem: Environmental > Terrestrial > Soil >...
ACGCAACGTTCGCGTTCCTGTCCCGCGTGCCCAGCGTGTTAGCCCGGTCTTCGGAGTCGCCCAGTTGACCGAGGGTTGGATCGGCACCGGCTGCGGATTCGGCCCGGCGGCAGGGACTCCACCATCAGCGTCCAGACCACTGCCATCATCAGGACCCGTTGTCCCGTCTGCCCACGGAGGTAACAGGGGAGATGTTCCCGTTGGGCCGAAGTACGGTGTCGATGTTCCCATCAGCGATGCCTTCTATGACAGTAAATTCAGGTCTGGATGCGGTTGAGGACGATCTGTGTTGCCTGAGCCAGGATCGCGTTCGACGACTGACCCCACCGTTGCAGCGTACTCAGCCCTGCGGCCTCACTCTGGGTGCCCTTAACCGTTTCCCAAAGGAGCGCCGACGTCGAGAGTGGCAATTTCGTTTCTGGAAGGGAGCTATAGAGGGCGACAAGTTGTGGCGCAAGCTCAGGTCGCTCTTGGACAAGCCTGAAGACCACTGCTTGCGGCGAGCGATTGTCGAGTTCCTCTGCCTGCCGGATGCGAATGGCCAAGCTCTCGAAGATGGCAGTCATATCCGGTGTCGACAGATTCATTGCCCGATTCAATCCGATTTCCTGTGTGGCACCACCGGAACTCAAGAGTTGCTGCAAGACTGCGTCAGCGACCGGGCTGAGTCGGAACGACGAGGCGTCGAGAGATCCGACCAGATCATGGGCGATGTAGTAGTACGGGCGCAGGTCGATATCTGCCAGCGGCGGCTCTGTGGCGAGCCACGTCCGCATCCAGTTGTCAGCAAGCCAGGTCTGGGCGTTGATCGGCAACCCACTTTCGATCGTCGACGCTTGCACCGGAACAGACTGCTCGACTGGACGACTTTCATTCGTCGTCGCCGCATTCTGCTCAGTCTGTGCTCGTTGGTCTTGCTCCCCTCCCGTTCCATCGAGTGATGACGGTGAATCAGTCTGGTGCACGTATTTCTCAGCCACAGTGAGATCCCGTGGCTTGCCGTCCGCTGACGCCTGCAACCGAGCGAGCTGGAGGAAGAACTCGGGCTTCAGGTACTCTAAGAGCATCAGCTTCGCAAGCACCCGGCGTTGCAGCTCGAGTCCTCGATCGTGGCCCATCTGCAGCCGCAACAGGAATGTGTTCAGAAACCGCTTTGTTCGCCTGGGGTTACCAGCAAGTCCCGGTATGAGCACAGGCGCGATCTGGGTAGCGAGATCGAAGTCCTGCTGCAGCTCGCCAGTGACCGCTTCCTCGTCCAGCACGCGGCGAGCGGTTGCAAGGTCGAACGACAACTCAGAGACTCCGCTTGGCTGGAAGGCAGCGACGTGTTCGCAAACACGGGCGTACGACGCGTCGTCCAAGTGCAACTCCGCAAACAGCAGATTCATGTACGAACTGATATCGGCACCGCTGAGCGGCGGAACCCGGATTGGGATCTGAACGAGCTTCTCCAAGTAATCCCGTCCTACCACCTCGGCCTCGTTGCCCGGCAGTTCCGGGAAGCGCTGTCGCACCGCGTACTGCACGATGCGCTCGTCCGCTGCGAGGACGAACGCCGTCCCCGGGACATAGAGAAACAGCTTGATCGCCTCCAGCGTCTCGATGATCGTATCGGGCAGACACCGATCGAGGTCGTCGATGAACACGACCAAGGTTGTGATCTTCGCCTCCTGGAGCAACTCAGCGAAGTCACGACGGAAGTCGCGGATATTCCGTCGAACGTCCTGTGCGCCGCCCGGCGCATCCTTGAGCAATTGCTGCGCGTTGGCGGGATCGATGCCCTCCTCCCGGACAACATCACGTACCGATCTCCCAGCCTTGACAGCATCATTGACGACGTTTGCCACGGTGAATTGTGGCAGGCCTACCACCGCCGGCACCACATAGCGACCAGTGAGGCTCGCGACCTGCATCCAGTTGACGCGCTGGAACATCTTCCCGAGAAGCGTCCGACCCTTCTCGGTCAGTGGCTCAGCGGCCTCTCCGTGCTCCTCGATCGTATCCAGAATCGTCCCGAGCAGGGCTGATTTGGCATCCTCATGCCCTTCGAACAACCAGCCATTGAAGGTGAGACAGAGCGTTCCCGGTTCCACAGTGAGTTCTGCCTGGGCCATCTTGAGCAGCGTAGATTTCCCGCCTCCCCAGTCACTGAACACCCCAATCGTCGTCGGAAGCAGATGGGGTGTCTGCGTCAGACGAACGATCGTCGACGCGAGGTACTTGAACCTCAGGAGGTCAACCTCGGCTTCGTTGTCAGACCACACACTGGTTCCTTACGTTCCAAACAGTCAGTGATCTCTACCGAGCGACGTGGCGTAACAATTATGATAGGAACGCGACACTCTAAAGATCGTCGACCGACTCTATATAGTTTTCTCGAAGCTCCGCCTTGTCGGGTTCCGCCAGGATGAAACACGCCTAGGTGTAGTGACTCTCCAAGATCAGGCGGCGACAGAGAATCTCATAGCGACGCGCGTATGGCGCATCATCGAACTCGACAGCGGCGTCCGCTCGACGACTCGCACGCTGCACAGCAGCTCATCCAGCATGGCATAACCGCGGGACTGACGTATAAGAGTCGGGTAGAAACCATGTTCCTCAAAAGGAACATTGAACAACAATCTGCTTGCGGATAAGCGCTCTTGTACGCATTATGACGCGGAAGGCAGTTTGTTGGCATTGCACAATTGATGGCGGTGGTCGCCCGGACTTGCGACCGTCTCACACGAGCCACCACTGTCCGCTCCGATCTTCGCTCTCACCGAACTGCCGCGTTACGGTTCTGCATATCCCCAGGCAAGTAAAACCGCTCCGGTTTCATCATCGATTAAGTAGACGGAATGATTCTTCACTGGGGCAGGAGCACAGTCTGGGCACGTGGAGTCCATGAACTGGGTGTTACCGTAGTCAATAATCCACATCGCACGGTTCTCAATGTGGTCAAGCATCACACCATTTGGCAGTGGCGTGTTCAGTACTCCTTCCCACAGCATGCCATTCCTGCCGGGCGATCCTTGCGTCACTAAGCCGTAATATGTTTGGATAGTGACGGTTTTCCCTTCCCATTCGCCACCAAGCCCCCATGGGATCCCTAAATCCGCGATGCTGCGCATAATTCGTTCCTGAGAAGTTACGGGCTGGGCATCCGTGTGAACCATGGTGATGTCGTTTGCCGCGAACGCTGGGGTGGAAGGATACGGTTCTCCAACCGCCGGAGCTGTTGTGGCGTCAATGACAGAGGTCACTGGAATCTCAGGAGTTGAGACATCAGCCGTCACGGCTGCCGGCGTGCCGACAGCCGACGGCATGTTCCGCGTAGACGAGCTATCTGAGCTAAAGATGATGTATGCCCCCATAACCAGGAGCACCACCAAGCCACTGATCTGAAGGACGCTTCGCCGTAGATGATGCTGAGTCACAGTTGCCCTCTTTATCTATTTGGTCCAGTTGAAGGTAAAGAAGACTGTCGCAGCTGTACCGTACCCATAGTCATACGGACACACAACAGGGGTACAGGTGCCATATTCACTTCCAGTGGACTTGATATAGTTCCATTGCGACGCAATTGCTGTTGGCTTATAAGATACGTTTGAGATCCATATCGCCAGAGCTTGGCTGACACCTCCCATCTGTGCCACACGATCATGCGTTTCGCCATACGCTGCCACCATAGATGACGTCGTGAATCCAATTACCGATGATGACTTTGATTGGACGCACATGCCATTGTATCCGTGGCACCAGTACCCGGTATAAGCATCGTATTCTTGGTAGTAAGCATTGTCCCCAGAGGGGGCATATTGCATGAGACACTGATTGCTGTACCCACCACTTCCCGTATAGTTCTCGACGAACACTCTGGGATTTGAGCCGCATGAAACATGCTTTATCCATCCAGTCTGGATGAACTTGTTCTCTGGCGCATTTACTCGCGACATGATGAACTCATACGAAGCACTGGCCCCCACATTCGGGTTCGTAGTCCCGATCGTCGCACCTGAACCATAGTTAGTTTGTGCAATCGCACGTCCCCGCCAGTCAGCGGCAGAGGCGAGTGCTGGAGAGACCGCGAACATGATCGCCAACACGATGCCAACTACGCGAATGTTGTTGTACCGCGACCGTTGAGTTGACAACATGGAAAGCACTCCTCAGTGATGTGCGACGGCGCAGCGTCCTTCGGACCAGCGATAGTGATGTCGTATGACCCACAAAAAGCCGCTCAGCCAGCCATTCCTTATTTTTAGGACGCATGAGAGTGCGTGTTTCAGACATCCTCACACGTAAAGAGGATGTCAAGGCCACAGCTCCAGCATGTTCTATGAATAGACGCTCTTGGACACACAGATAGGGGATCGCTCAAAGAGAATCTCCTACCTGTCGTACATGTGTGACGAGTGGGATATACGGTGCATTCGGGAAATCGCTAATGGTAGTAATCCTTCTGCTGCCTCGGTCAATTCACTAGACTCGCTAACAACAAGCGTTCATACCGACAGCGTTGAGCACAATCACGACGGCCGGCACCTCGCCGCACGGCCGGAGGCTGTCACACTTTCGGCGTCCAGCCCGTTATACATCCAGTCGGATCCCGGGCTCTGCGGGAGGATAGCGATGTGAAGGCTTCATTAGCCCAATCTATTGTTGAGGATTCGGATTCCCGTAGCGACACCGCTCTTGTCAAAGCCGCTCAGGCAAATCCCGGCGCCTTCGCTCCACTGTACCGTCGTCACTTGCCCGTCATTTATCGCTATTTGCGCGCACGCGTGCCGAGCGACGACGAGGCAGCTGATCTCACTCAGCAGGTATTCCTCCGCGCTCTAGAAGCGCTTCCGTCGTACCAGCATCGCGGTCTGCCATTCATTGCCTGGCTCTTGCGCATCGCCCGCAACACGTCCATCGATGCGTCCCGCAGGCAACGGCGGATGGTTCCACTGCACCAACTCGATCCAGCAAGTCATCCGGCAGATCCCGACCAGCCGGAACTGACGATCCTCAGGCACGAGGGTACCCGTCACTTTGATGATCTGATTTCCATCTTCGACGAAGAGAAGCGCAACCTGCTGATCCTGCGCTTCGCGGTCGGGCTGACTACTCCAGAGATCGCGGTCATCGTGGACAAGCGCGAGGCTGCTGTTCGAAAGCAGCTCAGCCGAGCGATCGCTACGTTGAAGGAGCATCATGATGGCAGATAAGAACGACATCCTTCGCGTGTATGCCGACATCCTGTCCGCCGACGCAGATGACGCAATGACCCGTATCGTCGGTCGTCTGGACACAGCCGGCAGCGGATACCGCTCGCTCCAACCCCCGCCGCGGCTGCTTGACGCTCGGATCATCCCCAATGACGTCCAGCATCGCAACGCCGACAACGCGCCTGCGAGATTGCGACCTGATCCAGATCTCAATCCGACGAAGCCTGTTGGCGAGATCACTGACCGTAGGCGATCCGCCACTGAACTCATGGTCGTGCCTGGCAGGAGACGGAGTCACATTCGCCCGCTTCTGGAAATCGCAGCAGCCTCGATCATGTTTGTCATCGTGGCCGCAGTCCTCATAGCAGTGTTCAGTCGATCGAGCGACGAGCCTGGCAACGATCGTTCAAACGAGCGCTCAGCCAATCCACTACCACAGAGCGTCCCGCTCCAACCACGGGATGGGATCCTCCTTTCTATCGAGGAAGCGAAGCAGCACGTGCGCATCTTCCTCTCGGAGCCGGATGCTGACCTCGACGGCCGTCTCCTCAATCCACGAGAAGCGGATGGCAATCTGGTATCACGCTATCCAGATATTGACCTTTTCCTGCTCACACGCGTCGTTCCGGGCCAGAATATTCCCGACACATTCGTCGTTGATGCGGACACGGGCGAGATTCTCCAGGTAGTATCGGCCAAGCAGGATGTCGGCAACGATGGATCAATTCCATCGGAGGAAATGGCCATGGTCGCCGAGACGTTCGCTGCTGCCCATTTCATCGGATTTGAACAACTCAGTCCAGCAGAGCACTGGCTTGTTCAGCCAGATACCTCCTACCTCACCGACCTGGGGGATTTTGATCCCGCATTTCGCCCTATGGGATTTGATCCATCGGGGAGACCGGGAACAGTCCTGTTCCACTGGCGTCTACACTCCGACAATCCGGACGGCTGGCTTTCGACCTTTGTTTCGGTTGGCATCAACGAGGAAACTGGAAAGGTTGTGTATTACGCAGGACGACATGCAGACGACACCACCCTTAATGCACCGACGATCTCGCGCGACGACGCCATTGAAGTTGCGCTGAGTCAAACGCAGACCGCGGATCCCAACCTGTCTGACGTCACTGCTGGACACGTTGCGCTCGTAACGCACTTCCAAGACGCATGGCAAGATCGCTGGATATGGGCAATCGAGATTACGTCTCGTGGGTCGTCTGCGTCGGGATCCACAGGCGCAGGCCTGCCACGATATTGGGGAATTGACGCAGTGACAGGCGAGGTCGTAACTGGCATGATGGTCACAACCCCATGACCAACCGCAACACTCCCACCAACGCCTGCTATATTCGCGGTTGAGCACGAGCTAACGGGTCTTCTCGCGCTTGGTCGCATCACTGAGGTCAACATCACGATGCTGCGTCAACGTGCTGAGCAACACGGATATGACTTCTCCGCGATGCCAGGATGATCATTCGATCAGGCCGTGCGGTCTTTCACGGCGGCGCTCCTGCAAGCCGCCGGTGACAGCGATGCGCTCCTCTCAATCCTGGGCCACCAGGAGTTGCAACGGATGGCTGCGCTGACTGCCCAATTGGGGCAGAACATTCTCGTCGATGGTATATCGCGCCTGCCATCTCCGTTGTCCACGGTTGGCAAATGTCTATGAGATCGCGCGGCTTGCCTTACATCCGCCGAGGTTCTCAGTCCCTGCCCGCAGTGACCGGGAAATCGTGTTTGAGAGCGTTGAAGATGCCCAGCAGGTCCTATCGCGCTATTCCCCGCTTGTTGCGGAGGCGGCGGGGGACAGCAAACGATTCCAGTCGCTCCTAATCCAGGCATCGACAGAGCGACTACGGGAGAAGATGCGGAAAACGTCACGATAGACACTGAAGCACCACGCCTTCGCGAACTGAAAAGCAGAGGCCCACACCAAGACGCTATACACCGCGCCGCAGGTGCGAGCCTCGCTCAGATTGCCCGCCCTGATGAATGAGGGGGTATCTATTGCTGCCTCAACGCTCTAACCATCCGCGTTCGGCCAACAACTCCGCGCCGAGACGGCGGAGCAGGACATCATACGGGCCGTCGTTGTCGGGATGATGCTCGAAGACTGCTCGCTCAAAGTATTGAGTCAGAACAGTGTCACCATCAGCGTTCGTCTCAATCACCGGCTCGGAGAGAGGGAAGCCGAACAGCGCCAGTGACTCGCGGAACGAGATGCCCGGATCGCCGAGATCAAGGACGCCGCCCGACCATGCAGCCATGAATTCTGGCGCGATCGCGTGGCCTGTCTCCGGGAAAATACCGGGCGTACCAGGACTCGCCGTCGGGAAGTCGCGCCAATCGCGGCCCTGCGCCACCAGCAGCTCGGCACCGAGACGTCCGAGCAGTACCTCATACGGGGTGCCGGCATTCTCCGGGTGGTACTCGAAGCGCTGTCGCTCGGTGAATTGCACCGTATAGACGTCACCGGTATCGGCGTTCAGCTGCAGGAACTCCTCGGTCAGCGGGAAGCCGAAGGTTGGCAGTCCACCACTCGCCTCCCAGAACGCGCGAAAGCCGAGCCGCAGGGTGTGGCTGGTCTCGGGGAAGTAGGTGACGGAATCGGCTGGCTCATGGCGATCACCAACCGGTGCCGTAGGTAGGACTGTGGCCAACGGCGCAGCGTGGATCGCTCCGTCCGTATTGCCCCCCTGTAGCCAGACGAGCATGCCATTGGACAGATCGGGGGAATCGGCGGCGCTAGTCGGCTCTTCGCTCCCAGCTGCGATCAGGAAGTTGCTGTTCGTTTGCAGATCGTAGCCACGCAGGTCAACCCAGTTAGCGCCAGCACGATGATCTTCCCAGATGACATACCGGCCATCTGTCGTTGGCCGCTGGCTGTAGGCCGGCAGCGGCGCGTTCGCCTCGCTGTCGGCTGCCAAATCGAATGCATGCAACGTGAACGTGGTATCGATAACGACGACCGTGTCACCCGCCACGTCGAAGCCGAATGAGCCGTTCACCCCCCTGCTGAACGGCTGACCTTCGTACACAACCGTCGGCTCGCCCTCGCCGATTCGCATGGTGAGCAGTTGCCAATGATCGGTCGCGCCATCGGGTTTCAACTCTTCCCAGACGACTCGACCGCTATCGATGGCCGGGGCATGGAGGCTCTCACCAGTCGTGAGGACAACGGGCTCGTCGTTTCCGACCAGTTGCTTCGCCAGCAGCGCTGTGCCGCTGACCCAGACGACCCAGCCGCTCGAGATCGTGGCTTGCGATCCGCCGGTCGCGATATCAAATCGCTCACCGGTGTTCAGATCCATGCCCACGACATCGTAGCTGTATGATGGTGTGTCGTATTCCTCCGACCAGACAACGACGCCATCGTCAATAGCTGGTGCCGACGCCTGGACTGCATCAGTTGTGACAGCGATGGTCTCTCCGGTCGTCAGGTCGGCAGCATAGATATCGGCTGCGCCCATATCGCCGTCGCGATAGTCCAGCCAGACGACGTAGCGGCCGTCTGTCTGGGGTGCCGCCTGGTTGCCCGGCGGATCGAAGATGCTGCCTGTCGAATCGGGAGCAGTTGCGCTGGCGGTCGGAGCAACAACCATCAGCTGAATAGTGATCTGATGGCCTCCCAGCGTTATTCGTGCAGATCCAACTGACACCAGAAGCCCGCTCCTGAGCGAATAGTCGATGCATCGTCAGTGGGGAATAGCCAGGCTGCTAACTACCAAGGATGATCGGATCGAAATAGGCTCGCCAATCCCCCTTAATGCTCGTGTTGCTGTTATCGTATGCGATAATGACACGCTTAATATGCTTCCCAGCGAAGATTCCCAGATTGATCTGGTTATAAAACCACGAACCTTGGCCATACTTAGAACAATCTCTGTCAGCAGGATGCACTGATACTCCAGCAGTGTCCTTGTATCGCTGGTTCGCTGCAGGTCTGTAATCACGAAGGTAGTATGTGGTCGTCCCGTTGTAGCTTTGAAGCGGCTCAGCGAATTCTATATCGATAGATATCGTACATTGGCTGTAGTTGTACTGATACCAGCGCACGTTCGTATTCGGTTTGATCTCGAAGTAGCAAGGTGAGCCGCAGCCATTGGCCTTGTCAAAGAATGCAGTCGTAAATGTCGCATACGCATAGTTTGGTGAACCGGCTGTCTTTGAGCAACCGTCGAATCGCATAACGCGGTTGTTACCACTGCCGAGCGGCGGCTTGTTGTTGCCGATGGGTTCATTTGCATAGTTGTACGTCCAGTACCATGGTCGATCCGCGCCGCTGCAGTTCGGAGATCCCCACGTACTTACTCGAAGATAACCCGGTGGCAAGGCGGGGTCATCAGGATTGTAATCCAAGCCGAGATATTGAGATTGCTCAAAGCCAGTATCAATGCCATACATCATGGCGATTGCCAGCTTGTCATCAATCCTGGGGATCGATGAGGTGTCAAAGCCCCGGCCCATGATTGACTGGGTAGCATCCTGTGTATTCGTGCTTGGGTTAGTCGGAAACACCCTAACTGGCAATCCATCAGCATCGTTCGGATGTGTAAGTCCGAGGACATGGCCGAACTCGTGCGAGACGATACTTCGGACGTCCGCATCGTATTCGAATGGTGGACCGCCAGGGCGACGACCTTGAACACCATTTGTGTTCCAATGGAAGTTGTAGCGGTTGTTAAGCCGCATCTCATACGTTCCCGTTAGCGGGAAGCCTGAGGGAGCTGCCCAAAGCAGCGTGACACCATATCGGCCTTCCTCTTGCATCACCTCGGTGGTAATAAGTGGTGCCGTCGAAAGCGTGGTTCGATATAAGTCCAGCCTGGATGCCACGTTCCACGTTGTCGCGGCCAAGTCGATCTGAGTTTGTACTGCCGTTTGGCTCAGACCGAGTGAGCTTCCAAGATTTACATGCAAACGATAGTAGATGGCGCTCGTGTTCCAGTAGCGAGCGGTCTTGTAGGCGGCCGCATCCGGCGGCGTTGACCATTCAGGCATGAAAGTGAGCAGCAATGCGGCGATCAACAGCAAATTTCGTCGGGATTTGGTCAACGTCATGGCATGCCTCCTACCAGGGCCAACGCGATCGATCCGTCGTTATGGTGTAGGGCTTTCTACTGGCTGCCCAATATCCTTGGCGGCGTTGCGGAGTTCAGAAGCGAGTTCGTCGAAAGGACGAGTCGACCAATACGAGACTGCATTACCATCGTCGGTAATTGACCATTTATGCGAGATCCACCAGCCGGGGCCACGCTCAGTGGGGAAGTTCCCTACGCCACTCGTGAATTGCCAATGCCCAGCGTTGATCGCCACGAGAATGTGCTCATCAAGGGTGATGGCATTACGTGGATCGTTGAACTCGAGCGAGTCCTCGCCGACTTTCCCGCCCACTAGCACAAGCACGACAGAGTCAGTCGCTACCGGATCGTTTGCGAGATTCACGAGAGGCATTCCTTGCAATTGAAGGATAATGGGGGTCACAATCGTATAGAGATCGGGCACGACACGCCGCCCTTCTTTCGGGCGAACTCCATCAGGTGTTGTCCAGCGTGATGGAAGGATCTCGACGACTTTACCTTCAACAACCACTGGACTCTGCATAAGCACCGCTTCAGCAGAATCTTCTTCACGAACAACAAGAGGCTCCATGACCCAGACCAAGGGATCGTGATCACTAAGTACATACGGTTCCGTAGTCGGTTCTGGCTCAGGTGTTATGGGAATGGCTGGAGTCACTGTGCCAGCGATGAATGTCGGTGTTGGCTCAAACGTGGAGGACCCGGCAACGCCAGCCTCAGATCCAATATCAGATTCTGCAGACCCACAACTGACGAGCATAAGGCCTACAAGCAGTGATACAAGAGGCGAGAAAACATAAGACCAATGCCCCCAGAATGCACGATTTCGCATGTTGCCCCCTCTATAAGCCGGCATTGATCCTGTCCACCGTCGACGATTTCTTTTACCCGTGTGATTGTTGATGGTGGCAACAATAGCCGTTAGAGATCTAGACGCCGAAGTGGCCTGGCTTCAGACATCAACGCAGCAAGGCTGGTCTCAATAGCGAGTTTTGACAAGGACAGCGGCCATAGCGATGTTCAACGCAGAAGAATCAACATCAACACAGACAGGCAGACCGCCTGCAACCGCATGGCCCACCCTGCTGGGCGCGGGCATGTCGTAAAACCGTTCTTGTGCGACATGCCAGCGATCACACTACGCTCTCCTCGTGAACGAGGGCTCATCATCAGGCAGATGCTACGAGGGATACAGAGCAAACGGGATTACGCTTCTGAGGCGGGCTCCAGGCGGGTAACGTCAGCGATCCGATCGAAGTCGGTATCGTACGAATACAGCTCGGCCGGTTCCATCCGCTCGACAGCGGCGACCGAGATCGCATCCTCGAAGTCCAGATCGGTGTACGAGGTGTAGATATCGAGCGCGCGCAGGTATAGGCGTTTATGGGCGATCTTGAGGCCGGGCAGCATCACGATCGGCTTCAGACGAGCCACGATTTCGTCTGCAGCTAATCCATACTGGCGGCGTGAGGACAGGACATAGACGATCTCCGCCAGTACCACTTCTGAGGTTGTGATCTCTTCTTCGCCGGCGCTGACGCGCTCGAGCAACGCGCGACAAGCATAAGCGCGCGCCTGATCAGCGGCCGTGACCGGACGGACCAGGTAGCGAAGAAAGATGTTGGTGTCGGCGAATCTCATGAGATTGATAGTGCGCGAAGCGTCTTGTCAGCCCGCTCTGCCTTCGCCTGGCGGATCTGGTCCTCGAAGTCATCGTCTTCACCGACTGGCTCAATCGAGCCAAAGGCCGATGCCGCGGTGAAGGCAACCGGCACGATCCTGACCTCACCATCGTCAACGGCGAAGGCAACCTTATCGTGCGGCTTCAGCCCCAGAAGGCGCCGGATCTCAGCCGGCACGGTGATTTGACCACGCTGGGTCATTGTCGTGACAAGCTCTTTCATACTCTCCCCTCCTAATAGTCTCATACCATTGCATTATAAAATCCTCATTGCTTTATGTCAACATCAATGACTTTGTGGACACGACATGAGCGAGGTGCGTCGGTGTTTGCGGGCGCAGGGCTGGCGCGTCTGGCGCAGCGCGTTGTGCTGAACTCCACTGCCGTCATAGACCACGCCCGTTGCCGTGCTCCAGATCACCAATGGAGCGTTAGAAGCCGTACGGCACCGACATTCGCAAGCGTGTCATCGCTGCCTTGAGCCGCCCAACGACCGCTGGACGACGCTCGTCACGCAGCGTTGCCTGGCCGGCCTGGACCAAACGGGCCAGCGCCTCGAGATCAGCGCGCGAGAATGAAATCGATGTCCGATCGACGACGCGGAGCGCGTGCTCCTCTTTCACACGAAAATGCAACATCCTCCTCTCCTCCTTTCCTTGCATATGCCTCCATTCAGTATCGCATCGCCGTTGCGGCATCGCGCCGATTAGCTTGTCACGACAGGCCGTTGATGGACTTGACAGCAACTTCGCGGTGGTCCTCGGCGCCTCCGCTATCTCGCCACTGTATGAGTTGTCGGACAGCGGCCCACAACGGCCGCCAGGCATCTGCATCGTTGGATGTTATGTCACCTTTAGAAACTATCGAAGCAGCACCCAGCGCCGAAACCGCGGCAACGAGCACATTCTATGATCGAACACATTCTGTCTCTAGAGAAGTGCCGGAACTCTACCGATCAATTGCTGGTCGGAGATCAATAGATAGTCAGCGCAGATAGCAACGACGCTCCGAGCAAGCGCGACCGTAGCGCAGCGCACGAACATGGACGCCAGCAGTACCGCGTCAGACGCTACACGAAACGCTATGAGTGCAGCTGATTACACGTTGTACTCAACCCACACTTGATGGCTGCTGCCACATCGCTCGGCCCTATCTCCGAGCTAGCGGATAGCTCCGCTATATCCGCTATATCCGCTATTCATGTGCCTCAGCGGCCCGGAGGACATGGCAATCACGTGTTCCTCCCGAGGATCCAGCACGCTTGTTCAGTCCGATGTCCGAAGTTGTGCCCATCATGCGTCTACTATATGCGTATCTGCATCAGCAACCGCAATAATCGCGCGGACGAGGACTATGGTCGAGGGCGTCAAGCAGCTAGCAGTCGAAACTGGTAGTGAAGGTGACCTGATCGTGGCAGCCCGATCGGGCTCGGCGGATGCCTTCGATTTGTTGATGCAGCGCTACTACGCCGGCGTACGGCTCTATCTCTACCGCTTCGTCAATGATCCCGATCTCGCAGACGACCTGGCCCAGGACGTGTTCTTCACCGTCTATCAGAAGCTGCATAAGCTCTCAGATGATCGCAGCTTCGTCGCCTGGCTCTTCCGCATCGCTCGGAATCACGCCATCTCTTACTTGCGCCGCCAGCGCCTCCGCCAAACGGTCTCGCTCGATCACCTGCTCCCGCGGTTAGCACCGCATCATGGCGGGTCACGGCCGAGCGATGCGGAAACGCTCTATCTCCACGATGTGATTCAACAGGCGATCGATGAACTCAGCTCGACCGAGCGCGATGCCATGCTGCTCCACAGCATCGCTGGATTCAGCACCGTCGAGATCGCCGAAGCGCTTGGGATCAGCACCGCCGCCGCCGGCCGGCGCATCTCGCGCGGCAAGGACCACTTCCGTCGTCAGTACGCCGCGCTCACGCATGATGATGACTCGTCGAAGGGAACCACCAAGCACCATGCCTGAAATGTGCACCTTCCCGCACTGGAAGCTCATCGCCTACGATGACGGGTCGCTCCACGGCGCTCAGCGGGAGATCACCGAACTGCATCTCCACAGCTGTCAGGAGTGTCGACAGTGGCTCGCCGAGATGCGCGCGGTCGATCAACTACTCCGCCACAACCCATCGGCGCAACAGGCCGACTACCTACAGGCCCACGCGCAGATCCGTGAACGCATCGCCGCGACCGAACAGGACGCCGGCTGGCGCTGGCATCGCGTGATCACGGCGGCAACAACTCTTCTGATCGTGGCCCTCGTTGCCCAGCTCTTCCTCTGGCGCAGCCCCCTCGTCGAGGGGGCTAGCAGCTTCGCGGGCTGGCTGAGCCGTGATCGCTTCAAAGGACGCGTCTATCCCGAGACATCAATCACCGCCCCTAAGGCGCAGCCAACTCCACTGGGTGACGCAGCGCATGACCTGCCCTTCCGGCTGGAACTAGATCAGGACGCTACCATCCGGCCTGAAGCCGCAGCTGGCCGCGTCTATCGCAACGCGGTCGGGCTATCCATCCTGGTGGGCACCAGCCCACGAGCGGGTTCGCTCATCATCCAGCCAGAATCCGGCGGTGACATGCTCGTCACCAGCACCGCCGGGCGGGATGTACTCCTGATCTTCGCTCAGACGGAAACAGGCAGAGCCATCATCGAGGTGGATTGGATCGAGGGTGATGCTCGCCACTTCATCCTCGTGCTCAAACAGCCAGCGGGTGGTCTCACGGTTGAGATGGCTCACGTCCTCGCGCGCGCATTCATTCATGCGCCGCTGAACGGTCAATAGCGCGATTGCTGCGAGCAGCGTGGGAAATAACACGGAAGGGGTAATTGGAATGCGGTTCGGACAAGAAACACGGCTGAGTCGGCGACGATTTGGCTGGCTGGGCATCAGGCTGGTCGCGACGGCTATCGGAGTCGGCGCAGCCGCCGGCTCGGGGTCGAGTCGGGCATCGTCCGAGACTCCCGACTCTTCCGCGGTGCTCCGTGATCACTGCTACTGGGAATCCCGCCAGCAAACGATCATCGACGGTCACCGCTGGGAATATCGCTGTGAGATCTGCTGTGCCGGCGGGGTCTGCGAAACCGTGCAGTGCACCTGGTTTGATCTCGGGCCAGCCTAGCACTGCGGCAACACTGCAACCCGATCTCGGCTCCAAAGGGGGGTGACCGCTCGATCACCCCCTGACACACTCTCAGCCGTAGCCGGTACGTGCTCGTGGCTCGTGTGGCCAGCACTACGAACACTCAGGCAGCCCCAACAGATTATCGTTCCATTGCCCATTGGCATAGGTCCTCAGATACGATCCGGTCAGCCCATTGACGATCCCGATCTCGCTACGGCGCGACCCCGTCTGGGTATAGAACGTGTTGGTCTCATTGATGATTGAGTCGACTACCTGCTGGCGTGTCCAGCGCCAGCCAGACCCACCCAGATGCGTAATCCCCTCGTAGGGGTCATTGCGTGGTTGTTTATTGATGCAGGTCACCTGCACGTCGGCCATGAGCCATCCTTCCAGTCGCAGGTCAGCGATGAGCGACATTGCGCCCGTCACAGCATGCCGGACACCACGTGCACTCCTTGGCGCATCTATCGCGTCGGCGCTGCGTATTCAGACGCCTGGCCAGCACAAAACCGGACACTCCGCCCTTGCCTACCCCACCTGGGAAACGCGGCGATGTCCGTATTTCCCCAGCCGGGGCGTCTGAAGTCCTAGTACTCCATACAACCGATGACGCTGGAGTGCGTAGTCGCTGGAACGGAAAGGGCAACCATGTCATCACCGCGCGATCCTCGCCGCGACGCAACGGCCACTGACCCTCGGCCTGCAACCACCTCGTCCGGATTCCTGACCGACATTGATGAGCTGGCTGAGAATCCCGACGGGGACCAGATCTTCCGTCGCGCCGTTCAACTACCGATCGACCACCTGGAAAACGAATCGACCGGAGGAGACCACGATCCACAGCTGGAAGCAACCAATCTGGCGCGGATCGGCGGGTGGATCTTACTGGGCCTGAGTGTGATCGCGTTCCTCGGCACGCAGCAACTGGCATTGACGCTCTTCCTGGCCCTTGTCGGCGCGGTACTGTGCTACCTCGGGTCGCCGGAGCGGCTCTCACGGGAGCAGGTGGTCGATCGCTGGGATTGCCTGATCGGCGACGCGCAAGGACGCGCTGACGCAGTCCTGGCGGCAACGACGGCACACATCGACCAGCAGCAGCTGCCCTTCGTCAGCTACCAGACCCGTGATCTGGCGGCCAGCCTGCTCCGCGGCGGCACACGACCCTTTCTGGTCATCCATCACACGGATAACAGTCGCCTCGGACCCTACCGTATGCACGTCAATGTCCGCGACTACGGCAGCAATCTCCAGGCGAGCTGGTTCCTGACCTACCATCGCTCGTTCTTTGAGCGCCTCAAGCCCAATCCGCTGGTGACCCTCAACCTGTTCGACGAGCAGGACCTGCGCGCCTATGTCACCGCCGTGCATCACAGCTTCCTGGATGCCGTCATCGATCTGATGATTGCCCTCGGCCAGGACAGCTCACGGATCGATCGCAAGACCAATGGCTTCCTCGGTATCTCGTGACGCGGAGGTCCGGTGTCAGGAGGTGCTGGATGACGGCCGTTAAGACCGAGACGGCGCTGGGTTGGTACTGGAGCGCAACGAAGGCCGAATGGCAACTGGCTCGCATCGCCGAAGCCGACCGCCTGATCCACTGCTACGTCATCGGCGCTTCGGGCAGCGGCAAGACGAAGTTCCTGGAATCACTCATTCGCCAGGACATCGACGCTGGGCAAGGCTGTGGAGTTATCGACCCGCACGGTGACCTGATCGAGGACCTCAAAGGCTATGTTGCATTCATCGGCGCGACCAGGGGCGAGGCCTGGCTGCGCGAGCGGGTTGTCCTCGTTGACCTCGCCGATCCGCACCAGACGGTCGCCTTCAATCCGATTGAGATCCTGCCCGGTGTCCCGGCCGGCGAGCAGGCCGCCGAGCTGATCGCCAGCTTTCGCAAGATCTGGCGCGACTCGTGGGGCGTCCGCATGGAAGACCTGTTGCGGAACGCGCTGATCGCGCTGGCCGAGGCTCAGCGTTCGCTGGTCGACCTGCCCCGCTTCCTGACCGACACGAGCTTTCGCGCCGAGATCGTCGCCCGGCTCGCGCACCCGATAGCGCGTGAGTACTTCCGGCGCTTCAGCCAGCTCTCGGACCGCGCCCGCCTGACCTGGTCGGAGCCAGTCCTGAACAAGATCAACGCCCTGCTCGCCAATGATCGCGTGCGGGAGCTGCTGGCAGCACCCCGGAGCACGATCAATCTGCGTGAGATCATCGACTCCGGCAAGCTGCTGCTGGTGAAGCTCGACAAGGGCCGCCTCAAGGACGCCGCCGACCTGCTCGGCTCACTCATCCTCTCCAAGCTCCAGCTCGCCATCTTCTCGCGTTCCGACACCCTGGCCCACTACCGCCGGCCGTTCTATCTCTACGTCGATGAGTTCCAGAATTTCGCCGGTGACAACTTCGCCGTCTTCCTCTCCGAGGCGCGCAAGTACGGCCTCTCGCTGGTCCTGGCGCATCAGACGCTGGCCCAGATCCCCGAGGAGCTTCAGTCGCTCATCCTGGGCAATGCCGGTATCCAGGTCGTCTTCCGGGTCAACCGGCGCGATGCCGAGCGCATGGCCAAAGAGTTCTTCAGCTACTCCGGCTATGCCGTGAAGCACGCGACGGTCAATCGCATCACGACCTGGAGCCTGGGCGAGGAGTGGGAGCACTACACCGAGGCATTACAGAACCAGCCACCCCGGATGGCGTATATCAAACACAAGCTCCAGGGTGGACTCATCCAGATCCGAACCGAGGACGTGGAACCGGCCTGGCGCATGGCGGGTCGGGCAGCGCACCTCTTCGCGCAGGACCTGGCGCGTCTGCCGATCGGCGCAGCGTACCTCCGACCGCGCGGCATACCGGGAGCACCCACTGCTGCGCTCGCGCCAACCAACGACCGCTCGCAACCGGCTCCAGCCGATACCCCAGCGCCGGCCGCTTCAACGTTCGCCGAGGATGAGCTGGATTTTCTCAAGCTGGCGATCGCCGAGCCGACGCAGACCGTCTCTGAGCTGTACAAGACATTCGGCGCCAGCACCTGGAAAGGCCACAAGCTGCGCCAGCAGCTGGTTGAGGCGGGCTACCTGATCGAGATTGAGACGCGGATGGGCAAGCGCGGTCGGCCAGCCAAGTACCTGATCCCCAGCGGCAAGGCCCTGGCACTCCTGCCAACGCCACAACCGGCTGGGCGCGGTGGTCCGGCCCATCGTCACCTCCAGCGCCTCATTGTCGCCGAGGCGCAGGCGAAGGGCTTCACGCCGCAGACCGAGTACGCACTCCCCAGCGGCGGCATCGTTGACGTCCACGTTGAGCGCGCGAGCGATCGGGTCGCAGTCGAGATCTCGATGACCTCCAGCGCCATGCGCGAGCTGGATCACATCGCCGCCTGCCTGGAAGCCGGCTACCAGCAGATCATCGTCCTCGTCGCAGCTGATAGCACTCGCCTGGCACTGGAGCGTGACCTGCCGCGCTCGTTCGATCCGGCTGCCTGTCGTCGCGTCCGGATCGTCCCGATCAGCCAGGTCGGAGCGATCCTGTGATGTGGAGTGTCGGTAATTTCGTTGATTCGGCTAGGTCGACAACGGAGTATTCGCACACCGAAACAAACCGGTTTTCCGCGCCAGGACGGCCTTTGTGAGCCGAAACCGTGATTGGTCTCCCCTACCCCGCAGATCATCTCGACACCGTCACCCAACCGCAGCAGCAGAGCGGGATGAGTTGACAACTCCTCACAATTATGTCAATATCATCCTGTCTCATGGAACGACAACGCCCCTCCCCTGCCGAGGTCTCGTTACAGGACGAGCGGCTCGATGCAGCTCTGGCATTGCTCGAAGCGGGCGTCGAGGAAGTGCTCACCAGCACCGGCTTTCAGCGCTATCTGCGCGCCATGAGCACGTTCCACGACTACTCCCCGAACAATATCCTGCTGATCATGGCGCAGCGCCCGGGCGCGGTGCAGGTCGCCGGGTACAGGCGCTGGAAATCTCTCGGCAGGCACGTCAGAGCCGGCGAACATGGCATTCGGATTATCGCGCCCATCGTGCGCCAGCAGACCGATCCGGAGACCGGCGACGCCCACGAGCACCTGGTTGGCTATCGCCTGGCGACGGTCTTCGACCTCTCCCAGACGGAAGGGGCGCCCCTGCCAACGCCTCCGCAACCACGTGAGCTGGTATCATCGAACGCGGTGGCCGAGATCATCTCCGGCCGCACGCGCAGCTGGCTCACCGAGCGCGGCATCACCGTCGTGCGCTCGCCGATTCCGGGACACCCCGAGGCCAAGGGCACTTATCTTCCGGCGCAGAAGCTCATCCGCATTGCGCCTGGCCTGGCCAGCGATCAGGAGGCGAAGACGCTCCTCCACGAAGCCGGCCACGTTGTGGCGAATCATCGCGGCTGGGAGGCGCTTGAGGATGCCGAGACGGTCGCTGAGGCCAGTGCCTTCGTCGTCTGTGCGCACTACGGACTCGATACCGGCGACTACTCATTCCCGTACATCGCCGCCTGGGCTCGCGATCGCGCCGTGCTCGGCCGCAACCTGACACAGATTCAACAGACAAGCCACACGATCATCACAGCGCTTGAACAGCAGGCTGCCGACGGCCATAACGACATCGATACAGCCTGACGGACTACAGATCATACAGATCTGTTATCTCCGCTATATCTGCTAGCTCCGCTATGACCGGCAACGCTTGACTGGTCCATCGTTGCCACGGACACGATCCAACTAGCTCACCAAGCCTGCATACCGCCATCCTTCTGGCCCGGGCGATCTCCGATCACGGCAGAGGGAACGGGAAGCAGCTCAGACCAACACGCTCTATACTCAGGCGACAGGACGAATGGAGGGCGAGACATGATACCTACCCAGGACATGGTTGCGGCCTACCTGCATCGACTGCGTGAGCTGGCACGCGCGACAAACCACATTGATCGCTTCTACCTGTTCATGACCGATGACCGGCTCGCCGATATGGAGGAGGTCCTGGCAGACTCAAGTGAAGCCAATTCGTTCTATGCTGCGCTCATCTGCCAATATCGGGATTGGAGCCGCGAGATGGGCAAAGACAAGTGGCAAGAGGTGCTGGCCCATAACGATGCGCTGAATGGCGCGAATCGCAATGCTCTGCTCGACGAGATCGAGCAGTAGTTACGCCCACAGATTTCATTCGCCGCGAATCAACGCCATCCAGCGCTCCACTGTCGCGCGATTCGCGTCGATAGATCGTAGCCGTTGCGCAACGCGGTCAGGAAAGGCAGCAAGCACCTCAGGAAGTGGCCTCGGGCTCCACGCAAACGCCGTCAGTAGGAGATCATCCACGTTATCGATAACGGTGGTGAGGACTCCCAATTCCGCTGCGATGCGTTCGGCAATAGCACTGTATGGTAGCTTGGGCTGGTTAGGGGCAAGCACCACGGCCATCGATCTGGTTATGCCTGTGTGTGCGAGCACCCGCGCGAACTGCTCAATCTCCGTAGCCGGCATCGGCTTGGCTCGCACCTCAGCCGACACGATCACTCGTCCAGCGGGCTCAAGTGCCTGCACGTCGCCTGGGAAATCCCTGGACGGGTCATTCACGAGCCGAGTTCGCACGCGATCGCTGCCGTAGACAACATCAAACACTGCTGCGACAAGCGCCTGCGCCCGTTTGCCGCCTTCGGCATCCTCCGCCAGAAGAATCTTCGCGGCAATGATAATCGCTCGTATCCCGGAAGCCACGCCCTGAAGATCATCATCGATCACGGATGCTGCTCGCTGAAAGCACACACGCAGATAGGCGGCCAGGGCACCCAACGCCTCGTCAGACGAGAGATCGTTTGCTGCCTCCAGGCACTCGACGAGATAGCGATGGTGCGCTGGAAATTTCACGCGTTCAGCTGCGTCAACCCGATCGTAGCGGAAAAACGGCTGGTTGTTGAGTGGCTCTCGGCCAGTGGTCCGGATATCGAATTGGAACTCGACAGACGCTGGCACGAGAACAGCATGCCCTAGCCCACGAGCTGAGTACGCTCGTTCTCCCGAGGTCTCCTTCAGAGCGAGCGCATCAACCCGATCATCGGTTGCGCGCGCAAGCAGAGCCGTCCCGAGCATCGGGGTATACGTCTTCGCGGGTGCCTCACCGACGAGTACGGCACGATCGAGCCAGTCGGGGGGTACATCCCGTGCGGATTGTGACCAGGTGATCGCTTCTTCGAGGCGCCTTCGTGCACGGCGCTTATCGATAGTAATGCCCAAAGGCCGACCTACGCTACCGTACAGATAGTGGCAATGATTGTTGGTGCACGCCGCTCCCAGGAAGAGGTTCGAGGTAACCAAGTTGCTCCATGAGTGCGCGCACGACAACTTTGCCCAACTCAACCGGGACCGCATTCCCAAGTTGTCGCTGGATTGTCGCACGGTTCCCAACAAGCTGGTAGGAGTCGGGGAAGGTCATTAGGCGGAGCAGCTCTTGCACCCGGAGTCGCCGAGCACGCGGTTCACCGCGTGCATTAGCAAGATTCTCCCAATGAAATGGCCCAACCCAGGGTCCCGGCTGCGCCTGGAGGGTCGTTGCGGGCCGATCCGGGTCAAGCCGGAGTAAGAATGTCCAGTATCGACTTCGCCACTTGAACACAGGTCGTCCACCATAGCGCTCGGTATGCCAGAGGTAGTTCTGTCCAGGCGGGATCTCAGCGGCTAATTCTTCGTAGGTGCCTTCCAGTAGCTCGCCTTGCTCCGGGCGACCGGGAAGAAGATCACCAATGGCGTCGCGCGCAGAGACAAAAGGGAGTCGTTCGCTGCTACTCGTATCAACACGCTCACTGATCCCGCCGTGGGTGGGAGATGGAAACCGAAAAGTCTGTCCATCGCGCCGCCCCACGACGAAGACCCGCCGACGAAGCTGTGGCACGCCATATTCAGCAGCATTGAGCACTTGCCACTGCGGGTTGTAGCCAAGCTCGCACAATTGATCGAGGAGGCGCTGGAACTGGGCTCGATGCGTTCCGTAGGTAAGCCCCTGCACGTTCTCAAGAATGAACGCTTCGGGCCTTGCTTCACGCACAACCCTGACATAGTCATCAAGAAGGGATGCATTGGGATCCGCGCTATTGCGCTTCTCTTCGATCCAGAATCCCGACTTCGAAAATGGCGTACATGGTGGGCCTCCGACGACGAGCGCCGCTTCTCCAGGCTCGATCCCGGCAGCATCTAAAATCTGGCGGGTTGAAGTCTCGCGGATATCGGCCGCGATCACCGGAGTTGCTGGGAAGTTCTTCTGGTAGGTCGCAATGGCCATTTCGTCGTAGTCTGTTGCCACAGCAACCTCAAGGGGACCTGCCATGGTGCTCAGGCAACCAGGCGGGTCGGCGCATCGCTCGACTGCGATATCAAGGCCGCCTGCTCCTGAAAATAGGCTAATGACGTTCATCTTCATGAATGGTGACCATTCTGCTTGAGCCAGTCGCTTGCCTGTATACGTACGCTCACATTGGTACTATATAACACGAACGGATGTGCTAAAGTGATCGCGGCAGGATTTCCGTCGCACCACCGAAGGTGAGTTCAGCTTGCAGGAGCGCTACTGTAGCGAGATTAGGCTTCCTGCCTGCGCATTTAATACGCGAAAGCTGCGACAACTTCGTCAAGCTATAGACGACTATCTTCCGCTAGTACCCGTCGAGCCGCTAGCTGATCCCCTACTCTCACTCTCTGAGATGACCAGCGACAGTACGCCTGACGAGATTCAACGAGCCAGGTCGCGCGCCAAGAACGCAGAGATTCAAGCCCGGCAGGAAAACCTGCAAGCCGCTCAGCTCTGGATTACCTACCTCCTGCGACACAATGACACGCGCGCGACCGAAATATGGACCACGCAGTCGGATCAGATACCTGGTGGTCAGATTATCGGCCTCCATATCGACGCGCCATCACTCAGCACAGGCAAAACGATCCAGGTGACGCTGGGTGACTGGTCTGACTCGACAGGCCCGTCCCATATCCCCTGTACAGCCTGGAATCGACTCTATGTCTGTTCCGAAAGTCGCAGTTGGGCATTATCAACGTCACGGGAGATTGGTCGGGAGCTTGAGCCAGCCTACCGGAGATGGTATGGACGGCTCACAAGTCGGTGGATGCCGGTCGTCGTCTTCGTCGTAGCGATGGCATCACAGCTCGACCGCAGCCAGGCCTGGAGGATCGAAACCCCAATCCGGACATGGCTCATCAATTTCACGTTGTCAGTGCTGGTGGCAGCCGTCTCGTACATCCTGTTCCAAAGACTGTTTCCGCTATTTGAATTCAGCGACGATGGCCAGCGCTCTCCTTCACAGCTGGCGCGCAGCGTGATCGCCTTTGCCGCAATTGCGGTTCTCAGCACGGGGATCTCCTGGCTTACCCAGCTTCTGTTTGTTTGGTAAAGGAGTCATCGATGACCCAATGGGATGAAGGCGTGCGCTACGCTGAACTCTTCGAAGTGATCAAGACATACGCGACCCGTGATACGTTCCACCAAGTGAAAGCGTTGCATCTGATTCGTGACAACTTCACGCCGTTCAACAATCTGCCGGCAGAGGAAACGCAACAGCTCGTCGAGCAAATATTCGAGCGACATGCGTATGTGATCTGGTATGGCGGTCGGCCAGCGTTGGCCGGCGTCGATACGATCGCCACAGTTGCGCAATGGAGCGGCGATCGAGATTGGGCTACCAGGCTACTTGTCAAGATGAACCAAGCCTTGCTGGATGCCTACACGACTCAACCCAACAGCGATACTAGTCGCGCCTGGCCGCTTGATGGCTCAATGCTGACCTACGGGCTTGAGACCGTCGTGCAAGGCTTGAAAGCTCTCCAGGGGTGATCATCTCCGCCCAATCCTGACGATCTGACCATATCGCCGAGTCAAGGCGCACACTGTTTTATGTCTATATCGATTGTCAGGAGTGCTCCAGGTGCCTCCAGCGCACATCAATCAGTCACGAACAATCAGTTGCTGTCCGCTCACCGACAGATCGCCAGAACGGCGATCCACGCTTACCTCTTCAACTATCACTCGTCAGACACATCACGAAAAGGCTCCGACACCTCCACAGCCTCCGTCCACTCCGATATATCCGTGCCCTCCTACATATTCGTGCCCTCCCACATGCCCGTCATTCATGACGTGTCGGATGACTGATCATTCGCGGACATTGCAGCGCAGTGCAATCACAACGGCCGGAAATTTCCTACGAACGCGAACTCGACATAATTAGCATCTTGACGACATGTACGTACATGCCGTATGATGTATCGGATATATCAGACGCAACGGAGTTGTCTGAGGCATCAGGTATGACAGAGATCATTGCTATTGGTAACCAGAAGGGCGGCGTCGGCAAGACGACGCTCACCATCAACCTCGGGGCGGCACTCGCCGACCATGGCGAGCGTGTGCTCCTGATCGACCTCGATCCGCAGGGCCATCTCACCGAGGGGGTAGGCATGCAGGAGATCTACCTGCATGCGCAGCAGACACTCTACAACGGTCTGGTTGGCGCAAAAGGCGCCGGCACGATCAATGATCTGATCCAGCGCCATCCGACCGAGAACTTCGCGGTCATCCCGGCCAGCTATGAACTGATGCTCGCCGAGCAGTCCCTCTACATGGCCCGCAACCGCGAGCACAAGCTCAAGGCACTGCTCACGCAGCTCACGGATGAGTTCGACTGGGTGCTTATTGACTGCCCACCGGTGCTCGGCAACCTGACCGATAACGCCCTGAACGCCGCCCGCCAGATCATTATCCCGATCCAGGCCGAGGCGACCTCGGTCCGGGCGCTGGAGCTGCTCTTCGATCAGATCGAATCGGTCGAGCGCGGCCTCAACATTCACGTCCGTGTCCTGGCGGTCGTGCCCAATCTCGTCCTCGACTCAGCGATGGCCAAGCGCATTCTGGCCGATCTGCGCCAGTCGATCCCGGCTCTGACGCCCTTTGAGCTGCGCAAGCGCGTGATGCTCCAGGAGGCCTGGAGTCGCGGCTGCTCCATCTTCACCTACGCAGCCAAATCGCACGCTGAGGAGCGCACCAAGCGCGAATTGATCGATGTCTACCGTCAGCTGGCTGAGTTCGTCATCGACCGGACGCGTGAAGGAGAATCCCATGAGTGATGATCGCATTTCGAAGCTGTCGCAGCGCTTCAAGACCCACGCCATCGGCCGACGGCCGTCGGCGACCCGCGCCCGCGAGCGCCACAGCTTCTACGTCGACGGCGAGCTGGTTGCGCGTCTCGACCGCGTCTACCGCGACGTCGCCCACGAGCTGCACCCACTCACCCTCAGCAAGTCTGTCTTCCTCGAAACACTGATCGAATATGGACTCGAGCATCTCGATGAGCTGAAGGCCAGCCTCCGCGAACAGCTGCAAGGCGACGCGGAGTAGGCTCCGCCGGCGCTTCTCTCCGTTATCTCCTCTATATCCGATATATGTGACACCTCACCAACTGGTGAGGTATATTACGTCTCGGAGATATGGCTTGACAGGGATGGCTGCGCGTCTGGTATCGTGGGACAGAAGAACGAAAAACGGCCAGCAGGTTCTCTGCCGAGATCACCCACCAGCCGCTCTTCATCGTCACAGTTGAGAGCATAGGGGACCTCCCGGAGCCTGTCAAGGCCGTGGAGGTTTTTATATGCCGAACGATGACACAAAGTCACCAGCGTTAGCCCAGCCCGACCGGGCGTTGCCGAGCCAGCTCGTCAGCGTCGAGTCGCAGCGTGAGTTTGACCTCTTCACCGGCCAGCGCACCGACCGGACCTTCCTGAAGCTGTATGTCGAAGCCCGCTCGAGCGGCCTCCTGGCAGCGATTTCGGATCGCGACTGGAAGACGCTCTGCACCCTGGCGACCTACATGAATGCCGATGGCTACTGCTTTCCATCGCAGGCTGAACTGGCGCGGGCGCTGGGCTGCTCACGGCAGATGGCCAACGCGCGGATCAAGAGCCTGGCGGAGTTTCGCTTCCAGGGCAAGCCGGTCATGCTCGTCGAGCGCGAGGGCCGCTCGGAGCAGGGCACCTGGGCCCGCAACGGCTACCACATCCTGCCGATCGCCAGCCTGGGCATCTTTGACGACGAACAGCCAGCAACCGACCGCCGCAAGACCCAGCGTCCGCGCTGGGCGCAAGCACGTCAGGAAGCGCCCCACAGCACCGTGTCAAGAAGTCTTGACACGGAAGAGACCATGTCAAGAACTGTTGACACGGTGAGCGACACCACCGTGTCAAGCGCCACCGTGCCGGTGCAACTTGACACTAACAAGAACCAGAGTACTAACCAGAAAGAGATCTCTCTTTCGAATATTCGAAAGGCATCAATGCCACAAGTGGGGGAGGGAAGTCCGGCAGATCCAAGCGCGCTCGAGACACTTGGCGCGACGATCGGACAGCGCCGCCGGCAAGCGCAATCGGGACCAGCGCCGGATAGCAGCGATCGCGATGTCATCCTCGAGTACATCGCCGATTTCAGCCGCGAGTTCGCCGATCGGGCGACGCTGAAGAGTTCGACTACACGGGCCTATAACCTGTATCGCCAGTCGGGTGTGGCGCTCGAGACCTTCATCGAGGGGATGTATCGGGCCCGCGCGATCGTGAAAGAGCGCACGGCCGTCATTCGCGCAGCGAGCGATACTACGGCGCAGACGCGTGCGACGAAGAACAAGATGGCCTACTGGTTCTCGGTCCTGGAAGATCTCCTCGGCCTGCGCGATGACAGCTCAGCAGTCAGCACGCCGCCATCGCGCAGCTGACCATGCTCACCGGCCACTGTGTCTGGCGTCTCAGCGGACAGCCGCCGTTGGCCTGGAAGGGGTCTGAGCGGCGCTGGAGACGGCAAATTCGCGCGTTTTCGGCCCCAGTTGATAAATCCCACAGCAGCGGGCGTTACAACCGCCAAAATAGCGCTTCTAGAGCCGCTCAGCGCTACTCCAGCGCATTCTCAGGTCCCACATCGGCGAGTAGGGGACATATCCCTTGAGGCGTTGTCGTGCATCCACCTGTAAGAGTTGCGTAAGAGCTGTCCAACCCTCTTGATTTGACATAAGTGACTGACTTAGGATAGAGATCCTATGGTGATTTCTGTCCCGTCGTCACGAGGTGGCGGAGTGATAGCGCCAGCCGATCTCCGGGTTCTGGCTGCGGTCGGTCGCTTTGTCTACCTGACGGCTAGGCAGGTGGCCCGCCGACTGTACGCCGAGACATCGCTCAGCTATGCGCAGGCGCGTCTGAAGCGGCTGGCTGATGCCGGCTACCTGGAGCGCCGCTTTCTGCCGCGGCCGGCGCGCACCGGCTCGGCCCCGATCGTCTATGCCGTGTCGCGGCAGGGAACGCGTGCGCTCGCAGCATGCGGTCAGCCCCATGCTACCGCTCTGCGCCCGGCTGGGGCGTCCTATCTCTTCTTCGCTCACACGCTGGCGCTCAACGACCTCCTGATCGCCATTGAGCGCTGGTGCTGCCACCAGCCACGCCTTGACCTGCTTGAATGGCGTCACGAGCGGCTCTTGCGTCACCAGCCGCTATTCGTGCGCCTGGCTGATGGCAGGTCGGCAACTGTCGTCCCGGACGCCTGGATTAATCTCCGTGTCGATCGACGCCTGCAGGTCTGCTATCTCGTCGAACTGGACCGCGGCACGACGGGCCAGGGAGCTTGGCGGCGCAAGGTCGCCGCGCTCCTGGCCGCTGCCAGCGGACCGTACCAGGCGCGCTTTGGAACGCGCTCCCTGACGATCCTTGTTCTGGCGACACCGGGTGCTCGCCGTCGCGATGCACTCCTGCGCTGGACCGAGACGGAACTCACTGCCCAGGGCAGGGGAGGCGACGCCGATCTCTTTCGCTTCAGTGGCGAGTCGGCCTCGATCGTCAGGCCCCATGATCTCGTTCAGAACGTCTCCTGGGCCCGTCCGTTTGGAGGTGCGCAGCAATCGCTCGCCGAGATGTCGGCGATAGCCGATGGCCGTGATCTGTCGGATACATCCGCTATGGCGGTCAGTGAGGAGAGATCCGATCCGTATGAGATAACGGAGGGAGGGCGGTTATGAGCTGGAGCCGCTCGCCGCAGCTCGTGCTGGGCTATCAGCGGCCGCTGCCGCGCGTCGCTGCGCGCTTTGCTCGGCCGCTTACCCTGCGGGGGAGTGAGATTCACCAGCATATGCACGTCATCGGCTTGACCGGGCAGGGGAAATCCAGGTTCCTGGCCTCCAAGTTCGTCCAGCTGCACACCCAGGGGATCGCCTGTGGCCTGATAGATCCGCACAGTGATCTGGCCCTTGATTGTCTTCGGCTGCTCATCGAGCGCGGCGAACGCCTGGATGGAAGCGGGGAGCGGCCGCTCCTGTATATCGACTTTACCCGCCGTGACGCCTATCTGCCGTTCAACATCCTGCAGCAGTCGACCGATGCCCACACCGTCGCCCGCAACCTCGTCGAGATCTGCAAGCGCGCCTGGCCGGCGCTGGCCAATGGTGCCGCACCAACATTCGAGAATATCCTCCTGCATGCGACAGTCGTCCTGATCGAGAATCGACAGCCAATCACGTTGATGTCGCGTCTGCTGACGGATAAGCACTACCGGGATATGTCGCTTAGTCGAGTTCATGACGAACAGGTTGTCCACTTCTTCCGCCTGCGCTACGACGCCTGGGGCAGAGAAGGGGCGCTCATGCGTGAGTCGACGCTCAATCGCGTCGCCCTGCTGACTTTCAGCCCGACCCTGCGGTACTCCCTGGGCCAGCGCGAGAATGCCCTCGACTTCCGCCGGCACATCGACGCCGGGATCAGCGTCATTTACAACCTCGGCGGGCTGGACGAGGCGACCCAGACATTCCTGGGCTGCCTGCTCACGGTCGGCTATGAGGTTGCCGCGCTCTCACGCGCGCAGACACCGGACGCTGAACGCCGCCCCTGGCACCTGCTCATTGACGAGTTCGCCCAGCTCTCGGCGACGACGGAGACGGCATTGGCCCGCGTATTATCACTGGCGCGCAAGTACGGCCTCTTCCTGACCCTCGCGCACCAGCACTGGTCGCAAGTGAGCGCGCGATTGAGCGGCGCATTGCAGAATACGCTGGCAGTGGCCTTCAAGCTGGGCCGCAGTGACGCGGAGTGGGCTGCGCCGCACTTTGGCCAGTTCCGGCCCGATGCGATCAAGCACCTGGTGAGCGATCCACAGGCGCTCGGGCGCACCCATCCACTGTTTGTCCCCCTCCAGGAGACGTTTGAGGCCTGGACAGCCGCACTCGAGGATCTGCAGCCCCGTGAGGCGTACGTCAAACACGCCGGCACGGCCGTCAAGATCCGCACGACTGAGATATCGCCATCCCAACAGGACAGCGCAGACCTGGCCGCCGTTATCGACGGCTATCGCCAGCAGCTTCTGCGCCCCGCCAACCAGGTCATCGACGAGGTCGAGGGCCTCCTGCGTGGCCCGGCATCCCGGACATCACATACCCGACGAGTCATCCTCGGCGACAGGTAAGTGATGATGACCGGTCGATAGCCAGGATGACCATGGTCCTCCTCGTCTCATCGGGCGCGAGAGCGATGGATGTCTCGACCCCGGTGAGGGTAAGACGAGAGGAGGTCCGATTATGGCTGAGCAGCGTACCTGGATCGCATTCGCCACCAGCGGTGTGATCGGTGGCTATGATGTTCTGATCATGAATGACACCGTCACGGTGCTCCGTGATGGCACGATCGTGGCCCAGCTCCGCGTTCGTGGCCTGAGCCGTTTCGTTGGCACAGCCACCGATCTCCGCCTTGGCTGGGCAACGTTCGCAGACTTCGAGGTTGTCTACGTATACGACAAGGCGGATGGCAACTTCGGCTACGCGATCAATCTGCAGATCGCAGCGTACAGCGAATGGGGCTATGCACCATTCGCCGCGTCGGAGGATGCCTGACGCATCTTGGCAACACCAAGGTGACATAACTATATGCTCGGGCGCCCCATGTGAGAGGAGTGGAACATCTCACTCCTCTCACTACTACCCAAAGCTGGCACCGCAACGACCACTTATAGGGGAGCATCGGCGCGAAGCTGCCAGCTATACAGTTTCTATCTGCACCGTATGCCCCCGCGATATCGACCACAACGATAAAGCCTCCCTCGCCAAAAGAGTCTGCCGGACTGAATGTTATCGGCACTAGGCTGACAGATCAGCCACCGCTATTCGCAACCCTCCGGGCCACTGCGAAGATACTCAATGCCAATGAGATAGTAGCCTTCAACAGCGGGGCACCAAGGCAGGAGCGATTATAAACAGAGCAGATGTCTACCACTTGCACCCGGAACTCTGATCTACCTCGTCCCAAGGAACACGCAGTCGTATCTGTGGCACCCACTGGTCAAGACCTGGCTACTCGCCCGCGATGAATCGCACTCGTGCCCACTTTGGAGAAGATGAGACAAACAGCAGGATTTCGGCGGACAGAACTAGTCAGCCGGAAGTATGTGCCCTTTCCTAATATGCCGAGGTTTACCAATCTGCGCATGCTTGGCCACCTACGAGATGCTTGCCATGTCGGCTACTTACTACGCTTGAACTGACCTGGACATAGACAATAGATCTCTTATCCGTGCCGCCACTTCATCCAGTGACCTTCTCCGTCTTCAATCATTGAGCACCTCGCGCACGCGATTACAGCGCCGTGTCTGATTATTCGTGTTTCGTGCGTCAATAGTAATGTGACCGCGATCTCCGGTCCCGTGCTAGGCAGCTTGGCTGGTTAACCGACACGATCACCATTCGCTTCCACAGCGGTTGACCCATTGCTACGTTGACCAACGCGATGAAAGGAGTTGTCGCCATGCGCAGAATACAGACTGAGCGCCACGCAAACTCACAACGATAGCGAAGGAGAAGATCCGACAGATTCAACGATCAGCCGCATCATTGTCCGATTATGTGTATGCAGGGAGGCTATGATGAGATCGAGGCTCGCCGTTACCGGAATGCTGCTGGCCATACCTCTACTCGGAATGCTATTCGCCCTCAATATACCAAATGCATCAGCAACACACCACACTAGTCAGTGCAAATGGGATTTCCCCTGGCCGCGCACAGTCCGCTATTATATCCATACTAATTACTATGATCCGTCGATGTCTCCAACTCAATTCTCTCTGTCCCAGGCTCAACGCATTTCTTACGGCCCATCTACGTGGTCTGAAGGCGGCTTCAACCTCTTATTTGAGAGAGGTGATCGTACGCAATCCCAAAATGGATACGGTCACTTAAGTTACGTCATGCGAGGCAACCTCGTATACAGCGATATCATCGCACAGACCTACTTACGCACCAGCAACGGTACTCTCATCGACTCATTTGATGATATACAACAAGGTATGTGTCATCGCGATCAAGGTAGACCGATAGTTGCGGGTTTTACCATCTTTAACTCCCTTGTCCAGTTCAGCGAAGATTGTGCCGCCTATAGCTGTAGTAACCCAGATCGATGGGATCTGCATGCCGTTGCTGCGCACGAATTTGGACATTGGTTTGCAATGGACGAATCAGGATATCATCTTGGCTGGTCTCCAATCTTCGGCCATCAGTGTACTGGTCACGGCTGTGACGACACGATGATGCAGAATATTTTCGCAGGAGATACCCATCAACGGACACTTACATCTGATGACAAAGATTCTGCACGAGTGATGTACGGATGCCGCATATCTGGTTGCTAGCATAAGATAGAGTGTGCTAAACGATGAAAGGTGCTGTGTTCATGTCTTGGAAATTCCGCTCATACGCTATAGCGATGGGTGTTTTGGTATCAATATTGGTTGCCACATTCGCGACAGCGATGGCATCAAAGTATCTGCCGACAGAGGAACCGCCATCAGCACTGTGCGATACGTTGGTCAGTTCCTCACCCGTTGGCTATGCAAACGTAGAAGCGCTAGCCTGGGCATCACACCAAGTGGTGGCCGGGCGAGTGGTAGGATCGTCGCCTCCACAATGGAGTGAGCCATTTGTCACCGGATTCCATGAAGATGAAAAGGATGTTCCGGTACGAACGATTACGACTGACTATATCGTTCAGGTCGAGAGTCGTATCCGTGGGGAAGACCTCGATTACATTCGGGTACGCTTAGAGGGCGGCGCAATCGGCAACTGTGAGATCGTGAATGAGACGACACCTCCACTTACGAGCGATGAACACATACTACTCTTTCTGCACACCGGGTTTGAGAGTGCGCTACCTGCAACGTTCGCGATTACGGGAGGTACCCAAGGTCTATGGACCTTCGTTGACGATGACCATGTTGTCCCATCAGTCCTCTACCGTACCGGCCATGAGCATGACGTGCCAGCTGAGGCAGTTCACTCGTTGCACTTACTCGCCGAGCAATTGCGTACATCCCTCGCGAACGGTGATATTCCAGAAGGGGACGCTCGACCATATCGGGTCGTTCCATTGGAAGAGGCCCCACTTGCTCCCATATATCCGTAGCCATCAGTTGATCGCAGCGGGGCTTGGTGTGGATGCGGAGCACGATGAAACTTGAGGGACAGGTGAATGCCGTCGTCAGTCCTGGGTCGCGTCATACACGTCGCTGGCATTGTGCGAATCATCTCACTCGTGTGTGCCCTTACGATCATCTTTGCCTCGTGTGCACCCTGGTCCGAGGTAGAAGGGACTCTGAGTCGAGAGCCAATAGTATACCTTGGCATTTGGAGGCCAGAGGGACAGTTTTCCTGCATGATCGGACTCATCATTTTCGGTTTCAGTGTGGGACGCAGGAAGGCCACGAGGCTGGTACCTGATATCGCGGTATTAATCGCATTTAGCGCTTTGGTGATCAGCAGTGTACGTCTTTATACGGACACGGCCCGGTTAGCGCGTCTACCATATGGAGGGATTCGTTTTGAAGGATGGGAATGGACTGAACCTCGTTGGGGATTGACACTGACACTCATCAGTTCGGTTGTGGGACTTCTTGCTACTGCCGTCGGCGTACTGCACAAGATAGAGGGGAAGCTCCATATATTTAGCACAGCAGCCACTCCCGGAGCGGATAATCACGGATAGTGATGTAGCGCGGTCGTGCACAATTCTGATCGCATTCCCAGAAGAAGGACGCTGGGAACTCGAGGCATAGTTAGGATCACACACGCTGAGGAAGATGGTCTACATCTATCCCAGATAGCGGCATGAGTAGAAGGTTGTGGAGGAACGACATGTCTGGATGGCTTGTTCTGATCGGTATCTTGGTAGGGGTAACTGGATTGGTGACCTACATCGCACGACGGTGGGGCAGAGGTGCCCACGAGAAGACATTCGACGATCCGCTGAATGAAATCCAGACTACGAACCCTTGGAAGATGTGGCCGCTGTAGGTTGTGCGCCTGGGCAGCAAACAGATTTCACCTGCCTTGAGTGACCTGCTGCCCATCGACTTATGCAATCAATCTGCAGATTGCAGCGTACAGCGAATGGGGCTATGATCCATTCGCCTCGCCGGAGGATGTCTAACGCATCTTGGTAACAGCTAGGTGACATAATTATTTGCCCGAGCGCCCTATGTGAGGGGAGGGGAGCGTGGGTGCCGACCTGCCGGCGGCACAGTGTCTATCTACGCTGTCAGACAATCTTTGACTCGCTTCTATTACGAGGGGCAGCGACGGTCCTGACGACCCGCTCTCACGCACTGGCAGCTGTTGTTCTCTGCGACAACGCTGGGTGCTGCCCACCACATCACGAGCGCTACCGATCGCGATAGTCGGTCAGTCACTCACACGCCCAGCCATCTTTATCCCTATCCAGGCGATGCGTTTATCCGTAGTTCGTGCGCGCGCTGCAACGACCTATCGCGCATTATCCCTGCGCCGCGAAGCCGACAACCGGTGCTACGTCTGACTTGATGAGAAGACTCCACCCACATCACCTCGCCATTGTCCGATCTTGGCTTCATTAAACGTCTCTATAACCACTGGGGCAGCGCTGCCGACGTGTCATTCTCGATTCGCCCTGGTGAGACAGTTGCCCTTGTCGGAGGGAACGGTGCTGGCAAAACAACCATCGTGAAATTACTCGCCCGCCTATATGATCCAAGCGCCGGAAGCATTACGTGGGATGGCGTTGACCTCCGGGATCTCGATCCAGACGCGGTGCGCTCGCGCGTCGGGGCCATCTTTCAAGACTATCTCCGCTTTCAACTCACCGCACGTGAAAACATCGGTTTTGGGCGCATTAAGGCCATGGCTGACGAGCAACGCATCGAATACTCTGCCGCTACAGCTCATATTGCAGCTGATATTGAGCAGTTCCCAGATCGGTACGACACGCCCCTCGGGCGCTGGTTCCACGATGGACGGGAGCTTTCGACCGGGCAATGGCAGAAGGTGGCCCTGGCTCGCGCATTCATGCGGGATGCGGACCTGCTCATCCTCGACGAGCCAACAGCATCTTTGGATGTGCAGAGCGAGGTCGAGACGTTTCAGGCTGTCGATACGCTGAAGAAGGCTGGCAAGATGGTCTTGATCATCTCTCATCGATTCAGCACGGTCAGGATGGCCGACACCATCATCGTCCTGGTCGACGGGCGCATCATCGAATGCGGTACCCACGAGCAACTCATGCAACTCCAAGGGCACTACGCTGAACTATTCGATCTTCAGGCTGCGTCATACCGCTGATCTGCATCATTCAACGCTTGTGCAAGAGACTTTGAGGAGACCAGCTACATTGCATAGCACCGCATCGGCAACCATTCAACGCGAGCTGGCGGTTCTGCTCCTTGCAGTCGCAGAAGCACTTGTCGTTCATCTCGTGCTCCTTACGGTGTTCGGCGCTGACGCCTATCCGTTATGGCTAACAATCTTCATTATCGCCGCGACACACGCGATCACCAGAATTGTTTCTCAGTTCCCCCTCCAACCACTGGCGCAACGGATCGTTGGGCTGGGATCGTTCCTGCTGATGATCCTCGTCGGTGTGCGCTGGGCTGGGTCAAACACTGGAGATTGGGTTGCCGCAGCTGCGCGCGGACTGGCGTTCGAGTCCGCCCATTTGTGGGTGACAATTCTGCTTGTCGGCTACGCCTGGTGGCGATCCTTGCGGCGCATCCACGCCGTCATTCACGGCGCGCAGCGCATGCTGAGGGCTGGCATCGTTCTCTGCCTCGTCCTCCTGCCGTTGCTGGCGCTGCGAGCAGCATGGCCGACACTCGAGTCGCGCGTGCTGCTGGAGATCGCAGGTTTCGTGGGCCTTACCGTCGCCGGCATGAGCGGCCTCCGCACAAGCCAGAGTATCGCCGAACGCGATGCAGCATTTGGCGTCCGCTGGTTGCTATCAGTTACCCTACCGGTCGCTGGCGTTATCGCGATCGCGCTGCTGTTCACTGGGATAGTCGACGCTCGTGGGCTCGACGCGATCAAGACACTGATCGGGCCGCCACTGACGTTGCTCACTGGTCTTCTCGATCTCACCGCGCGAGTTATTGGTGCTGCGCTCAGGATCATCCTGGCCCCCTTCTTCTGGCTCGGCGACTGGCTGCTCGACCAGCTGCGCTCGACCCCAGGTTCAACTGAGCAGCCACTGCCGCGGCCGCCGCCGGCACAGCGACCCAGTGGCGACCTTCCCGGCCTTCCCGATTCTGTCAGATACGGTGGTGCGGCGATCCTGCTTCTGGCGATCGTTGCCTTCGCGATGCGCCGCATGTTCCGTCACCTGACATCCGTTAGCCAGCCGGTCAACGAAGAACGGTCCTCTGTCTTCAGTTGGAGCAACGTCCTCGCGAATCACTCTCCTGGTCGCCGCCGGTCAGCGTCGATTACCGACGATCCGTTGGGGCGGCTCAGAGCAGATGAACGCCTCCGACATACCATCCGCATTCGCGAGAGCTATATGGCACTCCAGCAGTGGGGGTCAGCGCACGGTCGACGCCGCCGACACAGCGAAACAGCGGAGCAATATCGAACGGCCGTGCAGGGTCGTTTTGCCGACGAGCCGGGAGCGAGTCGGGCGATCGACACCTTGACCGATGTCTATCGCCAGGCCCGCTACAGCGGTATTCCGGCGACGGACGCCGAGGCGCGAATTGCCGAGCGTGCAGCGCAGACGCTGATGGAACACGCGCCAGGAACCACGATCAGCAGCACAGAGCAACGATGAGACGGGGAGCGTGTATGGAGAGGATCAATGCCCGGCATTACGCCGTCTATCTCGAACGCCGTGTTGACGACTTCGGCGATGCCGAACAGCCTGTTCCGCGATGGACAGAGCGTGATCGGGATGCCATCAGAGAAGTTCTGCGTGCGTTTCGGTTACTGGATCAGCACAACATCCTGATGGCGCAAGTGCTACGGGCCAACGAGATCACGGTCCCCGCTCTGGCTTACGACGAGCATCTGGAAGGCGACAGTGCAGAGTGGGAGGACCTTGTGCCAGATGGTGCATCAGAGGATCGTCCCTGGTGGCGCATCTGGTAGCTGGATGAACGACTCTACATCGCCGAGGAGACAGATGAACGACACTGAGATGCGGAGCGCAGCGATATTTGGTGGCGCGCTCACCAACAATGTCGAGCGCGTGATGGTTGGCAAACGCGACGTGACCGAACTCTTGCTGGTCGCGATACTCTGTGAAGGGCATGTCCTTCTGGAGGATGTCCCTGGCGTTGGCAAGACAACACTGGCACGCAGTATTGCGCGCTCGATCAACGGCAGATTCAGCCGGATTCAATTCACCCCTGACCTGTTGCCTTCGGATATCTCTGGACTGACCTTCTTCAATCAGAAGTTGGGCGACTTTGTCTTCCGTCCCGGCCCGATCTTCACGAACGTGCTTCTGGCGGACGAAATCAATCGTGCGACACCACGCACACAATCAGCCTTACTTGAAGCAATGGAAGAACGCACGGTCACGATCGATGGAGAGACGCTCCCGCTCCCGCGTCCCTTTATTGTCCTCGCGACGGAGAATCCCGTTGAACTCGAAGGCACCTTCCCGCTGCCGGAGGCACAGCTCGATCGCTTTCTCCTGCGGGTGAGCGTCGGCTATCCAAGCGCAGACGATGAAGAGATGATGCTCATGCGCATGCAGCATGGCAATCCACTGACAGCGCTTGGACCGGTCGTCACGCCAGAAGAACTCGTCGCTGTCGCCGACCAAGTGCGGGACATCCAGATCGCGCCCGATCTCCGGACGACTATCACAGCGCTGGTGCGGGCGACCCGCGAGCACGCCGACATAGAACTCGGCGTCAGCCCGCGCGGCACGATCGCCCTGTTCCGGGCGACCCAGGCGATCGCGGCTGTGCGCGGCAGGGACGCCGCAATGCTTGATGACATGCAGACTGTGATGTTACCGGTGCTGGCACATCGCATTCAACGATCCCCGGCAGCGCGACTCCGTAATCGAACGACAGCGCAGATTCTCAATGAGATCGCTGAATCTCTCTGCTGCACGGTGGAAGAGGGCTGAACGTGTTTGCAGTGATCGTCCATTGCCCATGACAAACGCGCAGTCCCGCGTCTTCAGCGGCCGCTGGCTCTGGGGTGTGGCCGCGATCACGTTACTCGGTGCGGTACTCCGCGAGAGCGTCTTGATCCTCATAGGACTGCTGACCCTGCTCACGATTGGTGGTGGGTGGCTCTGGTCTCGCGCCATATTCCGCAATGTCGTCGTCGCGCGCACACTGCGGAGCGAGCGGGTGTTCCCTGGCGAGCAGGTCACCTTGCAGATTCACGTCATCAACCGCAAGCTCCTACCGCTTGCCTGGCTCAAGATCGAGGACCAATTACCGAGTGCTCTGCAGATCGTTGAACAGGGTACTCACTCTGCGGTCGGTACCGCAGGACAGACTCTCCGCATCACCACCGCAATACGCTGGTACGAACAGGTCACCTGGACGTTCCATCTTACCTGCCCGGTACGCGGCTGCTACACGCTGGGGCCGATATCGTTGCAGTCCGGTGATCTGTTCGGTCTCTTCACCGTCAGCCAGCACATCGAGGACAGCAACACAATCATGGTCTATCCACGCATTATCTCACTCGACCAGCTTGACATCTCTGCGCGTCAACTCTTCGGCGACCAGCGTGTCCAGCGCCGCATCATTATTGACCCGTCACAGAGTATCGGGGTGCGCGACTATCGTCCTGAGGACTCAATCCGCCATATCCACTGGGCTGCTACCGCACGAGCACAGAAGCTCCAGACCAAAGTGTTCGAACCGTCGACGTCTGTCCAGCAGGTCGTATTCCTGAATCTGGATACGCATAACCCGTATTGGGAGGGGTTGGATAGTGAACGGGCTGAGAACGCCATCACTGTTGCTGCCACGATCGCCATTCATGCGCTGCGGGAACGGCAGGTAGTCGGCGTGTACGCCAGTGGCATGATCGTTGGCTCTGATCAGCCACTCCGCATACGGGCAAGTCGCAATCCGACCCAGGCAAGCGCCATCTTGACTGGGCTGGCGCGGTTGAGCCCGATTGCCGCGATCGACTTCCCCGGCTTCCTTCAGGCTGAGAGCGCCCAAATCCCGGCCGGTTCCACGATCGTGATCGTGACCGCGGTCATGACCGATCGATTGGCAGCAATCATGGCCGACCTGCACCGAATGAGGCGCCGACTGGTACTCGTAGCCATCGGCGAGGTCGCAATCCCTCCAATCAGAGGACTTGATCGTGTGTGTGTTGACGAGGCAAGGCTCAACGGGACACATATGAACGCTCCACGGGTGTAGCGATGGATCGATTGTGTGGCCGCGGAAACGTCTGTCGCGGAGGCCTGGGAGGAACTGACGTATGCCTGTCTAACTTCTGATGGAGCGAGTACTGCAAACAGGTTGATGAAACGAGATCATTATACTTTGAAATGGAATAGATACCGGCATGTGGTGATGATTGGATATGCGAGTAGAGCTTATTAAAGTGCAACATGACTTCCATATCCGGTATCGGCTTGTGTGTGAGAAGTGAGGATATTCTATTGGGCTGTTTCATTCGTGTAGCTGGGCTTCTAATACCTGTAGCGACAGTTGCGTTAATGCAGATCATGCTACAGCCACAAAGTATCGAACCTCGCGGCATGGCAAACCTTGCGATTTATGGATCGCTGCTTGGTCTAGCTGCCATCAGCGGAGTCCTCCTGCGTTCCTGTAGCACCTTGATAGTGGTTCCGCTTGAGATGCTGCTTGCAGGATGGATCGGCAAGTGGCTCGTTTGCGCCGAGTGTTCTACGGGGTCGTACGATAGTGGAACTGGAGGAACAGTGCTATTTGTATTCTTCTTCATTGTTCCAATCATGGCTGCCACTTCGGTTGGTGTATTAGTCGGAACATCTATAGCGGCACCTTATGCTACGGGGCAGTAGTGCTCGGAATAATCATCGTTAATGATAACGGGAACAATTTAAGTAGATATCTGTATGCTTGGCCAACGTGCTTGCAGTCAGTCCGTAGCCTGACCGCCCTATTTGGAGAAAAGCTCAAGATGAGTAGTTGGCGACAGGCCTTCGCCGAGGCACAGTGACGCCAGTTGCTTCCTGTTCCGGATGAGCCAGCCAGGTCGCGCAGCCGGAACATATAGTCGTTGATCGTTCCTGTCGCAGTCGTCACGGTGCCATCCTCCCATCACGCGCGTTGATTATCGGTCATCGGCGCGATCCTGGCGAGAAGCGAGGACAGAAGGGAACGAGTCGGCGGTCGAACGTTTGCGATGCTTCAGTGTCCGATCTTTGCGCCGCTCTCTCCGGTCGCGGATCTTCTGGGCGATGTACGGCTGGACTTGGTAGAGCACGAAGACTGCGAGTAAGACGAATGAGATCGCAACGTCGAACGCTTTGTGAAACCAGGGATAGTCGAGCCGCTTCAATTCCCAGGAGAGAAGACCAATGGTCGCGACGAAAAGAATCACCGGGAACACGAACACGTAGGCAATCCACGAGGCGTTGAGCAGCATCGGGTAGTTGTTAGCGTACCAGTGCCCCTCACGTTGGTACATGTCGCCGGCGTCGAGTTGTGGGGAAATAGTCTTCTCTAGCTCGTGGACGTACCTGTACGAGCGTGAGACCCAGATCGACTTGCGGCAGTAGTCGAGGACAACCGCTAGCGCCAGTACCCAGGTTGCATTCAGCAGTGCGGCCAGCGGCAGCGCGTCAAGGTCGATCACTGTTCCCGCGAAACTCAGCGAACCAACGGAACCTTCGAAGGATGCAGGGTAGCCAATCTCCAGGCTAAGCAGGGCGAAGAGGACGATTACCAACAGGAATAGGCGATCCCGCGACCTCTCCATGAGGACGACCCGTGCGAAGGTCTCCTTATAGTGATCGTGCAGGATGTCGAGTTGCTTGTCCGGGGGAATCTCAGCGCCGCTCAATGAGACCTCTAGGCTTCGTCGATGGCCTTGAGGATTGCGTCCTGCGTAAAGGACATGGCCCACGTCGCCCCTGAGTCGAACAGCGGCGTCGGGGTGAGGTTGCTGCTCTTGATCTTGACCGCGATTAAACCGTTGCTTGCGGCCTTGCTCTGGTTGATCTCCCACCAGATCCAGTTCTGATCGCCAATCTTGGCGCTGTCAGCATGCTTGTCGTTGGTGTGCTCGCCAACCAGGACGAGGGTATGGGTCGCCGCGCGGATGCGAGCCGTCAGCACGGCCTTCACACGACCAACATCGCTGGTGTCGATCGCGCCAGGCGTCAGGTCATCGAAGTCAATAGGGTTCTTGGCGTTGGCCAGCCAAGCACTCAGCAAGTTGCGATAGTTCCGGTCGTTGTGCCAATCGAAGCTGATACAGATCTTCTTCCGGACGACCGCACGGAATCCATATGACATTGACGAACCCTCTCTAACTACCCGTCTAGCCCCAGCCGGCCGGCAACGACATGAATTGCATCGACGTAGGCGTCGTCCCAGCGCTGTACCGAGAGCGACAGTTCCTTGAACGGAACCAGGTTGCGGCTGTCAGAATCGTGTTCACTCGCCCAAGCTACCCACGCATTGTGAACGTCCTCCGCCGTGACCTCGGTGCCCTTAGCCAATAGCAGCACGGCGTACTGGCGGTAGAGGGGGAGATCCTCGTCAGGAGGTGACGATTCCGGGTGCGCGGTGCGTTGAATCTCGGCGGCGAGCAAGTCCAGATAGTTCACAGATCGCCTCCGTCATGTGGCAGTTCTCGGACGCACAAGATCCGAAACAACTGTCAGGTGTACGTATAGCACATCGGTTCTGATCGTGCAAATCCGAGTCCCACAGGTTGCTGGTGTCTCATAAACGGTCGTTTATGAGACGACTAAATGACCCATCGTCGTTGACAGTCATTTCCGCATCACGACGCCATCGTTGCCGTCTCATTAATCGTCTCTAAATCTACGTTTCACTACTTGCATTCGATGCTGACTTTTGAGACGATGGTGAAATGCTAGTTGGTTATGCACGAGTCTCGACCGATGATCAAGACCTGTCACTACAACGTGATGCGCTCTCGGCCGCGGGTTGCGAGAAGATCTTCACTGACACGATGAGTGGGGCAAAGGTCGAGCGGCCAGGTCTCGGGGAAGCTCTTGGGTTCTGCCGGCCGGGCGACACCCTCGTCGTCTGGCGGCTCGACCGGCTGGGGCGCTCGCTCACGAACCTCATCGAACTCCTCAATGCTCTGGCGGAGCGGGAAATTGGCTTCCGGAGCCTCTCGGAGCAAATCGATACGACGACCAGTGGGGGCAAGCTAGTGTTTCACATCTTCGGTGCGCTAGCCGAATTCGAACGGGAACTGATCCGTGAGCGCACGCGAGCCGGATTGGCAGCGGCACGGGCGCGTGGACGGCAGGGTGGACGACCAAAGAAGCTCGCATCACCGCGGCAGCTAGCGATGGCGCGCTCCCTCTACGAAGACGGTACGCACTCGATCAACGACATCTGTCAGATGCTCGGGGTCTCGCGGGCGACGCTCTACAGGGCGATCAAAGAGCACCGCCTATCGAACCCGTGAGGCTCCTTGGCCATACACAATGACCGAAATTGAGAACGCGATGCCCGCCACCCACCCGTAGCACCGTATCTTCGTTCCTTATACATAGGAAGGAACACGTGGCCAAGCGAGGAACGCAGGGGTATAGAGCGGTTCTCATAGTAGTTGCCTAGCATGCGAAACATAGCCACAGCCAGCGAACCAGCCGTGGGCATCGTCGGAGGTGATCGAGTCCAGTCCAGCCGCGATGGCACGATGCAAGCCGCTCTAGTATTTCTCGGCACATGCTGCAGCACACGTTCGGGAAGAGTGCGCTCGATGCCGGCGTTGACCTCGTGATAGCCGCCGCGCTGATGGGCAATGACTCCGTCGAGACGACGGCGATCTATACGCAGCTAAGCGCGCGAGACCGAGAGCGAGCCATCGAGCAGCTAGTGAGCGACTGATAGACGACGCCCTAAGGTGTCGAGGTCAAGATTACCAAGAGCGGCAATGATGGCAGCATCGGTACTCCCCAGTGGCTCCGGCTGGCCGTCTGGGAGCACGTAAATAGCCTGTGTCGTGATGGTGCCATCCATGGAGGCGACCCAGTGGCCCTCCGGTCACCCGGATCGAGTTGTGGGCTGTTGTGGACTTGCCCCGGTTTGGTAGACACCTGAGGAATAGGGGATGGTATCCCTGACGAGGAAGGAGTCCATCGGCGCCGATGAGCGTGCGGAACTCGTCCGGATGCGACGTGAGAATCGGCTGTTGTAATGGGAGAAGGAGATCCTGGAACAAGCCGCGGCCTAGTTCGCGAAGGGGACGCTGTGAGCCAGTATTGGTTCATCCACGCACACCGGGCCAGCTACTCAATCACGATGTTGTGTCGCCTCCCGGATGTGGCGCGTTCCGGCTACTATGCCTGGCTGCTTCGCGGCGTCGACTGGGCGATGGCGGGCCACCTCGTGGTGCCCTGCCGCAGGCCGCACTGACCATAGAATTGATCTATCACACAGATCGCGGCACCAATACACGGCCGACGGATATCAGACGCTCTTGGACATGCACGACGTCACGGCTTCGAAAAGTCGAAGTGTCTACAAGCTCGCCCACATAAGCAATTAAGCCGATCACACTGGCGAAGTCTCGTCGAGACTTAACAACGTGATCGTTTGCGTGACACCGTCGATCTTATGGATCCCATTGACCACGAATTCACCTACCGCGCGCAGCGAATCAGCCTCCACGCTGGCGATCAGATCGTATGCTCCGGCAATAAGCTCCACGCTTGGCCTGAGGTCCGACTCGCTCACTTCGCGCTGAACCCGACGTGCCTCGCCAATCTCTGTCGTGATTAGGACATATGCTCGCATCTGTTCCCCTTAGGTGCCGGGAAGCACGCTAGCGGCAGGATGCTCTAGTTCAGCTCTCAACCCCTCGTCCAGTCGCGTTAGTAGTACTTCGATATCTTCAAGCTCTAGCTTCGTGCCGAAATCCGAGAATTCATGCTTGGCGCTCTCGAGCAATTCCCGTGCTTCTTTGCGGAGATACTCATAAACTTCTTGGTGGTGCCTCTCTACCCAAGCTCGGTACGCTAGCACGGTCGCAAGTGCTCGTTTCGACAAGGCCACCTCATAA
>Ga0182745_1000509_pt1 | contig 43558 bp, 45 predicted proteins | sample eDN3rd30CKraftBY_FD_128523 | JGI IMG/M metagenome (GOLD analysis project Ga0182745, IMG submission 128523) | Enriched backyard soil microbial communities from Emeryville, California, USA - eDNA 3rd pass 30_C Kraft BY (version 2) (version 2) | ecosystem: Environmental > Terrestrial > Soil >...
ATGAAAATAGCATTGTGCATGAAAGGATCCATTATGCCAAATAACACGAGATAAAATTGAAAACACGAAATGATTAAGATTAAACCTAGTAATAACTTTTTAACGACTCCATCAGGATAACGAATTTTCCCCGTACTAAATAAGTTAGATAAAACTTTCTTCATTTAGACACCCCTTATCTAAATAACCCCTTTTAATAATTCGTTAGAACTTTTTCTTCAACTCGACTAACCCAGTAATTCCAAGCACGTTCTTGTGCCATTTCCATACTCCATGTTTTCTCATCGCAAGTTTTTCCTTCAAAATAGGACAAGTATTTTGGTTCTCCTAATTGTAAACACTTGTATTGATTTTCGGCATCAATTACCATGAATACGGAGTTCAATACGCATCTTTTCAAGTTTTCTCCCACAACCACAACGCCATGTCCTCTTAAGAAAACCGCTTTATGGTTCTTCAATGTAGAAGCAATTCGTTCACCTTCATCTTGATTTCTTACAATCATCCCATCTGATACGTCATAACTATCATAGACAGGAACCCCCTCATAGAACATTGCACCATAATGGGATAATGGTTTATAAGGAATATCCAGTACAGTGAATGGAATTAACTGTTGGGCATGATTATGACAGACCGAGTTGACTTCAGGATAATGCTTATAAATTTCAGAATGAATTACGACTTCTGCAAAAGTTTTTTTGTGATTTGGTGTCAAACATTTACCTTCTAAATCAAACACATAAATATCCTCATCCTTAACTTGAGCTGGTGCTAATGATCTAGATAGGAAAAACTGGTTGGGGTTTTCTGGATTCCTTACACTAACGTGTCCAAAAGCCTCAAATAAAACGCTTTCATTATGAAGTATTCTGTTTGCTGTTACCAAGTCTTTAATTATGCTCATTTCAATCGTCTCCCTTTTTTGAAAATTCAAATTTCAGTTGATTTAATAATATATTATGATTAACATTAAAATTACTCAATTGAATTATTATCATCTAGTGATAACTAAAAGGAATGATAAGGAAGGGGATGCTAGATTTGGATATCGAAATTCTTAAAACCTTTTGCATAGTGTCACAATATAAAAGTTTTAAAAAAGCAGCAGAAATATTAAATATCACACAACCTGGAATTACAAAACGGATAAAGTCGTTGGAAACAGAGTTAAATTGTTCGTTGTTTACTCGAACACCTCAATTTGTGATTTTAACAAAAGAGGGAATGGAGTTTCTTCCTTATGCTGAACGGATTGTTCAAATCTCAGAAGAAGGAGTATCAAATTTAAATTCGGATTCTTTTAAAAAAAAGTTGGCAATAGGGGGAGCACCAACAACCTGTTTTCAAATACTCCCGGAGATTGTGAAACGATTCATTGAAGATACAGGAATAAAAGTAGAAATTTATACAGCACCATCTCGAGAAATTATTGATTTATTATTAGACAAAATTATAGATTGCGGTTTTACAACGACGAAAATCCCCTTTACCTATTTAGACTTTAAAAAGGTATACACAGAAAATTTTATTTTTGTAAAATCTAAAGGGCTGAAATTAGATACATACACGAAAATTCCAATTATCATTGATATTTTAAACGGGACTAAAAATCATCCTTTAGAAAAAGTTAATGAACTCATCCATAACGATTCTCGGTTTAATATTCTCTGTGAAGTAAATTACTTAATGACATCTAAAATGTTAATTGAAAAAGGAGTAGGAGTAGGGATTCTACCATATTCTGATGTGAGGAAGGAAATCGAAGAGGGATTATTTGAGGAAATTGAAATAGATAATATTAATTTGCCAAAAAGACCAATATACATGGTAACTTACCATGAGCATAAGAAATCAGATATTATCAAAAAATTAGGGGAAATAATTACAGATAGTTTATCTACTTCTTTGTAAGTAAAGTAGATTGGTTCTATGAAAATGGTAAGGAGTACATAATGTGTTTTATATTTAGAGCTATTCTGTAAAGGACTTACGAAGTTAGCCTTTATTCAATTTCAACATCGGGACATATGTCCTTTTATAATTGCTTACGTAATGGTGTAATACTAATATAATTACATCGAGAAGAGGATTTTAGAATGGGGATATTATTATCTATACTAGCAGGATTTTTTATTTCACTACAAAATGTAACCAATGCAACGATTGGATCCGAAGTTAGCACATGGACAACAGCGATGATTACGCAGGCTGTTGGGGCAACCGGGGCATTTATCATTTATCTATTTTCAAAGAAAAACCGTTCATTCGGATTAAATAAAGTAAAGCCAATCTATTTATTTGGCGGCTCGTTTGGTGCAATTGTAGTTGCTTCAAGTGTCATCGCTGTAACTTATGTGGGAGCAACAATATCGAATTCATTAATATTATTGGCTCAATTAGGGATTGTCATTATGATTGAGGCTTTTGGGTTATTCGATCTAAAAAAACAGCAAATTGCTGCGAAACAATGGGCAGGTCTTGCATTAATGATGCTGGGCGCAGTATTTATTAGCTTGTAGGAGTGACTTAGACGTGGAAAATTATATAAAGGAATTTTCATTGGATCGTGTGTTAAATGATGAAATGATCCAGGCACTCGCTGTGAATGAATATAGCAAGGGAGATTTAATCATTCAACAAGGCGAAAATCCACTTTACCTTTTCTTTTTAGTCAGAGGGAAAACAAAAACCTATAAAACGTCAGAAGAAGGAAAACGATTAATCCTATCCTTTAGAGAAAAATTTGATATTACTGGCGACATTGAATTTGTCCAGCAAGCACCTTACGTTAATACTGTAGAAGCAATTACTGACGTGAAAATGCTGACGATTCCAATTCATATTGCGCAAAAATATGGGATGAGCCATTTGCCCTTTGTTCAATTTGTATTGGAAAGAATCACGGAAAAGCTTTATGCGAATTCTAATGCGTTGACCTTTAATCTTATGTATCCGGTAGAAGTGAGGTTATGCAGTTATTTACTATCAGTCTCACTTGATGGTGTCACGGTACCTGCTCGCGAACTAAAAGATGCAGCAGATCTAATCGGGACAAGTAAGCGTCATATGAATCGAATTATTGTGGATTTATGTAAACAGAACATAGTCGAAAGAAAAGATAATGCAATAAAGATAGTCGATTATAATCGTCTAGTCGAGCTAGCGAAAAATAATATTTACGAGGAGAGAATACGTTGATTTTAGGTGTACTTTTAGCATTAGTCGCAGGGGCATTTATCGGCCTGCAAAATATCTTCAATCGTCATTTAAATGAAAAGGTAAGCCCATGGTTTGCTACTACTTTCGTATTATTAACAGGAAGTATTGCGGCATTCATCATAGGTCTTGTACTTGAAGGTGCAAATATTTTTAATACGAGTGGCATGAAAACAAGCTTCTGGTTCTTTGGATTGGTAGGAGTCGGGGTGATTTACTCGATGATGCAAGCCATGAAAAAACTCGGACCAATGAAAGCCGTTTTAGTCAGTATCATTGCACAGTTAACCTTTTCACTGATCTTTGACGTTACAGGATTTTTAACATTACCACAGGTGGATTTAAAATGGGCGGATATTTTGGGCGTAGTTTTAATAATAGTTGGTGTAGTTATATTTAATATGAAAAAAACAGGGCATGTTGAACAAGCGAAGTAATCTAAGGAGTGTTTATCTACTGGATAAATGCTCCTTTTTATATGGGGGAGTGTCCTCCCATCTTTATTAAATGTATCATAATCATCCTATGCAAAATTGTTGGTGATTCTGATGAAGATAGTCACGAATGGGTGTGTTTAAAATTAAAAACATGCTCTTTTCATTTTGCCATGAATTTTACTATTTTTAATTTAAGAGAAAAAGGGTAAAGGTCTAATAATAGTAAAAGTAAGAACTGCTATTGTACTTATTTATCTTTAATAGAATTACTTTCTTGTAAAGTTTATATAAATTTCAAAATAATTACATATTTTACAATGTTATTACGTATATAATGGGTGATAAGGATGAAGGGATGAGAAGGTAACATGAAAAAAGGGATTGTAGTATGGTTCATGCTTTTGTTTATGGTTTTGGGAACTGCGACAAATGCAGAAGCAGCAAGTTTTAAAGATATTAATAAAAATACTTCCTTGTTTGTGGAAGTAAATTATTTAATGGAGCGCGGGATTATTAATGGCTATCCAGATGGCACATTTAAACCAGATGAGCCAATCGCTAAAAAGCATATTGCGCTAATGCTCGTGCGCGCGCTAAAATTACCGACGACTGGGCTGAAAAATCCAAATTATAAGGATGTACCTACAACGCATCCCTATTACAAGGAGATAGCGGCTGGCTATACGGCAGGCCTGTTTGCAAAAGCAGATTACTTCAACCCGGATTTAACCATTTCACGAGAAGTGATGGCACGATTAATAGCTAAAGCGTTAAAATTAGAAGTACTGCCGGGAACGGAAGGGAAAATTAAATTTAGTGATGTCTCTCAAATGTCTCAATATTATACAGATATTTTAAAGGTGGCTTCTAACAATGTGGTAAAAGGCTATGGAGACGGAACGTTCAAACCGAGAGCATATATTACCCGAGCCCATTTTGCTGCTTTCTTAGCGCGAGCAATGACAATTAAAGTAGTGAATATTAGTCCAGATAGCAATTACGTTTATTATTATACTGATGGAAAGAAAACGTATCGCCAGGAGTATAATCAGGAGGATGCAAATGGAATCGCCTATTGGAAGGTTGTCAACGAAACAAGCAATAAATCCAATCCAAAGCTTGGCTTTAAACAAGATTTGAAGAATTATGGGGAAGCGTATGAAGGCGAGAATCATTTCTCAAAATTGATACCATACCCGTTTGTCGTGACGCAAATTCACTCTAATAATGAAGAAGGTCCAGTATCCTATGGCAATAGCTGGATTCTCGATACGGCTGCTGTTCGCACTGTTCATAATGTGAAATACACGAACGTACTTGTTGTCGAAACGTATTTACCATGGGATAAAACAACGAAATATGAATATTACGCTAAAGATATTGGCTTAATTCAAATCGTTGATAAAAACGGAAAAGAACTATATGGCTTAGTAAAGCGCAAGGCGATTAAATAATAACAAATAAATTGTATGGACGAAATGGTAAGAACGTATTCCGTTGGAGGAATACGTTCTTCTTTTCATATAGTTTAATAATTATGGATGATGTATATTGAATTCATAATGATATAAGAAGGTGTAAATACCGTGATAAATTTTCTTGGAGTTACAAAAGAAGAAAAGGTTGAAAAAAAGAGTTCATTAAATAATCTAGATATTTCCCAATATAAATGGATCTGGGTGGATTTTAATCAACCCTCAGAAGAAGAAAAGAAACATTTAGCAAATACTTTTAAATTTCATCCGCTAGCCATAGAGGACTGTCTGCATACACTTCAGCGCCCGAAATTAGATTATTACGAGGATCATACATTTTTTGTTACACATATTGTGGCACAAGAAGAAAAAAACATTAAAAAAGAAGAATTAGATTTTTTTGTTGGAGAGAAATTTATAGTTTCCTTCCATTTGACCCCTTCCAAAGAAATTGATCATGTTTGGGAGAGGGTATTGCAGACGAAGAACCTTGAAAAATGGGATCCCTTCTACGTTTTCTATCGAACTTTGGATAGGAGTGTGGATAATTATTTTCCAATCATTTATAAAATAGAAGATAATTTGGATAAAATTGAAGAGAATCGAAATCAGAAATCGATGGACCTCTTAATGAATGAACTTTTCGACACAAGATATGTGCTATTAAATCTCATGCATACAGTTAATCCAATGCGAGATTTACTTTACCGAATGTTAAATTCCCATCATTTAAATAAAATTAGTGAAAGAAGACAATATTTTTCTGATATATATGACCATCTATTAAAATTATCAGATATGATTATGGCGGATAGAGAAATAACTACTGATATAAGGGACAGCTATCTCTCTTTAAATTCCTATCAAACCAATAATGTAATGAAAGTACTGACCATTACAACGTCTATATTTGCTCCCTTAACTTTTATTGCAGGAATCTATGGGATGAATTTTGAACATATGCCTGAACTTACTTGGAAATACGGTTATTTTATATCTCTTGGTGTAATGTGCGTAATCGGTGTATTAATGTTTATTTGGTTTAAACGAAAAGGCTGGTTTAATTAAAATTAAAGAAGCGGCGTAATCTAACTAACTTTACGTCGCGTCGCTTTTTTCTATAGCTAGAGGGATATTTTGGTCAGTTTCCAGGTATCGAAAAGGCAGCCTTTTTAATACTTAATAGTTTGATTAAAAGTTAAAATGAAGTGTACTTCAATAGGCTTATAAAATATATATTTCAATGGTTATTACTGCTCCTAGCACTGCACTAAAAAGAAAAGTTCACAAAAGATATTGACATCAACAAATATCCATGATAAATTTACTTTGAATTAAAGATAATTTAATTCGAGATAAAATAAACCTAAAACTCAATTTAAAATATGACAAAAAATTTTTTTAAAATAATATCTCGAATTCGAGATTAATATTAAAAACTTAGGAGGAATTTAAAATGAAAAACTGGACAGTCGACCATTCTCATTCAAAAGTTGGATTTGAAGTGAAACATATGATGGTTTCAAAAGTAAAAGGGCATTTTGATTCTTATAGTGCAGAAGTAGAAGCTGAAGATTTAACTGATTTAACGACAGCTGCTATTGCCTTTACGTTTGATGCAGCAAGTATTAACACAAATCTTGAAGAGCGTGACAAGCATTTAAGATCTGCTGACTTCTTTGGAGTGGAAAAATATCCAACTATTCAATTTAACTCTACGAACATCGTGAAAAAAGGCAAATATGACTACGAAGTAACTGGCGATTTAACAATTAAAAACATTACAAAGCCAGTCACATTTGAAGTTGAATATGGCGGCACAGGAACGAATCCATGGGGCGTTGAAGTTTATGGGTTTGAAGCAAGTGCCAAAATCAATCGCGAAGAATTTGGTCTGACATGGAATGCTGTACTTGAAAAAGGTGGGGTACTTGTTGGCAAAGATATCAAAATTAAAGTGGAACTTGAGTTAAATCCAAAACGCATTAGTAATAGATAGGGATTTCTAGGAGAAGTGTATAAGACATTTTCTCCTAGTATAGGAGTGATATCATTGCAATTAGAAAAAGATGAGTTAAAAGCAGTGACGGTTATATTACGTGCTTCCCAAGCCATTCATGAAGTCATTCGTAAAGATGCAGCTACTCATGGTTTAAATCCAACTGAATTTTCTGTGCTTGAGTTGTTGTACCACAGAGGCGATCAGCCTATACAAATGATAGGGAAAAAGGTTTTAATAGCGAGCAGCAGCATCACCTATGTAGTCGATAAACTGGAGCGTAAAAATTATGTAAGGCGAGAAGGGTGTCCAGAAGATCGAAGGGTCACTTATGCAGTGTTAACAAGTGAAGGAAGAGCCTTAATGGATAAAATCTTTCCTGAGCATATATTGAAAATCAGTGAAATTTTCGAAGACCTACAAACAAATGAGGTTAATGAAACAATTGCATCCATGAAACGAATTGGTCGTAAAGCAGAAAGTCTTTAATTTTATGTCTAATATCTCGAAATCGAGACAAAAAAATGAAAGATTGGTGACAACAGATGGAAAAAATTGCAGGCCATCATCATATTTCGATGATTACAAAGAACATTAAAGTAAACAATGGATTTTATCAAAACATTCTTGGATTACGAAGAGTCAAAATTTCGGTCAACCAGGATGACTCTTCGATGTATCATTTGTTCTATGGCGATTTAGTTGGAAGTCCAGGAACAGGATTAACGTTTTTTGAAATCCCGCTCGTTGGAAGAACGCACCGCGGAACAGATGCCATTACCCGAATAGGTTTATTAGTTCCTTCTTACGAAAGTCTAGTTTACTGGAAAGAACGTTTTACCCTACTGGAAGTTGAACATGGTGACATTACGACTTATACAGGTAGGGACGCCCTGCACTTTGAGGATTCTGATGGACTGAGATTAGTTTTATTAAATAACAATGGCGAATCATTTCCTGAGTTTTGGACGGCATGGGAGGATTCCAATGTTCTGCCAGAGCATCGCATTTTAGGAATGGGTCCTGTTGAAATGACTGTTCAATCTTTGGATAGTTTAACAAAGACGCTAAAAAATATTTTTGGGTACACACTTGTTTCCAGTACTGAAAATCAGGCAATTCTTCAATCAATCGAAGGTCAAGCTGCCGGAGAAATTGTGATAGTTGAGCAAGGTGCACCAAAAGAAAGACCTGGAAGAGGAAGTGTGCACCATTTAGCTATCCGCGTGAAAGATGGAGAAGAGTTGCGCTTTTGGGAAAAACGCATTCAAGATTCTGGCTTCAAGATTATGAAATTGACCGATCGATTCTATTTTGAAAGCTTATATTTTAAAGAAGAAAACGGCATTGTCTTTGAATTAGCAACAGATGGGCCAGGATTTACTGCAGATACATCAGTAGAAGAACTAGGGAGAAAATTAGATTTACCGCCATTTTTAGAACCGAATCGCGCAGAAATTGAAGCAAAATTAGGACCTATAGAATAAAAGCTAATTGGAACGTAGTATAAGAATATGAATATAAATAGAGAAAAAAGGGTTATCCGTTGCGATAGCCCTTTTTTGTGTTACTCATCAATTCGCTTTTCACTCATCAAGTCACTAACCGTTCCTAGTTTGTAGCCTTTACCTTTAATTTGTTTAATCATTGATTCCAAGCCTTCTGCGACAGGCTGAGTAGGATGCATCAATACCATGGCGCCATTATCTATTTTCGATACTACGCGATTCACCATTTCAGATGCAGCAGGCTTTTTCCAATCAACTGTGTCAACCGTCCATAGAATCGTTTTCATATTCAGCTGATTTGCTACTTGAATTGTTGTTGCATTAAAGCTTCCACTTGGGGGTGCGAACCATTTCGGCTTTATCCCTAGAGTTTGTTTAATTACTTGATTGGTTTTATCCAATTCTTCCTTTGTCTGAGCCGTTGATCGTTTTTGGAGGTCCGGATGACTATAAGCATGGTTGCCAATTTCATGTCCAGCATCGTGTATCTTTTTCGCAACGGCTGGATTTTTTTTGACCCAACTTCCATCAAAGAAAAAAGTTGCCTTCGTATCATTTTTTTCTAAGACCTCAAGAATTTTCGGGATATATTCGTTCCCCCAGGCCACATTAATAAGTAGAGAGACCATAGGTTTTTGTGGATTCCCTCTATAGATAGGCTGGGCATCCAAATCGTCTAGATGGATTTTGGGAGCCAATTCCTTATAAACAATTTTCTTCTCATCAAACTTGCCTTTTGATTTCATGTTCTTATAGCTGGCTTCGATGTTCACAGTTCGGCCATTATATCCAGGGATTGCTTTCCAAACGGAATCAATTTTCGCATCAATCGGCTCTGCATTGTGCTTCTCGGCGTATTTTTCAATAGCTCCAAATAGTTCAGCCTTCGTCAATTTGGATGAAGTCGTAATGCTTCCGTCAATTTTGTTAGTAATATAAATTGTCTGTGCGTTAGAAGAGCTCGAAAATCCTCCTAACGTCAGCACCAATATACTTGAAAACAGTAAAAGATATCTAAAATATTGTCGCTTCATGTTTTCTCCTTGTAAAATCGATAGTTATTTTGACGTTAATAAGATTCCCCACTATGCGAGGAATTATGTTTGGATAAGCGATAGAAAGCATTGGGAAAATATTTAGAAAAATGAGGATTCTCGAGGTGAAATGTTGTGTTTAAGAAATACTTGTTCATATTAGAATTTGTAGTAATTGTTTTTCTTCCTGCACAAATTGTAAAGTCAGAAGCTAAATCAGAAGCACAAGGATTGTATGTCACAACAGAGGATATTATATCAGACATAATTTTCCCAACTGTTGATGAAAGAGTCATCGAAGAATACGGGGGAGATCAATTCTTAGTCTGGAATTGGAAACGGATAGTTAATATAACTTACAATGACAATCATTCCTATGATGTTACGGTTAGTATTGAAATTCCTCCGAATAATCCAACTGATCAAGCTAAAGAGGATTTAGTTAAGATAAGAATATCCCCATCCTGTGATAGTGAGAAAATTAATCAGGAGATATGCCATCATGAATTCAAAATTGAAATATTAGATTACGAACATCTTTCACCATAAGACACAAAAATGCCATAGTTTAACCCTCGATAGCTAAAGTTAGTTTGAAATATAAAATGTTTGCAAAGCGCCGAAAATCCCTTGTTAATAGGAATTTACGGCGCTTTTTATACGTTCGGTAGCTGGTGCTAATCGAACAAATCTATTTAAAATCTGCTCTTTACTTTTTTAAAATAGTAATATAACATAGTAAAAGTTGAGTGCTCTAATTTGAGTACTTTTATTTAAAAGATAAAAACGAGGAAGGATAGATATAATGAAATTTAAACAATTTTTAGGATTACAAGGCGTGAAAGCATCCATCTTTATGGGCATTTTTTACGCTGTAGCAATGTTGGTAATCTTCTTAACAGGTTATACAGCGTTACCAGGCAATATGGACGAATTGAAAATTGCCATTGTGAATGATGATGCGGGTGAATCAGGTGCACAAATTACAGGACAGTTAGCAGAAAGCTTGCCGTTCAATATTGATACTGATTTATCGAATAAAAAAGCATTAGATCAATTAGAGGATAATAAATATGCCTTAGTAATTCATATTCCAGAAAACTTTTCGGAAAACGCACAAACTGGCCAATCCGCTCAAATTGACTTCACGGTGAATGAAGCATCAGCAACAATGGTGTCATCATCTATGAAATCAGTCGTAACAGAAATTAACGATCAATTAAGTGCAAACTTCTCCACACAAGTAGCAAAAGGTGTATTGTTAAATATGAATGTACCTGAAGAGCAAGCTGCTGCCATTGCAGATCAAGTTGAAAATGCTTATGTTGGAAACTATGTCATTATGAATGATGTGCCAGATGGTATGCACAACAATATGCTGCCAATGTTCTTAACGATGGCTTGTTATGTAGGGGCAATGATTGCAGCTATGCAATTAGTAGGTGCCTTTAAACAAAGTCGCGGTAAAGCATCAAAAGCAAAATTATTTGCATATGTTCAAGGTTCAGCCTTACTTATTGCAGTTGTAGCAACAATCTTTGCCGTAGCAGTAGCATTCTTAATCGCGGATTTAGATACAGATATTATCTTCAAAGTAGCAGGACAACAGGTTTTACTATATATGGCTGCATTTAATGTCTGTGCAATCTTCACATTCTTAATTGGGGAAGCTGGAATGATTTTAAATATCCCGGTGTTATTATCCCAAACAATTGCTAACGGAGCGACAATGCCACGTGAAATGATGTATGATTATTTCAATGTAGTTAGCCACATCACACCGATGTACTACTCTGTTCAATCATATTATGCCGTAATGTTTGGTTCTACTGAACAATCTCCATTCCTTTGGGGATTAGCAGCAGTCTTTGTTGGTGCGATGCTTATTAATATGATGATCGTTGCCTTTGTACACAAAAAGGTTCCGGTTACTGCAGAGGAAACAGAAAAAAATGTTCCTATTAATGCTGTGCCAACTGTGAAATAATAGAAAAGAGAAGATAAAGCTTCAATCAAAAAAATGGTTGAAGCTTTATTGATTAGCAGGTCCGTTATGGAGGTGTAATATGTCTATCCAAGTTTATATTTTAAGCAAGTTAATGGAAGGGGATAATTATCCTTATAAATTAAAAAAGGAATTATCTGACCCAATTCCGTTTGATAAAATGAGTAACGTAACGGAAAGTAAGCTCTATTACCATTTCGAGTCCCTCACAAAACAAGGGCTAGTTGAACCGATAGAGGTTATTAAAGAAGAAAACCGTCCAGATAAACAGGTTTTTGCTATTACTGACAAAGGCCGTGAGCAATTAGCCTTAAAAATTTACGAACTATTTGAAAAAGCTAAGAATCTTTCTGAGATGATTATAGGAATGATGTTTTTACGCTTTGTCGATCAATCCCGCATTGTGCCTATTTTGGAGAAAAAGTTAGAGAATTTGCGGTCAAAGCAATCAACAATTGAAGCAATTTATAGCCAAATTTCCATAGATGAATCTAGGAAAGAAATGGTAGATTTTGCGCAAAGCTATTATTCAAATTCAATTAGCAGCGAAATCATCTGGTTAGAAAAGCTGATTAGTAAATTAGAATTACAGCAGAATAAAGATTTATAGTTAAAGCCCTTGGAGAGTCTCCTTGGGTTTTTTTCTTATTTCAAATGAGGGAAAATGTTTTAGAGGAATTAAGGTACTTTTTGTTGAAGTAGTTGAATTAATAAGACACGGGATTAGCAGAAGTTAATTGGTTCAATTTAAGAGTGAGGAGAGCATTAAATGAGATTGCCTATGAATATTACAGGGATAACAGAACGAGAAATTAATCTAGAGCAGATGGATGGACAATTCTTTCAAAGATTAGGTCATGAGATTGCTAGAAATGTTAAGGGAAATGTAATTGGTTGGCATCCTCCTCAATATCCATTGAATTATTTTCGTATCGACATTGAGCTGGGTGAAAAAATAGTGTCAATCTTGCTGCATGAATTTTTCCCTTATGCTGCAATCGCTTCCTATGAAAATGAGCTTCAAATTGCATTTTTGGAACATGTAGAAATTACAGATGGATTAAAACCTTATTATAAAGTTTTAGGAACGAATTTTTTGAATGAACCTTTTAATGCTAAGCTTCATGATTTATCTAAGATTGAAAGATTAAACGCCAAACATTGGCGGCCCAAAACAAATGGAGAGGTTATTTTTAATTGTTGGGATTAGGAAATAGGAGCTGGATTGATGAGAAACTTCGTATTATTAATTTTTTTCGTATGTCTAATGGCTGGATGCAGCGGAATCCCTAAAAATATTACTGCAAGCACGGTAAGCCAGCCACAAGGTATAGTAGTCATGGAAAGCAAAGAGTATCCATTGGTTATAAATCAATTTGAATGGAAGGAAGCGAATTCTGAAACGAAGAAGCTAGGTGGTCCCAGTGTATATGAATTAGCTGAGAGATTTGAAACAATAGAAGCAGAAAAAGGGGCGATTTTAAAACTTCAGCTTGAAAAAAATCCCTATTCAATCGAAATAAAACAAGAAGATGAAAAGGGTTCGATTAGTGAGGTGCAACTAACAGAAAATGAGATTACACTCCCATTAGAAAAGGGGTATTTTATCTATGAAATAACTGCCGAATGGAACGAAGGAACCGTATCCTATATTTTTGATGTGAATGTAAATTGAGTAGAATACAGGTGGAAAAAGAACGTTATCGAAAGGAGGTAATGTTCTTTTTGTTGTACTTCATTCATTAATATTTCAAAGAAGAAAAAGTGCATCTTCCTATATTTTACCAATATGGTATACTATTACAAAAGGGATACATTAAAAAGGGGATGTATTATGACGATTTTATCAGTAGTTTTATGTATAGTGGGTCTATTTATTGTATACATAGCAATTGAAACTGCAGTAAGAATTGGTTTTAACAGATATATCGTCGGACAGCTGCCAAAGACAGAGGTTGAGGTAGCGAGAGAGAGAAAACATTATTTATCTACATGGTTTGGGAAGATAAGAAGAAGTTTTGATAAAATAATTAAAAAACAATCAAAAGTAATAAGTGACCAATTCCATGAACAAATGAAGAAGGAGAAAAATGAAGGATAATACACAGGAATCTAATACAGGCTGTAAGAAGAATTCAATTTTGAACGGTATAAATTGCTTTCTTATTAATTAAAGGGTGGTTTTACATTTGGATGCTATGACTTCGATTGGAACTATGGGAATATGGATAGGAGTATTTACCGCTTTACTATTTGCTTTTTGTCTATATTTCTCTCTTACATATTTCGAATATTTAAAAGATGGCGATCAGCGTCTCATCAGACAATCAAAAATTTTTGCAGTTCTAACTCTTCTTCTAGCATTACTGTTACCTGCAATCTATCAAGTATTTCTATACAACCAAATGATGAATATGAATTGATATTGATAATATGACATGAAGTGGAATGAACAAGAGTTATGTGGAAGCGTGGTTCGATATGGAATGACGCTTTTTGTGCTTGTTAGAAAGTCTCGACTTTGTGGATAAGTTGAACGGATAGATAACAGTACCGTTACAGGGGGGTGCAGAAAGTCGTTCAAATAATTAATTTCCCCCAATATAAAAATTCCCATCAAACTTGAGTGCATTTTGTATTATTATTAAATGAAAAGGGGGGATCTGCTCATGAAAGCATTACTTATCGCAGAAAAGCCGTCTCTCATGCGTGATATACAAAAGGTTTACAAAAAGATGCAGCTTCCATATGAGATAGACTTCGCATCCTTTGTCGGTCATGTGGTGGAATTGAAAGAACCACATGAATATAAGGCGGAATGGAAGAAGTGGGATTTGAACCTCCTGCCGATGATTCCGGAACGTTATGAATTTCGAGTGAAGAAATCTGCCTACAAAGTATATAAAGAGATTGAGCAAGTTTTAAAAACGAATCGTTATGACTTTATAATTAATGCATGCGATGCCGGAATGGAAGGAGAGAATATATTTTACTCCTTCTATAAGCGTGTAGGCTGCAAGCTGCCTGTGAAGCGCTTCTGGACATCTCAAACAACGGACGGTGCGATATCAAAAGCACTGTTAAATTTAATCGATGAACAGGATTTCTTAATACGCAACTTAAGAAATGCCGCGATGTACCGGTCGATCTTTGACTGGCTGATTGGGTTGAATTTAACGCGAGCAGCAACCGTTAAGGGTGGGCGAATAATTAAAATTGGCCGAGTGATGACGCCAACACTCGCAATCGTTGTCAAAAGAGAATTAGAGATTCAACAATTTAAACCTGAGCCCTATTTTCAAATTGAACTTGATTTAAGGCAGTTTAAAGCACTGTGGTTTAACCCGCAAAATAATGAAAATAAGCTAAAAACAATGGGTGAAGCACAAAGTGTTCTTTCTCAAATTGGCCCTACAGCCACTGTTCGCGATATTAAAACAGAACGAAAAACAATGAGTGCACCTCCTTTGCATTCACTGCTTGAACTTCAAAAGGAAGCAAATAAGTTTTTTGGCTTTACTTCATCTGAAACGTTGAAAATCGCTCAAAGTTTATATGAGAAAAAGCTGATTACCTATCCGCGTACAGAGTCCAAGCATTTACCGACGGGCTTTGCTCAGAATATTAAGGTGCATTTGCAAGCTTTGTCTACTTTAGATGAATACGGCTCGATTGTTAAAGGAGTACTAAGCCGTCCAGATAACATCCAAAAAACCATTCGTTCGAAAAAATACGTCGATGATAAGAAGTTAACAGATCACCATGCCATAACTGTGACAGAGGTTCCAATTGGGAGGAAGAAGTTAACGCCTCAGGAATCTAAAATCTATCATCTAATTGCAAGAAGACTACTGGCAATTTTCATGCCTGCATATGTGATTGATAAAACAGCTGTCATCCTGCAATCAAACGATGCTTTTTTCAAAGCAAACGGCAATATGGTTATTGATAAAGGATATACAGTCCTTTATGATGCGTTTAAAAAGAAGCATGAGGTACCATTGCCTACCCTTCAGTTGAATATGGAGCTTCCTGTTCGGGATGCAAAAATTTTGTCAAAAATGACAGAGCCGCCTGCGCGTTATACAGATAGTACATTGCTAGATGCCATGTTCCATGCTGGTAGATTTATCGAAGACAAAGAGCTGCAGAAAATTTTAAAGGATGCTGAGGGGATTGGTACGTCTGCTACTCGCGCGGAAATTATCGAAAAGTTAATTTCGATCGGGATGATTGCCCGTGAAGGTAAATCCTTTAAAGCAACTCAATTTGGAATCGATGTAATCCAAAGTATAGGAGATCATGATATTGTGTCACCGGAACTGACGGCGATTTGGAGCAAAAAGCTAAAGGATATCGTCGATGGCGAGTTAAGTTCAAGCCAATTCTACAAAGAGATGCTGGCATATGTGAAACAAACGACAGATGGTTTTATTGGGCTGAATATGACAGTTGCAGAAAAGCAAATCGTCGTTGTTGGGAAGTGTCTACAATGTGGACAGCCTGTTGTGGAAGGATTTAAAGGCTATACTTGTTCGAATAAAGCCTGTAAATTCTTTATCAGTAAGTTCATAATGAAAGGCAAAATTACGCCTACTGATGCCGAAAAGCTTTTATCAGGGAAAGAAACACGTGAAATCCGCTTCACATGGAAAAGTGGCAAAAAGGGAAAAGCGAAGTTAAAACTAGTGAATGAAAAATTAGAATTTGTTTTTTCTACCCCAACCAAAGAAAAATAGAAAAAATTTACATAAATCTAATCCGAAAGTCTCCCTGTGAATTGGTGGGATTGCATATATTAAATGCGATCTACTAATTTTGAAGGGAGGCTTTTTTATGTATGAAGATAAAAAGATCGAAAGCAATGCTGGTACTTGTTGCGATTATGATGAGGAAATTCAGGAAGACGATTGCGGATGTCAGAAGCGCCATCGTGGTACGCACGTGAAATGTGATTGGATTTTGAAAGGCCATTATATTGAGAATCATCATCTATGCCTCAACTTGGCGGGCTTAACAGATAATTTGAATTACAAGTTGTTAAGCAAACGTCACAACAAAATTCAAATTGGTACGATAGGGGGAAAGCGATTTAACGGCAAAATAAAACAAGTTGGAATTGATTACCTTGACCTTAACGTTGATTGTGATTTAATCGCGACAATTTTAAAAGATAAAATAAAGCATATCAAAATTAAATAACAATCCTCATTCGAAGAAAAATCTTTAGCTTTTACCCTTCCATCAAAAAACTTCTTCCCAAAGTAAAAGAACTGAATAAGATAGATAGTAATAAAGGAGATCAGGAGAATGACTCGAACAATTTCTAAAATTGCGATTTGCTTTTTATTTATTTTTTTTATTTTAATGCCTAGTTTTTTGGTGGAAGGGCATTCCTACGTTGTGCAAGAATCGCCTATTCCGAACAGTATACTCGAAACCTCGCCAAGCGAAATCTCGATTCAATTTAATAGTAAAGTAGATAAGAATTTTTCGTTGAAAGTGCTTGATGATGAAGAACAAGAAATTGAAATAAAATCTGCGATGATTAGCGATGATCAAAAAACAATTACAATCCAAATCCCTCAGCTTCCAAATGGCCAATTTAAAGTAGCGTATTATGTAATTTCTTCCAATGACGGCCATGCAATGGAGGGCTCTTATTTATTTCATGTAAAATGGAAAGTTCCTCCCATAAAGAATAATCAGTATGTTAAAGAAGAAACCAATGGTGGAATTATAAATAGTAACGAACCAAAATATCCGCAAGAAGGAATAGTTGACCTTGCAGAAAAGAAAAAAATTATTAATGCTGCAAGTATCTATGTTGCCAAAGCGAGCTATTATCTAGGTTTTTTGTTAGTAATCGGTTGGTTAATGCTATGGCAGATTATAAAGACTTACTCCTTTGAAGTAAGAAAGAAATATTTATTCTATGGGATGCTTTTTCAGTTCCTGCATTTAATTGGCTTAATAGCGGTTCTTTTAGTTCAAATGAATGTCTTTACAATGCATGGTATTTCCTTTGAATTTGACTTTCCACTTGAAACAAATTTTGGGAAGCTATGGATTGCCTCATTAGTATTGACCTTGATAGGGTTCCTGTTTTTGTTCAAAAATCGCGTATTTGATTATTTCTGGATTCTCTCAATTGGTGTTATCAAAAGCTTAAGTGGACATTCACAGGAGTTTGAACCTGCTGTACTTTTAGCCGGTTTAAATAGTCTCCATCTTTTTGCAGCGTCTTTTTGGGCAGCGGGTATCGGTTTTATCGTCTTGTTCTGGCGAAAGCAGCGTCTTTATGTGAAATATTTTTTACCGATTTTTTCAAAGGGTGCTTTGTTAAGTATGATTCTGCTAACCACAACTGGGTGTATTAGTACTTATTTATATTTGCCCAACAAAGAAGCAATTCTTACCGATTGGGGTATCGCTTTGTTATTAAAAGTGCTGGTTGTACTGGTTGTCATGATTGTGGGCGCTGTAATTCGAAGAAAGATGAAAAAGGGGAAAGTAGCGGATCTAGACTCCATCATGAAGTTCGATATGGGATTGCTGTTGATACTAATTATTCTCATATCAATATTGACTTCGCTAAACCCGCTTCCTTGAATTTAAGACCTAACTGAAAAACAAAGTAAGCCAAATATTACGTAAACAAGTAATGTACAAAACATCACAAGGGAAAAATCTGCAACTACACCAATCATTGGACCCATAAATCCAGCCATTAATCCGCTACTTACACCAGTAAGCAAAGTTTGATAGTCTACTAAAGCTCCAAAAAACGCACCAACTAAAATAGCGAGTAATGTTGCAATGATGGTGATAAGTGTGTAGTGCGCTGGAAATGCATAGCCTAAAAGCGTACCAATAGCTATCCCCATCACGCCACTACTTGTCATGGCGATATTCATCCCAAGATGATAGCTGATTAAATACTTCATTTTTCTAAAAAAAGAATACGAGACTAGACATACGAACAAAAAGCTAATGAGTATAAAAAGTATTAGTAGACTCAAAAAGCAACCCCTCCTGTATGTATTGTATGAAGAGGCAAAGTCGGCTGGTGACAGTTAAACGTCATATCTCTTCGCACTTTTAAATTCGAAAGGATGCTGTACTGTGTATGTATGAAAATGATTATCCGGAGTTGAAAAAAGAAGAGGGCTATACATCGCCTGCAAGTCCACTGCCCACCCATGAGTTAAAAATGCTGCAAGAGTATATTCATAGTGCGAATTTGCAGCATTTAGGGAGCCGGCTTCCAGAGAACAAACAGCAAATCATCCTGCTTAAATTTTTTAAAGAAAAGAAAAATCAACAGGTTGAAATTTACTCGAGAAATGGTGAAGAGATGATCCATACTTTAGGAAAAGTAGCGGTTGTAGGCAGGAATTTTGTTTTGCTTCGGACACTTCTCACAAGGATTTGGATTCCATTCACTGCCATCCATTCAGCGAAAACACCGTTTGGACTTCCTGACGTACCAGGTACACATCAAAATGTGTTAATTGACGAAGAGCTAAGAAGAAAATTATTAACGAGCTTTGGTGTTATCGTTTCAGAGAAGGAAGCATTAAGGCAGCAATTTTACGAAGAATTACTCGAGACAAATTTAAAATCCTGGATTGGTACAAAATTGACGATTTACTCAAGTAGTCTATTTAATGGAAAGCTTCGTGGTGTGAAGAATGGGAAATTGACTTTTAAAGAAAAAGAAATAGTTATTAGCAACATTAACTATATCAAGCAGGGAAGAATACTCTCATCATTCGAACGGTTTTTTACAAAATGGAATCTATTTAGATTTAAAAAATAGTAATGTCCCTAGAAACTAATAGGGGCTTTTTTTATTGCCGAATTTCTTTCAACCTTACCTATATTCGTATAGTAAAAAAGAACCGCATATAAACCGTGATAAATATATCGTATCTCTACTGAAATATACCTACTTTTTTAAATGATTCTGTGCGTTTGTTTGAGTTTTTTACTTTTATTTCCATAACATAGTATGACGAAAGAATTAAGTCGAAAAGGGGGTGAATATTAGTGGCAGATTTAATTCCAGCGGATAATAAATTGTTTCATGACATGCTGAATAAGTCCGTTTTGTTAGTAACGGAAAGTAAACAGTTAAATATTTTAGGTCAAACGTTCCGTCCGATTTTCACAGGAGTATTAATGGCTGTTGAAACTGGATTTGTTACATTAGACCCGGTAATGATTAAAATGCATAATGCTCCATTTTATCGGTTCCCTACACCATTAAGTTTCCCAATTGAGCATATTTCGCTATTCACAGAATTTGATATGAATCGAAGAATCCCGCTCATTTAGTTCCAAAAAATCAAAGGAAAGGGTGAAGTAAATGGCAGAGGATATTTTAAGTGGACTTGGATTTAGTTCGATGAATATTAATGCGATTCGCGAAGCAAGTGTAACAGAGCAATTTATGAATAATTTGGGCAAAAGAGCGCTAATTTTAATTTTCCCATACCCTTTTTTAATAATTGGCAGACTTGTTGAAGTTGTGAGTGATTACCTCGTGATTAACGCAGAAGTAACGAATGTAACTGAGTTAGACGGTGAAGAGTTCCGCGTGCACATTGATGACATAGAAGTTTTTTATATTGAGCAGGATAACAAACCGCCAATTCCTGATATTAGGAATGGTTTGAATGCTTAGAAAATACCATGTTGTAGCTATTCCGATACGGATCGTGGTGAATCGCTTTGGCGATAATGATCCAGATGGGCTAATGTATGTTTTAAAAGAGAATGAAAGTATAGTAAAGAGAAAAGTAGAGTTGAATCCTTTTTCTCCTGTTGATTTAGTGGAGCCTTTAGTAATCCGAGCAAATGTTGGCGATGAAGTTGAAATTCTTTTTGAAAACCAACTGCCCTTTGATGCGGGAATGCATATTCATAATGCCGAGTATGATGTCTTTACTTCAGACGGTGCATTTGTTGGGATAAATCCCGATACAACAATTCCGAAAGGTGCCCGGATTAAATATAAATGGAAAGTCGATCATGAGGGAATTCATTTCTTTTCGGATTTAGGAAACCCGTTATCAAGTGAAAAAGGAAGTAATGTACACGGATTGTTTGGGGCGCTTTTTGTTGAACCACGCGGCTCATGGTGGACAGATCCAGTCACTGGTAAACACATCAATAGTGGCTTATTTGCAGATATTCATAACCCATTTTTACCTTCCTTCCGCGAATATGGCTGGTTCTTTCAGGATGAAATGGAGGTTGATGATTTAACAGGGCAGACACCTATTAGTCCACACACACTGCAGCCTGATGCTACCCATCTCATTAATTATCGTTCGGAACCAATGAGAAACCGTTTAAGGCTAATACAGGAGGGCGTTGTATGTCCAGACTGTGAAGGGGAAGAGGTACATCATGATTCATGGGTATTTGGTGACCCAGATACGCCAATCCTTCGCGCATATGTAGGTGATCCCATCAAGATTCGCCTTGTACATGGCGGAACACAGGAGACACATTCCTTCCATTATCATGTGCATCAATGGTTATTTGAACCAAATGATTCGGATTCTGAAATAGTTGATGTGCAAGCAATATCGCCACAAGCACAATATACAGTATCGCCCGCTTATGGTGCAGGAAGCTTACAAGGTGCAATTGGTGACGCAATTATACACTGTCACCTGTACCCTCATTTTGGGGAAGGGATGTGGGGGATGCAACGAACTTTTGATACACTGCAGGATGGCAGTATGTGTTATCCAAATGGAGTACAAATTAAGGCACTTCAGCCTTTACCTGATAGACCATTACCTCCAAAACCAACTCCAGAAAAACCAGGGTTCCCAAACTTCATTCCAGGTATTCCAGGATTTAAAGCCCCAAGGCCACCCCTTGGCATTGAAAACGGCAGAGAGCCAACAAGAATTGAAAAAAATCATTTTGTAAAAAATGCTGTGCCTGGTGCGGTGTTCGTTAATCCAACCAATAAACACACACCAGTACGTGAATATAATATTTCTTTGATCCAAATGCCGATTATTTATAACAGCGAGGGCTGGTATGACCCAGAAGGTAGACTTTACGTTTTAGAAGAAGATGAAGAAGCAGTCAAATCCGGCAAAAAGAAGCCGGAACCTCTTGTCATCCGGGCAAATGCAGGGGAAGCAATACGTTTTAACTATACAAATAAATTGCCTGAAATTATAGGCGGTAATGCATTCCAATTAGTCAACAGAACCTATGAGGCTGGAATGCACGTACATTTCGTGAAATTCGATGTGCTTGTGTCGGATGGGGCTAATGTTGGTTGGAACTATGACTCTTCAGTATTGCCTGGGGAGACGATTCGATATCAATGGTTTGCAGATGTCGAGTTGAAATCTACCTTCTGGCATGATCATCTTTTTGCAAATGAGCATCAGCAGCATGGTGTATTTGCAAGCATTAATATCGAACCTAGAGGCTCAGAGTTTTTAAATCCCTATACTGGAGAAAAGATGAGTGCTGGAACTCAGAGCATGATTACCAACCCCTTAATCCCAGACTTCAGGGAAATCAATTTATTTGTTCACGATTTTGCGTTGTTGTTTGACAGAAATGGCAATCCGTTAAACCCGCCACCTTTCCCAGGTTCGCCTGATGATCCCGGTGTAATGGGGGTGAATTATCGAAATGAACCACTGCAATTCCGATTAAAAGGACCTGATTACGACCCGGCTTATGTATTTAGCTCCTGGGTACATGGCGATCCTGTAACACCCCTGCTTGAAACCTACAATGGCGATCCTGTTCGAGTCCGGTTAATTCAAGGTTCTCACGAGGAATCTCATAGTTTCAACCTTCATCGACAACGATGGCCGCGCGAAAGAGGAGATTTAGATTCGGAGCTCGACCAACAACAGCATCTGGTAATTGCTGAAACCTTTACTCTGGAATTTAATATGGAAGGTGAAGGGGACTTTGATATGCTCTACCATTATGGTTCCATCGATGATTTGTGGTTGGGGAATTGGGGAATCTTCCGTTCCTATGAAAAACGAGTAAAACACTTGAAGCCATTGCCAGACCGCCCAAAAATCCCGTGGAGAGAAGAACCATTGCCGCGAAAAACTGGTAAGAGACCACAGGCTGCAAAAGCAGAGAATATCGAATATCCAAAAAATGCCGTCGTTCGCAAGTATGATGTCTATGCCATCAACACAAAAATCAATTACAACCATGATGGTGACCATGATCCGTATGGAATCGTCTTTGCATTAAAAGAAGATGTAGATGAGATTTTAAACGGCAGATTAAACCCTGAGCCACTGATTCTTCGAGCAAATGTGGGTGAACATGTTGAAGTGACTTTAACCAATTTATTAACAGGAGAAGACCATCATGATGGCCGGCATGGCTACCCGGATGTACCAGTAGATGCATTCTTCCCTCCGTCTAACCGAATTTCTTTACATCCTCAAATGGCAGTTTATGATGTAAGACACTCGGATGGTGCAACTGTTGGCTTTAACGCTGATCAAACAATTGGACCAGGGGAAAGCAGAACGTATTATTGGTATATTGACCAATACTTTGGAGCTGCAAACCTTTGGGATATGGCTGATGTTCGAAATCATCGCCACCATGGAGCATTTGGAATGTTAATTGCAGAACCTTTTGGTGCAAAATATCTCGATGCTAAAACAAGGCAAGAAGTGGAAAAAGGGAGCCAACTCATTGTATCTAACCCAATCTTACCGGAATTTCGCGAATTTTGTCTTCAAATGCATGATGGTGTGAGACTTTTAGATAAAAATGATGAACTCATCATCGATCCCCAAATGCTATTTGCAGATGAGGAGGAAGAGGAATTGCCAGATTTCGAGGATCAAGGCTCTAGAGGATTCAATTATCGAAATGAAAGATTCAGCAATCGTATTGACAGATTTAGAGATATTCACAAAGTGTTTAGCTCGAGAAAATTCGAAGATCCAAGTACCCCTGTTTTTTTAGCGTATCCTGGAGATCCGATTACGATTCGACTAACATTCCCTGCAGACCGTGCTAGAGCACATTCCTTTGTAATCCATGGACATAAATATTATCGAAGCGAGGATGATATCAACTCTTCCATTGTTTCGGTAATGAGCCATAACACGGTAGGTTCAAATGATAATTTACACTTATTCTATGGTGCAGGCGGTTATTTAAATCGCTCGGGAGATTATATGTACCGCTCTGGTAACATTCGCTGGGATGTGGAGCTAGGCTTATGGGGAATTCTACGAGTATTAAGAAGAAGGCAATGCAATCTAGCCCGACTAAAAACAAATACAACCAAGATTGGTAAGAGGTACAATGCAGAATTAATTACACAGCTACTGAAAAATTTATTGAATCGAAAACTTACCATTAAAGCCAATGTATACAGGAATATCATTTCCAAAAGGACTAAAGGAAATGAAGGTGCATCTTTATGGAAAGATGTATAATCTGCAATCGTACTCTCTGTGATTGTAAACAGCATAGAGACTTGTTTGGTTCCCCATTCGCGTGTCAGCCGAGAAAGAGAACACGTAGATATACGTCTCCTAACAGTCCGCTAAGTCAAGAAGAGTTAGATGAACTGCAAGCAAGTATCGAAGCTGCCAATGATCTGCTCCGCTCATTAGGATCACCAAGGGATGATGAAAATACAAGACAATTACAGCTCCATTTTCTTGATATGAGGGATGAGAGCGTTACAGCACAGATTCTATGTGAAAACAATGACACTGAAGCTGAAGAAGCTCATAAAAACTCAGAATTAAAAAAATCCTCAACGATTAGTTTAAAAGGGCTTATGGTAAATGCGGGTAAAGATTTTCTTCAGATTAACCAAAATGGTTCATCGGTATTTGTTTTATATAAAAAAATCCTTTCTATTAAAAGAGATTTAAGGGAAGGTGCTGATGAGCCCGAGTTTATCGATGCTAATCAGGAATTGAGAAGAGAACTTGCCTTTCACTTTGGTGAATTTGTTTCGAAAGAACCTAGCTTGATCAACCTGTTTTTTGGTATTCAATTATACCGCATGCTTAAGCAGTTTCTTGGAAAGGACTTGGATGTGGTGTCGCCAAAAGGGGAGTTTTCAGGAACATTAGTCAGTGTAAGTGAGGGAAATATAAGATTGTTAACTAAAAATGGTGAACTCGATTTCGCCATGGATGAAATGTGTTATTTAAAAGTTTTTAATCTTAAATAAATTTGTATACAAAATACAATTATTGTGTCTTGCGAAACAGTCAAGATGTTATATAATAAATTGACGTAATAAATTTCGTGATTTTTGTAACCGTATTGAATTTTAATCGTGTGCATCGTCTGCAAACGGTGTTCACGGTTTCTTTTCTTTTTAAAAGTACTTTAAAGTAATGTATTGATTTCAAGAGATTTAGGCAATTATGCTTTCCTAAATTATGAAGTTACATATAATATACTGACTAATTTGATTGGCCAGTAAGTAAATGAATAGGAATACAAGCTTCACGGCGCGCTTTTCTATTTTCACTTTTTTGTACAAATATAAAGCTTTTCTATTAAATAGGCTTGACGACAAGTTGTAAAATTTGTACACTGTGAACAGTCAAATGTTTTTTCGGAAAATACAATTTTGAATAGTAAGGATTTGGTGAAATGATTGTATGTAAATTTGGTGGTACATCCGTTGCTAACGCTGAACAAATTAAAAAAGTAGCTAATATTGTAAAATCCAATCCTGCAAGAAAGATTATTGCAGTATCAGCTCCAGGTAAACGTTTCGGTGATGATATCAAGGTAACGGATTTGTTAATCGAACTAGCTGATGCGGCGCTTCATAATGGGGATGTAGCGCATAAATTAAAAGTGGTAGTAAATCGTTTTAAAGAAATCGCAGAAGATTTAGGATTAGATTACACAATTTGCGAAGTAATCGAAAAGGATTTACAAGAACGTATCGCTTACGATAAAACAAATGAATTTGTATTCATCGATAATATTAAAGCAAGTGGGGAAGATAATAATGCGAAACTGATTGCAGAATATTTCTGTTCAATTGGTTTGCCTGCAAAATACGTGAGCCCTAAGAAAGGCTTAGTGTTAAATGATTTCCCAGAACGTACTTATGCACTACCTGAAACATATGAAAATCTAAAAGATTTGGCGAACGGCGACGAAATCGTTGTATTTCCTGGATTCTTTGGTTATACGAAAGATGGCATTTTACGTACATTCGACCGTGGCGGATCTGATATTACAGGCTCTATTTTGGCGGCGAGTGTAAAAGCAGATCTTTATGAAAACTTTACAGATGTTGACTGTGTATTCTCAGCAAATCCGAAAGTTGTAAATGATCCAGTTGGAATTGCAGAAATTACGTACCGCGAAATGCGTGAATTATCTTATTCAGGATTTTCTGTGTTCCATGACGAAGCTTTAATGCCTGTCTATAAATTAGCGATTCCTGTTACGGTGAAAAATACAAATAACCCATCAGCACCAGGGACAAAGATTCTGCCAACTCGTACGTTAACAGGTCGTCCTGTAACTGGTATTTCAGCTGATAGTGGGTTTTCAATTCTATATGTTTCTAAATATCTTATGAATCGTGAAATTGGCTTTGGTCGCAAGCTTCTTCAAATTATTGAAGAAGAGCAAATTTCCTACGAACATACACCATCTGGTTTAGATGATATATCGGTAATTATTCGTTCTACTCAGTTAACAAAGGAAAAAGAACAAAGAATTGTTACTCGTGTAAAAGAAGAATTGCATGCGGATGATGTGTACTTCCGCCATGGCATTTCGATGATTGTGATTGTTGGCGAAGGTATGCGCAACAACACTGGTCTTGCTGCGCGTGCAGCAGCGGCGATTTCTCGCACTGGTGCCAATATCGAAATGATTAACCAAGGTTCATCCGAAGTAAGCTTAGTATTTGGCGTTCTTTCTCAAACAGAAAACCAAATCCTGCGTGCATTATACGACGAATTTTTCGCTCCCATTACAGTGGGCTAGGCTAACCTAGTCCTTCCATAAGGTTCTGCAGTTAGTAAACTGTAGAACCTTTTTGCTTTCTAAATTTCTTACTTTGCTCTAGTATTATTAATGGTAAATATTGATTTGGTGGAGAATGAATGAAAACATATACATATAGTCAACCAGAAGCAATTGAATATACAGGAGATGTGCCTGTAATAGATGAGAATGGACAAGCAGTTGCTAGCTATAAACGCATCTATGATAGTTCCTTAAAAAAAACCTTTGATAAAATGTTCGATTTTCGCTATTTTTTAAAATTCGAAGTGTATGATCCTCAAGAGAACAGGCTTTTTTCTGTAAAGAAAATAAGTAGAAGAGGAAAGCTCTGGTTTGAAGGAGTCGAAGTATCCACAAAGAAAAAATATATGATTTCATATGAGAATTGGCGTCTCGGTATTCCGACCCTCTATATCTCAGATGGTACGCTGAAAATCGAACTGGATAAAGAATTAGAAGATTGGTCGCGTTTTTTAGTCGATCAAGAAGAGATTGCAAAATGGAAAGCGGACTATATAGATGGCGCTTTTTTTATGACCTTACATATTCATGACAGTAGTCCAATTCAACAGCCAGCATTTTTTATAGCTATATGCCAAGCAACTCTATTTGTCGGAGCATAGTAAAGGAGAGAGATAATCCATGAATGTTGTTTTTGTTATAACAGCAACGGGTGAAGAAGTATTAGAAATGGTATCAACTGACGTTGCAGGTTTACTTGCAGCTGTTCAGGGAGAGACTGTAACATTCCCATTCGGCAGTTTTAAATACGACTTCCATACGCTAGATCACTATCTAGAAGAGTCCGTGTATCGCCAGGAACTAGTCATTTATTTAAAAGTTGATAACAGTCAGGTCACAACGCTGTAAGGTTTGCAGCGTTGTTTTTTGCTTTAGTGTCTTCGAGAGTGAGGGGAAATAGTGATTCAATTGTTCTTTATTGGTCTAATTTTATATGCCATTTTATATTTATTAGCAAAATCGAATATATTTAATAGCATGACACGTTCTTTGTCTGTTGTGAATACCGTGATTGTTGGAGGGTTTGTGGTTTTTGTTCTAGTTAAAACTGGCCTGCTTCGAATAATTGCAACGTTTGTAAGTTTTCTGCTGATTCGGGTAACGGAATTTTTTTCTTAATTTGCTCAGGTGGTCATTTGTCATAAAACACTATAATGTGACAACATATCGAGGCTTTCGCTATTAAAATCATCCACCCGTAGCCTCTTTAAGGGAAATGCTGTAAAATGATACAAAAAGAAAAGGTTGTGGGAGAATGAAGATCTTATTTACCCGTAAAATACCATCCAGAATGCTCGATTTGATTCCTGGAGATTATAAAGTGGCAATGTGGTCGGAAGAAAACAGCACTATGCCTAGGGAAGAGCTTTTGAAAGAAGCTGCCGATGCTGATGCAATTTTTACGAATTTAACGGACAAGTTAGACGCAGAGTTTTTTGGGCATGCAGAAAAACTAAAGGTTGTCAGTACAATGGCAGTAGGTTTTGATAATATCGATTTGCATGAGGCGACAAAGCGTGGAATTCCGGTGGGTCATACTCCGGACGTGCTATCTGAAGCAGTTGCCGAGCTTGGGTTAGCATTGATGTTTGCTTGTGCTAGAAGAATAGTAGAAAGCATGCAATTTATCAAGGAAAACAAATGGGAGAGCTGGGGTCCATTTTTATTTGCCGGACAAAAAATCTCTGGTGCCAAACTAGGAATCATCGGAATGGGCCGTATTGGCAAAATCCTTGCGAAACAGGCGAAAGCTTTGAATATGGAGGTTGTTTATTACAATCGCCGTCCGAACACAGAAACTGAAAAAGAACTTAATATAGAATATCGTGGTTTAGAAGCCCTTTTACAGGAGTCTGATTATGTTGTCATGTTAGCTCCAGGGTCACAAGAAACCTATCATATGATGGGGTATGAACAATTCTCATTAATGAAACCGACGAGTATTTTTGTAAATGTATCAAGGGGTTCTAACGTAAGCGAAGAAGGTTTATATAAAGCTTTAAGTGAAAAGAAGATTTTCGCGGCAGGTTTAGACGTATTCGAAGTAGAACCGATTCAAAAGGATCATCCATTACTTACATTAAGTAACGTAATTGCGGCTCCACATATTGGAAGTGCAACCCAGGAAACAAGGGAAAAAATGGTCGAGATTGCATTGAACAATATTCTAAAAGGTTTAAATGGGGAACGTCTGCTACATACAGTGAACGAAGAAGTGTATAAATAAAGTTATTTCTAATCATTGGGAGCAATGTGATTTACAGGCATATCGCTCCTTTTTACTATATTTTTCACACATTTTCGCAATTATCTTAATACTTCCAATCGAAGTTATTTACTTAAGACTAATAGTATCTTAGAATAAGAGACAGACAAGAGAAATTCGAATAGCAATTAATTGTGTTTAGGGGGAAAGTAACATGAAATTAAATGATTGGTTAAATAATGAAATACCAAATATTTCAAAATCACTAGAAGATATACATAAAGACTACTTTGCAATTGATAAAACAATCGGTTTTGCAGGGCAAGAAACGATTCATAAAATTCTTCTAAACTTCCGTTCGGCACTTTTCCCATGTCTATGTGATAAAGTCACACATGATCATACGAGACTGAATATTACAATCGGGAATAATTTACGGATCTCTGCATTGAACCTTAAAGATTTAATCGAGAAAGTACTGTTGAACGATAGCAACATCCAATTAAAGGAAATTACGAATCGTGCAGAAGAAATCGTGATAAACCTAATCAATAAGTTTCCAGATTTACGAAGAATGCTGCAAACGGATATTCAAGCTGCCTATAATGGGGATCCAGCCACAACTTCCACAGAAGAGATTTTGCTAAGCTATCCGTCCATTCAAACAATCACAATACACCGAATTGCCCATGAACTATATAAAGAGGGTGTACCTGTGATTCCTAGAATTATGTCGGAGTATGCCCATCAGTTAACGGGAATTGATATTCACCCAGGTGCGTCGATTGGAGAATACTTCTTCATTGACCATGGAACTGGTGTTGTTATTGGGGAAACCTGCACGATTGGCAAAAATGTGAAGATTTATCAAGGGGTTACATTAGGGGCGAAGAGCTTCCCGCTTGATGAACACGGTAACCCGATTAAAGGCATTAAGCGCCACCCTAATATTGAGGATAATGTTGTCATCTACGCGGGTGCAACAATTCTTGGTGGAGACACAACAATCGGCCAGAATTCGGTAATTGGCGGGAATATTTGGTTAACTCAATCAGTACCGGAAAATTCAAGAGTATATCAAACACAGCCATTGCCGAATATCAAAAGTTAATTTTAAATATTTCATAATTATGAAGCCTGTTGGGGAAATAATACCCTGACAGGCTTTTTGCAGCTTTTGAGAAATGCTATTAAGCCATGCCACCCTGATTGTCGTCCATTTTCTTTAGAACATCCTTAAGAGATAGCTTTTCAGAATTGGCTGCTTTTGGATGTTCCACAGTAATCAAGCCAAATTCCTCATCTTTACTAAAACGAACCTCTTCATTTGCAACATCTAAAGGATTTTTAGCCTTTGCCTTCTTCTTTTTATTTTCCATAGTATCAGCTCCTTCACTACTAATATGAGGATTTTCAAATTGCTTTATGTACTAAAAAAATATTGAAATATCAAACACTTTCACTTACGTAGTGTTATACGATATAATCTGTAGTAACGATATAAAAAGAGGTGCATTATGGAACTCAATACTTACTTTACAGATATTTATTATTATCTTCATCCAACACTAGAACAGACGATCTCGCATCAAAGCGTTCGGATATTACAAATCGTACAAAAGGAAGAAGTTGTCACGGTGAGGGATGTAGCGGAAGCTTTATCAATTTCGCATAACACTGCTTCTGAGCATGTCAAAAAACTTGTAAATAACGGGTGGATTACAAAGGAACGCAGTGAAAGGGACCAACGAATTGTTTTTTTAAAGCTTACAAAAGCAGGCATACAAGTTGTAAAACAAAATACAGAATTAGACGAAGTCAAGCTGCAAACTGCTTTAGATAAATTAAGTAGTGAACAGAAAAACCAGGTAATGGAAGCTTTTCGTTTATTGAGCGAGGTGGCTAAATAATGGTTTGGATTAAGCTGTTTACTTCGGCACTCATTATTGCAGGTGTAACGGAACTAGCGAAGAAATTTCCGCTTTATGGGGGAATAATTGCTGCACTCCCTTTGATTAGTTTATTAAGTATTTTTTGGCTAACAGTCCAAGGGGAAACAGTGAAGCAAATTCAGACATTTACTATGGGTGTCTTAATGGGATTACCTGCAACGATTGTATTGTTAGTAGTGGTCTATTTGATGTTAAAACAATCATTTTCTTTTAGTTTGGCACTTGCTGTTGGAATTATAACTTGGGGTATTTTTTTGTGGATTCAAAAAATGCTGGTTGAACAATTTAAAATACATTTCTAGGAAAACGTGAAAATCACCATCAAATTCTTATTTGATGGTGATTTTTCCATTCATTTGAAAGTAGTGCTGCTGCTTTATCAATATCCTCAAAAGGAATAGCTCCGTAACCAATCATGACAAATTGATCGACTTTCGATTGTTGGTAGGAAGTCGAAATTGGATCAATGGCCACTCCAACTTTTTCGGCAAGGCTAATCGCAAGTGTTTCATTCAGATAGATTGGCAGCTTCAAAACAATATGTAACCCGGCTGCATCTCCAATGATTTCATAGTCAGAACCTAAATGGAAGTGTAAGCTTTCGGTTAGTTTTTGTCGTTTCTTACGATATAAGGTTCTCATTTTGGCAATATGCTTTGTGTACAAGCCGCTTTCCATAAATTCTGCAATTACACGTTGATCGACGGAAGAAACAGTTGTTTTTTGACTCGTGTAAAAAGTATTGAACTCTTTAACGAGCGATTTAGGCAAAATCATGTAGCTGATTCGCACGGAAGGCATTAAGGTTTTCGAAAATGTACCAAAATAGATGACGCGCTGAAGTAGATCGAGCTGAGCTAATGGTGGGATAGGGCTTCCTTTGTAGCGAAACTCAGAATCATAGTCATCTTCTATCAAATAAGCGTCGTTTTCATATGCCCATTTTAATAATTCGATTCTTCTATCGATTGGCATAACACCGCCAAAAGGGAATTGATGGGCAGGTGTGATATAGTAATACCGACAGGGCTTTGGAGGGATGGTTGCCCCTTTTTCATCAATACGTACATATTGAATATCTAATTGCTGTTGTTTGAAAATGGCAGTCGCCCTTTTAAAACCGGGTTCCTCAATGGCCACATTCACATTCCCAAAAAAGCGGCACAGTTCGGTTAGTTGTTGCTGTGTTCCGCTATATACATAGATTTGATCAGAGTCACACGTGAAACCCTTCGATTTTTTTATATACATTCCGATTTGTTCTCTTAAAGCTAAGTCGCCTTGCCATGGTCCATTAGGTACAATAGCTGCGGTTAAATGCTTTTTATAGATTTTAAGCCATGCTTTTAGTGGAAACGCCTGTTGGTCAACTTGCCCATTATTAAAATTGTAAAGAGTAGGTGCGACAGTTTCTGTCATCTTTTCGTCCACATTTTGAATGGTGAACTGTTCCCAATCCACATCATAAGGTGAGATGTAATAGCCTGAACGTTGGACACTATAAATGTAGCCCTCGCTCGCTAATTGCTCATAGGCTTCTTGAACGGTATGGATGCTTACATTTAGATTTGCTGCTAGGTTTCTTTTTGAAGGAAGCTGTTCATTAGTAGTCAATGTTTGATTGATAATCATGGTTTTTAATTGTTCATAGATATCAAGATATTTAGGCTGGCTATTTGAGAAAATTATAGAAATCTCCAAGGTTCAAACCCTCCTGGTATGGTTAAAAAAAACAATTTTGATACTGTTTATCATATCAAAATTCCAGTTTACTAGTAATAGGGGGGAATAAAATGATTTGTTTAGAAAATGAGGTTGTCCTTTTAAGACCTGTAGAAATTGAGGATGTAGAAGGGATCTTGAATGCTGCAAAATATCCTGTGATTTGGGAGCATATGTCGGTCTCTTTAGTCACAAAAGAAACTGTTCAACGATTTGTGGAAAATGCAATCAGGGAACGTGAGGCCAATGTATCCTACATGTTCGTAATTGTACATAAAGCATATAACAAGATTATTGGGAGTACGTCTTTTTTAGACATTGCTGAAAGTCATAAAAGAGTAGAGATTGGGTCAACTTGGATTACGCCTGAGTTTTGGCGAACAAACATTAATACAAATTGTAAGTATTTATTATTAAAATATTGTTTTGAAGAGTTGAAATTAAACCGTGTACAGATTAAAACAGGACACGAAAATGTACGTTCTCAGAATGCAATCGAACGATTAGGCGCAACCAAAGAAGGCATTCTGCGTAATCACATGATTCGAAAAGAAGGGGCAATCCGCCATACGGTGATGTATAGCATCATCAAGGAAGAGTGGGCGGAAATAAAGAAACGTTTTTTGAATGAATTACTAGAGAACGAATAAAAAAATTTACCGATATATATAAATCAAAAATCTCTTCTTTTAAAAGTAGAGATTTTTGACTTCCTTTAATCTATGCCAATCACTTGACTTCTTCTTTCTAACAACAAGGTGTCCCGCCAAATTCCATCTCTTTTCGCAATTTTTTCACGAATTCCAACTATCTTGAAGCCGTTTTTCTTATGTAACTGAATACTCGCTTCATTTTCCACAAAGATTTTTGATTCTAAAGTCCAAAATCCTTTTGCTTCAGATTGTTTGATCAAATCCCCAAGCAGCAGATTGCCAATGCCTTTCCCCTTAGCATCTGGATGTATATAGATACTGTGTTCTCCGACTCCTGCATATACTTCTCTAGCCGATATGGGAGAGAGTTTACACCAACCTAAAATCGATGAACTCTCTTCAGCGACTAACGAACAAGAAGGGATTGCATTCCCGAACCACTGTTCAAATGAAGCAGGGGCTGCTGTTTCAAACGTTGCATTTTTTGTAGCAATTCCAGCTTCATAAATGAATTTTACTTGATTCCAATCTTCTTTTGAAACCTGTCTTATTTTAATCGCCATGACTAACCCCTCCAAAAAATGTTAATCTTATTTTATATAAAATAGTTGCATTTTACAAATAATTGACATATAAATAAATTAAGAGGTGAAATATATGGAAAACAAACGAGAAATTTTCCATGTGCTAACAAGAAGATTCGGCTTATTGGATAAAAATTGCTGTGCCGTTGGGAATTTTGAAATCTCTATTGTTCAAAGTCATATTCTTTATGAGATTGATAAACAAAATGGACCTTCGATGCAGCAAATTGCGGAAACGTTAGCAATGGATATCACTACATTTAGCAGACAAATACAAACTTTAGTTAATATGGAATTAGTAAAAAAAACACCTTCACCACAAGATAAACGTGTCTCCATTCTTAGTCTTACTACAGAAGGGAAATTTGTAGCTGCAAGCATTGATCATTCCATGAATGAATATCTAGATGAAGTATTTTCTCATATGAACGAGTTTGAAAGGGAAACGGTTATTCGTTCACTTGAATTATTAAACGAAGCGATGGCAAAATCCTCTGTTTGTTGTAAACCTTTATATTAAGCAAGAGAAATCTTGCTTTTATTTTTATACTATAGTTGCATAATGCAAGTAAAATAGTGAGGAGGTTTTATTATGAATGAATGTAGAAAAAGTACTGGGTGTGGACCAAGTAAAGAAAAGAGGAATGTTCCGACTAAAGAGGACACTATGTTAAAAGATCTTCCAATTGCTATTATTGGTGCTGGTCCTATAGGGTTAGCGGCAGCTGCTCATTTAGTTGATAAAGAAGAAAAATTTATCATACTGGAATCGGGCTCAAGGGTTGGCAGCAATATTCTTGAATGGAGCCACGTAAGACTTTTTTCTCCTTGGAAATATAATATCGATAAAGTGGCAAAAAAATTATTGAAAACAAGTAGCTGGAATGAGCCGGAGAAAGAGGGGCTTCCAACAGGGAAAGAACTAGTGGAGTCTTATTTAGAGCCACTATCTAAATTACCAGAAATACAAAAAAATCTGTTTTTAAATTTTAAAGTACTTTCGATTGGCAAAAAAGGATTAGACAAGATGAAAAATTCGGGAAGAGAACAAACTGCTTTTGTGATTTATGCAGAACAGGAAGGTTATACAAAACGAATAGAAGCGAAAGCTATAATAGATGCGTCGGGGACATGGTCAAACCCTAACCCAATCAATGCAGAAAATATTTGGACGGTAGAAGAGAAAGAACTTAACGAACAAATTTACTATGGCATTCCGGATATAAATGAAAATAATCTGCATCGGTATATTGGGAAACGAGTTGCCGTAATCGGAGGCGGTCACTCAGCGATTAATTCAATTTTAGAGCTTGCTCAAATTGGTGGGAGTACGGAGATTTACTGGGTGATGAGAAAGTACAATGTTGAAGATGCTTATGGTGGGGAAGAAAAAGATGCGCTGGAGGCAAGAGGAGCTCTTGGTAGTCGTATTCATCAACTAGTTGATAGTGGTAAAGTGAAAGTCTTTACCCCATTCTTAATTCATGAATTAATCCGCAAAAAGAGCACAATCGAGCTAAAAGGTCTATATCATGAAGAAGAATTTACTTTGCCAGATATTGATGAAATTATTGTAAATACCGGTAGCCGGCCTGATTTTTCATTTTTACGAGAAATAAGACTAAGTGTTGATGCTGCGACAGAAAGTGTAGAAGCTTTGTCCCCATTAATTGATCCTAATCTGCATAGCTGCGGAACAGTTCGTCCACACGGTGAACAGATTCTAAGGCAGCCAGAGAAAAACTTTTATATTGCTGGGATGAAGAGCTATGGACGTGCACCTACTTTTTTAATGGCAACAGGCTATGAACAAATACGCTCTATTGTCTCTTATCTTGTGGGTGATGTTGAAGCCTCTAAAAAAGTAGAGCTCGAATTACCGGAAACAGGGGTTTGTACATTGGATTTTAGCGCAATTAATTCTAACTCATCCTGTTGTTGAAGCTTTATTATAGATTAAACAAAATTAAAAACCCGGAATAAATTCCGGGTTTTGATGACACTACATTGAGTTATCCACGACACACTGCCTCGCTTTCGCATATTCATGCTCTAGCTTATCGGAGTTAATGTTCTTCAATGAAAACAATGAATCCCATCCATCGGGTTAACCCTCCCAATTCATTTGAGTCGAAGTGAAATCTTTAATAGTATAGCTCTATAGCCTTTTTTCATACATAATAATTTCAAAAAATCTAGTTGTAAAAATTTTTTTGAAGAAAGTACTTTTATATGAAAATGGGCATGATAAGTGTGGTAATCTACATGTAAGATGTAGCAGTATTTCAAAAATATGTTATATCAACTATTCTAAGGGGTGTATTTAATGATTTTAGGTGTACATGCTTATTTAAGAATGAATGGGAATGGAAAAGTGGCAGTTGCATTTTATGAGAAGGCATTAGAAGCAGAAAATTTAGGAGTTCAAACTTACGGCGAATTACCTGAAAATCCTGAGTTTCCTCTTCCAGATGAGGCTAAAAATCGTGTAATCCATGCACAATTACGAATTAACAATACATTTCTAATGCTATCGGATACATTCCCTGGTCAGCCATATGAAACTGGTTCACAGGTTGATGTTGCCATTCTGTTAAACGATGTTGAAAAATCCAAACAGGTATTTGAGAGACTTCTTGAAGGTGGCGAAGTAATTATGCCAATTCAAGAAACACCTTGGAGCCCATCCTATGGCCAAGTAAAAGACCAATTCGGAATTACTTGGCAGATTTCAACGATTGTGGAAGGCTAGGGTATACGTATTTCATAAGTCTATTTGCATTTAGCTATTTGAATGTAAAAATGAGCTGTATTCGCAGCTCTTTTTACAATTCATGGACCTAAGTAAAATACATATTAATAGGAAGGAAGTGCTGAAAAATGGACTTAAAAACGGTTATGGAAGAACTGGAAGCCCTCGGTAAGGAAAGATTAAAAAAGATGTACATAAACAATGGCGCCAAAGAACCGGTGTTTGGCGTTGCTACTGGGGCTATGAAACCACTTTCTAAGATAATCAAAAAAAATCAATCATTAGCTGAGCAGCTATATGCTACAGGTAACTACGATGCGATGTATTTTGCCGGTGTGATTGCTGACCCAGCAATCATGACAGAAGCCGATTTTGAGCGTTGGATAGATGGTGCTTATTTTTATATGCTTTCAGATTATGTAGTTTCTGTTACTTTAGCAGAAACAAAGATTGCCCAGGATGTTGCTGATAAATGGATCGCGAGTGGCGATGAACTTAAAATGTCTGCTGGTTGGAGCTGCTATTGCTGGCTATTCGGGAATCGTCCAGATTCCGAATTTGATGCAAACAAAGTATCAGGCATGCTGGAACAAATTAAAAATACCATTCATGATGCCCCAGCGCGGACAAAATCTTCAATGAGTAATTTTGTTTATACAACAGGGATTTCTTATATCCCACTTCACGACAAGGCGATGGAAACAGCAGAGACGGTTGGTTTAGTTGAAGTAAAGGGAACAAAGAAAACGAGCCTCATTAATATAACCGAAAATATTCAAAAATCCCTTGATCGTGGCCAGCTGGGCTTCAAACGCAAGTATGTTAGATGTTAACTAACAAGAAACTAAAAGATGTGAATTAGCAGGAACTAAAAAGTCCAATTTCTCTATTTCCTTGAGAAATTGGACTTTTATATAGACTTCAACACTTTACAGCTACTTCTTGTTTTTGATCGAGTTCTTCAAGTAATTTCCGCTCTCTTTTTTTAGCTGCAAAATTATAGAAGAATTGGATTGCAGGCATGACGATTAAGAAAATAAAGAGCAGCCTAAATACTTGGAAGATAGAAACAATCGAGACATCTGCACCAATGGCATCAGCAAGTAAACCCATTTGATCGATTCCACCTGGAGCTGTACTTAAAAAGCTTGTTGCAAATGAATAATCCAAGAAATAGGAAACAATATAACTTGAACCGAAAGTGAGCGCAATCAATCCTAAAGCACTAAGTATACCCGCAACTAAATAACGATAGGGCAGTTTGATCATATGGGGCTTTAAGAGAAGTCCGATATGTGCACCTATTAATAGCTGGGCACCATTCATGATAGGAGAGGGTAGTGGAGCTAAGTCAAATGAAGTTAGTTGTAAAGCGATAATTAGTAAAATAGGCGCTAAGAAATAGGCAATCGGCATTTTAAGTCGTTGCGCTACATAGGAACAGCCCCATGCTAACAAAATCAGGAAGACTAAACTAAAGGTAACTGGTATATGTGCTGTTGATTTACTAATCATATGTCCTGATACGATAAAGGGGATTACAACGACAACTAAAATGAGACGAACAATATGGAAATAGGTTATAGCTGTTAAGTTTACATTTTTTTCTTCCTCTGCAAAAATTATAATTTGACCTAAACCACCTGGAATCGTACCTAATATCATCGACTTTAATGACAGTTTTGACCATTTACTTAAAGCAAAGGCTAGCACAACTGAACTAGCAATAAGGATTATATTTAAAAGCAGCATATAGAGTAATAGCATCCCAATTCCACTAAAAAGGGATAAATTGAATTGCTCACCAATTGCTACTCCTAAAATGACTAAGCCGAAATCCCGCAGGTTTGCCGACCATAATAAAGTTCCTTTATATAGAAATTGGGCAATGATAATGACGAAAATCGGACCAAGCATCCAAGGTATCGGGATGTTCAATAAACTAAATAAAAAGCCTCCTACTAGAGATAGGCCAAGTACAGTTAACATACCTTTCATGAACGTCACTCCTTTCTAACAATTTTGTCTTACCTAAGAAGTGTATTTAATGAAACCACCAAGCATTCCATTATGACGGAGTGATCTCATAAGGAATACTGGTGGTATGAAAAAATACGTTATGCTTTTACTGGTTGATCGTGGTTGACGTCATCGCGACGACGGTCTCCCCAATAAGTAGAGCCGTGTTTTAAGTATTCTTCATATGACCATTCTACTGGTTCCCAATCTGGCTCGAAGATCAAGTAGCTGTTTGTAAACACTTCTACACGAAGACCACTACCTGGATCTTTAACATAAATGAACATTGCTTGTGAAATACCATGCTTACCTGGTCCAACAAATCCAACTTCGTTTTCACAAAGAATATCTGCAGCCCGTAGAAGGTCTTGAGAGTTATCTAACCAATAAGCGATATGGTGCATTTCATTTGGTGCTTTTGAACGGTCCGTTGTCATTACTGCGACATCGTGTACTAAATTCGTAACACTCATCCAGCTAGCTACTTGTTCAGAGTCTGGATTTAGGAAATATTCGCGAAGCTTAAAGCCTAATGCCTCATTTAAGTAATTGACAATTAGTTTATTATCCATAGAAGTTTGTAAATTCACATGGTCAATACGACGAGGGGAGATTCCCTTTGCCCAAGATTTATAAACTTGATTTTTTAGTACTGATTTACGACCAGCCTCAGCAACTGGTTTTTCCATATCGTAATAGATTTCAAAGCGGTGACCACTTGGTAATTCGAAGCGAATTGCTGCACCCTGAGCAACTTCTTCACCATCTTCAATCCAACGTACATCTGTACCGGCATCTTGCAGCAATGTTGCAAATGTTGCAACATCTTCGCGGCGTTTTGCTTTCCAACCAATATGATCGATGTAGGATGTTTCTCCAGCAGTGATGGAAAGGGAATGATGCTCAAAGTCCCCCCATGCGCGCAAATAGTGAGTTCCATTTACTTCACGTGTTTCTTCTAATCCAATGACTTCTTTAAAAAACCATAATGATTTTTCTAAGTCTTCTGTTACTAATGCTACGTGTCCTAATTTAGCTATTTCTGGTGCATAAATGAATTTTTCCATAACTTCACCTCATTAATTATTTATAGATATGAACTAGCCAAATGAAAAGCTGGCTGTGAATTATCCTTGAATACCTGTTTTGATACCAAATAAGTGTCTTCCATAACCGTAAACGCCATCTTCATATAAAGAAGTGATATGTGTGGCAATCGCCATTAAATCACGCGTATGCATTTCAACTGGGTGTCCTTTTAATAATGCATGACCGCCAAGAGTTAATAGAGCCTTTACTCCGATATTGACGCACTTATCGATAATAGAAGCGCGAATTGCTTTATATTTAGCGCCTTCATAAGGACCGCCTTTGTCTGTTTCCATCATTAAAATGTATTGGTTTAACAGTGCTTTTGCAGCTTCAAATTCTAAGCTTAAATCAGCCAATACCCGTTGACTTGTTGGAGATTCTTTTTCAACAACCCCTGTGAAGCGAATTCGTCCGGCAGTATGCTTTTCAAATTCAGCTAAAATACGTTCCGCACCACCGACTGCCATTGCAGCAAAGCCTACATAGAAACCAGGGTAGAAAGGAGTATTGTAGTATAAATAATCCTGGTCGAAGTCCTTCTCTGGAGGCTGACTGCACTCAATTACTTTGCTGAAGCGAAGAACAGCTTCAGGTTTAACAAATACTTTATCAACAATCAAAGTATTACTTCCTGAGCCGCGTAACCCAAGAGAATCCCAAGTTTTCACTATTTCTAAGTCGGAAACCTTTAAACAAATCCCAACACGTTCAGGCTTATCAGAGTCGTCAAACTTCATCATTGCACCGACGCCCACCCAATCACAGTAGTTGATACCGCTTACAAAATTGTACTTACCAGAAATATAGTAGCCACCTTCACACTCTTCAACAATACCTACTGGTGCAAAGACATCCGCTACAAAGCCTCCTTGGTTGATCACTTCGTCACGAAGCGACTTTGGTAAGTAGGACACCCATGCATTATGCACCGAGAAAAAGTATGTCAGCCATGCCGCAGAAAGGTTGTAATAGCCAACTGTACTAACCATATCGACAAAAGTACGCCAATCAAGCTGTGGATGACCATATTCTTTCGGAAGAATTAAGCGGTGAATATTTTCCTGGCGAATAAGGTTGGCGATATTTTCAGAGATTGTGGAATTTTGATCGGCTAACAATGCTTCTTGCTCTGCTGCCTCTCCAATTTTCTTTGCCTTTTCTATAATTTCATCATAAAGCACTCGATTTTCAACAAGTTGTACCATACAATCAGTCCTTTCAAATTGAGTTTTATTATTTAACAGTGACAGCTTCCTTGCTATTCAAGGCGAAAAAGTCTAAAACAAGCTTGTTAACAATTTCCGGCTGGTCTGTTTGAGCTTGATGTCCGCAATTGTCAATATACTCAAATGGAATGTTCGGAAGCAGGTTTTCTAATTTATGAGCAATTTCGATAGGGGCTACTGCATCGTCTTTCCCCCAAATAAATATCCCAGGGACCTTTAATTTTGGTAGGGAATCCTTAATGCAATAACGATCCCATAATTTCGCATCGGTATTCATTCTTGCTAAATAGTCATCAAATGCTTTGTTTGCTTCTTTTACTCCAGGACGATTTGCAGCCTTATGGCGTAATTGGATTAACTCTTCAGGTACTGCATTATCAGTCGAATTTCTATTCATGAATTTACGAAGTGATTCTTCTGTGTAATCGTATCCAATTACCTCTAAAAATGATTTTAGTTTTCTTTCTGGAACTTCTTGCATCGCCTGATAAATCGTATTGCTGCCAATGTAGACTACTTTGTTTACTTTTTCAGGATGATCAATTGCATATTTTGCTGCTATATAAGCTCCTTGTGAATTGCCGACTAAATACACTTCATCAAGGCATAAAGCTTCAATAAAATCATGAATATGGTCTACCAAGCTTTGATGCCCATTTACTGGCCATGCATGTGGGCGTGTATCTGTATAGCCCATTGAAATTTGATCTGGTGCATATGCACGATAGCCTGCCTCTGCTAATGCAGGTAGCATATGGCGCCAACCAGCTGCGCCGCAAGCACCTGGGCCAGCTCCGTGTAAAAGGATTACTGCAGGCCCCTCTGTTCCTGCCCAAGAATAATGTGTACGAACACCATTTGCTAACACCCAGCTATTATGAATTCCTTCAAAAATTGTCATGTATTAAACCTCCTCGGATTGGTTGTATTGGTAATTCTTGACTTCAGTATACATGTTTGAATTTTGAAATATCATATTAGTTTTTATTGAATGAATATTAAGAATCTATAAAATTTATTGAAATTAGACAATCTATTGATTAATATTAGAATCATAAATTTGAACAAGGGGGATGTTCATGAGTGGAATTTCTTTTGAAGCCAGTGAGGCAAAAAACATTTTAATGTCAGCAAATGCCTTTCTGACATTAAAAAATAGTTTGGTTAATAACATTGGTACACATAAAACAAAGGGGTTTCTTTTTAGATTCGGCAAAGAGTTTGGAATGGAAGCGGCTAAAAGTTATTTTCAAAATAAAACAAGAAAAAATTCAGTGGGGAAAATGCATGTAAGGTTTGGCCATGTGAAGGATGTTACATTTATGGGGGAAATTATAAAACATCCAGACGGCACCATTGAGTGCAACAACACATGGGGGAAATGGGTTGAGTCATTCGAAGCCGAACTTTATGTGAATAATTTTGGGATAGGGGAAGAATGTGTTTGCCATACATTATGTGGATTTGCTAGTGGTGCCTTATCTTATGAATTTAGCGAATCTATTATTGCGCTTGAGACAAAATGTGTAGCAAAAGGCGATCCGTGCTGCGAATATGAAATTCGACTAGAAAAAGATTGGTTACCGGAGCAACAGGAGCTCATCAATTTATATCAAAGTGATAATATTTTGACAGAATTAGAAATGACCTATGATACTTTACTGCATCATAAGCGAATGCTTGAAAAGATTTCAACCTTCCATAGTCAGCTCACACAAAATGTTACTGAAAAGCATTCGATGGATGAAATCATACAAACTGCTTATGAATTGCTTAATATCCCGCTCTTGATTGAAGACAATCATGGCAATCATTTATGCCAAATAGGGTTAACAGATCAGCAATTAGAAAGCATTAAACAAGAACAGGCCAACTTAACATTTCTTGAAAAGAAACATAATGTTTCATATTATGCTGCGAGTTCTCATTTAAAATTAGTTTCACCTGTGTTGATCAATAAAAAAAATTACGCAACTTGTTCATTTTTTTACTTTACACCAAAGGAAATTGAGGAGAATGATTATTTATTTCTAGAAAGGATTGCGAATGTCATTGCCCTATGTATTTTATATGAAGAGGCTCAAATCGAAGAGCAGCAGCGTATGAGAAGTTCGATTTTGGAACGGTTAATTCATAATCATAATATTAAAGACATCGAGTCTTATTTTAAGTTTTTGCCATTTAAATTCGAGCCGCCATTTTCGACAGCAGTCATTCATATTGAAAAGCTAAAGCCAAATAAGGAGATTATCGATTTACACGAGCAGCTAATTCAAATGTCAAAGTTGTTTAAGAAATGGGAACTCCCTAGTATTTTCGCTGTAGTAGGGGAAGAAATCATGCTATTAAATTCACAATTTAGCGATAAAAAAGCCTTCATGCAAAAATTCCATAAAATTCTGCAGCAGATGGAAAAGCAAAATCAAAATTATAAATATTCTTTAGGAATTAGCGGTATTTTCGCGGAGTATAAGCATTTTGATCGGTCATTAAAAGAAGCTCGCGTGGCACAGCGATTCCCAAATAAAAAACATATAACCGACTATGATGATTTAGGGATGCTAGGAGATATTGTAACGAATATGAGTCTAGAGCAATTGCATGAAATGGCG
>Ga0182745_1000510_pt1 | contig 43412 bp, 47 predicted proteins | sample eDN3rd30CKraftBY_FD_128523 | JGI IMG/M metagenome (GOLD analysis project Ga0182745, IMG submission 128523) | Enriched backyard soil microbial communities from Emeryville, California, USA - eDNA 3rd pass 30_C Kraft BY (version 2) (version 2) | ecosystem: Environmental > Terrestrial > Soil >...
TCGGGCTACGCCCGCCCTCCGCCGCACGCAGCGCAAGGCGACCTTCAACTAACCGGCATCATATCCGAAAAGGGGGTCCCTCTTCGACGCCGATAGGGGGTCCCTTTTGAACGCCGTTTGACACCTCAAAGCGAGTGGGTCATTCACGATGTGCCTGAATTGCGCATTGTGACCGATGAGCAGTGGGAGAAGGTCAGAGAGCGCCAAGGCAGCCTCGATCTACTCACAGAGGATAGCATCCGCGAGCGTGCCAGCGAGCGCGCACGCCGCCCTAAGTATCTCCTAACAGGCCTCGCCAAGTGCGGCTGCTGCGGCTCCGCCTATGTCGTCAAGAATGCGACGCAAATCGGATGCGCCAACTATTTCGACAAGGGCCAATGCCGCAACAGTATGCGGGTGAAGCGCCAAGAGGTCGAAGAAATGGTGCTTGAAGGCCTCCGCACGCGCCTCATGGAGCCTGCCATGTATGAGGAATTTTGCCGCGAATACACGCGCAGCTTCAACGCCCTCCAAACGGAAAAGACGCGAGAACGTGCCTCCAAAGAAGCCGAACTCGAACGCAACCGTCGCCGCGTCAAACAGATGGTGGATGCGATCTGCGAAGGGATGCCAGCATTGCCCATGAAGGATGAAATGGTAGCGCTGGAAGCGCGTAGGGAGGTTCTCGAAGCCGAATTGGCGGTAAAGGATAAGCCTGTCCCGATGCTCCATCCCAGCCTTGCCATCCGCTATCGCGATGAACTGGAAAAACTGCACACGGGCCTAACCAGCGAAGAGAATCGCACGGAGGCTTTCGACGTGATTCGAGGGTTGATTGATCGGGTAGTTATCCAGCCGCAAGAGGATGGCTATTCAGTCACCCTTGAGGGCGACCTGTGCGCTATCCTCAATCTGGCAGGGGATAAAGACTTGTGCAGGTTCATCCCCCTATCGGGGGTAACGATGGTAGCGGAGGAGGGACTCGAACCCCCGACACGCGGATTATGATTCCGCTGCTCTAACCGGCTGAGCTACTCCGCCCCGAAAGGCCGCCGCATTCGGGCGAGCCGCGCCTATAGGCACGGCCGTGGCCGCGGTCAATATACTCCGCACCGGCCGCGAAAATTCCGCGAAAAGGCGCGTTCCCAGGGGCCGCCGCGATAGTGATGCACGGCGAGGCCGGTGATCGCCAGCGGGCGCGGGCGGATATCGCGCGCCAGAGCGGCGAGCAATGTCCGGGCGGCAGCGGGCGCGGCCTTGTTCTGCACCGTCACATGCAGCCGCGGCGTGCCGCGATCCTGCGCGCCGAGCAGGCCTGCCAGGCGGTCGGCGAGCCGGGCGCGGACGGCAAGGAGATCAGGGCTGTCGATGCGAAAGGCGACGCCTGTTCCGAGCGAATAGGCGCCCGCGAGGATCGCCGGCGGCGGCGGCGTGTCGCCGGCGATGCGGCGCACCAGTTCCTCCAGCTCGGCCAGGCTCGACGGCGGGAGCTGGTGGAAAAGCGTGATATGCGCCGGAACGCGGTTGCGGCCGGGCGGGAAATGCGCCGCGCGAAGGCCGTCGAAGAAGCGCTGGTCCGCCGCGCCCATCGTCGCGGTGACGATGATGGGCGCGGCCTCAGTGGCCCGGACGGGAGGGGGGAGGCCCGGGTCGCCGATCACGAGACGGGATGGAGTGGCGGGAGGGGGATAGCCATCGTCCATGGGACGCCCTGTCTCATTGACAGCGCCTTTCGCCGATCGCCGGCGAACGATCCAATCGATTTATTGGGTCACAATGATCGGCCACGCCAATCACGGCGAAAAACGCCACATCTACAGGCTGTTCCAGAAGCGCGTCAGCGCCGCGGCGACCTCGGCGGGCCGTTCGGCGATCGCCCAATGCCCCGCGCCGTCGATCACCGTCAGCGGCGTGCCCGTGCGCGCGGCGAAGCGCTCCGCCACCGCAAGCTCGACATAGGGGTCGTTCGCGCCCCAGATCAGCGCGCCGTTCGCGGGTAGCCGGTCGATGTCGCGCGCCCAGTCATGCGCGAAGCTCAATCCCTTTGCCGAGCGATAGAGGCGGAGGATCGCGCGCCGCTTGTCCCTGTTCGCCCATTGCGCGGCCTCCTCCGCCGCGATGTCGGCGGGCATGCCCTGTCCGGCGAGCCCCCTGGCGAGCGCCGCGGGCTTGCTCAGCGCCATGAATATCTCGCCGAGGATCGGCGTGTTCCAGATGCGCGCGATGCGATGGCCACGATAGTCGGGGTCGATTACCGCGTTCGAGACTGCCCAGCTTCGGATCAGGTCGGGGCGCAGCATCGCGGCGCGCTGCGCGATCAGCGCGCCCCAGTCGTGGCCGACGATGTCGATCGGGCCGTGTGCCGCGAACAGCGCCTCCGCCTCCCCCACCGCCCAGTCGGCATAGGCCTCCTTGGTCGCCGGGAAGCCGGCGGGGAGCGGGCCGGTGAAGCCCGGCAGCGCGGGCACCGCGATCGGCGTTTCACCAAGGTCGAGCGCGGCGAGCAGGGGCCGCCAGATCGCCGGGCTGTCGGGAACGCCGTGGAGAAAGAGCTTCGCGGTGGTCATCTGTCCTTCTCCGTCGATCATCGGTTGCCGCGCCTACATCTCCCCCCTGTCGCGCCGGATCTCATACCATTTCTGGACATTGGCATTATGCTCGGCGAGCGTGCGCGCGAAGATGTGGCCGCCGTCGCCCTTGGCGACGAAGAAGAGATAGTCGTTGGGTTCGGGGTTCAGCACCGCGGCGATCGACGCCTTGCCGGGGTTGGCGATCGGCCCCTTGGGCAGGCCGATCATCGCATAGGTGTTATAGTCGTTCACCGCGAGGATCTCCGACCGCAGGATGCGCCGCCCGAGCGGCTTGCCCCTGGTGATCGGATAGATGATCGTCGGATCGGCCTGGAGCCGCATCCCGACCGCGAGGCGGTTGGTATAGACCCCCGCGACGGTGCGGCGCTCGGCGGGAACGCCGGTTTCCTTCTCGACGATCGAGGCGAGCGTGACCGCCTGGTTGCGGTCCTTCGCCGCGGTGCGCGGGCTGCGCTTCGCCCACAGTTCGGCGAAGGTCTTGTCCATCGCCGCCTGCATCCGCTTCAGCACCGCGACGCGCGTCTCGCCGGTGGTATAGGCATAGGTGTCGGGGAGCACGCTGCCCTCGGCGGGAACCGCGACCTCGCCCTTCAGCCGCTTTTCGGCCATTAGCCGTTCCCACACCATGATCGACGGCATGCCTTCGGGCACCGTGACGAAGCGCTGGACGGTCTTGCCCGACTGGAGGAGGGAAAGGATGTCGCCCGCGCTCATCCCCTTCTTCACCTCATATTCGCCGGGCTTGATCGGCGCGTCGCCGCCGAAGAAGCGCGCGTGATTGACGAAGCCCGAGGCCGAGGTCGCGCCCGCCTGTTCGAGGATCTCGCCCGCCTTGGCGATGCTCGCCCCCGGCGGGATGACGACGACGGTGTCGCGCGGTGCGCCGCCCGAACAGGCGGCGAGCAGAAGGGCCAGCAAGGCTGCGAGCAGCCCGCGCATGGCTCAGCCCTCGACCGCCTTCAGGACGAGGCTGGCGTTGGTGCCGCCGAAGCCGAAGCTGTTGTTGAGCGCCGCCTTGACGGGCCGCGCCTTCGCCTTGTGCGGGACGAGGTCGACGCCCTCGGTGCCCTCGTCGGGATTGTCGAGGTTGAGCGTCGGCGGGACGATCTGGTCGCGGATCGCGAGGATGCAGAAGATCGCCTCGACCGCGCCGGCGCCGCCGAGCAGATGGCCGATCGCCGACTTGGTCGAACTCATCGACACGCCGCCGATCGCGTCGCCGAACAGCCGCTTGACCGCGCCGAGTTCGATCGTGTCCGCCATCGTCGAGGTGCCGTGGGCGTTGATATAGTCGATGTCGGCGGGGGTCATGCCCGCCTTTCGGAGCGCCATTTCCATCGAGCGATAGGCGCCGAAGCCCTCGGGATGCGGCGCGGTGACGTGATGCGCGTCGCCCGACAGGCCATAGCCGACGACCTCGGCATAGATTTTGGCGCCGCGCGCCTTCGCATGCTCATATTCCTCGAGCACGACGACACCCGCGCCCTCGCCCATCACGAAACCGTCGCGGTCCTTGTCATAGGGGCGGCTCGCCTTTTCGGGGGCGTCGTTGCTGCTCATGTTCAGCGCGCGCGCCTGCGCGAAGCCAGCGATGCCGATCGGGCAGATCGTCGATTCGGAGCCGCCCGCGAGCATGATGTCGGCGTCGCCGTCCTTGATCATCCGCGCCGCGTCGCCGATCGAATGGGCGCCGGTCGAGCAAGCCGTGACGACCGCGTGGTTCGGGCCCATCAGGCCGTATTTGATGCTGACCTGACCCGAGATCAGGTTGATCAGGCGGCCGTGAACGAAGTGCGGGCTGACGCGGCTGGGCCCCTTTTCGGCGAGCAGCAGGCTTTCGCTCTCGATCCCCGGCAGGCCGCCGATGCCCGAGCCGATCGAGCAGCCGGCGTTGAGCCGCTCTTCCTCGCTCATGTCGGTGAGGCCGGCGTCCTCGAGCGCCTGCCCGGCGGCATCGATGCCATAGACGATGAAGGGGTCGACCTGACGCTGGACCTTGTGGTCGACGCGCTTGCCGGGGTCGAAGCCATATTCATGGTCCGCCGGCTTCACCTCGCACGCGATCGTGCATTTCTGGTCCGAAGCGTCGAAGCGGGTGATCTGCCCCGCGCCCGACTTTCCCGCGAGCAGATTGGCCCAGCTGGTTTCGACGTCTCCGCCCAGCGGCGTCACCAAACCCAGTCCCGTCACCACAACCCGGCGCATAGTCATTCCTTTCGTCGGCCCTGCCCCCGCAAGGGTCCACATCAGATTCGCAGACGCGCATCGATAAAAAAGGCTTCCCAGCCACTGCGCGCGAGCGCTCGGGACCGGGAAGCCGGAAACGCGTGGGCGGCGTCGCCGCCGCGTCCGGCCACGCCGGACAGGGCTCTCTTAGCCCTTGTTCGCTTCGATATAGTCGATCGCGTCCTTGACGGTGGCGATCTTTTCCGCCGCGTCGTCGGGAATCTCGACGCCGAATTCTTCTTCGAACGCCATCACCAGTTCGACGATGTCGAGGCTGTCGGCGCCCAGATCGTCGATGAAGCTCGCTTCCTCGGTCACCTTGTCGGCTTCGACGCCCAGATGTTCGACGACGATCTTTTTAACCTTTTCGGCCGAATCGCTCATGCACAGTTCCTTTTTCTGACTATGGCGTGAATGTTGAATTTCGCCCTAGAGCGCAGCGACGGGGCTGGCAAGAGGGCTGGCACCGGCCGGCGGCCCGAACGGCTTCGCGCCTTCGCCCCGCCCCGCGGATCGCCCCGGGTTTCCGCTGATCTCCCTAGGGTCCATACTCCATTGGCAAGGACCCTAGCTCGCCGGTTTCGCCGCGACAATGCCTGAATCGCGCAAGGTGGCGGCCGATCGCGCGATCACCGCGGGGGTGATCATAAACTGGCGCAGCACCTTTTCGGGCGGCGTGCCCGCCGGCTGGCCGGTATAGTCGAGCAGTTGGCGCCACAGGCGGCGCCCGCCCGCGACGTCACCTTTGCGCGCGAGCACGATCGCCCGGACCATCAGATATTGCGGCTCGAGATTGCTCGGCGACGGCATGCGATCGAGGATCGCGAGCGCTTCGTCGGTTTCGCCGCGCTGCGACAGCATGAACGCCAGCGTGACCGCGGGAACGCCCGCGTAGGTGGAGTCGAGCTCGATCGACCGGCGCAGCAGCGGCTCTCCTCCGGCGAGGTCGCCGCACGACGCCTTGAACAGCCCGAGGAAGCCCGCAAGGTCGGGGTCGTAGGGATTGAGCGCGACCGCCGCATCGCCCATCGGGGTTCCGGCCGCGCAATCGCCGGCATAGAAATGCGCGCGCGCCATCGCGAACAACCCCGCGCTCGATGCCGGGGCGCTGTCGTAGGCGCGCTCGGCGAGTTGCCGCGCTTCGTCCAGCGCCACCTTGCCCGCCGCGCTGCTGCGCTGCGGCTGCCAGTCGCCGAAACGCAGCAGCGACAAGGCGTTGAGCAGCACCGGATCGCGCGGCGATTCGGCCAGCGACGCGCGCAGGCATCCGCCGACCTGGCGAACCGTCGTCGCGTTGCGCATCTGGCGCATGCGGTTGAATTGCGCGAGGCAGGGAAAGCCCGCCGCGAAATTGTCGGGCTCGCGCTGCACCTGGTCGCGCACGATCACCCCATAATCGCCCGCGATCTGCGCGATCGATGGGGCGATGGCGCCGAACTCGGGGAGCTGGTCGGCGGCGACCCGGATCTGGTCCGACCAGATCGCGCGCTGATCCGCGACGCGGTTGAGGACGAGCGTGACGTCGACCGGCCCTTCCGCCGTCCGCACGATCGACGTGTCGAGCCGATAGTCGGCGGCGCGGCCCGCGGCCCTCGCATCGGGCGCGCGCGCGCTGAGCAGGTCGACCAGTTCGAACCGGCGCAACCCGTCGCGCAGCTTGCCATCGAGCGCGCGCGCCATCGCGCGCGATTCGGGCGTTTCGCCAGCGACCGGCGCGCTGACTTCGAGCAGCGGCATCGGCGTCGGCGCCTTTCCGAGCAATTTTCCGTTGCCGCCGAATGTCCACCAGGCGGCGAAGAACGCGATCAGCGCCGCCGCGGCGATCGCCGCCCACCACCAGAACGGCGATCTCCGGCGATCGCTTTCCGGGCCGGGCGCCGCTGGCCGTTCGATCCCCTGCCCCTCGCCCGCGGTGGAAGCATCGCCCGACCGCGAAGGCGGCGATGCGCGATATTGCACGACGATCTCGTAGCTGCCTTGCGGTACCCGCAGGCGATGAATCCACGGCGTATCGGCATAATAGCGGTCGAGCAGGCTGCGCAGCCGCCCGACCATGACGCGCGGATAGCTGTCGACGGCGGGATCGAAATCGGCGCTGCGGCCGAGCGCTTCGGTCGCGATCGCATAAGCCTTGGGTGCGCTGCGCCCGCCCTGCAGCCGGTGTTCGGCCAGAAACTGGAGCAGGCGGGAGAGGACCGGCGAGCGCACGAACAGGGGCGACGCAAGCAGTTGCTCCAGCTCATCGGCGATGATCTGGTCGGTATCGCCGGCATCCGACGTCCCACTATCCTTGGTGCGGTCCATGCTAACCCTATACGCCCCCCGACAACGCGGAACACGGTAGATACGCCAAACTGCCCCTTCGACCAGCCATAGTTACTGCCATGTAACGGTAACAAGTGGTCCCAAACGCCTCCGGACCGGCATGGTTCCAGCTTTTTCGGCCGGAAAAAAGCGTCGAACGAGGTTAATAATTGATTATCAAATGGCTACACGCCGCTTCGTGACCCCATGTAACTGCCGCATTCGAACCGAAGCTGTCAATCTTTCCTCGACGCGGCATTCCCCACAATGCCGCGGTCTGGTCTGAGACTCGGTCTCAGGTGGACGAATTGAGGTCGGTGGGTTGAATGGCGCGAGCTGGTCCCTGGCACCATTCGCAAGATTCGCCGGCTTCATACACTGAGACTTCGCCGATCGGGCTGTAGCCCCACCTACTCCCGATCGGCAAGTCCGCTCCCCCCGTCATCTCCCGCTCTTTCCGCCTGGCGCGACCGTCGTGCTGCGGCCGGCTCGGCCGCGAAAGACGCTTGCCCAAAAAAGAAAGGCGCGCGACCACCGGCCGCGCGCCTCGCCTTGTCGATGATCGGCCGTGTCAGGCCTTGCAGGGACCGATGTTGGTGTTGGTGACCTGCATCTGCATTTCCATCTGGCCGCCGGTGGGGGCCGCGGTCTTGGTCGTGATCGTCATGTCGGTCTTTTTCGACCCGACCGTCCCCGCCATCGCCAGATCGACCTTCTGGCCGTTTGCGGTGCAGGTGCCGGCGACGTCGACCTTGCCGCCGCCGATGTCGCTCTTCGACCAGGTGCAGGCATCGCCGTAGCCCTTCGACATGGCGCTGGCGATATCTTCCTGGTCGGCCTGCTCCTGCGTCAGGCAGGTTTCGGTGCTGCCTGCCGAAGCGAACTGCTTGGCCATCTGGTCCTTCATGGCAGCAGGCGCGCCCGGCATGTCGAACTTGACCAGCTTCACTTCGGTTTTCCAGTTGCCGGGCTCGCGCTTCATCGGCCCCGCGGCTGCGGTGCTCTCGGTCTTGCCCGCGTCCGCGGTGTCGCCCGCTTTCCCGGCATCGTCCGATTTGCCGCAGCCGGCCACCGCCAAAGCGACGCCCAGCGCCGCCACCGTCACGAATTTCCTCATGGGTATCATCCTCCTGTTGGGCAGAGTTGAAACCCGCGTGCGGCCAGATGGTTGCGCGCCGATTGCCGTGGCGCGCCGGCGGTCCCATATTGGCTTCGATGGCCATCCAGATTCGCACCTCGCTCGACGAAATCGACACCGCGGAGGGCTATGTCCCGCACCGCCCCGCGCGCCCCGACAAGGTCGAGGGCGGCAAGCGGTTCGAGCTGGTCAGCGACTATCAGCCCGCGGGCGACCAGCCGACCGCGATCGAGGAGCTGGTGACGACCGCCCGGACGGGCGAGCGCGACCAGGTGCTGCTCGGCGTCACCGGATCGGGCAAGACCTTCACCATGGCGAAGGTCATCGACGAGCTGCAGCGCCCGGCGCTGATCCTCGCGCCCAACAAGATCCTCGCGGCGCAGCTCTATGGCGAGTTCAAGAGCTTCTTTCCGAACAACGCGGTCGAATATTTCGTCAGCTATTACGACTACTACCAGCCCGAGGCCTATGTGCCGCGCTCCGACACCTACATCGAAAAAGAGTCGAGCGTGAACGAGGCGATCGACCGGATGCGCCATTCCGCGACGCGCGCGCTGCTCGAACGCGACGACGTGATCATCGTCGCGTCGGTGTCGTGCCTTTACGGCATCGGGTCGGTCGAGACCTATTCGGCGATGATCTTCGATTTGAAGAAGGGCCAGGTCGTCGACAATCGCGAGATCATCCGCAAGCTCGTCGCGCTGCAATACAAGCGCAACGATCAGGCCTTCGCGCGCGGCAACTTCCGCGTGCGCGGGGACTCTCTGGAGATCTTCCCCTCGCACTATGAGGATATGGCGTGGCGCGTCAGCTTCTTCGGCGACGAGATCGAGGAAATCACCGAGTTCGACCCGCTGACCGGCAAGAAGATCGCGAACCTGAATTACGTCCGCGTCTATGCGAACAGCCACTATGTGACGCCCGGCCCGACGCTCAAGCAGGCGACCGAGGCGATCCGCCACGAACTCGCCGAGCGGCTGAAGGAGCTCGAAGCCGAGGGCCGGCTGCTCGAAGCCCAGCGGCTTGAGCAGCGCACCCATTTCGACCTCGAGATGATCGCCGCGACGGGGTCGTGCGCGGGGATCGAGAATTACAGCCGCTTCCTCACCGGGCGCCTTCCCGGCGAGCCGCCGCCGACCCTGTTCGAATATCTGCCCGACAATGCGCTGCTCTTCGTCGACGAGAGCCACCAGACGATCCCGCAGATCGGCGCGATGTCGAAGGGCGACCATCGCCGCAAGATCACGCTGGCCGAATATGGCTTCCGCCTGCCCTCCTGCATCGACAACCGGCCGCTGCGCTTCGCCGAATGGGATCTGATGCGCCCGCAGACGGTCAGCGTCTCGGCGACGCCGGGGACGTGGGAGATGGACCGCACCCAGGGCATCTTCGCCGAGCAGGTCATCCGCCCCACCGGCCTCATCGACCCGCCGGTCGAGATCAAGCCGGTCGAGGAGCAGGTCGACGACCTGATCGCCGAGGCGAAGAAGACCGCGGCGGCGGGGTATCGCACCCTCGTCACCACGCTGACCAAGCGGATGGCCGAGGACCTGACCGAGTTCCTCCACGAAGCGGGGCTCAAGGTCCGCTACATGCATTCGGACGTCGAGACGCTGGAGCGCATCGAAATCATCCGCGACCTCCGCCTCGGGGTGTTCGATGTGCTCGTCGGGATCAACCTGCTGCGCGAAGGGCTCGACATCCCCGAATGCGGGCTGGTCGCGATCCTCGATGCCGACAAGGAAGGCTTTCTGCGCAGCGAGACCAGCCTCGTCCAGACGATCGGCCGCGCCGCGCGCAACGTCGACGGCCGCGTCATCCTCTACGCCGACCGCATCACCGGCAGCATGGAACGCGCGATGCGCGAGACCGATCGCCGCCGCGAGAAGCAGCAGGCGTATAACGACGAACACGGCATCACCCCGACGACGATCAAGCGCAACATCGGCGACATCATCGCGCATGTCGCGTCGAAGGATCAGGTGACGATCGACCTCGGCGACGACAAGCCCGACCATATGGTCGGCCACAATTTGCGCGCCTATATCGCCGACCTCGAAAAGAGGATGCGCGACGCGGCGGCCGATCTGGAGTTCGAGGAAGCCGGGCGGTTGCGCGACGAAATCCGCAAGCTCGAGGCCGACGAACTGGGCCTGCCGGCGGACCAGCAAGTGGCGCCGATGGTCGGCCGCTCGAACGAGGGCAAGCCCGGCACGCGCAAGGGGCGCTTCGGGAAACAGAGCCGGACCAAGTGGGGGCGGTAGCCCCCACTTCCGGTATCAGCTCAGCGCAGCACCCCCGCGGCCGTCTGGCGCCGCGCATAATAGAGCAGCGCGATCGCGATCACCCAGATGACCAGCGTCGTCCACATCGGGCCGGGGCCGAACAATTCCGTCGGATCGACCGAAGACAGCCCGAACTGATAGAAGGTGCTGACCGCGAGGCCCGCGAGTGATACGATGAAGGCCGTGACCGCATGGCGGCTGCGCAGCAGCAGCAGCAGCGATCCGGCGAACGCGCCCCACACCCCAAAGGCCCACGCCGCGGTGGCCCAGCCCGGAAATGTGTCGAAATAGGCGATCTGCTCGGGCGTCAGCTGCGCGAAGTCCCTCAGCCACCACATATTCTTCATGTTGGTCATCGTATAGTCGGTCACGGCAAAGCCGCTCCACAACAAGGACAGCACTCCGACGACCCACAGGTGCCACGGCGTTTTGACGATGCTATTCATGGCGAACCCCTCCCCATTGAACCGGCGCAATCTACCACGCTTCGGCCCCGCGCGGAACTGTATTATTTTGTCAGGACAGCGCAGGGCTCTTGGCAAGCGGCCGCCGCCGCGCGATAGGTGCGCGATGTGCGTCGTCGCCCTTGCCTGGCGGGTCCATCCAGACTGGCCGTTGATCCTCGTCGGCAATCGCGACGAGTTTCACGAACGCCCCAGCGCCGCGCTCGCCGCATGGGACGACGGCAGCGGCATCGTCGCGGGACGCGACCTGCAGGCCGGCGGCACCTGGCTGGGCGCACACGGCCCCAGCGGGCGCGTCGTCGTCGTGACCAATGTGCGCGGCGCCATGCCCGATCCGGCGAAGGAATCGCGCGGCGCGCTCGTCGTCGACATGCTGCGCGGCGAGGGGCGCTTCGCCGACCCGGCTGCGACCGATCTCGACCGTTTCAACGCCTTTAACCTGTTCGCGGTGGACGGCGAGGCGCGCCTGCTCACCAACAGGCCGGGCGCGCGCATCCTGTCGCTGGAACCCGGCGTCCATGCGCTCGCCAACGAGCCGATCGACCGGCCCTGCCCGCGCGCCGAGCGGCTGCGCGCGGCGCTCGGCGCGGTGGTCGACGCCGGCATCGCCCCCGACGGCCTGCTCGACACGCTGTCGGCGACGAGTGACCCGGCGCTGTTCCTGCGCGGCGAGGTCTATGGCACGCGCTGCTCGACGCTGATCGCGGTCGCCGCGGACGGCACCGCGCGGGTCACCGAGCGCCGATACGAAGCGGGCGGCCGTCCCGATGGAACCACCGCGCTGGACTTTGCGATCGGGTGACGGTCTGGAAACGGTCGAGAGCGGCCATACCTTCTCCCCTCCCTTCTAGGGAGGGGCTGGGGGTGGGTGGCCGCCGAAGGCGGCGTTCCTTGTAGGCTCGCTCCGCTCGCGCACCCACCCCTAACCCCTCCCTAAAAGGGAGGGGAATGGCTCAAACCCACCCCAAAGCAGACGTCCTCGCTTGCGCTTGCAATCGATATAACCCCCTCCAACGGAAGAGGTCGGCCGGTCATTTCGGCGCCAGCACCATCAGCATCTGGCGGCCCTCGGTGCGGGGGTGCGCCTCGACCTTCGCGACCTCGGCGGTCATTTCGGCGACGCGCTGGAGGACGTTGAGGCCCAGCTGGGTGTGGCTCATCTCGCGGCCGCGGAAGCGCATGGTCATCTTGACCTTGTCGCCTTCCTCAAGGAAGTCGAAGACCTTCTTCATCTTCACGTCGAAATCATGATCGTCGATGTTCGGACGCATCTTGATCTCTTTGATCTCCTGCGTCTTCTGGCTCTTGCGCGCCAGATTCGCCTTTTTCTGCGCTTCGTATTTGAATTTGCCGACGTCGAGGAACTTGCACACCGGCGGATCGGCGTTCGGGGACACTTCGACCAGATCGAGACCGACTTCGGCCGCCTGTTCGATCGCTTCGGCAGTCAGCATTACGCCCAGATTTTCGCCTTCCTCGTCGATCACGCGGACCTTGGGGGAGGCGATGAATTCATTGTATCGCGGGCCGTTCTTGGGCGGTGTTGGTCCAAGCGGGCGGCGGGTCATGGGCGGGCGTATAGCTGTATCTCCTGAAATCATTGACGAGCGAGCGCGGCGCATCGCCATGCGGCGCGTCTCGCGCTCATATAGTGAACGCGGGCGCGTCGTAAAGGCTGCCTGTGGCAAAGCGACCGCAGTTTTCGCCCGACTGTGGCGGCGATGTCACGCCCCGGCGGCTGTCACCACTTCGTCGGGGCGGGGTCGACGACGCGGAATCCGCCCGCGCCGACTTCGCTGACCTCGAGCGCGCGCACCGCGATCCCGCGTTTGTCGAAACGGAAAATCCCGTCGATCCCGCCGAACCCGTCGGGTGCCAGCAAGCGGCCCGTCGGGAAGTTCGTCCCCGGCTTCCACTCGCGCGCGATTCGCACCGTCAGCAGCACCGCGTCGTAGCCGAGGCTCGACAGGCGGTAGGGCGCCTTGCCGTAGCGCTGGCGGTACTGCGTCGCCATCTGGCCATAAAGGCCGTCGGACACGCTGGCGAACCAGGCACCGCGCATCGCCGCGCTGCTGCCCAGCGAGGCATCGGTGTTCCAGCGCTCGGTGCCGAGGATCTGCCGGTCGCCATTGCTCTTGATCACCGGCACGGCGCGCACCGCATTGCCGCCGGCGTCGGCGATCAGCACAGCGTCCATCTCGCCCGCATTGGCGAGACGTCGCGCCGCGCCCGACATCGCCGCCGCGCTATGATCATAGGATTCGACGGCGACGAGCGTGCCCCCCGCATCGGCGACCGCCGAGCGGAAGGCGGCGGCCGAGCGCTCGCCATAGACATTCTTGGGCACCAGCGCGCCGAAGCGCACATGCCCCTTGCCGCGCGCATAGGAGACGACGCGCTCGACCGACTGGCCGGGCACGAAGCCCATGATGAAGACGCCGTTGCCGGCGACGCTGCTGTCGTTCGAGAAGCTGATCACCGGCACCTTCGCCCCGCGCGCGATCGGGGCGACCGCAGCGACATCCTCGCTGAGCAGCGGCCCGAGGATCAGCTTGTTGCCGTCGGCGACCGCCTGCCGCGCGGCGGCGGCGGCGCCGAGAGCGGTGTCGTAGGTGGTGATGCGGACCTTTTCGGCGCGCGACGCCAGCAGCGCCATCGTCGTCGCATTGGCGATCGCAGTGCCGACATCGGCGTTGGCGCCGGTCTCGGGCACCAGCAGCGCGACGCGGTGGCGGTCGGTATCGGTCGGCAGGCCGGGTTCGATCGTGTCGGGCTTTTCGGGCGGCGGCGGCGGACCCGCGGTTTTCGGCACGACCTGGCACGCCGCGAGAAGCCCGCCGAGCGCCAGAACGCTCAGCCCGCGCAGCATATGCCGCCGCGGCGACGCATTGTCTTGGCGCCGGACGGCAGTTTCTGCCATTTTCGGCGTCATGCCGGATTCGACCATTTCAGATTCTCCCTTGCCCGGTCTCTATATCGTGGCGACCCCCATCGGCAACCTCGGCGACATCGGCGCGCGCGCCGCATCGGTGCTGGCGCGCGCCGACCTGATCGCGGCCGAAGACACGCGGGTGACCGCGAAGCTGCTGTCGCATCTGGGTTTGCGTGTTCCGATGACCCCCTATCACGATCACAGCGACGAACGCACCCGCGCCACCTTGGTTGCGCAGATGGCCGACAAAGTCGTGGTCCTGGTGTCGGACGCGGGCACGCCGCTGATTTCGGACCCGGGCTACAAACTCGTGCGCGACGCCCGCGCGGCGGGGCGGCTTGTCACCACCCTTCCCGGCCCCTGCGCCGCGATCGCCGCGATCACCCTGTCGGGACTGCCAAGCGACCGCTTCCTCTTCGCCGGTTTCCTGCCCTCGAAGGCGAAGGCGCGCGCCGACACGATCGCCGAGTTCGCGGGGCTGCGCGCCAGCCTCGTCTTCTACGAAAGCGGGCCGCGCCTCGGCGCGTCGCTCGCCGCGCTCGCCGGGGGGCTCGGCAACCGCGACGCGGCGGTCGCGCGCGAGATCACCAAGCTTTATGAGGAATGCGTGACCGGTCCCCTCGCCGAGCTTGCGGCGCGCTACGCCGAGGCGCCACCCAAGGGCGAGATCGTGATCGTCGTCGCGCCGCCCGCCGACGGCGTCGCCGAAGAGGCCGACGACGCGACCGTCGATACGGCGCTGCGCGCGGCGCTGGCCGAGCAGCCGGTCGCCAAGGCCGCGAAGGAGGTGGCGAAGCGCTTCGGGCGCGACCGGCACGATCTCTACGCCCGCGCGCTGACGCTGAAGGGAGGCGAATGAACCGCGCCGCCGCCGAAGCGCGCGGGCGCCGGGCCGAGCGCCGCGCCGCCTGGTGGCTGCGCCTCCACGGCTGGCGCATCGTCGGCCGGCGGCTGCGCGTGCCGGTGGGCGAGGTTGACCTGGTCGCGCGGCGCGGGCGCACGATCGCCTTCGTCGAGGTGAAGTGGCGCGACCGCGCCGAAGATCTCGACCATGCGATCGACGAATATCGACTGCGCCGCGTCGCGGCAGCGGCGGAAATGCTGAGCCCGCGCTTCGCGCGCGCCGCCGACAGCATCCGGATCGACGTGATGCTCCTTGCGCCGGGGCGTCTGCCGCGCCATCTGGTCCACGTCTGGCAACCCTAGGAGACCCCGATGACCCTGCGCGCCGCGGTGCAAATGGACCCGATGGACGGCATCAACATCGCCGGCGACAGCAGCTTCGCCCTGATGCTGAGCGCGCAGGAACGCGGCTACAGCCTGTATCATTACGACGTGCGCTCGCTGACCTGGGAGGCGGGGCGGCTGACCACGCGCGCGCACCCGGTTCTCGACGTCCAGCGCGAAACGGGCGCGCATTACCGCTTCGGCGACGCGCTGACCCTCGACCTCGGCCGCGACGTCGACGTCGTGCTGATGCGGCAGGATCCGCCCTTCGACCTCGGTTATCTGACCGGCACCTGGCTGCTCGAACGGATCGCGCATGAGACGCTCGTCGTCAACAACCCCGTCTCGGTCCGCAACGCCCCCGAAAAGGTCTTCGTGCTCGACTTCGCCGAATATATGCCGCCGACGATGGTGACCCGCGATCTCGACGCGGTGAAGGATTTTCACAAACGCCACGGCGCGCTGGTGATCAAGCCGCTGCACGGCAACGGCGGCAAGGCGGTGTTCCGCATCGACGAGGCCGGGACCAACCTCGGCGCGCTCGTCGAGATGTTCGGACAGGTGTGGCCCGAACCCTTCATGGTCCAGCAGTTCCTGCCGAGCGTGTCGGAGGGCGACAAGCGCATCGTGCTGATCGACGGCGAGGTCGCGGGCGCGATCAACCGCAAGCCCGGCGAGGGCGAGTTCCGCTCGAACCTCGCGGTCGGCGGTTATGCCGAGGCCGCCGAACTGAGCCCGCGCGAAAAGGAAATCTGCGCCGCGCTCGGCCCGAAACTCAGGGAGCGCGGGCTGATCTTCGTCGGCATAGACGTGATCGGCGGCGAATGGCTGACCGAGATCAACGTCACCTCGCCCACCGGCATCGTCGCGATCGATCGCTTCAACGGCACCGACACGGCGGCGATGATCTGGGACGCGATCGCTCGGCGGATCGGCTGACGCCCGCCGGCGTAAACTTTCGCATGACCGGTTTCATTCTCGATCTGATCCAGGGCTGGGGCTATCTCGGCATTTTCGTGCTGATGGTGCTGGAAAATGTTTTCCCGCCGATTCCGTCGGAGGTGATCATGGGCCTCGGCGGCATCGCCGTCGCGCAAGGCCGGTTCGATTTCTGGACGCTGATCGCGGTCGCGGTCGCGGGGACGACCGCGGGCAATTGGGTCTGGTACGCGATCGGGCGCTGGATCGGCTATGAGCGCCTGAAACCTTTCATCGACCGGCACGGGCGCTGGCTGACACTCGACTGGGCGGAAGTCGAGCGGCTGCACGGCTGGTTCCTGAAATATGGCCCCGGCATCGTCTTCGCCGCGCGCTTCATGCCGGTCGCGCGGACGATGGTGTCGCTGCCCGCGGGGATGGTGCGGATGAACCAGCTGAAATTCCTGGTCTGGACCGCGGCGGGTTCGACGATCTGGATCACAGCGCTGGCGGGCGCCGGAAGCTGGTTCGGCGACCGCTTCGCCAATCTTGATGCCTTCGTGGGGCCTGTCGCGCTGGTCGCGATCGGGTCGCTGGTGCTGATCTATCTCTGGCGCGTCGTCACCTGGCGGCCAAGGAATTAGGCGCGCGGGTGCGCGCTGCGATAGATGTCGAGCAAATGCGCGGCATCGACCGCCGTGTAAACCTGCGTCGAGGTGAGGCTCGCGTGACCGAGCAGTTCCTGCAGGCTGCGGAGATCGGCGCCGCCTGCGAGCAGATGCGTCGCGAAGCTGTGGCGCAGCGCGTGGGGGGTCGTGCGCTCGGGCAGGCCCAGCGCGCGCCGAGCGGAGCGGACGCTGGCGCGGACCACGCCGGGCGCGAGCGGCCCACCGCGAACGCCGAGGAACAGCGGCGTCTCCTTGCCGATCGGCCAGGGGCAAGCCTCGGCATAGCGCGACACGGCCGACGCGACGGCGGGCAGGATCGGCACGATGCGCGTCTTGCCGCGCTTGCCGGTGACGCGCAGCGTCTCGCCGAGCGGCAGCGCCGCGCCGGTCAGCGCCAGCGCCTCGCCTATGCGCAGCCCCGCGCCGTAAAGCAGCAGGAGCAGCGCGAAATCGCGCGCGCCGACCCAGCCCTGCCGGGCGTTGTCCGCGACGTCCTGCGCGAGGTTCAGCGCTTCGGCGGGCGCGACCGGGCGCGGCAGACCCTTCTTGACGCGCGGCCCGCGCATCTGCGGCACGCTCGCGCCCGATCCGCCGACGAAGCGCAGGAAGGTCCGCAGCGCCGACAGTTCGCGCGCCGCCGACGCATTACCGAGCCCCTCAGCGCGGCGGTCGGCGAGATAGGCGCGCAGATCGTTCGGGGTCAGCGATTGGAGCATCGCCTTGTCGACCGCGCCGCCATGATGCCGCGACAGAAAGGCGCAGAAGCGTTCGGCGGTCGCGATATAGGCGCGGCGCGTATGGTCCGACCGGCGCTTCTCATGCGCCAGATGGGCATCCCATTCGCGGATTAGTTGATCAGCCAACACCAATTCCGTTCGGGCTGAGCTTGTCGAAGCCCCGTTCTTCTTCCAGCCTCGCAAAGAAAGAACGGCCCTTCCCCCGGATCAAGTCCGGGGTCAGGGCGAACGGGCTTGGAAAACGTCTAGCCTGTCCGCACCACCTCGGAAAGGATGCTGTCGAGCAGCAATATCCCCTCGTCGGTCACGCGCAACCGGCCCCCCGCCTGCGCGATTAGCCCCTGCCCCGCCAATCGCGCGACAGCGTCCGCATCGACGAAGGCTCCCCGCTCCAGTCCGCTCCGCGCCTCGATCCGCGACAGGTCGATGCCCTCGGTCAGCCGCAGCCCCATCAGCATCGCCTCGGTCGCGCGCTCGGCGGGCGGCAGGTCGGTTTCGACCTTCAGCCCGTGGCCATTCCGCTCCACCGCCGCGAGGAAATTCTCGGGCTTCTTGTGGCGCTCGGTCGCCTGCGCCAGCCGCCGCCCATGCGCGCCGGGGCCGATGCCGGCATAGTCGCCATAGCGCCAATAGGTCAGATTGTGCCGGCTCTCCTCGCCCGGCCGGGCATGATTCGACACTTCGTAGCGCGGCAGGCCCGCGCCGCGGGTCAGCGCCTGCGTCGCGTCGAACAGATCGGCCGCGGCGTCGCCGTCGGGAATGACGAGTTCGCCCTTTGCCGCCAGCGTCGCGAAGCGCGTGCCGGGCTCGATGGTCAGTTGATAGAGCGAGAGATGACCGGTGCCGAAGGCAAGCGCCTCGCCGAGCTCGGTCTCCCACGCGGCGAGCGACTGGCCGGGACGCGCGTAGATCAGGTCGAAGCTGACCCGCGCGAAATGAGCCTGCGCCGAAGCGATCGCCCGGCGCGCCTCGTCGCCGCTGTGCGCGCGGCCCAGAAATTCAAGGATTTGCGGATCGAAGCTCTGAACGCCGATCGACACGCGGTTGACCCCCGCGCTCGCCAGCGCCGCGAAATTGGCGACCTCGACCGAATTGGGATTGGCTTCGAGCGTGATCTCGCAATCCGCCGCCAACCCCCACGCCGCATCCGCCGCCGCTATCACCGCCGCGACGGTTTCGGGCGGCATCAGGCTGGGCGTGCCGCCGCCGAAGAAGATCGAGGAGATCTTGCGGCTCGGCAGCAGCGCCGCCTCGTGCCGCAGATCGGCGAGCAGCGCCGCGCGCCACGCCACCTGGTCGACGCCCTCGCGGACATGGCTGTTGAAGTCGCAATAGGGGCATTTCGACACGCAGAAGGGCCAGTGGACATAGAGGGCGAGCGGTTCGGCCATGCGAGGCCCCATAGGCGCGCGGCGCGTGAATGTCAGCCGGCGATCAGATGGCGGACATGCCCGCGCACATCCTCGGGCCACTCCGCGATCAGCGCGTCGAACGCCGCGTCGTCGTCGCGATAGAGCGCGCGCAGCGCTTCCTCATAGCCCGGCAGGTTGCCGCACATATGGCTCATGAAATGATAGGCCGCGTCGCGGCGCATCCGGCCGTCGCCTCCCTCCTTGCTCGCCGCCTCGACCAGCCGGCGCAGCGCGGCGGAGGCGCCGCCGGGCTGCGCCGCGAGCCAGTCCCAATGCCGCGGCAACAGCGTCACCTCGCGCGCCTTGACGCCAAGCCTGGGTCGGCCCGCCGACGGGGCGGGCGCCGGGGTCGCAGCGTCCCAATAATCGAGATCGGCGGGCTTGCCGGTTGCATCGTCGAAAACGAGGATCGATCCGAGGTCGCCCGAATAGCCTTCCTCCAGCAGATGCTGGACGGCCGGGCGCGGCCCCGAGGCGAGCTTCCGATTGCCGAGAAAGGCGGTGACGGTTGGGATATGTCGAGTCATGCCCGGAAATTACACCCGGGTAAAAATTCTGTCAATAATGTCCGGGTAAAATTAACCGTCAACCGAACGCACCTGCCACCAGCTTCGCGAACGCGTCGGCGCGATGGCTGATCGCATGCTTCTCTGCCGGATCGATTTCGGCGTAAGTCAGCGACTTGCCGACCGGAACGAAGACAGGGTCGTAGCCGAAGCCCAGCGTCCCGCGCGGTGGCCAGGTCAGGCTGCCGTCCGCCGTGCCCTCAAATACTTCCGCATGGCCATCGGGCCAAGCGAGCGCGAGGGTGCAGACGAAGCGGGCGCTGCGGTCGGCGCCCGGCCCCTGTTCGGCGAGCAGCCCCTCGACCTTGCCCATCGCCAGATACCAGTCGCGTCCGGCCCAATCTTTTCCCGGCTCGCCCTCGAACCATTGTCGCTCGGCCCAGTCGGCGGTGTAGACGCCGGGCCGGCCGCCGAGCGCCGCGACCTCGAGCCCGCTGTCGTCGGCGAGCGCGGGCAGCCCCGACGCCGTAGCGCTGGCGTGCGCCTTGAGCAGCGCATTGTCACGGAAGGTCGTTCCGGTTTCCTCGGGCTCGGGCAGGCCGAGATCGCCCGCCGACACCGGATCGATGCCGAAGGGTTCGAGCAGCGCGCGAATCTCGCGCACCTTGCCCGCGTTGTGACTCGCGATGACAAGCTTGCCCGGCTGCAGTTTGCGGTGGGTCAACAGCGTCTCCAAATCTTCGTCATGCCGGACTTGATCCGGCATCCATTCTTCACCGTCGATGGCCCCCGGATCAAGTCCGGGGTGACGAGGATGGATTCAGCGCCCTACCGCCTTCGCCTGCGCGGCGAAGATGTCGGCGCAGCCGATGCGCGCGAGGCGGAGCAGACGGAGCAGGCCTTCCTCGTCGTAGGTCGCGCCCTCGGCGCTCGCCTGAACCTCGACGATCTGCCCCTTGCCGGTCAGCACGAAATTGCCGTCGGCCTCGGCGTTCGAATCCTCGTCATAGTCGAGGTCGAGCACCGGGGTGCCCTTGTAAATGCCGCAGGAGATCGCCGCGACCTTGTCCTCGATCGGGTCGGCGGTCAGCGCGCCCGCCGCGATCAGCTTGTCGACCGCGAGGCGCAACGCGACCCACGCGCCCGAAATCGAGGCGGTGCGCGTGCCGCCGTCGGCCTGGATGACGTCGCAGTCGATGACGATCTGCCGCTCGCCGAGCTTCGCCATATCGACGACGGCGCGCAAGCTGCGGCCGATAAGCCGCTGAATTTCCTGCGTCCGCCCCGACTGCTTGCCCTTCGCCGCCTCGCGGCTGCCGCGCGTATGCGTCGCGCGGGGCAGCATGCCATATTCGGCGGTCACCCAGCCCTGCCCCTTGCCGCGCAGGAAGGGCGGCACCTTTTCCTCGACACTGGCGGTCACCAGAACCTTGGTGTTGCCGAAGGCGACGAGGACGCTGCCCTCGGCATGGATGGTGAATTCGGGTTCGATGGCGATGGAGCGCATCTGGTCGGGGGCGCGGCCGGAAGGGCGCATGGGTGATCCTTTCGATTGAAGATTGCCGCCGCCCTTAGGCGCGCGCGCTCATTCGCTCAACCGCATACGGAAGAAATCGAGGATTTCGTCGCGCGCCGCGACCGTCGGCTGTCCGGCCTCGTCGATCAGGTGGATGGTGACGACGCTGTGCGGATTCTTCATCGGGCTGTCGGGATTGGCCGCACTGTCGGGGAGCACACGGCCGACGAAACGGTCGCCGAGCGCATCCTCATAAGCCGCGAAGCGCGCGGCCTTGCAGAATGTGTCGCCCTCGAACCGATAGGCGAGCACGGTCAGATCCTCGGCCTCCATCCGCGCCTTGACCGCCGCCAGCTCATCGGGGGCGATGTGCATCCCCGCGGCGTCGTTCAGCGGCAGCGAGGGCTGCGAGAGCACCGGCGCGAGCACCGCGGGTTCGAGCATCATCGACAGCGCGAAATTGCCGGTGAAGCACATGCCGATCGCGCCGACGCCCCGGCCGCCGCATTCCGCATGCGCATGCGCCGCGAGCGCGCGCAGCCAGCGCGTCGCGGGTGAGCTTTCATTGGCCTGAAAGGCGCGGAACTGGCGACTGATACAGCCGCCGATCATCGTGAACAGCGCGCCGGGCATGCGCGGCACCGCGCCATCCTTGCCGAAGATATGCGGCATATAGGCGGTGAAGCCGGCGTCGCGGACCCAGCGGGCGAAGCGCGCGACATGCGGGCTGATTCCGGGCATTTCGGTCATCACGATCACCGCGGGGCCGCTGCCCATTGTATAGACGCGGTGCTTGCGGCCGAGCAGCGCGATGTCGCGGTGCTCGAAATCGTCGAGCGGATCGTCCTGGGTCAGCGGGCGTGTGGTCATGCGGTTTCTCCCCCCGGTAGGGAGGCTAACGCTCCGGTGGCGGCGAGCAAGCCAAATCCCTCTCCCCTTGGGGGAGAGGGTTGCGCAAGCTTGGCAGCTTGCTGCCTAGCTGGAGCTGGGTGAGGGCTTGCAACGTCACATTGGCAACCCCTCACCCGCTGCGACTTGCGATCCTTCGCCAAGCTCAGGATCGCAAGTCTCGCTGCCCTCTCCCCCAAGGGGAGAGGGATTCACGCGGCTTGCCCCTCCCCCTCGCCGCCCCTACATCCTCCGCATGACCACGCCGCCGATCACCGAACTCACCACGCGCGCGCGCGACGTGTTCCGGCTGGTGGTCGACGCCTATCTGGAGACCGGACAGCCGGTCGGGTCGCGCACGCTCTCCAAGCTCGCGACGCTCAACCTGTCGCCCGCGTCGATCCGCAACGTGATGCAGGACCTCGAGGAGCTCGGCCTGCTCGCGAGCCCGCACACCAGCGCCGGGCGGCTGCCGACCGAGCAGGGGCTGCGGCTGTTCGTCGACGGGATGATGCAGGTCGCCGAACCGAGCGCGGAGGACCGCGCGCAGATCGAGGCGAGCCTGTCCGACGCCGGGCCGATCGAAAGCGCGCTCGCGCAGGCGACCGCGGCGCTTTCGGGCCTGTCGGCCTGCGCCGGGCTCGTCCTTGTCCCCAAGCATGAGCGCGTGCTGAAACAGGTCGCCTTTGTGCCGATGTCGGCGAGCCAAGCACTCGTCGTCCTTGTCGCGGGCGACGGCACGGTCGAAAATCGCGTGATCGACATTCCGGCCGGGCTCCACCCGTCGGCGCTGGTCGAGGCGGGCAATTATGTCTCGGCGATGCTGTCCGGCCTGACGCTGACGGAGGCGATGGCGCGGGTGCGGCGCGAGATCGAGGCCGAGCGCATCGCGATCGACCGCGCCGCCGCCGACCTCGTGTCGCGGGGTCTTGCGATCTGGTCGTCGGACGGCGCCGACCGGCCGGTGCTGATCGTGCGCGGGCAGGCGAATCTGCTCGACGAGAGCGCAGTCGGCGACCTCGACCGGGTGCGGCAGCTCCTCGACGAACTCGAGACCAAGCAGGACATCGCCCACCTGCTCGACAGCGCGCGCGAGGGCAGCGCGACCCGCATTTTCATCGGGTCGGAGAATAAGCTCTTTTCGCTTTCGGGCTCGTCGGTTATCGCCGCGCCCTATCGCGGATCGGATGGGCGCGTCGTCGGCGTCGTCGGGGTGATCGGCCCGACGCGCTTGAACTATGCGCGCATCGTACCCATGGTGGATTTCACCGCCCAATCGCTCTCCAGACTGATACGATAGGTTTATGACGAACATCGAAAACGAGACGCCCGTCGACGACGGAACGCCCCCCGAAGCCGAGACCGCCGAAGCGCCGGCCGCCGAACAGGACGAGACGGCGAAGCTCGCCGAACAGGTCGCGTCGCTGCAGCAGGATCTGCTCTATGCGCGCGCCGAGACGCAGAACGTCACCCGCCGCAAGGACAAGGAGATCGCCGACGCGCACGCCTATGCCGCGACCAAGTTCGCGCGCGACATCCTGTCGGTCGCCGACAATCTGGGCCGCGCGCTCGCCGCGATCGGCGAGGATCAGCGCGAGGACGAGAAGTTCAAGCCCTTCGTCGCCGGTCTCGAAGCGACCGAGCGCGAGCTGATGAGCGTCTTCGAACGCCACGGCATCACCCGCATCGCCGCGATCGGCCTGCCGCTCGATCCCAACCAGCATCAGGCGATGCTCGAAATCCCGAGCGACAAGGAAGTCGGCACGATCGTGCAGGAAATGCAGGCGGGGTACATGATGAAGGACCGCCTGCTGCGCCCCGCGATGGTCGGGGTGGCGAAGAAGGCGGATTGAGACTGGCTTACGCAATATCGTCACCCCGGACTTGATCCGGGGTCCCGCTTGTCACCGTTGCTGAGCGGGACCCCGGATCAAGTCCGGGGTGACGAATGTTTAATGGTCAGGCCGCCTTGCGCAGCTTCGCGAGCTTCTTCAGCACCATCTCGCGCTTCAGCCGCGACAGATGATCGATGAAGAGAATGCCCTCCAGATGGTCGTGCTCGTGCTGGATGCACGTCGCCATCAGGCCGGTCATGCGTTCCTGGTGGTGCTGGCCGTCCTCGTCCTGCCAGTCGACCGTGACCTCGGCGGGACGCGTCACCTCGGCATATTGCTCGGGGACCGACAGACAGCCTTCCTGATAGACGCTATGCTCCTCCGAAAAGTCGGAGAAGACCGGGTTGATGAACACGCGCGGATCGCGGATCACGCGCTTGCCCTCTTCGTCCTCGGGATCGGGTTCCTGCAGGTCGATCACCAGGATGCGCTTCGCCACCCCGACCTGAATCGCGGCGAGCCCGATGCCGGGTGCGTCGTACATCGTCTCGAACATGTCGGCGACCAGCGTCTTCAGCTCGGTGTCGAAGGTCTCAACGGGCTTCGAAATCACGCGCAGCCGGGGGTCCGGGGTCTCTATGATGGGTAGCAGGGCCATGGGTGCGAGGTATGATCGCCGGGGCGCGGGGTCAAGGGGCTGCGCGTTTCTCGCAATCGAGATAGAGTTCGTCCCGAGGGATCGCGAAACCACCCCCGAGGCAATTGGGTTCGACGCATCCACCGGCGGGCAAATCATCGTAGCTTTTCGGCTTCACACGACCCGCTACAATCGATCGCCCGTCCGCGCGCTCCAGTTTGAACTCAACGAAACGTTTGTCGAAATTTTCCACTCGCTCCAACCGCTTCTCGCGCTTTGCGGCGGCGACTTCTTCTTGGGTAAAAATCGGTAGGCGAACATAAGTGCTCCGCCAGTTTTCAAGCTTTCCTACGCACCTATGCCGATCAAGACGCTTTTCCAGTTTCGCAATTTCAGCATCCGTTGGATTAAAGTCCGTCGAAGAAGAACAGCCGGATAATGTCAGAGCACAAAGAAGGCTTGTTGTTAGCATCCTTATAGTCAACCCACCGGCCTCCGCGCCCGCAGCGCCTGCGCCAGCGTCCCTTCGTCCAGATAATCGAGCTCGCCCCCCACCGGCAGCCCGTGTGCGAGCTGGGTCAGCCGCACCGGATAGCCCTCCAGCCGCTCGGCGAGATAATGGGCGGTCGTCTGCCCCTCCAGCGTCGCGTTCATCGCCAGCACCACCTCGTCGATGCCGCCTGCGGCGACGCGGTTTACCAGCGCGTCGATGCTCAGGTCCTGCGGACGCACGCCCTCCAGCGCCGACAGTCGCCCGCCGAGGACATGATATTTGCCGGGAAAGAGCCGCGACTTGTCGAGCGCCCACAGGTCCGACACCTCCTCGACGACGCACAGGCTACGCGCGTCGCGGCGCGGGTCGGCGCAGATCGCACAGGGATCCTGCGTGTCGACATTGCCGCAAATCCCACAGGTGACGAGCCGTTCCGATACCGTCTGGAGCGCCGCGAGCAAGGGCGCGAAGGCGCTCTCGCGCTTCTTCATCAGATGGAGCACCGCGCGCCGCGCCGAGCGCGGGCCGAGCCCGGGGAGCCGGGCGAGTTGCTGAACGAGGGCTTCGATTTCGGTGGAGGCCATGCGGTGGTGGTAGTGGGTGTGCAGTTGGTGCACAATATCCCTTCCCGTCACCCCGAACTTGATCCGGGGTGACGCTTTCAGGCATTGCTGAGCGGGACCCCGGATCAAGTTCGGGGTGACGATTGTGGGAAGCGAGAGTCTTGCACAGCCTCCCATCCTTCGCCAAAGGCGCAGCCATGCGCATCGCCTTCATGGGAACGCCGCCCTTCGCGGTGCCGACGCTCGCCGCGCTGCATGCGGCGGGGCACGAGACCGTGGCCGTCTATACCCAGCCGCCGCGCCCGGCGCAGCGCGGCAAGAAGCTGCAGCCGAGCGCGGTGCACATATGGGCCGAGGCGCATGGCCTGCCCGTCCGCACGCCAAAGAGCCTCAAGAGCCCCGAGGAGCAGGCCGCCTTCGCGGCGCTCGACCTCGACGTGGCGGTGGTCGCGGCGTACGGCCTGATCCTGCCGCAGGCGGTGCTCGACACGCCGCGCGAGGGCTGCCTCAACGTCCACGGCTCGATCCTGCCGCGCTGGCGCGGCGCGGCGCCGGTGCAGCGCGCGATCCTCGCGGGCGATGCCGAGACGGGCGTGACGATCATGCAGATGGACGCGGGGCTCGACACCGGCGCGATGCGGCTGATCGGGCGCACGCCGATCGATCGCAAGACCGCGGGCGAACTGACCGACGAACTGGCGACGATGGGCGCCGGCCTGATGGGGAAGGTGCTGAGCGACCTTCATGCCTTCGCGCCCGAACCGCAACCCGAGGCGGGGGCTACCTATGCCGCGAAGATCGACAAGAGCGAGGCGCGGCTCGATTTTCTGACCAGCGCGGTGCAGGTCGAGCGGCAGATCCGCGCGTTCAATCCGGTGCCGGGCGCCTTCTTCGAGCTGGACGGCGAACGCTACAAGTTGCTCGCAGCCGAGGTCGTCCATCCGGCCGACACGATCGCGGGCGCCACGCCCGGCGTGACGCTCGACGATGCCCTGACGGTGGCGTGCAACCCAGGCGCGATCCGCGCGCTACGCGTGCAGCGCGCGGGCAAGCCGGCAATGGACGCGGCTGAACTGCTGCGCGGGCGCGCGATTCCCAAGGGAACTCGGCTGGCATGACGCTCTCCCTTCCCCTTCTTCGTCACCCCGGACTTGATCCGGGGTCCCGCTCAGCGACGTCCGAAAGCGGGACCCCGGATCAAGTCCGGGGTGACGAGCATGGAAATGCTGGTTCCGAACGATGACCCGCTTCGCCCTCACCATCGAGTTCGACGGCCGCCCCTTCATGGGCTGGCAGCGCCAGTCGCACGGGCCGAGCGTCCAGCAGGCGATCGAGGAGGCCGTCACGCGCATCACCGGCGAGGAGGCCGCGGTGCACGGCGCGGGGCGCACCGATGCCGGGGTTCATGCGATCGCGATGCGCGCGCATGTCGATATCGCAAAGCCGTTCACGCCCTTCCGGCTGATGGAGGCCCTGAACGCGCAGCTTCGCCCCGCCCCGGTCGCGGTGCTCGCGTGCGAGACGGTCGCCGACGACTGGCACGCGCGCTTTTCGTGCATCGGGCGTGCCTATGAATATCGCATCGTCAACCGCCGCGCGCCGCTGACCTGGGACAAGGGGTTGTCGTGGCAGTTCGCGAAACCGCTCGATGCCGAGGCGATGCACGGCGCCGCGCAGGCGCTGGTCGGGCGGCACGATTTCACGACCTTCCGCTCGGCGCATTGCCAGGCCGAAAGCGCGGTGAAGACGCTCGACCGGATCAGCGTCAGCCGCCACGGCGAGGAAATCATCATCGAGACCGCGGCGCGGAGCTTTCTCCATCATCAGGTGCGCTCGATGGTCGGCTGCCTCTCCATGGTAGGCGAAGGCAAATGGACGGCGCGCGATTTGAAGGCCGCGCTCGACGCGGCGGATCGTAGTGCGCTGGGGCTCAATGCGCCGCCCGACGGGTTGTATTTTGTATGTGCCACCTATCCTGGTTCGTCATTGCGAGCGTAGCGAAGCAATCCAGGGCGGTCTTGCGCGACTCTGGATTGCCGCGTCGCCTTCGGCTCCTCGCAATGACGAGATAGAAAGGGGCGGCCCTTTCGGACCGCCCTTCCATTATCGCTTTGCGACCCGCTTACACCTTTTCGGCGTAATAAAGCGGCGCATGTTCGTTGAGGATCTGGAGGATCTTCGCCTGCGCGGTCTTTTCGTCGCTTTCCTCCATCGCTGCGAGTTCGCGCGCGAGACGGCTCGACGCCGCTTCGAAGATCTGGCGCTCCGAATAGCTCTGCTCGGGCTGGTCGTCGGCGCGGAACAGGTCGCGGGTCACCTCGGCGATCGACACGAGGTCGCCCGAATTGATCTTCGCTTCATACTCCTGCGCGCGGCGCGACCACATGGTGCGCTTGACCTTCGGCTTGGTGGTCAGCACCTGCAGCGCTTCCTTCAGCGTCTTGTCCGACGACAGCTTGCGCATCCCCACACCCTCGGCCTTGTTGGTCGGGACGCGCAGGGTCATTTTTTCCTTTTCAAAGCGCAGGACATAAAGTTCGAGCTGCATGCCGGCGATTTCCGACTTCTGCAGTTCGATGACGCGCCCCACGCCATGCTTCGGATAAACGACATAGTCCCCGACTTCGAAGAGGAGGGTATTTGCGGACATGCAAGTTCCTTTCATTGGCCTTGCCCCAGGATCAGCGTCAAAACTCCGGTGCATCCGGCCCTCGTGCGAGAGGGGGATCGAGCAGTTCAGTCGGCGCTAGCCCGTTAAAGTGACAAGGGATATGGCTCCATCGGAACGCCGGACGATGCCCCGCCGCAAACGGCGAAGCGGGGGAAAAGTTCGACGCGTTGACATTTATTATAGCAGAGTCGCAACAAAATTGCCACCCCCGCGCGGAAATCCGCGAGATCGGCGGGTTGACGGCGATTCCGGTCCGTTTCACCTTGAGACGGAATCACAGATGGGGATGTCGATATGCAGGATCAAGTCTGGTGGGTTACGGGCGCGTCGTCGGGAATCGGCGCGGCGCTCGCGCGGGGTCTGGCGGCGCGCGGCGCGAAGCTGATCCTGTCGGGGCGCAACGTCGCGGCACTCGAGGCAGTCGCCAAGGACATCGGCCCCGGCACGTTGATCCTGCCCTTCGAGGCGACCGACTATGCCGCCCTGCCCCGCATGGTGGAAGAAGCGTGGAATTGGTGCGGCCGCATCGACGGACTGATCAACAATGCCGGCATCTCGCAGCGCAGCCTGGCGATTGAGACCGACTTTTCGGTTTATCAGAAGATCATCGACGTCGACCTGCTCGCACCGATCGCGCTGACGCAGCAGCTTCTGCCTCGCATGGTCGGCGCGGGCGGCGGGCAGATCGTCGCGATATCCAGCGTCGCAGGCATCGCCGGCGTCCCGCTGCGCAGCGCCTATTCGGCGGCCAAGCACGGGCTGATCGGCTATCATGACGCGGTGCGCGCGGAGAATGAGCATCTGGGGCTGAAGGTGCTGGTCGTCGCGCCGGGATCGGTCGCGACCAACGTCAGCCGCAACGCGCTCAACGCCGACGGCAGCGTGCGCGGAACGAGCGACGCCGCGATCGACAACGGCCTGTCGCCCGATGCGGCCGCGGCGCAGATATTGGATGCAGTCGAAGCCGGCAAGCGCGAGATCGTGGTCGCCGAGGGCGCCGAATCCCAAATCGCGGCGCTCCGCCGCGGCGACCCAGACGCGCTGTTCGACCGGATGAGCGCGATGGTGCAGGCGGGCTATGCGCGGCAGATGGGGGCGACGTCGGGCTCCTGAGAGGCGGCTTTCGGCCGTTAGGCGACATATCCCATATGTACCCCGGCGAAAGCCGGGGCCCAGGGCGTAGCCACGCAACGTCGGCTTTCTACCGCCCTGGGCCCCGGCTTTCGCCGGGGTACACTTGGATGGAAACGTCCCCTTCCCACCCCAAGACCGCCAAAGAAAAGCCCCGCCGGATCGCTCCGGCGGGGCTTCTTCTTCACCTGAAAGCAGGCGTCAGCCGACGGCATGCCCTGCAAGCGCCGCGAGCAGGAGCAGCGCGACGATGTTGGTGATCTTGATCATCGGGTTCACGGCCGGACCCGCGGTGTCCTTGTAGGGATCGCCCACGGTATCGCCGGTCACCGCGGCCTTATGGGCTTCGCTGCCCTTGCCGCCGTGGTTGCCGTCCTCGATATATTTCTTGGCATTGTCCCACGCGCCACCGCCCGCGGTCATCGAGATCGCAACGAACAGGCCGCCGACGATCACGCCGAGCAGCAGCGCGCCGAGCGCGGCGAAGCCCGCCGCCTGATCACCCGCGACCCAGCTGATCACATAATAGACGACGATCGGCGCCAGCACCGGCAGCAGCGACGGGATGATCATCTCCTTGATCGCCGCTTTGGTGACGAGGTCGACCGTGCGCGCATAGTTGGGTTTCGAGGTGCCCGCCATGATGCCGGGGTCGTTCGCGAACTGCTCGCGCACGTCCTTCACCACGTCGCCCGCCGCGCGCCCGACCGCAGTCATGCCCATCGCGCCGAACAGGTACGGAAGCAGGGCACCGAGCAGAAGCCCGACGATGACATAGGGGTTTTCGAGGCTGAAATTGACCGTCAGGTTCGGGAAGAACTCCCGAAGGTCAGTCGTATAGGCCGCGAAGAGCACCAGCGCCGCGAGGCCCGCGGAGCCGATGGCATAGCCCTTGGTCACCGCCTTGGTCGTGTTGCCGACCGCGTCGAGCAGATCGGTCTTTTCGCGCACGCTGTCGTCGAGCCCCGCCATTTCGGCGATGCCGCCCGCATTGTCGGTCACCGGACCATAAGCGTCGAGCGCGACGACCATGCCGGCGAGCGCAAGCATCGCGGTCGCGCCATAGGCGATGCCGATCAGCCCCGCGAGCTGATGGGCGATGATGATGCCGGCGACGATCACGAGCGTCGGCAGCGCGGTTGCCTCGAGGCTGACCGCGAGACCCTGGATCACGTTGGTGCCGTGGCCCGTTTCGGACGCCTTCGCGATCGAGCGCACCGGGCGGAAATTGGTGCCGGTGTAATATTCGGTGATCCAGATGATCAGCCCAGTGATGACGAGCCCGAGCAGCGAGCAATAGAAGAGCGCGCGACCCGTATAGTCCGTACCCGGGATCACCGTTTCCATGCCGCCGAGCGCATAGCTGGTCGCGAACCAGATGCCGAAGACCGAAAGCACGGCCGAGACCAGGAAGCCCTTGTACATCGCGCCCATCACATTGTTCGACCGGCCGAGGCGGACGAAATAGGTTCCGATGATCGAGGTGATGATGCACACGCCGCCAATCAGCAGCGGCAGCGCCATCAGGCCGCCGAGAAGTTCGCCCGCGCCCTTGAGCAGCAGCGCGGTCAGCACCATCGTGGCGCCGACGGTGACGACATAGGTTTCGAAGAGATCGGCCGCCATGCCGGCGCAATCGCCGACATTGTCACCGACGTTATCGGCGATCACCGCGGGGTTGCGCGGATCGTCCTCGGGAATGCCCGCCTCGACCTTGCCGACCAGGTCGGCGCCGACATCGGCGGCCTTGGTGAAGATACCGCCGCCGAGACGCGCGAAGATCGAGATCAGCGAGGCGCCGAAAGCGAGCGCGACGAGCCCATCGACGACCGTGCGGTCGTCGCCGCCCACCGTTTTGCCCATCTGCGTGGTCAGGAACCAATAGAAGACCGAAATCGCGAGCAGCGCGAGACCAGCGACCAGCAGCCCGGTGATCGCACCGGCGCGGAACGCCAGCGTCAGACCCGACTGCAGTCCCTTTTGCGCCGCCGCGGCGGTGCGGACGTTCGAGCGCACCGAGATGTTCATGCCGATGAATCCGGCGACCCCCGACAGGATCGAGCCGATGACGAACCCGGCCGCCGACACGGGGCCGAGCGCCCAGGCGACGATGATCGCGACGACGACGCCGACGATGGCGATGGTGGTATATTGGCGCTTCAGATAGGCCTGCGCGCCCTCCTGGATCGCCGCGGCGATTTCCTGCATCTTTTCATTACCCGCCGAGGCGCCGAGCACCTGCCGCGAGGTAATGAAGCCATAGAGCACGGCCAAAAGGCCGCACACTATCGCGATCAAAACCGGATCGTTCATGCGTGTCTGTTCCTTCCCCATTGAGAAGGGCGAACGCAAAGATAGCAGTCGAACGTCCGACTTATTGATGCCGGCTCGCTCTCTCCCCTGATGCGACCGCCCCAAATTTGGACGGGCGGGTTATGGGAAGAAAGAATGCCAAGCACAAGCCCGCAATGGCCGTCATCCGTCGGGATGCCGACCGAGCGACATTTCAGTGCATGAAACCCAGACGTTCGGGGAGCGGAACGCGCTGCGCCTTGTGGGTCAGCATGACGCCCTCGCCCACCGCCGTATGGCCGAGCATCGTGATCCGGACATCGAGCCTCGCCGCGATCTCACGGATCGCCGCCGCCTCGCCGGGATCGGCCGCGAAGAGAAGCTGATAGTCGTCGCCCGCGGTCGCGGCGGCGAGCCGCGTGTCGGGCACGTCGGGGCGCGCCGCGAGCAGCGCCGCCGACAAGGGCAAGGATTCGAGCATGATGCCGAAACGGCAGCCGCTCGCCGCCGCCATCCGCTCGGCATCGATGAGCAGGCCGTCCGACACATCCATCATCGCATGGACATGACCCGCGACCGCCTGGCCGAAGGTCAACTGCGGCTGCGGGCGGCGATAGGCGTCGAGACAGGTCTCGTTCGGCTCGATCTCGCCGAGCCGCATGGCAAGGCCGACGCCGGCGTTGCCGATCGTCCCGGTGACCCAGATCTGGTCGCCCGGCCGGGCTCCATCGCGCGACGGCACCCCGCCCTCGGGCGCGCGGCCGATCGCGGTCAGGCCGAAGCTGCGCGGCGCACCCGCGGGCACGCGCACCGTGTCGCCGCCGAGCAGCAGCAGGCCGAAGCGCCGGAGCGCGATGTCGAGCCCGTCGGCGAACGCCTTGTCCCACGCTTCGTCGCCGAGGCTGTAGCCGACGAGCACCCCGACGGGCGCCGCGCCCTTAGCGGCGAGATCGGACAGATTCACCGCGACGAGCTTCCACGCGACGTCCTGCGGCTTTTCGTCGGGAAGGAAGTGGATGCCCTCGACGATCATGTCGTGGGTCAGCACCAGCCCCTCCCACACCGCCGCATCGTCGGCGAGCCCGCGCGCGGCGGGATCGGTCGCGATGGCGCGCATGCGGGCGATGAAATCGGCTTCGCTCATGCTGGCATGGGTAGCGAATAGCCGAATGGTATAAAAGATACCGCAGAGGTGCGTCCCCGCGAAGGCGGGGACCCAGAGCGCATTTGCGCCACCGTTCGGCTCATTTCCGCTCTGGGCTCCCGCCTTCGCGGGAGCGCACGCGCCAACTAAGCGCGCACATCCTTGCCGATCGCGTCGAGCAGGCCGTTGGCGAAGCCCGCCTCGCGCGCGTCGAAGAAGGCCTTCGCGACGTCGACATATTCGCTGACCACCGCGCCGACGGGCACGTCGCCGCGCGCGATCAGTTCATAGGCGCCCGCGCGCAGGATCGCCTTCATCGTGCGGTCGAGCCGCTCCATCGTCCAGCCGCTCGCGAGGCGCGCGGTGATCGCGGCGTCGACCTCGTCCGCCCGCGCGAGCGCGCCCTTCACGATGTCGTCGAAGAAGGGGACGTCGGCCTCGGCATATTCAGCGTCCTCGATGATCTTGCCGATGCGATGCTGGTGGAATTCGTGGACGAGCTGCGCGACCGGCGTGCCCTCCATCTCATGCTGATAGAGCGCCTGCACGGCGGCGAGGCGGGCGGCGGAGCGGGATACGGCGCGTTTGTTCATGGCTGTTTCAATCTGTTCTGGACGCTGAGCGCGTGGGCGGGCAGCCCCTCGGCGGTCGCCAGCGCGACCGCGGCGGGGCCGATCGCCGCGAGGCTGGCCTCGTCGAGCGCGAGGAAGCTGGTGCGCTTCATGAAGTCGGTAACCGACAGCCCGCTCGAAAAGCGCGCGCGGCGTCCGGTGGGGAGGACGTGGTTGGGCCCCGCGACATAGTCGCCGATCGCCTCGGGAGTCTGGCGGCCGAGGAAGACCGAGCCCGCATGGCGCACCTTGGCGAAGAGCGCGTCGGCTTCGTCCGCGTCGACGGCGAGCTCGAGATGCTCGGGCGCGAGCCGGTCGCACAAGGGGATGGCGTCGGCGAGGCACGGCACGACGATCACCGCGCCATTGTCGGCCCAGCTCGCCTGCATCGTCGGCGCGGTACCCAGCGTCGGGATGACATGCGCGACCGCCGCCGCGACCGCATCGGCGAAATCGCCGTCGTCGGTGAACAGGATCGACTGGCTGGTCGGGTCATGCTCGGCCTGGCTGAGCAAATCGGCGGCAATGACGTGCGGTTCGTTCTTCGCGTCGGCGACGACGACGATCTCGCTCGGCCCCGCGACCATATCGATGCCGACGACGCCGTAAAGCTGGCGCTTCGCCTCGGCCACCCAGGCGTTGCCGGGGCCGGTGACGACGTCGACCGGCGCGATCTTCTGCGTGCCATAGGCGAGCGCCGCGATCGCCTGCGCGCCGCCGACACGCCAGATCTCGTCGACCCCGCCGATATGCGCCGCCGCCATGACGACCGGATTGACCGCGCCGTCGGGCGTCGGCGTGACCATGACGATCCGTTCGACCCCCGCGACCTTCGCGGGAATGATGTTCATCAGCACCGACGAGGGATAGGCGGCGCGCCCGCCGGGGACATAGACCCCCGCCGCGTCGACCGCGCGCCAGCGCGCGCCGAGCCGGGCGCCGGCGGCATCGCGATAGTCGCGATCCTCGGGCCGCTGCGCGGCGTGATAGGCGCGGATGCGCTCCGCGGCGAGATCGAGCGCGCCGCGAAGCTCGGGCGCCAGCGCGTCATAGGCGGCGGCGCATTCCTCTTTCGAGATGCTCCAGCCGCTCGCGTCGAGGTCGAAGCGGTCGAACTTCGCCGTATAGTCGACAAGCGCCACATCGCCCTCGGCCTTCACCCGCGCGACGATCGCGGCGACGTCGGCCGAGACGTCGGACGCGCTCTCGCGCCGGTCGTTCACCAGCGCGTCGAACTCGGCGGCAAAACCGGGGTACGAGGCGTCAAGCCGCCGCATGGCCGACCGCCTGCCGGAATTTCTCGACCAGCGCGGGCACTTCGGCCGAGCGCAGTTTGAACGCCGCGCGATTGACGATCAGCCGCGCCGACACCTCGCTGATCACCGTCTGTTCGGCGAGCGCATTCTCGACCAGCGTGCGCCCGGTCGAGACGAGATCGACGATATGCGAGGCGAGCCCGAGCTTCGGCGCGATCTCCATCGCGCCGTTGAGCTTGATGCATTCGGCCTGGATGCCCTGCGCCTCGAACCAGCGGCGCGTGGTCGACGGATATTTGGTCGCGACGCGGATATGGCTTTCGCCCAGCCCCGGCGGCGCGCTGCCCTCGGGCCCCGCGAGCGACAGGCGGCAATGACCGATGCCGAGATCGACCGGGGCGTAAAGCTCCGAATAGTCGAACTCGTCGACGACGTCCGACCCGACGATGCCGAGCTGCGCCGCGCCGTGTGCGACGAAGGTCGCGACGTCGAAGGCGCGGACGCGGATCAGCGAGATATGCGGCTGGTTCGTCCCGAACACCAGCGCGCGACTCTTCGGATCGAAGAAGTCCGCCGCGGGCTCGATGCCGACGCGCGCGAGCAGCGGCAGCGCCTCGTCGAGGATGCGTCCCTTGGGGATGGCAAAGATGATCGGTTCGGGCATAAGCGCCGTGCCTTTAAGCGGCAGCGGGAGAAAGGGCAATGAGCGAGCGCTATCAGTTTGTCGACATGGCGGAGACCGGGCGCGAGGCGGTACGCACCGCCTTCTCGAACCAGGTCGCCTATTGCCGCGCCGCGGAAGCACCGGTAACGGCGCGGATCGTCGCCGCAGCCGCGAGCCTGCTCGACCATCCCGCGACCGGCTTCGCGCGCCGCATCGCCGAATGGCCGGGCGCGCCGCTCGCTGACGCCCTGCCGCTGCGGGTCGCCGGTGGACTCCACGCGCTGCACCTGACCGGCGCGGCGCCCGAGCTCGCGGCCATCTATGCCGGTGCCGAGGATATCAACGACGCCGCGATCGTCGCGGGGGTCGTGCAGCGGCATGAGGTGGTGCTGCTCCCCTGGCTCGACGGGCCGCCGCAAACCAATGAGGCGGGGCGTTCGTCGAACTTCGTCGCGGCGATGCTATGGCTCGCCGACAAGGGGCTGCCGCCGTGCTTCCAATGCCTCGAAATCGGGTCGAGCGCCGGGATCAACCTGATGCTCGGCCGCTATCACTACGACCTCGCCGGGGTGCAGGTGGGGCCCCAGCCCGGCGTGATGGCCTTCGTCCCCGAATGGCACGGCGCGCATCCGCCGCAACATGCGATGACCATCGACAGCACCAGGGGATGCGACGTCGCGCCGGTCGACCTCACCGATCCCGCGCAGGCGCTGCGGCTCAAGGCCTATATCTGGCCCGAGCATCATATCCGCTTCGGCCGCATCGAGGCCGCGATCGCCGCCGCCGAGGCCGATCCGCCCGATCTCGTACGGATGACCGCCGCCGATTTCGTCGAAGCCGAGCTGGCGAAGCCGCAGGCCGAGGGGACGACGCGCGTGCTGATGCACTCGATCGTCTGGCAATATGTTCCGGCCGATCAGCAGGCGCGGGTGACGGCGGCGATGGAGGCGGCGGGCGCGCGCGCCACGCCCGAGCGGCCGCTCGCCTGGATCGCGCTCGAGGCCAACCGGACGATGCACCGGCACGAGATGACGGTGCGCTATTGGCCCGGCGGCGGCGAGCCGGTGATGCTCGGCCACGCGCACCCGCACGGCGCGTGGATCGAATGGACCGCGCCGCAATGAAGCGCCGGCGCTTTTGGGCATAACCTCGACTCATGCTATGCTGCGCGCGGAAAGGAGAAAGCCCATGCAGGCCGTAACCGAAGGCGACCGCCGCAAGGAACTCGCCGTCCTCCTCGACCAGATCCAGGCGCATCCAGAACGCGACTGGACCCGCGAGCGGCGACGAATCGCGACGCTCAACCAGCTGATCGCCCCCACCCGCAAGCCGCACTGACGGCCCCATCGGCGCGAAGGCGGCGGGCGCTCGTCGCATCGCTGCACCCGCCCGCCGCGTTCGCGCGTCCGCAAGGAAACAAGCGGGCGTCTCCGTTCGTTACCCCCTCGCAACGCCGCCCGCGCGGGTACCTTCGCGCGGGCGGCCGATCCGATTTCAGGAACAGGGGAACAGCAGGAGACCGATCATGCGCAAGACCCTCATCCTTCTCGCTGCGAGCACCGCAGCCTTCACCGCTCCCGCCTTCGCCCAGGTCGATACCGGCGTCGCAGGCCAGGTCGGCGGAACGGTCGGCGGCAGCGTCGATCCAGGCCGGATGGCCGGCGACGTGGTGCAGGACGCGACCCAGCCCGTCGGCGACGCGGTCGACCAGACCGCGAAAGACGCGACCGACACCGCCGACCTCAAGCTCGCGACGCGTGAAGAGGTGCGCGCGGGCGCCAATGTGAGCGATTCCAAGGGCAACAGCATCGGCACGGTGCAGAGCATCGATGGCGACAACGCCGTCGTCGTCAGCGACGGCAAGCTCTACAACATCCCGCTCTCGGCGCTCTACAGCCACGCCGAAGGCGCAGCGCACGGCCTGGTGACCAAGCTGCCAAAATCCGAATTCGAGGCGCGTGGCGCGGCGGGCGCCGATGCCGGCGCCGAGGCCAGCGACCCCGGCGGCCGCTGATCGAACGAGCCCCCCGCGCGGCCATCCCCCCCCGGCCGCGCATGAAGGCGCCGGAGCTTAGGCTCCGGCGCCTTCACTTTGTGCCGGGAAAGCTCGAACCCGCATGCACATCGACCTCGCCGCCCGTCGCGATCGGGATGACCGCGCGGCCAAACCAGACATAGCGCGCGGTCGGCCGCGTCAGATCATTGTCGTAACGCGCCGCGACCGCCGCAGAGTCATAGCCCATCCAGCCGAGCGTCGCGGGCAGGATCTGGCTCGCCGAATGACCGTCGCGCGGCGCTTCGGCATAATGATCGGCGAACCGCGCGGGCAGGAAAGCGAGCAGGGGCACGCGGAATTCGTCGGCCATGGGCTCGCGGCTGCAATGCGGCAGCGCGCCCGGCGTCAGATTCTGGCCGTGGTCGGAGGTATAGACGATTGCCACGTCGTCGCGGTCGACCCCGGCGAGCAGCCGGGCGAAGAAGCGCCGCTTCGACCAGGCGAGCGCCGTCGCATATTGCCGCGCGACCGGCGCGTCGGCGGGGATGGTGCCGAGCGGATAATGGTCGCGATACTGGAAATGCACCCCGCGCAGCACGGCATAGCTGAACGTCCGTCCGCGGCTCTTGATCTCGGCGTTGAGCCGGTCGGCGATCTTCAGGTCGGTGTCGATCCCGCCCTTCATCGACAGCACCCGTTCGATCAGCGCACGCTCGGGCGGCAGCAGCAGATTCTGCGGCGCCCCGCTCGTCTGCCCGTCGATCAGCAAGGTGCGATAGCCCGCGGCGCGGGCATAGCCCCAGATCGACGGCGTCCGCCGAAGATCGATCCCCGGCCCCGCGCGGCGGACATCGACCCCCGATCGCAGCGCGACATGCGCCGGCGCGCTGCAATTGGCCATCGCCGCGGCTACCCCGAAATCGATATGCGGGGTGCGGGTCAGCAGCGGACCGATGATGCGCTCGAACGGTGCCCGCGCGACGCTCTCGTCGATCACCCAGACGATATGGCGCGGCGCCAGCGCCGCGCCCTCCGGCGTCGGCCGCAGCGCGGGGGCGGCGCGCGGGGGCGGCGCTTCGGCGGTGGCGACGTCCCAAGCGAGGCCATAGAGGTTGCGCTCGGCGCTCTCGGGCCAGACGTCGGCGAGGCGATAGGCGAGGCTCGGGACGATCAGCAGGACCAGCAGCGCCGGCAGCGCGCGGGGCCACGCCGGCAACCGCCCGCTCCGCCGCGCCAGCACGCGTGAACCCGCGAGCAGCGCCAGCGCCGCGACCGTCTGCGCGACCGCGAGCAGCAGCGGCGCGGTGAACTCGCCCGCCGCATTGCCCGCCTGCCGCGCCTCGGCGAGCATCCAGTCGAGCGTCGCCGCGTCGAGCGGCGCGCCGATGACCTGCCCATAGCCGATGTTGACGAGAATAGACGCACCCGCGAGCGCCAGGATCGCCGCAAACCAGCGGCGCGGCAGCAGCCAGCTCGCGGCGAGCAGCAGCGCGGCCTGCACCGAGAGGAAAAGGAAAGCGGTGGCAGCGCTCGCCGCGTCGCCCGCGGCCAGGCGATAGAGCACCGAATGCGTCAGCTGAAAGCGATTGGCGAGCGCGAAGCCCGCCGCGAACAGCAGCGCCGCTACCGCGATCCATCCCCAGCCGCCGCGTCGCGCGCGGCGGGTCTCTTTCGTCCCCGCACCCGTCATCGAACAGCAACATAACGGCAAAGCGTTGAAAAATCACGAAGCGATCGGCGCCCGACCGCCGACGGAGCCAGCGCCAAAGGAAATGGCCCGCCCCGGGGCGTCGGGGCGGGCCAGTTTCAGTGCCGGGGCGCCGAATTGCGCGCCCGGCCTTCTGATTATCCGGTCAGACCGTCAGTCGGCTTCCTCGAACAGATCGACGGCATTCGCCGCGGTCGCCGACAGGCGTACCGTATCGCCATCGACTGAGGCAACGAGCCCAGCCGGGAGGTAATGATGCTTCGCGCCCTCGCCATCCTCGGCTTGCGGGCTGTCGCTCTTCGTCAGCTTGATGCGTTCGCCGTCGAGATGGTCGACGGTGCCGACATGGACGCCGTCGGCGCCCACCACCTTCATATGTTCCTTGATCGCGCTATGGTCATGCTCGGCCATGGTCTGTCTCCTTGCCGCTCGCGAGCCCTGCCGCGCGAGCCTGTTCACCCTACGCGCCAGATCCGATTCGGCTCCAGCGCCTCCGACGAGCCGAGCGAAATTTTCGCCGGCTTTCATCCCCGCCGGCGCTGCGCTAGCATGACGCGATGCCTATGCTTCGTTTTGCCGCCCTCGCCCTCGCCGCGGCGCCGCTTCCCGCCGCCGCCTGCTCGCCGGTCGCCGGCTATCGCCCGCCGACCAACCTCGAGTTGACGGCGGCGGCCGACCTGATCCTGCTCGCAGCGATCGAGGACGGCGCGACGCAGCCAGGAGACGAGGATAGGATGACATTGCGCGTCCGCCCGCTCGCCGCGATCAAGGGCACGATGCCGACAGGGCCGATCGCCCTGCCGCAGGCGATGATCGCCACCGGTGCGATGGCCGGACTCAGCAATCCTTATGAACTCGCCGAGCCGCATCCGCAGAGTCTCGCGGGCGCGTGCAACCGTTATGCTTTCCCGCGCGGTTCGCACGTCCTTTTCTTTCTGAAGCAGCGGGACGGCCAATGGGTCCCGGCGGGCGGGCCGTTCAGCCGCTGGGCCGAGGATGTGTTGACCGATGACGCGCCCTGGCTCCAGGCGGCGCGCGTCTATGCCGAGGTTGCGGCGCTGCCCGCCACCGAGCAGGCCTCGGCGCTCACGCGGTTCCGCGATGCCTATCGTGCCCGCGCCACCGACCCGCTGGCGCAGATCGTCGCCGACGACGTCGACCGCCAGATCGCCGAGGCAGTGCCAGCGCCGGAGGGCGATTGACCGGCGCGTCGGATCGACGCCCTAGCACCATGGTCGCCGATACCCCGCCCACTCTCGCGCCAGCCCTTCGTCGACCAGCGCCATGCTCACGCTCACACCGCCGCGCGTCACGACACGCAGCTTTCGGCCATAGCTATCGGTCTCGCGGTCGATGCGTTCGAGGCTGAACGCGCCTTCGTTCAGCCATTCCCGCAAGCGCTCGGTCGCCGCCTCGCCCAGCCGCGCTTCTTCGGCGCAGCGCGGCGGGTGGGTTTCGGGGGTGTCGATGTCGGCGATGCGATATTTCTCGCCCGCGAACCAGAAGGTGTCGCCATCGACCACGCAATTGCGCCCACCGCCGCTGTGGCAGAAGCCAAAGCGCGCATGGAGGTCGTCCCCAGCCCTGCGGGTCAGCGCATACTCGACGCTGGCGATCGCCGGTTCCGCGGAGTTTAGCCGAAGCGCAGCGAGGGTGCCGAGGAAGCCGCCCAGCGCCACAAGCACCAGCCCGATGCCGAAGCTCGGCCGCCGCCGGCGGCGGAAGCGAGCGGCGCCGCGGTGGGCTTTGCGCGGGTGCCAACTGGGCCGGAAGGAAGGGTGCGGCATGGCGGCGGTTTTGCCATGCCGGGCTTACCGAAATACCAACGGCTCCGTCCGCTATGAAAGCGAAGGCGGGCGAAACGCGTCCAGCGCGGCGCCGTTTCCGACCGGGCTCACGGCGCCCCGCGCGGTTCGTCGTCGTCGATCCCGCTAGGGCCGAGTTCGCCTTCCTCGTCATCGTCGCTCCGTTCGCCGCGATAGGCGTCCATGTCGATGCGGCCCGACCGCTCCATCTGGCGCATATGATCGACCAGGTCCTGCGTATCGTCGCGTTCGTCGCGGGAGGGCGGCTTGGCGCTGTCCTCCAGCCGACGGCCGCTTCGCGCATCCTCGGCAACGCTTTGCGCCTGTGCATCGTCGTCGCGCTGTTCGCGATTGACCGCCTCGGGCGCGCCGGGATCGCGGGCATCGTCGACGGGAGGTTTCGAGGACTTGTCTCTCATGACCGGCTCCTTCACGCTGAATGCCGGTTCAACGCGCGGCGCGCCGCCGCCGTTCCTTACGCCGCGTCGGCCAACACCTTGCGCTCGATCACGCGGATGAACGCCTCGGGGTCCTGCGCGCCGGGGATCAGCATCCGCCCGTCCAGGATGAAGGCGGGGACGCCGGTGATATTCTGCTCGGCCCAATAGGCTTCTTCGGTACGCACCATCTCGGCATAATCGTCCGAGGCGAGGATCGCCACCGCGCGATCGGCGGGCAGCCCGACCGACGCGGCAACGTCGGTGAGGACGTCCTGGTCGCTTACATCGCGATTGTCGGTGAAATGGGCGCGAAACAGCGCGAGCTTCAGCGCGGTCTGAACGCCCGTCGGCTCGGTCTGGTCGGGCGCCTCGAGCGCCCCCGCCCAGGTCAGCAACCGGTGCGCGTCGAAACTGTTGCGCATCCGGAAACCCGACCCGCGGTTGAAGGTGAAGCCCAGATCGGCGGCGATCCCCGCCATCCGGTCGCGGTTCGCGCGGCTCTGCTCGGGCGTGATGCCATATTTGCGGATCACATGCTCCGCCGCATCCTCGCCTTCGCGCGGCATGCCGGGGTTGAGCTCGAACGGATGCCATTGGACGCGAAAGTCGAGCCGGCCCGCGAAATGCGCCATCACCGTCTCGAACTTCAGCCAGCCGATGATGCACCACGGGCACATCACGTCGGAAACGATGTCGACGGACAGACGCGGAACGGGCGCTGCGGTCACGGCAATCCTCCTTCGCGGCAGCGCCCCGCCCCATCATCAGGGTGAGCGGCGATCCTTGCCGGTGCGCCGCTCGCCCTTGCGGTGCTCGGGGCCCTTGTAATCCGGATCGTCGGCGACGCGCCGATCGCCCGACCGCCGGTCGGGCCTGTTTCGTTTATCCTCGTCGGCCATCCTTGTTTCCTTTCCACCACAAAGGAACCGGAAGCGACCCGGCCGGCAGTTACTCACATAATTGTCAAAAAGACAAGCAAGCGGGAGTTGGCGGTTATGCGGGGTGTGTGCTTTGGGGTGGATTTGAGCCATTCCCCTCCCTTTTAGGGAGGGGTTAGGGGTGGGTGCGCGAGCGGAGCGAGCCCGCAAAAGAACGCCGCCTTCGGCGGCTACCTACCCCCAGCCCCTCCCTAGAAGGGAGGGGAGAAGCTATGGTCGAAACCGGCCTGAAGCCGCAATTCATTCCCTCGTCGGCCGATCAGTGTACCGTGTCGACCGGCGCCTCGGCTGCCGCCGCGGCCGGCCGCGACAGTATCCACCAGCTCGCCACCATCAACCCGGTCGACAGCGCCTCGATGATCATCGCCTGGATGATGCCGGCGTTGACGACATCGCCGCTGCCCGCCCCGATCAGCCGGCCGATCAGCGCGGTGCCGTAAAGCGCGGCGGGAACCAGCAGCGCGCGCGACCAACCGGGCAGCAGCGCGCCCACCGCCGCACCACCCGCGGCGACCAGGAAAAAGGCCGACAGATCGGCGCGCACCGTGTTCGCGGCCGGACCCTCGGCGATGATGCCGAACAATTCGGTGAAGCTCGCCGGGTCGAATATCCCGCGCAAGCCGACGATGGCAAAAAACAGCGCCCACAGCAGGACGGCACCGCGCAACACCCAGTTGATCATATCGTCTCTCCCCTTGTTGCCGCACAGGCTGCGGCATCGGCGGGAAAAGTTCAATCTATTCCGCGAGGTTCGCGGCCAGCGTTTCCTCGATCCAGCCGCCGCCGAGCACGCGGCTCTCATCCGCCGCGTCGTAGAGCACCGCCGCCTGTCCCGGCGCGACGCCATATTCGGGCGCGGCGAAGCGCAGCCGGTCGCCTTCGACCCGCGCCGGCACCGGCTTCGCCATGCTGCGCACCTTGGCGAGCACGTCGCGACCCTCGATATCGGCGAGCCAGTTCGCTTCGCCGAGCCGAGCCCCCGACACGGCAAGCGCGCGCCGCGGCCCGACGACGACGCGCTTCGCCTCCGCATCGAGCCGCACGACGTAGAGCGGCTCGGCTTGTCCGCCGATCTCGATCCCGCGCCGCTGGCCGACCGTATAGTGGATCAGGCCCCGATGCGCGCCGAGCACCGTGCCGTCGACATGGACGATCTCGCCCCGGTCGTCGGCCTCGGGGCGCAGCTTGCGGACGAGGCTGGCATAATCGCCGTCGGGAACGAAGCAGATGTCCTGGCTATCGGGCTTGCCCGCGACACCGAGGCCGAGCTCGCGCGCGATCTCGCGCACCATGCCCTTCTCCAGCCCGCCCAAAGGAAAGCGCAGGAAGTCCAGCTGTTCCTGCGTCGTCGCGAACAGGAAATAGCTCTGGTCGCGCGCCGGATCGACCGCGCGGTGCAACTCGGCACCCGCCGGTCCCATCACGCGGCGGACATAA